>Ga0075530_1001063_pt1 | contig 13056 bp, 13 predicted proteins | sample NGEPerD_2_FD_75101 | JGI IMG/M metagenome (GOLD analysis project Ga0075530, IMG submission 75101) | Arctic peat soil microbial communities from the Barrow Environmental Observatory site, Barrow, Alaska, USA - NGEE PermafrostL1-D | ecosystem: Environmental > Terrestrial > Soil > Wetlands > Peat ...
ACCGGCAGCAGCGGGTCGGGCAGCACCCACGGCTCGAGCAGCGCGGGGTCCTCGGGGTCGGAGAGGGTGTCGCCGGTCTCCGCGTGCCTGAGCCGGGCGACCGCGACGACGTCGCCGGCGACGGCCCGGGGGACCGCGGTCCCGGTGGCCCCCTGCAGCCGCATCAGCGCGCCGACCCGCTCGTCCACGTCGTGGTCGGGGTGCCAGTCCTCGTGACCGGCCGGGCGCGCGACCAGGTGCCCGGACACGTGCACGGGGGAGTCGGGCGTCAGGGTGCCGGAGAACACCCGGACCAGCGAGACGCGGCCCACGTACGGGTCGGTCGTGGTCCGCACCACCTCGGCGACCAACGGGCCGGCGGCGTCGCACGAGAGCGCCTCGCGGGGCTCACCGGCAGGGGTGGTGACCGGAGGCAGGCGGTGCTCGGCCGGGGCGGGGAACCCACGGACCAGCAGCTCGACGACCTCGGCGACACCCAGCCCGCTGGTGGGGACGCACGGCAGGACCGGGTGGAAGGATCCGCGCGCCACGGCCGTCTCCAGGTCGTCCACCAGCGTGGCCTCATCGACGTCCTCACCGCCGAGGTACCGGTCGAGCAGCGTCTCGTCCTCGGACTCGGCGATGATCCCCTCGACCAGCGCCGCGCGGCGTGAGCTGGTGGCCTCGAGGTGCTGCGCCTCGGCGGGCCGCGCGCTGCGGGCCCCGTCGGCGTACTCGTGGAGGGTGCCGGTGAGGAGACCGATCAGCCCGGCCGGGCTGTCGTCGTCCGCGTGCACGGGAAGGTAGAGGGCCTGGCAGCCCTCGCCGAAGAGGCGCTGGCAGATCTCGACGACGGCCTCGAAGTCCCCGCGCGGCTGGTCGACGTGGGTGACGACGACGGCGCGTGGCATGCCCACCGCGGCGCACTCCTCCCACACCAGGCGGGTGGCCGCGGAGATGCCGTCCACGGCCGAGACGACGAAGAGCGCGGCGTCGGCGGCCCGCAGCCCGGCGCGCAGCTCACCGACGAAGTCGGGGTGCCCCGGGGTGTCGAGCAGGGTGATCCGCACCGGGTCGCCGGCTGTGCCCGCCGCGAGGTCGTCGTCCGCGACCACGGCGTCGGCCACGGCGAGACACACCGACCGCTTGAGGTGCTTCTCGATGTCCTCGTGGTCGGTGACCGTCGTCCCGTCGTCGACCCGGCCCTGGCGCGCGACCGCCCCGGTCCGGGCCAGCACCGCCTCGGCGAGGGTGGTCTTGCCGCCCCCCGGGTGCCCGACGAGGACGACGTTGCGCACGCTCTGCTTGCCGGGCATGGCCCCGAGCCTGGCGCGCCCCTGGCCGACGGCGCAAGGCTGGCGCGCGCTTCATCGCTACGCTCACCGCCGATGCTCAACCGCTACGCGCGCGCGTTCTTCACCAGGCTCTTCGGCCCCGTGGCCGCCGGTCTGCTGCGTCTGGGGGTGAGCCCGGACGCCGTCACGATCGTCGGCACCGCCGGTGTGGCGACCGCCGCCCTGGCGCTCTACCCCACCGGGCACCTGCTCGCGGGGACGCTGGTGATCACGGCCTTCGTGTTCTCCGACACCCTGGACGGGATCATGGCGCGGGCCTCGGGCCGGTCCGGGCCGTGGGGCGCGTACCTCGACTCGACGCTCGACCGGGTCGCCGACGCGGCCGTGTTCGGCGGCCTCGTGCTCTGGTTCACCGGCGGTGGCGACGACCGGCTCACGGGCGTGCTGGCGCTGGCCTGCCTGGTCCTGGGCAGCGTGGTGCCCTACGCCAAGGCCCGGGCCGAGGGCGTGGGGATGACGGCGGACGTCGGCATCGCCGAACGGGCGGACCGGCTCGTCGCGGTGCTGGTCGCCACCGGCCTGGTGGGGCTCGGGCTGCCGGTGGTGGTGCTGACCGTCGTGCTCGCGCTGCTCGCGGTGGCGAGCGCGGTCACCGTGGTGCAGCGGATGCTCGCCGTGCGGCGCCAGGCGCTGGCCCGGTCGTGACCCTCCGGTCTGCGCCGCTGCGTCATCGGCTGTCCGTGCTGGCCTACCTCGGGGGCTGGCGGGTGGTCCGGGTGCTGCCCGAGCGACTCGCCTACGCGCTGTTCGCCGCGGTGGCCGACGTGGCCTGGCGACGCAGCGGCCGCGGGGTTCGTCGGCTCGAGGCGAACCTGCGCCGGGTGCGGCCGGGTCTGGCGGACGCCGAGCTGAGGTCGCTGTCCCGGGCCGGGATGCGCTCGTACCTCCGGTACTGGTGCGACGCCTTCCGCCTGCCGACGTGGACGCCGGCCCGGGTCGTCGGGACCTGCCGCGCGGTGGGGGACGAGCCCGTGCGCGCGGCGCTGGCCGGCGGACGGGGCGTGGTGATGGCCCTGTCCCACCAGGGCAACTGGGACCACGCCGGGGCCTGGTCGGCTCTCGACCTGGCCCCCGTCACGACCGTCGCCGAGCGCCTGGAGCCGGCCGAGGTCTACGAGGCGTTCCTGGCGTTCCGCGAGCGGCTCGGGATGGAGATCCTGACGCTCGGCGGCGGCGACGTCTTCCGCACGCTGACCCGCCGGCTGCGCGACGGCGGCTTCGTCCCGCTGCTGGCCGACCGCGACCTGACCTCCAGCGGTGTCGAGGTCACGTTCTTCGGCGAGCCCGCGCGAATGGCGGCCGGCCCGGCCGCGCTCGCCGAGCTCACGGGGGCGGCCCTCGTACCGGTCAGCATCTGGTACGAGCGAAGCTCTGCCTCGCCGTCCGGCTGGGGCACGGTCGTGGAGTTCGGCGCCGAGGTGGCCGCCCCCGACCTGCCCGGGCGCCCGGCCCGGGTCGCGGCCATGACCCAGGCGTGCGCCGACGTCCTGGCGGCCGGCATCGACGCCCACCCCGAGGACTGGCACATGCTGCAGAAGGTCTTCGTCGCCGACCTCGGGCCGCGATCCGTGACGGGCCCGGTGGCGACACGATGAGGGTCGGGATCGTGTGCCCCTACTCGTTCGACGTGCCCGGTGGCGTGCAGTTCCACGTCCGGGACCTGGCCGAGCACCTGATCTCGGAGGGGCACGAGGTCTCGGTGCTCGCGCCGGCGGACGACGAGACCCCGGTGCCCGCGTACGTCGCGGCCGCGGGGCGCGCCGTCCCGGTGCCCTACAACGGCTCCGTGGCTCGGGTGACGTTCGGGCCGGTGAGCGCGACGAGGACGCGGCGGTGGCTGGCGGACGGCTCGTTCGACGTCCTGCACATCCACGAGCCGATCACGCCGAGCGTGGCGATCCTGGCGCTGTGGGCCGCGACCGGCCCGATCGTGGCGACCTTCCACACCGCGAACCTGCGGTCGCGGGCGATGCAGGCCGCCTACCCGCTGGTGCGCCCGTCGCTGGAGAAGCTCTCGGCGCGGATCGCGGTCAGCGAGGACGCCCGGCGCACCGTCGTGGAGCACCTCGGCGGCGACGCGGTGGTGATCCCGAACGGCGTGTACGTCGACCGCTTCGCGGCGGCGGCCCCTCGACCGGAGTGGCAGGGGACGGCGGAGGCACCCACCGTGGGCTTCCTGGGCCGGATCGACGAGCCCCGCAAGGGACTCCAGGTGCTGTGCCGCGCGCTGCCTCGGCTCCGGGCGGCGCACCCGGGGCTGCGTGTGCTGGTGGCCGGCCGCGGTGAGCGTGACGACGCGGTGGAGGCCCTGGGCGAGCACGCGGGGTCGGTGCAGTTCCTCGGGTCGGTCTCGGACGACGACAAGGCCGCCCTGCTGCGGTCGGTGGACGTGTACGTCGCACCCCAGACCGCGGGCGAGAGCTTCGGGATCGTGCTGGTCGAGGCGCTGAGCGCGGGCGCGCGGGTCGTCGCGAGCGACCTGGGGGCGTTCCGCCGCGTGCTGGACGGTGGCCGGCTCGGCGTGCTCTTCCCGACCGGGTCCGCCGACGCGCTCGCGGACGCCGTCCTCGGGGTGCTCGCCGACCCCGAGCGGGCCGACGCGATGGCCGCGGCCGGCCAGGCCGGCGTCCGGCGCTACGACTGGCCGACGGTGGCGGCGGACGTGATGGCGGTCTACGAGACCGTCGTGCCGTCGTCCCGCTTCGGTCGTGGCCGGACGCGGGTCGCCGAGGACCCGAGGACGCGCGGCCTGCTCGGCCGGTGGCGCGCGTGAGCGTGCTGGGGTGGGACGTGCCGTCGCTGTGGTTCGCGGTCGTGCTGGTACTGGTCGCGCTCAGCTGGTACCTGGCGGCCTCCGCGAGCCGGCTGGACCGGCTGCACCACCGCGTCGACGGTGCCCGGGGCGCGCTGGAGAACCAGCTGCTGCGCCGGGCCACCGCGGCGGGCGAGCTGGCGGCGTCCGGGCTGCTCGACCCGGCGACCTCCCTGCTGCTGGCCGGCGCCGCGGCCGAGGCGGTGGCGGCGGGCGAGGAGGCCGGTGACCGCCGGGTCGTCGCTCCGACGCTGCCGTGGCCCGGCCCGGAGAGCGAGGCCGAGCGGGAGATGGCGGAGAGCAACCTGTCGCGCTCGCTGCGGGCGGCCCTCGACGACCCGGCGCTCGTCGCGGCGCTGCGCTCCGACCCCCTCGGAGCCTCGCTCGTGTCGTCCCTGGACGCCTCCTGCCACCGCGTCGAGCTGGCCCGGCGGTTCCACAACGACGCGGTCAGCCAGGCGCGCCGGGTCCGTGGCAAGTGGGTGGCGCGCTGGGCCCGCCTGGCCGGGCGGGCCGGACCGCTGAGCACGTTCGAGATGGACGACGCACCTCCGGCGGCGATCCGCGGCTGACCCCGGTCGTACGATGGGGGCATGTCCAGCACGGAGAACCTGAGCAGCACGTCGTCCGAGGTCGGCACCGCACGCGTCAAGCGCGGGATGGCCGAGATGCTCAAGGGCGGCGTGATCATGGACGTCGTCACCGCCGACCAGGCCAAGATCGCCGAGGACGCCGGCGCCGTCGCCGTGATGGCCCTGGAGCGGGTGCCAGCCGACATCCGTTCGCAGGGCGGCGTGGCCCGGATGAGCGACCCGGACCTGATCGACGGCATCGTGTCGGCCGTCTCGATCCCGGTGATGGCCAAGGCGAGGATCGGGCACTTCGTCGAGGCGCAGGTGCTGCAGGCGCTCGGCGTCGACTACATCGACGAGTCCGAGGTGCTGACCCCGGCGGACTACGCCCACCACATCGACAAGTGGGCGTTCACCGTGCCGTTCGTCTGCGGCGCCACGAACCTGGGCGAGGCGCTGCGCCGGCTCACCGAGGGCGCGGCGATGATCCGCTCGAAGGGCGAGGCCGGCACCGGCGACGTCTCCAACGCCACCACGCACATGCGCACGCTGCGCGGCTCGATCGCGCGCCTGACCTCGATGAGCCCCGACGAGCTGTACGTCGCCGCCAAGGAGCTGCAGGCGCCGTACGAGCTGGTGGCCGAGGTCGCCCGCACGGGCAAGCTGCCCGTCGTCCTGTTCACCGCCGGCGGGATCGCGACCCCGGCCGACGCGGCGATGATGATGCAGCTCGGTGCCGAGGGCGTGTTCGTCGGCTCCGGCATCTTCAAGTCCGGGAACCCGGCCGAGCGGGCCGCCGCGATCGTCAAGGCCACGACGTTCTTCGACGACCCCGACGTCATCGCCAAGGTCTCGCGTGGGCTGGGCGAGGCGATGGTCGGGCTCAACGTCGACTCGATCCCCGAGCCCCACCGCCTGGCCGACCGCGGCTGGTAGCTCGCCCCCTGACTGCGTCCTCTGTGCACGTTGCGTTGTCTCAAGCGGCTTTGAGGGTGCGCAAAGTGCACAGAGGTCGCGTAGTCACCAGGCGCGGGATGGGCGCGGGCGGCGGAAGTCGGCGTCTTCGAGGTCATTCCGCGGCCGCAACCCGCTCAGCGCGCAGACCTCGCGGAGCACGGCCGGGCGCTGCGACCACACCGACGTGCGGTCGTAACGCAGCAGCGGCATCCCCCCGATCGCCGTCACCCTGTTCTCGCGGCGTCGATCCAGGCCCTGCTGGTCGTCGTCCTCGTGGTATCGGCCGTCGTACTCGGCCCCGACCGTCTGGCGACTTCCGAGCACCGTCAGGTCGGGTATCCCGAGCACGACGTCACGGTCATCGAGCAGCGGCACGTTGACGAGTGGCTCCGGCAGCCCGGCCAGGACCATCACCATCCGCAGCCGGGACTCGCCGGGCGAGCGCGCGGCAGCGTTGGCGAGGTTGAGCGCGACCCTGGTCTGCCGCACGGCCGGCCACCGGCGACGGTCTGCCGCGTAGACGCTCAGGGTGAGGAGGTCCAGCGCCCCGGCCCAGCCGAACGCGTCGGCGACGACCACCGCCTCGACCAGGCCGCGCTCGCGCATCAGGTCGAAGCACGTGCGCACCGGGGACAGCAGCCGTACCCCGCCCCGCTCGATGATGTCGTGGTCCAGGACCGAGATACCGGCGATGGGCCCCCGCCAGTCCGCGCTGCCCCGAAGCGTCAGGCGGCGACGGTTCACGGCGTTGTCCCGGCCGGATCCCGTCAGCGAGGTGGTCACCTCCCACGGCACCGGCCGGCCCGGCGCCGGCACCCAGGCTCCGTGCGCCCAGGCCGCCGTCCGACCGGCCACGACGTCCCCCGGCCGCAGCCGCAGCGAGAGGGCCTGGGCCCGGACATCGGCTCCGACCTCGACGTCGCGATGAACATAGACGCCGCGCAGCAACGGCACCCACACGGTCGAGCGGAGCTGTCCCTTGGTGAGCAGGTGCTTCTCGACCGCCTCCCTACCGAGGAACGGGGCGTGTCGGAGCTCATCGGGGACCATCGCTGCGGTCGGCATGTCGCGACTTCAGCGTGAGCGGCGCCGATGGTCGAGGGAGGCCGAAGCACCTGTGGACGGACCGGACACCACGCCGCCCTGTGGACGGGACGTGAAGCACAGCCGCGAGCGCTCGGCGTCCTCTGTGCATCTTGAGCGCCCTCATCGGCGTCCGAGACCACGCAACGCGCACAGAGAACGCATGCGGGTGGTTGGGGACGAGGTCAGGTGACCATCGAGCGGCTCGTGTAGCGCTGGTCGAGGTGCTCGTCGGCGTCGAGCAAGGCGCGCAGGTGCCGCGCCGCGGCGAGCGCGTCGGCGTGCGTGACGTAGAGCGGGGCGAAGCCCAGGCGGACGACGTCCGGCTCGCGGAAGTCGCCGACGACGCCGCGCGCGATCAGGGCCTGGACGACGGCGTACGCCTGCGGGTGCCGCAGCGCCACCTGCGAGCCGCGGCGGTCGTCGTCCCGCGGTGTGGCGATCTCGACCTCGGGCAGCAGGGCGTCGACGCAGTCGACGAAGAAGCTCGTCACCGACACCGACGCGGCCCGGACGTCGGCCATCTCCAGGCCGTCGTACGCGTGCAGCGCGGACTCCAGCGCGAGCAACGAGATCAGCGGGGGCGTGCCGACCCGGGCGCGGTCGATGCCGGGTGCCGCCTGGTACTCACCGGTCATCGCGAACGGCCGGGCGTGGCCGTGCCAGCCCTGCAGCGGGTTCTCGAAATCGGGCTGGTGCCGGCTCGCGACGTAGGTGAAGGCCGGGGCGCCCGGGCCGCCGTTGAGGTACTTGTATCCGCAGCCCACCGCGAGGTCGGCCGCGTGCCGGTCGAGCTGGACGTCGACGGCGCCGGCCGAGTGGCACAGGTCCCACAGCGACAGGGCGCCGGCGGCGTGCGCTGCCTCGGTGAGGGCGCGCGCGTCCCAGAGCTCGCCGGTGCGGTAGTCGACCTGCGAGAAGGAGACCAGCGCGACGTCGTCCGCCCTCTCCGCGACCGCGGTCGGCATGTCCGGGACCCTCGCGAGCACTACCTCGAGCCCGGCCAGCCGTGCGGCACCGTCGAGGACGTACAGGTCGGTCGGGAAGGAGTCGGGGTCGGCGACGACCACGCTGCGGCCCGGGCGCATCCGCGCCGCCGCCACGTAGCACTTGAACAGGTTCACCGACGTCGAGTCGCCGGCGATCACCTGGCCCGGGGCGGCACCCACGAGGGCGCCGATCCGGTCGCCGACGCGGCGCTGGGCACCCCACCAGTCGTGGTCGTTCCACGACGCGATCAGGTCGCGACCCCACTGCCGCCGGACGACGTCCGCCACGTCGTCCGCGACGTTGCGGGGGAGCGCGCCCAACGAGTTGCCGTCGAGGTAGATCAGGCCGTCCGGCAGGTCGAAGCGCTCGCGGACGCCGGCCAACGGGCTTCGGCTGTCGAGCTCGCCGGCCCTGGTGGTGAGCTCGTCGATGGTGGCCATGGCAGCACCCTGGCAGATCGGGTCCTACGCTCACGCGGGTGAGCCCCACGATCGGCGTCCTGGCCCTGCAGGGGGACGTCCGCGAGCACGTCCGCGCCCTCGAGACCGCCGGCGCCACCAGCCTGGCGGTCCGTCGTCCGGGCGAGCTGGAGAAGGTCGAGGCGTTGGTCCTGCCCGGGGGCGAGTCGACGACGATCGACAAGCTGGCCAGGTTCTTCGGGCTGCGGGACCCGGTCAGGGCCCGCATCGCCGCCGGGATGCCGGTCTACGGCTCGTGCGCCGGGATGATCCTGCTCGCCGAGCGCCTGCTCGATGCCCCACCCGATCAGGAGACCTTCGGTGGCATCGACATCACCGTGCGGCGCAACGCCTTCGGCCGGCAGGTCGAGTCGTTCGAGGAGGACATCGAGTTCGCCCACCTGGACGGCGGCCCGGTGCGCGCCGCGTACATCCGGGCTCCCTGGGTGGAGGACGCCGGCAACGCGGTGGAGGTCCTCGCCCGCGTCGGCTCCGGGTCGGTCGAAGGTAGGATCGTCGCCGTCCGCCAGGGCAACCTGCTGGCGACCTCGTTCCACCCGGAGATCACCGGGGACTACCGGGTGCACCGGCTCTTCGTCGAGATCGTGCGCGCCGCCTGAGCTGAGAGGGAGAGCATGTCGGGGCACTCCAAGTGGGCGACCACGAAGCACAAGAAGGCCGCCGTCGACGCCAAGCGCAGCAAGCTCTTCGCCAAGCTGATCAAGAACATCGAGGTTGCGGCGCGCACCGGCGGCGGTGATCTCGCGGGGAACCCGACGCTCTACGACGCGGTCCAGAAGGCCAAGAAGTCGTCGGTGCCCAACGACAACATCGACCGTGCGGTCAAGCGCGGCTCGGGGGCCGAGGCCGGCGGCGCCGAGTACCAGTCGATCATGTATGAGGGCTATGGCCCCCACGGCGTCGCCCTGCTCGTCGAGTGCCTGACCGACAACCGCAACCGGGCGGCGTCCGACGTCCGCCTGGCCTTCACGCGCAACGGCGGGTCGCTCGCCGACCCGGGCAGCGTCGCGTACCTGTTCTCCCGCAAGGGCGTCGTGCTGGTGCCGGCCGACGGACTGGGAGAGGACGACGTCCTGACAGCGGTCCTGGACGCCGGCGCGGAGGAGGTCAACGACATCGGCGACGCCTTCGAGGTGATCAGCGAGGCCACCGACCTGGTCGCCGTCCGCACCGCCCTGCAGGACGCCGCCATCGACTACGACAGCGCCGAGGCCCAGATGGTCCCGGCGACGCAGATCGAGCTCGACGCCGAGGGCGCGCAGAAGATCTTCAAGCTGGTCGACGCGCTCGAGGACTCGGACGACGTCCAGAACGTCTTCGCCAACTTCGACGTCCCCGACGACGTGATGGCCACCCTCGACTGACTGAGCAGGAGCCGTTGCTCATCGAGGCCGTCGATGCTCACCGAGACCGGTGTCCGGACGGCGATTGCTGCGGTCTCGGTGAGTGATGCGGGGGCGGGTGAGCAGGTACGCGGGTGTCGCTGCGCCGGAAGGTCGGCGGCCGGTGCGACGCTGGGTCGATGCGCGTCCTCGGAGTGGACCCAGGCCTGACCCGGTGCGGTCTCGGCGTCGTCGACTCCCTCGCCGGACGTCGGGTGTCCCTGGTCCGGACGGGTGTCGTCACCACCCCCCCGACCGACGACCTCGCGCAGCGGCTGCTGACCGTCGCGGAAGCCCTCGACGACTGGATCCGCACGTACGCCCCGGACGTCGTGGCGGTCGAGCGGGTCTTCAGCCAGCACAACGTGCGCACCGTGATGGGGACCGCGCAGGTCTCCGGCATCGCCGTCCTGGCGGCCGCGAGGCACGGCCTGCCGGTCGCGCAGCACACGCCCAGCGAGGTCAAGGCCGCGGTCACCGGATCCGGACGCGCCGGCAAGGCGCAGGTGACGTCGATGGTGACCCGCATCCTCGGGCTCGATGTGGCGCCGAGGCCGGCGGACGCCGCGGACGCGCTGGCCCTCGCCGTCTGCCACCTCTGGCGCGGGGGCGGTTCGACGGTTGCCGGCGCCCCGACGGGGGCCCAGGCGATCTGGGCCGAGGCGGAACGCGCGGCGCGTCGCTGACGACGGTCGTCGCCGTCCGGGGCTACCGTACGTCGAACAGGTGTTCGCGAAGGAGGCTGGTGTGATCGCGTCGGTGCGGGGCCGGGTGGGTTCGGTGCGGCTGGACTCGGCGGTCGTCGAGGTCGGCGGTGTCGGGATGCTGGTGCAGGCGACGCCGAACACGCTGGCGGGTCTGCGGGTCGGTGAGCAGGCCGAGCTGGCCACCAGCCTCGTCGTCCGCGAGGACTCCCTGACGCTGTTCGGGTTCACCGACGCGGACGAGCGCGAGGTCTTCGAGGTCGTCCAGACGGTCAGCGGGGTGGGTCCACGCCTGGCGCTGGCGATGCTCGCCGTCCACACGCCGGACGGTCTGCGGCGGGCGGTGGCCACCGAGGACCTGGCGGCCCTGACCCGCGTTCCCGGCATCGGCCGCAAGGGGGCCCAGCGGATCGTGCTCGAGCTGACCGACCGCCTCGGCGAGACCCTCGGCTCCCCGTCGGCCGCGGCCGGCCCCCGGTCGAACGGCGGGCCGTCGTCCGAGGTCGTGGAGGCGCTCGTGGGGCTGGGCTGGAACACCAAGCAGGCCGCCGAGGCGGTCACCCAGGTCAGTGCGGACGGCGGCCCGGCCGTCGGCGCGGACGTCGCCGGCGTCCTGCGGGCCGCTCTCCAGCACCTGGGCAGGTCCTGATGACCCGACAGGCCGACGGGTCGGTGGAGGTCGAGGTGCCCGAGGCTGACGACGACCTCGAGCCGGACGGCGACCTGGGTACCCGGGTCGTCTCCAGCGGGGCCGACGAGACCGAACGGGCGGCAGAGACCGCCCTTCGCCCGAAGAGCCTGGCCGAGTTCGTCGGCCAGAAGGTGGTGCGGGGCCAGCTGTCCCTCCTGCTGGAGGCCGCGAGGTCCCGCGGGCGCGCACCCGACCACGTGCTGCTCTCCGGCCCACCCGGGCTCGGTAAGACGACGCTGGCGATGATCGTCGCCACCGAGCTGGGGGCGCCGCTGCGGGTGACCAGCGGACCGGCGATCCAGCACGCCGGCGACCTGGCCGCCGTGCTGTCGTCCCTCGATCCCGGTGAGGTGCTGTTCCTCGACGAGATCCACCGGATGGCCCGGCCCGCCGAGGAGATGCTCTACGTCGCGATGGAGGACTTCCGGGTCGACGTCGTGGTCGGCAAGGGGGCCGGCGCCACCGCGATCCCGCTGAACCTGCCTGCCTTCACCATCGTCGGCGCCACCACCCGGGCAGGGCTGCTTCCGGCGCCGCTGCGCGACCGGTTCGGCTTCACGGCGCGCCTGGACTTCTACTCTGCCGACGAGCTCGAGCTGGTGCTGCGCCGCTCCGCCGACCTGTTGGGCGTCGAGCTGGACCCCGCCGCGGCGGCCGAGATCGCCGGGCGGTCCCGGGGGACCCCCCGCGTCGCCAACCGCCTGCTCCGCCGGGTCCGCGACTTCGCCCAGGTGCACGGTGACGGGCGTCTGGACGCCGCGGCCGCCCTCGCTGCCCTGGAGCTGTACGAGGTGGACGAGCTCGGGCTGGACCGGCTCGACCGCGGCGTCCTCGAGGCGCTGTGCCGCCGGTTCGGCGGGGGGCCGGTCGGTCTCTCGACGCTGGCGATCGCCGTGGGGGAGGAGCCGGAGACGGTGGAGACCGTGGCCGAGCCGTTCCTCGTGCGGGAGGGCTTGATCGGGCGCACGCCGCGCGGCCGCGTGGCCACGGCCGACGGGTGGAAGCACCTGGGCCTGCGACCGCCCCGCAGCAGCGCCGCGGCGCAGCTGGGCCTCGATCTCGAGCTGGACGACGACGAGGCGCACGGCGAGCCGTAATTGTCCCGTCACGGGGGGCTCGCCTACACTCCCGGCGGGGTCGGGGAACCTGTGTGCGGGTACCACCCGTTCGTGCGCCGTACCGAGATGGCGACGATTCTCGACATGAATGAGGTGCCCGCGGGTGCCCGCGGAAGGACGTGACCGACGACCATGGGTGGTTTCGAGCTGCTGTTGCCCCTGCTCATCCTGTTGCCCCTGCTGCTGATCACGTTCCGTGGCCGCAAGCAGCAGAAGGCCTTCGCCGAGACGCAGTCCCGGATCGCCACCGGGCAGGACGTGATGACGAGCGCCGGGCTGTACGGCCACATCGTCGAGGTGGACGGCGAGGTCGTCATCCTCGAGGTGGCCAAGGGCGTGCGGCTGCGCTGGGCGAAGGCGGCGATCTCGCGGATCGTCGACGACCCGACCCAGGTCGGCTTCACGCCGGCGTCCGGCGGTGTCGACGTGACCAAGCACGATACCGACGCGAAGCGACGGGACGGCTGAGTTGACACGCACGAACCCTGGAGGCCGCCCGGCCCGCACCCTGTTGTGGTTCGGCGTCCTGGTCGCGGTGGTCTTCGGCACCCTGGCCTCCGGCGTCACGTGGTCGGACGCGACCCTGAAGCCGAAGCTCGGCCTCGACCTCGCGGGCGGGACGCAGATCGTGCTCACCCCGGTGATCGAGCCCGGGCAGGGCGAGGTCACCGACCAGGTCATCAACGACGCCATCGCGATCATCCGCCAGCGCGTCAACTCCACCGGTGTCTCCGAGGCGGAGATCACCAGCCAGGGCGGCAGCAACATCGTCGTCGAGCTGCCGGGCGACCCCGCCGAGCAGGCCGAGGCCCGGGAGCTGGTGGCCCAGGCGGCCCAGATGCGTTTCCGTCCCGTCATCGTGGAGGCCCCGGCGGCCGCCGCGCCGGTCCCCCCACCGACGGACGCCGAGACCCCGGCCCCGACCGAGAGCGCA
>Ga0075530_1001064_pt1 | contig 13055 bp, 12 predicted proteins | sample NGEPerD_2_FD_75101 | JGI IMG/M metagenome (GOLD analysis project Ga0075530, IMG submission 75101) | Arctic peat soil microbial communities from the Barrow Environmental Observatory site, Barrow, Alaska, USA - NGEE PermafrostL1-D | ecosystem: Environmental > Terrestrial > Soil > Wetlands > Peat ...
CCAAGCGGGGCGGTCACGGCGCGAATTCCGCATGGCAGCGCCATGTGGGATTTGCGACGGGGCCGAATCCGCGCCGTGTCCTGGGCCGTATCCAGGGGTGCGATCCCTAACGGGATAGGTTCTTAGGGTGCCCGGCGTGACTGTTCGAACTGTTCTCTCCATCGCGGGATCCGATTCGGGCGGCGGCGCCGGCATCCAGGCCGACCTGAAGGCGTTCGCCGCCTGCGGCGTGCACGGGACGACGGCGATCACCGCGATCACCGCGCAGAACACGGTCGGCGTCAGCGTGGTCGAGGCGGTTTCTCCGGCGATGATCGTCGCCCAGGTTCGCGCGGTCGTCGAGGACATCGGCGTCGACGCGGTCAAGGTCGGCATGCTCGGCACGGCCGAGACGGTCAAGGCCGTGGTCGAGGCCCTGGACGTGGTCGGCGACGCCCCGGTCGTCGTCGACCCGGTGATGGTCGCCGAGAGCGGCGCCGTGCTGCTCGACGACGAGGCGAAGACGGCGCTGGTCGAGCGGCTGCTGCCGCTGGCGACAGTGGTCACGCCCAACATCCCTGAGGCTCGGGCGCTGACCGAGGCTGACGAGCGTGACTCCCAGGAGGACCTCGCCCGTGAGGTCCTGGCCCTTGGACCGAAGGCCGTCGTGGTCACCGGTGGCCACAGCGAGCAGGTCGTCGACCTCTACTTTGACCGCTCGGCGGCCGAGGCGATCGAGGGTGAGCGCCATCTTGCGGGGGCGTCACACGGATCCGGGTGCACGCATTCTTCGGCGCTGGCCGCGTTTCTCGCTCGCGGCGAGGGCCCGCTCGATGCGGCTCGCAAGGCACGGGAGATCGCCTCGGCGGCGGTCGCCGCGGGACTGCGGGATATCGGCGAGGGGCCTGGGCCGGTCGACGTATTGGGCATAGCGGATAGATTTCAGCCATGAGTTCCGACCGCGCCAGCTCGACCAACCTGCCCCGCCCCCGTTCCAGCGTGGTCTTCGACGGCCCCGAGCGCGCCCACGCCCGCGCCTACATGAAGGGGATCGGATTCGACGACGACGCGCTCAGCCGGCCGACCATCGGGATCGCCAATACCTGGACCGAGGCCATGCCCTGCAACTTCCACCTGCGCGGCCTCGCCGAGCACGTCAAAGAGGGAGTGCGCGCCGCCGGCGGCACGCCGATGGAGTTCAACACCGTCGCCGTCTCCGACGGGATCACGATGGGCACCGAGGGAATGAAGGCGTCGCTGATCAGCCGCGAGGTGATCGCCGACTCGGTCGAGCTGATGGCCCGCGGCTACCAGTTCGACGCGATCGTCGCCCTCTCCGCCTGCGACAAGACGATCCCGGGCTGTGCGATGGCGCTGGCCAGGCTCGACGTGCCCTCTGTCCTGCTCTACGGCGGCTCGATCGCGCCGGGTCGCTGGCAGGGCCGCGACGTGACCATCGTCGATGTCTTCGAGGCGGTCGGCGCCCACGCGGCCGGCGAGATGAGCGACGAGGAACTGAACGAGCTCGAGGGCGTCGCCAGTCCCGGCGCCGGCGCCTGCGGCGGTCAGTTCACCGCCAACACGATGGCCTGCGTCTTCGAGGCGCTGGGGATCATTCCCGGCGGCTCGGCGATGGTGCCGGCCGAAGACGACGAGAAGGGAACCGTCGCGGAGAAGATCGGCGAACTGGTGATGCAGGTCCTCGCGGAGGATCTGAAGCCGAGCAGGGTGATCACCCGCGACTCGTTGGAGAACGCGATCGCCTGCGCCTGCGCATCGGGCGGCTCGACCAACGTCGTCCTGCACCTGATCGCCCTTGCCCACGAGGCCGGGATCGAGCTGGAGATGGACGACTTCGAGCGGATCTCGCGCGAGACGCCGCTGCTGGCGGACCTCAAGCCCGGCGGTCGCTTCGTCGCCACCGATCTCTACCGCGCCGGCGGGGTGCCGCTGATCCTCAAGCGCCTCGCCGAAGCCGGCAAGCTGCACGGCGACGCGATCACGGTCAGCGGCCGCACGATCGGCGAAGAGGCGGCGGCGGCGAGCGAGGCCGAGGGACAGGAAGTGGTGCGGCCGCTGGCGGACCCGCTCAAGGCCGAAGGCGGCCTGGCGATCCTGCGCGGCAACCTCGCCCCCGAGGGCGCCGTGGTCAAGCTTGCCGGCACCGAGCGCAAGAAGCAGGTAGGTCCGGCCCGTGTCTTCGAGTCCGAGGAGGATTGCTTCCGCGCCGTCAAGGAGCAGGGGATCCGCCCTGGTGACATCGTCGTGATCCGCAGCGAGGGCCCGGCCGGGGGGCCCGGCATGCGCGAGATGCTGCAGGTGACGGCGGCAATCGTCGGCGAGGGCCTGGGCGAGGAGGTGGCGCTGCTCACCGACGGGCGCTTCTCCGGCGCCACCCGCGGGCTGATGGCCGGCCACGTCGCTCCAGAGGCGGCCAAGGGCGGCCCGATCGCGGCGATCCGCGAGGGCGACGAGATCAGCTTCGACGTCGACGCGCGCCGGCTCGACCTGGCGCTCTCCGAGGAGGAGATCGCCAAGCGCGTGGCGGAGTACGAGCCCCCGGCGCCTCTCTACGAGCGCGGTGTGATGGCCAAGTACGCGGCAACGGTGTCCTCAGCGTCGCATGGTGCTGTGACCTGACGGAGCAGAGCAAGCAGATCAAGACGCAGGGAGCGTGGCGTGCTCTGCACGCGAGCGACCGAGGACGCGGACATGCGCCGCTCTACTCCGTCAGAAACTCATCCAGCAGTTGATTGAATCTGGCCGGGCGCTCCATCTGCGGCACGTGGCCGGTGCGCTCGAACAGCTCCAGCCGCGACTCCGGGATCAGGCGGTGGTAGCCGATCGCCGCCTCGACCGGGACGACGTGGTCGTTCAGCCCCCAGACGACCAGGGTCGGGATCTCGATCTCGGTCAGCCGGTGACGGGTGTCGTAGCCGCCGATTGCGCGGATCGCGTCGGCGAAGCCGGGAGCCCGGATGCCTGGCTCCATCTGCTCCTGCAGGAGCTCGGGTCGCACCCGGTTCGGGTAGTGGAAAATCCTGCCGAAGGCGAGCTGGCGGCCACGGTCGCGGTTGAGCCAGACGCGGTGCGGCCCCGCCATGGATGCCATCGCGGCTTCGAACAGGCTCACGCTCGCTTCCAGCCGCCTGCCCTGAGCCTCGGCGAAGCTGATCCCCGCGGCCGAGACCAGCACCAGCTTGTCGAAGCGCGAGGGCCACTCGATCGTCGCCTCGGTCGAGACGAAGCCGCCCATCGAGTTGCCGACCAGGGCCGCCGCGCGGTCGATCCCGAGCTTCTCGCAGAAATCGTGGATCAGGCGTCCGTAGGCGGGCATCTCGATCGGCCAGGAAGGCATCGGGCTGTGGCCGAAGCCGGGCAGGTCGAGCGCGATCGCGCGGTGGGTGCGGCCGAAGTAGGGGAGGTTCTCCAGCCAGTTGCGCCAGCAGCCGCCGAGCCCGTGGACAAAGAGGATCGGCTCGCCCTCGCCGATCTCGGCGTAGTTGACTTCGGCCCCGGGCATCTGGACCCGGTGCAGGTGCTCGCGCCAGTCGACCTTCAGCCACTCGGGATCGGGGTCGCCGTAGTCGCTGGCCGGGAAGACGACCGAGCCACTCATCACTGCCTGGGGGTCCTCAGGCATATCCCATCCTTTCCAGTATCGGTATCTCGCGGATTTGCGGTGGTTGCAGGTGATCCCAGAGGATCCCGCGCGGGCGCTCGTACTGGCGCTCGACCTCGATCACCGCGCGCGGCGTCGCGATCAGGTCGACGGGGAGGTCGTGCGAGATTACCGGCAGGTGGCGGCGCAGGATCTGGATCGGGTGGACGGTGGTGGCGATCGTCGTGTGGTCGTCGATCTTGCCGGCGTCGATCAGGATCCCGTACTCGAGGTCGTTGTAGCCGCCGCCCTTGCCGATCCGCGCCCCGCTCAGGTTCACGGCGACCGACCCGGTGAGGACGAAGTCGATTTCGGGCAGGTCGTCGAGCGCGACCACGCGGCCGTGCTTGAGCGCACCCTTGATCGTCGCCGCCTCCTTGATCGCGCTTTTCGAGAGGCGCTTCGGCTCGAGCACGCGGAAGGGATGCGGATCGCGCAGCCGCGGCACCGCCATGATCAGTGTCTTGCCCTCTTCCAGGGCCATGCGGCGGGCGTGCGTCTGGGGAGAGTCGGGGTTCGCCTTGATCGTCCGCGCCCGCTTCCAGAGCCTGTGCGCGGCGAGCTTCTCGGCTGCCAGCCGCGCCCCGGCGAAATTGGGGATGCGACCGTCGGCGCCGGGGAAGCGGGAGACGCCCTCCCGGTCCATCGCCTTCCAGGTCTCCCTGCGGACTTCGTCCTTAGCGACCATCGGGCGGAACGATATCCGCAGACGCCGCCATTCTCCATTCGATGCCGCATGGAGGCTTGCAGGTGAGGACCCCGGACGGCCGAATGAACCGCATGCCTAAACTTTTCGCAGGTCCAGTTGAGGTATTGCCGATGACGATGTCACGGGAGAGCTGATGGGTCGGAAGAGAAAAATCGCAGTCGTCACCGTCGTCGTCGTCCTCCTCTTCGGGGTGGCCGCGGCCTACGCCTACGACAGCACTCAGGACGGCAAGATCGCCGACGGGGTGACGATCGGCGGCGTCGACGTCGGCGGGATGGACGAAGCCGAAGCGAAGCGGGCCGTGCGGCGTCGGCTGCTGGCGCCCCTGCGGCACTCACTGCGGGTTGCCTACGACGGCGAGAGCTGGGTCCTGCCTGGGAAGCGGCTGAAGCTGCATGCCGACCTCGACCGGGCGGTGAAAGACGCCGTCGACGAGAGCCGCGAAGGCGGTCTGCCGGGGCGGCTGGTGCGCTACGTCACCGGCGGCAGCCTCGAGCAGAGCGTCTCCGCCGAGGTCACCTACTCGCAGCCCGCGATCACTCGCTTCGTGCGCGAAGTCGCCGCTGCGGTCGACCGCGAACCGAGGGACGCCTCGGTCGAAGCCAGCGGCGCCACGCTCGTCGTGGTCCCGGCCGAGCACGGCCGCAAGCTGCGCGACAACCTGCTCACCCGGGAGCTGAACGCCGCTGTCCTCAACGCCAACGCCGATCACAAGATCGCCGCCCGCACCCACTCGGTGGCGCCGGAGGTGACCGGGGATGAGGTCGCCTCCGAGTATCCGAGCTACCTCACCCTCGACCGCGCCTCCTACACGCTGCGTCTCTGGAAGGACCTGAAGCTGGCGGAGACCTACACGGTCGCGGTCGGCCAGGTGGGGTTGGAAACCCCGGAAGGGCTCTACCACATCCAGGACAAGCAGGTTGACCCCACCTGGAATGTGCCCGAGTCGGACTGGGCCGGCTCGCTCGCCGGGCAGTCGATCCCGCCGGGCCCGTCGAATCCGCTCAAGGCCCGCTGGATGGGGATCTACGAAGGCGCCGGCATCCACGGCACCGAAGAAACCTCCTCGCTCGGCAGCGCCGTCTCCCACGGCTGCGTGCGGATGGCGGTCCCCGATGTCGAAGGGCTGTACGACCAAGTTGAAGTCGGCACGCCCATATATATCGGCTGAACGGGGCGATATCCGGTGCATCTCGGCGTCCTCGGTCGCTCGCGTGCTAAATCACGCCACGCTCCCTGCGTCCACCGATCTGCTTGGTTCTCGCCCCGCTCAGAGGACGAATTGAAAAAGACCCGAACTAGGTCTACGTGGACTGGAGCGAAGCACTCACGCTTTTCGATCGCGATATGAGGGCGCGGAATCTTGCCGAGCGAACTCGGCATGCCTACGGTGTCGATCTGGGTGAATTTGTCGCATGGGCGGAAGGGAAGAACCTGGGGGTGGGGGATGTCCGCCATCGCGACGTGCGGCGTTATGGCGCCGCGCTCTCCTCCGGCGGCGCGGCGGCGGCTACCGTGGCGCGCAAGCTTGCTGCCGTCCGCGGCCTCTTCGACTACCTCATCCGCACCGAGCGGATCGGGCAGAACCCCGCCGACCTCGTCTCCAGCCCGAAGCGTGAGGAGAAGCTGCCGCGGGTGCTGAGCGGCGAGCAGGTGCGATCGTTGCTGGAGCAGATCCCCACGCGAACCCCGCTGCAGCTGCGCGACCGGTCGATGCTGGAGCTGGCCTACTCCTGCGGCCTGCGCTGCGAGGAGATCGTCAACCTCGAAAACGACTCATACGATTTCGAGACCGAGCTACTGCGCGTGCTCGGCAAGGGCTCGAAGGAGCGGCTGCTGCCGGTCGGCGAGCCTGCGCAGCGGGCCCTGCGCCGCTACCTGGAACGGGGCCGGCACGCGCTCGCGACCGATCCGCGCGAGGCGGCGCTCTTCCTCTCCAAGAGCGGGCGACGCCTCTCCAACTCCGACATCACCCGCCGCCTGGGCCTCTGGGTGCGCGAGGCGGCGCTCGCCGCGGGTGTCTCGCCGCACTCGTTGCGCCATAGCTTTGCCACCCACCTGCTGGAAGGGGGCGCCGACCTGCGCACGATCCAGGAGCTTCTCGGTCACGCCTCGATATCGACGACCCAGGTCTACACTCGCGTGGACGCCGCTCGTCTGCGGGAGGCCTACGCGGCGACCCATCCCCGCGCCTGACGCCCAATGATTCCCCGGCGGCCGTAGAATCGAGCAAACTCCATGGAAACCGGCGTAAAAGAGGTGGAGCTTCGCGATCTGTGGCACCGTTACAAGGACGACGGTGACAGAGGCGCGCGCGAGCGGCTGGTGGTGGCCTACTCGCCGCTGGTCAAGTTCGTCGCCGGTCGTCTCGGCGCCGGGATGCCGTCCCATGTCGAAGACGCCGATCTGATCTCCTACGGGCTGATCGGCCTGATCGGCTCGATCGAGCGCTTCGAGCCCGAGCGGGGGATCAAGTTCGAGACCTTCGCGATGACCCGGATCCGCGGTGCGATCATCGACGAGCTGCGCTCGCTCGACTGGGTGCCGCGCTCGGTGCGTTCGCGGGCGCGCGAAATTGAGGCGGCGCAGTCGAAGCTCGAGCATGAGCTGCAGCGGGCGCCGACCGAGGGCGAGCTGGCCGGCAAGGTCGGGCTGACCGAGGAGGAACTGCAGGACTCGCTGCTGGAAATAGCCAACTCGTCGGTCTACGCGCTCGACGAGCTGTGGGCTGTCTCCGGCTCCTCCGGCGACTCGGTCTCGCTGCTGGACACGATCTCCGACCCGCGCGCCGACGACCCGCAGGAATCGCTCGCCGGCAGCGAGATCAAGGACCGGCTCACCGCGTCGGTGGGCGGGCTGCCGGAGCGGGAGCAGCTGGTCATCGCGCTCTACTACTACGAGAACCTCACCCTGCGCGAGATCGGCGAGGTTCTCGGCGTCACCGAGTCGCGCGTCTCACAGCTGCACACGAAGGCAGTGATGCGGCTGAAGTCGTCCCTGCAAGAGGTCTAGAAGGTTGATTCCACGATCCCGCACGCCTGGATGATGCGTGGGGTACGGCGCCAGTCGGCGTCCTCGCTCGCGCGCAGATGCACGCCAGGTTCCCTGCGACTTGATCTGCTTGGCCACGCACGCCAGGGCATCGTCTAACGTGCAGAAATGAGCCCTGACGGAACTTGCGCCGTGTGCGGTCGGACCCTCCTGGCGGGGGAGCGCACGCGCTCGTACATGAGCCCCAAGGACGGCCCGCGCCTGGTCTGCGAGCTCTGCCGAGGACGCGCCGAGCGACTCGGCTGGGTCGACCTGGCGGCGCCCGGCGCCAACGTCGGACGACGTCCCGAGCCCGGGGCCACCGAGTCGCCGCGGGGTCGGCTGGAGCGGGCCGCGGCGCGCTTCAACTCCAGCGACGCCGTCCGGACCGTCGCCGGCCTGATGCGGACTCTGGGCGAGCCGCGGGTGTCGATCGGCTCCGCCGCCGGCTCGGCCAGCGAGGTTCGGGTAACCGTTGCCTGGGAGCTGGGCTGGTACCAGTGGGGAGTCGACCTGGACAACGAGATGCGCGCCGTCTTCCAGCTCGGCAAGGGCGATGAGGTCGACCAGCTCGATGGCTCGGCCCGGCAGTGGAATGCCAGCGCCGGAGAGGGTGGCCGTCTAGTGCTCGGCGTTTCGCGCTCCCGACGCAGCCGCGACGGCGAGCCGGTCGGCTGATCTCAGTGAAGCTGGTGGTGAACGTCGACGGCGGCGCCCGGGGCAACCCCGGTCCGGCCGCTGTTGGGGCGGTCGTTCAGGGCTCCGGCGGCGAGGTGCTGGAGGAGCGTGGCGAACGGATTGGCGTCGCGACCAACAACGTCGCCGAGTACCGGGCGCTGCTGCTCGGGATCGAGCGGGCCGCCGAGCTGGGTGCGAGCGAGCTGGATCTGGTCGGTGACTCGGAGCTGATCGTGCGCCAGGTCAAGGGCGAGTACAAGGTCAAGGACGCGACCATGCGCAAGCTCCACGCCGAGGTGAAGCGGGCGCTGCGCCCCTTCGAGAGCTGGTCGATCCGCCACGTGCGCCGCGAGCAAAACGCCGAGGCCGACCGCCTCGTCAACGTGGCGCTGGACGAATGACCCCACAACGACAGGCCGCAAATCCTTGCCGGGATGTGAACCGCCGCCGCTCGCTTCACCTCCTGGCCGGCGTCGTCACAAGACGCTGATCCCCGAAGGGATAGAATCCAATCGATGCGGCTGTAGCTCAGCTGGCTAGAGCGTCTGCTTGCCATGCAGAAGGTCGAGGGTTCGAATCCCTTCAGCCGCTTCGCATCGAATCCCCTGCACTCGGGCCGGTCGGCCCTCGCGGGGGAAAATCAAACCACCCCCGCACATCCCCTCCATTTCGGGCACTAGTTCCCAAGATGACGCCGATGTGCGGGGATTAGCGGCGATTCCGGCCGATTCCGCCTCGCTTTCGGCCGGCGGCGGAGCTACGTTCGCCAGCGCCAAGACATAAGCGGCCCCGGCGGCGGTGGAACGCCCCGGGGCCTGGCACCGAAGCTTGCACTTCGATGCACGAAAGACGGTACTGCCGTTGCCCCCACCGGGGCGGCATCGGGACCGGCTTCGGTGCCCTACCGAGAGGAGGGGCGCCTGTGCCCACCACCACGATCACCATCGACCACGCCCAGCGCGATGGCCTCTACGAGCTGGTCCGCAACCACCTCGGCTCCGTAGGCGACCTATGGGACGCGTTGGAGCGCGACAAGGACTTCGCCACCGCCGAACGGCTCGGCCTGGAGTTCGGCGAAGACTTCCAGCTGCTCGAAGATCTCGGCTGGGGCGAGGACGAGGGGCACGAGGGGGTCGAGCTGAGTATGCCGACCCACGACCTGATGGAACTGTTCAAACGGCTCCACGGCGAAGCCGAGCAGGTGCTTCTCGGGAAGGGGACCGAGCGGCAGGCCCGAGAAGACGATCGGGCGACCGACGAGCGCTACCTCCGTGGCCTCGACGCCTGCGAGGAGCTGCTGGTCCAGCTTGACGAGGGCGAGGGCGGCTCAGCATGACCGCTTCCCTCACGATCGGCCCGAAGGAGCGCGACACGCTCCACTGGCTCATGTGCCGGCGGCTGTTCATCTTGGGCCAGGACCCGCCCGAGTTGGCCCGCCAGGAGGGGATCAGCCTCGATGAGCTCGCCACGGAGTTCGGCGAAGACCTACGGCTCATGCAAGACCTCGGCTGGGAGGTCGAGGGTGACGGCGAGACCGTTGAGCTGACCATGCCGCGTGAGGGCCTCGTCAAGACGCTCAGGCGGCTGCGAAGGGACGCCCGGCGCGCCCCCCCCTGCGAAAAGCGACACCAGCGGGAGTCGGAGGAATCCGACGCGGAGCGCTGGGAGCGCTTTCGGCCTGCGGTGGCCATCTGCGAGGAGCTATTGGGCAGGCTTAACTCTCCGATTCCCGACGCGGAGAAGGAGTCGAGCGGCGCCGAGTGCCCGCTGGCCACCGCCGGCAGGGAGCCAACCCCCTACGCCTCGCTCCCAGAAGGGCACATCTTGGCGGCAATCGAGCGCGCCGCTTGCCATCAGCGATCCGACGAGGTGCCGGTCTTGGTTGTGGTCGAACATCTGGGATTCGAGCCAACCCAAGGCTCGACCCGCCAGCTCCGTCTCCGGCTCGAACGCCTGCACGACTCTGGCTGGTTGACCCGAACCCAGAGGGAGGAGCGGGAGAACTGGGGCCTCACGGCAGTCGGGCGCGAGCAGCTAGCCAAATGCCGCGAGGGCGGCGCGGTCGGGGATCTGCCCGAGTCGCCCCAGCACCGCGCCTGGAGGCAGGCGCGGGTCAAGGCCGCTTTGCGGATCGATGGGTTCAGGCGGGAAATGGGAGAGCTCTGGGGAGAGACCGATCGCCTTCTCAGGTGGGAGCCGGTGCTCTCGGAGGAGTGGTTTTCGCTGAGCGAGCGCTTCCGCGAGGCGAGTTGGCGGCTGGGCTCCGCCACCCACTGCCTGGAGGAGTGGGTCGAGCCCGAAGACGACCGTCCGGATGTGGACGAAAACCCCGGGCCGGCCCCGGGACGGCGCGCGGTTGCCGCGTGGATTTGAAAAGCCCCGAGCTAGGAGGATGAGCATGAGCGAGAAAAAGCCAATCGACCAGCAGATCGTCGACTCCCTCAAAGAGAAAGGCACTGGCACGGTCGACGAGATCGCCTCAGCGGTGAAGATCGGCCGCACCAGCGCCCGTAAATATCTCGCCGGTTTGACGGTCGACAAGACGGTCGAGCGCGAGTCCGGCGGGCGAGACGGCCGCCGCAAGCTGCCCGACGTCTTCTCCCTGCCGGGGAAAAAGCGTGCCGGCAAAGCGACCAAAGCGACGTCCGCAAAGTCCAAAAACGGGCGCCTCGGCCCCGGCGAGCTGGACGGGCTCGTCCTCGGCTACATGCGCAAGCACAAGGAGGACTCGCCCCACACGCCGAGCGCGATCAGCAAAGCGATCAAACGCTCCTCGGGCGCCGTGGCGAACAGTCTGGGTCGCCTGGAGAAGCAGGAGGAGGTGCGGCTGGTCAAGCCCAAGCCACGCGAATACGAGCTGGTAGAGGTGCAGAAGTGAGAAAGCGCCGAGCCACTCGCCCAGCGAGATCGCTGCCGTCGGTGGTTGTTCGAGGGTCGGGGCGCAGGCCACCGGGAGGCGAGGTGATTCCCGCTCTGCGTGCGGGACCCCCGCCCACCTGCCTCGGCCCTCGAAGAACCACCGACGGCGATCCCCCAGGGGCGCATCGATGAACCGACGCGAGCCGGCCATGTGGGTGCCTCGCCGGGGTCGCGGAGGTGCCTCTCAAGCTGCGTGAGCGCGGTTGTCGGCCGTGGAACTGACCCCCGAACCGATCCATTGCGTCGAGTGCGGGCGGGAGCTGGTCGACTTCGAATCGGATGGGTCTTCTCCGACCCGGTGCGAGGATTGTCGCCCCGAAACCGGGCCAGGGAGCGCCTTCGCGGATCGACTCTCGATCAATCTCCGCCAGCTTCGCCTCGGCGCCGGTCTCTCGCCAACCGAGCTGGGCCGCCGGGCCGCGATGCATGTCAGCGCGGTCTCAGGCATCGAAGGTGACGGTGCCCACGAACTGCGCCTGACCACGGCCTTGAGGCTCATACATCCGCTGGGCGCCTCGATCGACCAGCTCACCGAGCGCATCTACTGGAACCCAGGCCAGGTTGTACGCAACCGGCGCCCGCCAAAGGAACGGCTCTCCGGCTTCCTTCTCGTCCTTCCCAGCAACGTGCCGGTCTTCGAGCCCGCCCCGCCACGTGAGCCCGTCACCACTCGGGAAGAGGCGGCCGCGATCTTCGGGGCGAATGTCCGCAGCGCTCGCGAGCGACGGCATTTGACCCAGCAAGCGCTCGGCCGTGCCGCGGGCCTGAGCAAGGCCGGCCTCTCCCTGATCGAGCGGGGCGTTCGCGAGACGTCGGTCCAGACTCTCTTCGCACTGGCCCGATCGCTGGAAGTGGCGCCCGAGCCCCTGCTCGAGGGAATCGCTTGGAAGCCTGAGCGGCCGCCACGCGAGGGAAGTCGCGCTCGGCATCCCGGTCGCAGCCTCGACGACGCGATCCGTCGCCTCTGGGATGAAGGTAAGACCGCACGAGAGATCGCCGAGGCGGTGGGAACCTCACCGGGGACCGTCTCGGCCACGGTCCACAGGCTCAGGGAGCGTGGCGAGCCGCTTCGCCATCGCCGCCCGCCGACGCGGGCGGTACACGAGCGGGCGCGCCGCCGCCGCGCCTTCTGCGAGGTACCGCACGCCGAGGAGGGTCAGGCGGTCGAGGAGGCGGTCGAGCCGCCCGACGTCGACAGCGCCTCCAACGAGGAAATCGCGATTCAGATCGGTGCCAACGTTGCGCTTCGCCGCGAGGAAGCCGACCTGACCCTGAGGCAGCTCTCCGAAGCGGCCGAGACCCATTTCACGCACCTGTCTCGGGTCGAGAGGGGAAAGTCAGGGGTTCCGCAGCTGGCTCTCATCTTGAGACTGGCCGGAAGCCTCAACGTGCGGTGTGGGCTCATCTCCGCCGGAGTCGCATGGGACTCGACCACCGGTTCATTCCGGGTGCAGGACGCTATCCCCGAGCGGCAAACGGCGCTCGGCTGCCTGGGGCAGAACGTCCTGCGCGCACGCCGCCGGGCTGACCTCTCCCAACAGGCCCTCAGCGACCGGGCGTCGATGAGCCGGGGCGATCTTGTCGATTTCGAGCGCGGCGCCCGCAACTTCAGGAACTTCACGGTGATCAGGCTCGCGGGCGCTTTGGAGATCGGCTTCGCCGAGCTGTTCGCCGGAGTGGCGAGCTGGCATATCCGCCCGCTCGCAGCGCCGGAATTCCTGCCGGGAGAGGGTCCAACGAAAGCCGAACGCGACGGATTGCTTGTACGACTGTGGCGGCAAGGGCGCCCAGAACGGGAGATAGCCGAAGCGCTGGACCTGGAGAGAACCTCGGTCGGCCCGTATGTCCGCGAACTTCGCGATGCGGGCGAGGATCTTTCCTACCGTCGTCCGCCGCGCGGCTCGACGGAGGTCGCGGCGCGTCGGCGGAGGCAAGGCTGCCTCCCGCGGCGTACCAGATTGAGCCAGGCCGGGTTTGACGGAGACCTCGAAACCAGGATTCCTACCTGGAAGAAGGGAACTCCCAAGCCATGCCACGAAAGAAGAAATACCCCGATGAGTTGCTTGATCGCGGCGCCCG
>Ga0075530_1001065_pt1 | contig 13054 bp, 12 predicted proteins | sample NGEPerD_2_FD_75101 | JGI IMG/M metagenome (GOLD analysis project Ga0075530, IMG submission 75101) | Arctic peat soil microbial communities from the Barrow Environmental Observatory site, Barrow, Alaska, USA - NGEE PermafrostL1-D | ecosystem: Environmental > Terrestrial > Soil > Wetlands > Peat ...
GGGTGTGGGGCGGTGCAGTTACCGGTCAGGTGGGTGCAGCGTCCGGGGCCGTCGGTCCCGGCTCACATCGAGGGTGCCTTCGTGGTCGCGGAGGAACTGGTAGCCGTGCGGGCTCGACCACAGGTAGGACCCGGGTTCGAGCATCGTGTAGGTCCAGGTCGCGTGCGTCTTGAGGCGACGGTGTCGTCTACACAAGGGTGCGATGTTGCACGAACAGGTGGTGCCGCCAGCGGCGTGGGCGATGACGTGGTCCTTGTCGCAGCCTCTTGCTGACCTGGTGCACCACGGGAACACGCAGGTGTGGTTGACCACGGTGGTCTGTTCGGCGAGCCGGTCGGGGACCTCGTAGCCCTCCACCGCGAGGTTCTCGGCCAGGTCGATCACCGGCTTCACGACCACCGTGGTGTCCGGGTTGGCGCACCAGCCGCGGACCTGGTCGGCGGTGAGCACCTGGTGTTGGTTCTCCACCCGGGCCAGGTCCAGGCAGTCGCCGGTGCCGGTGCTGGTGATGGCTTCCTCGGAGAGGTGCACGTAGAGGACCACCTGCCGCGGCTTGGCCCGGCGACTGGTTGAGCGGCCGGCGGCGGTCGGGCCTGTCGGAACCCCGTCCGCTCCCGGGTCCGGTTCCGGGTCCGGGTCCGGTTCCGGGTTGAGGTCGAGGGCGAGCTGGCGGCGGGCCAGCTCACCGGCAGCCATCGAGCGGCGTACCTCCAGCGAGTCGGTGGACCCACCCGCTCTCAGCGACTCCGCTCCACGGATCAGGGCGTCGTCGAGGTCGAGGGCATCGGCCAGGTCCAGCTCGGCCTCGATGCGGCTGGTGCCGGTCAAGGAGACCTGGTCGTGATGGATGGTGAAGTGCCGGCCCTCGGCGGCCTTCGCGGCGTTCTCGGCGGCGAGGTCGGGCATGAACCTCGCGGTCGCCTCGGCGACCAGCCGGTCCAGGGCGGCCACCGCGATCTTGTGCGCGAACCCCGCGACCTGGGTGTCGGCAAACCTGGCGGCTTCAATGGAGAGCCCCAGGGTGGCCTGGGCGACCCGTCGGGCGCGCCAGCTCTGCAGCTCACCGGAGCGGACGCGTGACCAGACCTTGGGGAGGCGGTACTTCAGCTCGACCGCATCAGCGATCAACGCCCGACCGGAGTCGGTGGACCTGCCGATCGCGAGTGCGAACTCGGCGATACAGAACTCCGCGACCAGCGGTGCCCCCGGCCCGGTCAGCGGCAGGCAGGTGTCGCCGCCACCGGAGATCCAGGTGGCAGTCTCATCGATCGACTCGGGTGGGTGCTGCTCGGCCCAGATCACCGCCGCGGTGAGCACATCGGCCTCGGCACGGTCCGCGTCGGCGCGACGAGCACGCGCGAACACCAGCACCGAGGAGGGGTCGTCGAGATCCTCGATCGAGGTGGGTCCGGTGGTGGCCATGAGTGAATTCAAGCACCGAGCACCGACAACTCTCGGTCTCAGATGCCCTGGTGTGGAAGGGAGTTCTCAGTGGTTTCGAGACGCTCGCTGGCGCTCGCTCCTCAACCACCATGGGGTCGGCGCTCGCTCCTCAACCGACGAGGAACACGCGCTCGCTCCGCAACCACTCTCAGCGGTCTCGGCTTTCCCGGAGACAGGAGACAGGAGACAGGAGACAGTGGAAAGAAATCGGCATCAGGTGCCGGCGATGTTCCACCACCTCGGGTCGCAGGCCGCCGTCGGCCGGCAGATGGTTCTCTCCTTAACCGCCCTTGCCTCACGGTGAGGCTGACGTGCTGGCCACGCCGATGCCGAGGATGACGAGGGCGACCAAGGCCAGGACGGCGAGGGCGAGCAGGAAGGTCGAGACCATGCCGAGGATGCGACCGACGTTGACCGTGTCCCGTCCTCCGAGCTGGCCCTGGGAGGCGTCGATCTCACGCAGTGCCTTGTTGCCCATCGACCACGCGAACGGCCCCAACACCTGGCACAGCACCAACCCGCAGATGCCCAGGATCAAGATCGTGGTCGTCTGCGGGTGGTCCTGCGGCGGCATGCTGTACGGCGGCGGAGACGACGGGTACTGGCTCATGCGCAAAGTCTGGCACGCCGCCGCCGACCGGGTCAGGCGTGCGTGTTCATGTAGTCGCCGATGTAGATCGACAGGTAGAAGACCAGAGTCAGCGTCCCAAGGACCAGGCTCGCGATCGACATGCCCGATCTGGTGCTGGCGCGCATGCCGGCGTACCCCAGGACAACGGCGGCGGCGCCCAGCTGGACCGGGAGCCCGAGCCAGAATGCGGGGGCGACCAGGAGCGCTCCGAGGACGCCCATGACGAGCGCCCGGCCGCCGGCGCTCGGCATGCAGCTGTCCTCGACGGTGCGCCGACACGGTGACCTGCTGGTCGCCGCTGCGCTGGCGACCGGCTACACCCTCGAGCTGCTCAGCTACGAGAACGCGAACCATGCCATCGCGATCCCTCTCGCGATCGGTACCGGACTCATGCTGGCCCTCCGTCGGCGGGCACCCTTCGCGACCTTCCTCATCGTGCTGCTCCTCAACAGCGGGGTACAGCACTGGCCGCCGGGTTCGACGAGGCGTCCGCCACGTTCGTGGTGATCTTCCTGTTCAACCTCTACTCCCTGGGCGCCAACGCGCGTGGCGTCGAGTCGTGGCTCGGTGCCCTGGGGGTACTCGCCACCGTGGTCGCCTTTGTCGTCGGAGACGGCGACCCCAACCCGCCCTCCGTCCTGTTCGCGGTGGCGTTCTGTGGGACCCCCTGGGCGGCCGGTGTGGTCGTCCGGTTGCGCGGCGATCGCGAGCGCGAGCTGCGCGCGAAGAACCTCGCCCGGCAGGAGGAGAACGCTCGCGCGATCGCGACCGAGCGAGCGAGCGAGCGAGCGAGCGAGGATCGCGCGGGAGCTGCACGACATGGTCTCGCATGCGATCGCGGTCACCGTGCTCCAGGCGAGCGGTGGTCGCAAGATGGTCGGCCGTGACGACGATGCCGTACGACTGGCGTTGTCCGCGATCGAGCAGACCAACACTTCCGCCCTGGCCGATATGCGGCGCCTGCTCGCGCTGCTCCGCGACACCGACGAGGACCCCGCGCGGGCGGAGCCACAGCCGTCGCTCGAGCGGCTGGACCAGCTAGTCGAACAGGTGCGCGGGTCCGGGTTGCCCGTCGACGTGGCGGTCAGCGGGGACCCGCTTCCGATCCCACCCGGACTCGACCTCTCCGCCTACCGCATCGTGCAGGAGGCGCTGACCAACGTGCTCAAGCACGCCGGCCCGGGCGCGAGCGCGCGCGTCGAGCTGACCTACGGCGCGGAGGACCTCGAGGTCGCAGTCACCAACAACGGCACAAGGAGCACCCCGGACGCCAATGGTGGTCAGGGCCTGATCGGGATCAGGGAGCGGGTCGCCGTGGCGGGCGGCTCGGTGGAGGCCGGACCCGCGGGCGCCGGCTACGCCGTACGCGCTCGGCTGCCCTATCTGCTGGGGACGTCGTGATCCGCGTCGTGCTGGCCGACGACCAGCCCCTGGTGCGGACCGGGCTCCGGATGATCCTCAGTGACCAGGCCGATCTCGAGGTCGTCGGAGAGGCAGCCACCGGCGTACAGGCCGTGGACATCTGCGCCGAGACCAGGCCGGACGTCGTCCTGATGGACGTGCGGATGCCCGAACTCGACGGCATCGACGCCACTCGCGCCGTCACCGCTGCGGACGATCCTCCCCGGGTGCTGGTGCTCACCACCTTCGATCTCGATGACGTCGTCTACGAGGCCCTGCGTGCGGGTGCGAGCGGTTTCCTCCTCAAGGACGCGCCCGAGGAGCGGCTCACCACCGCCATCCGGGTCGTCGCCGACGGTGGCTCGCTGTTCGCCCCGTCGGTGACCAGGCGGCTGATCGAGGAGTTCTCCCGCCGCACCGCAGCCGGTCCACGGCCTGACCTGGGCGCCCTGACCGAGCGCGAGACCGAGGTCCTCACCCAGGTGGCACGGGGGCTGTCGAACGCCGAGATCGCCGCCACGCTCTTCGTCAGCGAGAACACGGTGAAGACCCACGTCGCCCGGATGCTGATGAAGCTCGGTCTGCGCGACCGCGTGCAGGCGGTGGTACTGGCCTACGAGTCCGGCCTGGCCCGAGCGAACAACTGACTTTCAGACCTTGCGGTAGGTGAGGTCCGCAATAGTGCGGTCCGCCGCCAGCCCCTTGCGCTCGAACTTCGTGACCGGCCGGTCCGCCCAGCGCTCGACCGGTCCGCCCACCAGGGATGGTTCGGGGTCGAGCACGGCGCGCATCCTCCCGGCGTACTCCGCCCAGTCGGTGGCCAGCCGCCACACCCCGCCTGTCCGCAGACGCGAGCCGGCGAGGGCCGCGAACTCCGGCGTCACCAGCCGCCGCTTGTGGTGCCGCTGCTTGGGCCACGGGTCGGGGAAGAAGGTCCAGATCTCCTCCACCTGACCTGGAGCGAAGAGGTGCTCAAGGCCCCACACCGCGTCGACGGAGAGCAGCCGGACGTTTTCCGCACGTTCCTCGGCGAGCAGGCCGAGGGTGTGCGCCACCCCGGGCCGCCACACCTCGAGGGCCACGACGTCGTACGCCGGACGCTGGGCGGCGAGCACGGCCGTGGCCTCGCCCACCCCGGACCCGATCTCCACCACCAGCGGCGCCTCCCGGCCGAAGACCTCGGTCCAGCCGAATGACGGTTCGTCGACGGCCTGGTCGGGCACCACCCAGTCCAGATGGTGCGCGTCCCATGACTCCTGCTGCGACGGGGTGAACCGGCCGCCCCGGCGTGAGTAGCTGAGCACCTCGCGCATCCGGAGTCCGTCCTCGGTGAACTGCTGGCGCGGGCGGGCAGGGGGAAGGGCGTTGTCCACGTGGTCATTGTGTCGGACGCTGACGCGTCCGATGCCTCTAGATTGCGGGGATGATCGATCGCCAGCTCCTCGCCGACCTCCACAGGAAAGAGGAGCGCCGCTTCGTCGACCTCCATCCACGCTCCGCCGAGCTGGCCGCGCAGGCGCGCGGGTCCTTGCACGCCGGGGTGCCGATGCCCTGGATGACCCGCTGGCCCGGATCGTTCCCCGTGTTCGCGGCCTCGGCCTCAGGTGCACGTCTGGTCGACGTCGATGGAGTGGAGTACGTCGACCTGTGTCTCGGTGACACCGGCGCCATGACAGGTCACGCCTTGCCCAAGGTGGCCGAGGCGGTGGCTCGACAGGCGTCGCTCGGCATCACCACGATGCTGCCCTCTGCCGATGCGATCTGGGTCGGTGCGGAGCTGACCCGCCGGTTCGGGCCACCGGCCTGGCAGCTGGCGATGTCGGCCACCGACGCCAACCGGTTCGTGCTCCGCTTCGCGCGGCACCTGACCGGCCGACCGCGGATCGCGGTGATGGAGTGGTGCTACCACGGCACCGACGACGAGACGCTTGCCGTGCTGGACGGGGACCGCGTCGTGCCACGCCCCGGCGCTCTCGGGCCGCAGGTCGACGTCGCCCTGACGACGGCCGTGGTGCCGTTCAACGATCTCGATGCACTCGACCTCCGGCTGTCGCAGGGCGACGTCGCATGCCTGATGATGGAGCCGGCGCTGACCAACATCGGCATCGTGCTGCCCGAGGACGGCTACCTCGCGGGTGTCCGCGAGATCACTCGCCGCCATGACGTGCTCCTCGTGATGGACGAGACGCACACACTGTGCGCGGGTCCCGGTGGGTGCACGCGCGCCTGGGACCTCGAGCCCGACTTCGTCGTCGTCGGGAAGCCGATCGGCGGCGGGGTGCCCTCGGCGGCGTACGGCATGTCCGAGGAGATCGCCGAGCGGCTCTCCGGCCCGATGCTCGGGCACGACATTGACGTCGCCGGGGTCGGCGGAACGCTCACTGCCAACGCCCTGGCCCTCGCGGCGATCAGGGCAACGCTCTCGTCCTGCCTGCGGGAGGAGGACTTCGCCGTCGCCGTACCGCTGGCCGAGCTGTTTGCCGAGGGCGTCGCCGAGGTCATCACCCGTCACGCGCTGCCGTGGCACGTGCAGCGACTCGGCTGCCGCGCGGAGTACTGGTTCTGTCCGCCCCCACGAGACGGAGCCGCCGCCGCGGCTGCCGCCGACGAGGAGCTCGAGGGTTTCTTCCACCTGTGGTCGCTCAATCGCGGCGTGCTGCTGACGCCTTTCCACAACATGGCGCTGTTCAGCCCGCACCACACCCAGGCTGACGTGGACCGGCACACCGAGGTGTTCGGGGAGGCCGTGGCGGCGCTGGTGAGTTGAGCCCCTTCCGTGGCGGATGGGCGCCCTACTCGTCCCCTCGGAGCTTGAAGGAGCGCAGTCGGTCCCCGGCGAACCAGACCGAGGCGACCGTGGTGACGACGCCGGCGACCAGGGCGTAGGTGAGTCCCGTCCCTGGCTCGGGCGCCGCCGAGCCGACGCCAGCGACTTCCGCACCCCATGCGCCGATATCGAGCCATCGGATGCCGGCGAGCAGACCGCCGAGCAGGCCCTCCCAGAGCAGCACGAACAACAGGCCGACCACGACGGCGTGCCGGGTGAGCGCGGCCAGGGCGAGGAAGAGCCCGGCGTACGTCGTCCCGGAGACGACGCCACCCAGGAACCACCCCAGCGACCGCGCTGGGTCGGACAGGTCCAGCACCAGTCCGCTCACCAGCAACGGGATCGCACCGAAGGCGATCGTGGCCAGCAAGGCGACGACGTACTTGCTGATGCCCATGACCTGCCGGTTCACCGGCTTGGCCAGCAGGTAGACGATCGAGCCGTCGTCTATCTCGGGCCCCAGCACGGCGGCGGCCGCCAGCAGTGCCACGATCGGGAGAGCCAGGGTGAAGCCGAGGTTCTCGACGATCTCGTAGCCGACGCCTTCCTCGGTGAGCACCCGGATCAGCACGGCCAGCAGGACCAGGCCGACGGGGATCACCATGAGGACCAGCCCACGGCGGCGTCCGAACAGGGCTTGGAAGGCGAGACGGGTGATGGTCGGGTTCATGGGGCGCCCACCAGGTAGGCGAAGACGCTCTCGAGCGACTCGTCGGTCGGCATCAGCTCGAGGATCCGCACGCCGCCCTCCTTCGCCAGCTGCGGCAGTCGCACGGCGAAGGATCCGAAGTCGGAGACACCAACATCCACGCCGCCGCGCGGACGCAGTGAGACACCCACGACAGAGGGTTCGGCCATGAGCGCGCTCGCCAGCGCGCGGTCGTCGTCAGTGACCACGACGTACTGGACCGGGCGGTCCGTCATCAGCCGCCGGATCGCCCCGAAGTCGCCCGAGGCGGCGTGCCGCCCGGAGACGACCACCTCGATCTGGCGGGCCACCTGCTCCACCTCTTCGAGGATGTGCGAGCTGAACAGGACGGTGCGACCCTCCGCACCCATCCGCTTCAGCAGCGCCATCAGGTGCAGGCGTTGCCGCGGGTCGACTCCGTTGAAGGGCTCGTCCAGCAGCAGCACGCCCGGGTTGTGCACAAGTGCCGAGGCGAGCTTGACCCGTTGTCGCATCCCCTTGGAGTACGTGCCGATCCGGCGCTCGGCAGGCTCGGCCATCTCCACCGTGGCGAGTGCTCGCTCGGTCGCCTCCCCCGGACGGCCCAAGCCGTGCAGCTCGGCATTGGCCCGGACGAACTGCCGCCCGGTGAGGTAGCCGAAACTGATCTCGCGCTCGGGCACCAGACCGATCTTCCGGTAGACCTCGGTGTTGCGCCAGATCGTGTCGCCGTCGAGGGTGACGGTGCCCGCCGAGGGGGACAGGAAGCCCGACATCAGGGCGATCAGTGTCGTCTTGCCTGCGCCGTTGGGCCCGAGCAACCCCGTCACGCCGGGCCCGACATTCATGGTCATGCCGTTGACGGCGACCACGTTGCCGTACCAGCGGGACACGGCGTCCAGCCTGAGCGTGCTCATCGGCCGGCCAACCGGCGGTAGCGCAGCAGCAGGAGACCGACACAGACCACGGCGAGGCCGATGAAGGTTGCGAAGTAGGCCGCCACCATTGCCGTCCCCACAGGTGGTGTCAGCGCCTCGGAGTCGGTGATGGCCGCCATACAACCCCGGTAGAGCGAGTACGGCGAGAACAGCCCCGCCACCTCGCCGAGACGGGGCCGACCGAGGTCCGTGGAGATGCCCTGGACGGCCGTCACGACTCCGTTGGCGAGAAGGAGCACCGCGATCGTCGCGACCACCGCGAAGCCACGCCGGGTCGACCAGGAGGCGATCACCCCCGCGACGCCGGCGAGCGTCAACGCCAGGAGGACAGCGAGCACCGCCGCCACGGCTGCGTCGCGAGTCTGGTCGCTGAAATCGAGCTCGCTGAGCACCGCACCGACGTACAGGAGCAGGATCGGCAGCAGCAGGAAGACAAGGGTCGCCGCGAGCAGTGCCGCCCAGCGCGCCAGGGCGTAGCTGTCGGAGCGCAGCGGTCGGGCCAGGTACAACGAGATACTCCCGTGGCGCAGATCGCGGGAGAACAGCACCGGCGCCTGCCCGGCGACGAAAATGCCCAGCAGGACCTGGGTGGTCGAGGCGTACTCGACGTACGGCACGGGCAGCTCCCTGACCCCCACCAGGGCCACCACGCCGAGCGTGATCACCGCTGGGAGAAGGTTCAGCGCCAGCAGCAGGAACGGAAGCACCTTGGACTTGCCGGAACGACCCAGGCCGAACGCGTTGCGGAACCCGGTGAGGAACAGCGCCGCCGCGATCGCGCCCTCACCCCGCCGCGGACCGGTGTACGGGCGGTAGCCGAGGTCGTGGATGACGCCGCGACGCCCGTCGTCAATGGGTGATGCCGACACCGTCGGCTCCTTCCACGAAGACGTCCTCGATGCGCCGGTGGTCGGCCTGGATACGCACCAGGCCCAGCCCGAGACCGGCCGCGGTGTCCCGGATCAGGTCGTGCGGGTCAGTGGGTACGCCGTCCGCCGCACCCGCTTGCGGGACACCCGCTTGCGGGACACCGGCAGGCGACGGCTCGATGGCGATCAGTCCACCGCGTGGGCGGCAGACCACGCCGGCCGCGCTCAGCGCCCGGCCCATCCGGTCCTGTGCCTGCTCGCCGAGCACCTCGACCAGGAGGGTGCCGGTGGCGTCGAGGAAGTCGCCTGTCCGGGACGCACGCAGCAGCCGTCCCCCGTCCAGGACCACGATGTGGTCGCTGACGCGCTCCAGCTCGCCCAACAGATGCGAGGTCACGACAACAGCGATCCCGAAGTCCTGCCCGATGCGTTGCACCAGCGCGAGCATGCCCTCCCGCGCGGCCGGATCGAGGCCGTTCGTGGGTTCGTCGAGCAGCACCAGGTGGGGGTCGTGCGCCAGTGCCTGAGCCAGCTTCGCCCGCTGCTTCATGCCGGTCGAGTAGCCGCCCATCGGGCGGTACCGCTCCTCGGCCAGGCCGACGTGGCGCAGCACCTCGGCAGCTCGTTCGCGGGCGGCGATCCGGGGAAGTCCCGACATCATCGCGAGGTGCACCACGAAGTCGCTGGCGCTCACGTCGGGCGGCAGGCAGTCGTGCTCGGGCAGGTAGCCCACCTGCGCGCGGATCGCCGATCCTTCGGTTTGGATCTCCTTGCCGAGCACCCAAGCCGCACCCGAGGTAGGCGGTAGGAGCCCGAGCAGGATCTTGATCAGCGTCGACTTACCCGCACCGTTGGCGCCCACGAGGCCAGTGATGCCCGGCCCGATCTCGACGCTCAGCGTGTCCAGTGCCAGGACCGAACCGTAGTCCTTGGTCAGGGCCTCAGTCCTCACCACTGGCTCCACCCGGCCACCCTAGACCCGCGTGGGCGCGTGGTGAGGGACCGCCGAGGCGTCGGCTGAGCGTCAGTCGAATGCATGTAGGACCCCCAAGCCGTGACGGCTCGGGGGTCCTACATGCTTTGCGACTGACTACTTCGTGATCTTGGTGACTCGTCCAGCACCCACGGTGCGGCCGCCCTCACGGATAGCGAAGCGGAGGCCGTCCTCCATGGCGATCGGCTGGATCAGCTCGACCAGCATGTCGGTGTTGTCGCCTGGCATGACCATCTCGCGGCCCTCGGGGAGGGTCACGACGCCCGTCACGTCCGTCGTACGGAAGTAGAACTGCGGGCGGTAGTTGTTGAAGAACGGCGTGTGACGCCCGCCCTCCTCCTTGGAGAGGATGTAGACCGAGGCCTCGAAGTTCGTGTGCGGGGTGGTCGTGCCCGGCTTGATCACGACCATGTCGCGCTCGACGTCCTCGCGCTTGGTGCCGCGGAGCAGCAGCCCCACGTTCTCGCCGGCCTCACCGGTGTCGAGCAGCTTGCGGAACATCTCGATGCCGGTGACGGTCGTGGTCTGTTTGACGTCGCGGATGCCGATCAGGTCGACGGTCTCGTTGACCTTCACGATGCCGCGCTCGATGCGGCCGGTGATGACGGTGCCACGACCAGTGATCGTGAAGACGTCCTCGACGGGCATCAGGAAGGGCTTCTCGGTCTCGCGAACTGGCTGCGGGATGGACTCGTCCACAGCGTCCATCAGCTCGGTGATCGAGTCGCCCCACTTCTCGTCACCCTGGAGCGCCGGGTAGGCAGCCACGCGGACGACGGGGATCTCGTCGCCGTCGTACTCGTACTCGGAGAGGAGTTCGCGCACCTCCATCTCGACGAGCTCGATGAGCTCCTCGTCGTCGACCATGTCGCACTTGTTCAGCGCAACGACCAGGGCGGGTACGCCGACCTGGCGGGCGAGCAGCACGTGCTCACGGGTCTGGGGCATCGGACCGTCGGTGGCGGCCACGACCAGGATCGCGCCGTCCATCTGCGCGGCACCGGTGATCATGTTCTTGATGTAGTCCGCGTGACCGGGGCAGTCGACGTGCGCGTAGTGGCGCTTCTCCGTCTGGTACTCGACGTGCGCGATCGAGATGGTGATACCGCGCTGACGCTCCTCGGGTGCCTTGTCGATCTCGTCGAAGGCCGAGGCGGCGTTCAGGGTGGGGTACCTGTCGTGCAGCACCTTCGTGATCGCTGCGGTCAACGTCGTCTTACCGTGGTCGATGTGACCGATGGTTCCGATGTTGACGTGCGGCTTGGTCCGCTCGAACTTCGCCTTAGCCACTGGGGCTCCTCCTGTTGTTGTTCTTGACTCGCGTGATTGTGATGAGACTAGGTGTGTTCACGAGGTGCGCGGTGAGAACCTTACTCGCCGCGGACCTTCTTGATGATCTCGTCGGCGACGTTCCCAGGAACCTCCGCGTAGGAGTCGAACTCCATCGAATACGACGCCTGACCAGAGGTCTTCGATCGCAGGTCACCAACGTACCCGAACATTTCCGAGAGCGGCACGATGGCATCGACCACGCGGTCCCCCGAGCGCTCCGTCATCGAGGTCACCTGACCGCGGCGCGAGTTGATGTCGCCGATCACCTCGCCCAGGAAGGTATCCGGGGTCACCACCTCGACGGCAAACATGGGCTCGAGCAGGACCGGCTTGGCCATCCGGGCAGCCTCCTTGAAGGCCTGGTTCCCGGCGATCTTGAAGGCCAGCTCGGAGGAGTCGACGTCGTGGTAGGAGCCGTCCTCGAGCGTGAACTTCACGTCCACCATCGGGTAGCCGGCAAGTACGCCGAACTCCATGGCGTCCTGACCACCCTGGTCGACAGAGGGGATGTACTCCTTGGGCACCCGCCCACCGGACACGTTGTTCACGAACTCGTAGCCCGCTCCGTGGCCGGTCTCCGGGTCGATGTTCGGCTCCAGGGAGATCGAGATCTTGGCGAACTGGCCTGAACCGCCGGTCTGCTTCTTGTGGGTGTAGCTGTGCTTCTCGACCTTGCGGCGAACCGTCTCTCGGTAGGCGACCTGCGGCTTGCCGACCGTGGCCTCGACGCGGAACTCGCGCTTCATCCGGTCAACGAGGATCTCGAGGTGGAGCTCGCCCATGCCGGCGATGATGGTCTGGCCGGTCTCCTCGTCCGCCTTGACGGTGAACGTCGGGTCCTCGTCGGAGAGTCGCTGGATCGCGGTGCCCAGCTTCTCCTGGTCGCCCTTCGTCTTGGGCTCGATGGCGACCTCGATCACGGGGGCCGGGAAGGTCATCGACTCCAGGATCACCGGGTTCTGGGCGTCGCACAGCGTGTGGCCGGTCTTGGTCTCCTTGAGGCCCATGACGGCCACGATCTGGCCGGCGCCGACCGACGCGATCTCTTCACGCTTGTTGGCGTGCATCTGGTAGACCTTGCCGATTCTCTCCTTGCGGCCGTTGACCGAGTTGAGCACCGACTTGCCCGCCTCGAGCTTGCCGGAGTAGACGCGGACGTAGATCAGCTTGCCCAGGTGCGGGTCGGTCGCGATCTTGTAGGCCAGGCCCGAGAAGGGTTCGTCGTCGGAGGGCTGGCGGACGATGACCTCGGCCTCGTCCTTGACTGAGTGGCCCTGGATGCCGTCGATGTCGAGCGGCGAGGGGAGGTACTTCACGACAGCGTCGAGCAGGGGCTGCACGCCCTTGTTCTTGAACGCGGTGCCGCACAGGACCGGGTTGATCTTGTCGGCCAGGGTCGCGCGGCGGATGCCGGCCTCGACCTCGGCGACGGAGAACTCCTGCTCGTCGAGGAACTTCTCCATGATCGCGTCGTCGGCGTCAGAGAGCGTCTCGAGCAGCTTCTCGCGGTACTCGGCGGCCTGCTCGGCCAGCTCCGCGGGGATCTCCTCGACCTCGTAGTCGTCACCCATCGTGGTCTCGCCACGCCAGGTCAGCGCACGCATGCCCACCAGGTCGACGACACCGATGAAGTCACCCTCGGCACCGATCGGCAGCTGCAGCACGAGCGGGGTGGAGTTGAGCCGCTCGATCATCATCTCCACGCAGCGCCAGAAGTCGGCACCGGTGCGGTCGAGCTTGTTCACGAAGCACATCCGTGGGACGGAGTACTTGTTGGCCTGGCGCCACACCGTCATGGTCTGCGGCTCGACACCGGCCACGCCGTCGAAGACGGCGACGGCGCCGTCGAGGACGCGCAGCGAGCGCTCCACCTCGGCGGTGAAGTCGACGTGCCCGGGGGTGTCGATGATGTTGATCTGGTGGTCCTTCCACCAGCAGGTCGTCGCGGCGGA
>Ga0075530_1001068_pt1 | contig 13040 bp, 13 predicted proteins | sample NGEPerD_2_FD_75101 | JGI IMG/M metagenome (GOLD analysis project Ga0075530, IMG submission 75101) | Arctic peat soil microbial communities from the Barrow Environmental Observatory site, Barrow, Alaska, USA - NGEE PermafrostL1-D | ecosystem: Environmental > Terrestrial > Soil > Wetlands > Peat ...
GATGAAGGGAGTCCGCGAAATTTTTCGGCCTAATTCTGTGGCATGTTGTAATGGAACCATACCGAGGCGTGGGCATTCGGGCGTTATGAGAAGGGCGGTACACCTATTGAGGGCCTCACTTATTTTTGCCTAACCACTCCCCCACGCTGAGTTGCTCATGCAGCCCTCTCACATTGCGCTGTTGCCGACCCCGCGTGCAACCCCCTCGGTTTTTACCAGCTTCAGCGGCGCGCGACCGCTGAGCTTGGGCGCGAGCCCGGATCAAGACACTCATGCAAACAGACCCGTTTAAGGGCAACGACCTCAGGCCGACAACCGTGGGGACAACGACCCTAGAGCGACACCCCAGGATGACAAGCAATAACAACGGGGTCACGCACGCGCTTGCTGGCATCGACTTCCCGATGCTACGATTTGCCTTGGGATTTACCCGACTGCGCGCCCAGCAGCGCCTCGACCTCACGTTCCGCATCCAGCCAGTCGTCCAGCGGGCTGCCCGGCGAAAAACCCCGCTTTTCCGCGATGTGGTAGGCCGCCACCGCCACCAACCGCCAGCGTTCCTCGGAGTTCAGCCTCAGCGATGGCGTGTGTTTCACGGTTTTATTGCGTGCGGCGGTCTTTTTAACGGCCGGCGTTTTGGCCTTGGCCATAGGTTTCTTCGGCGCCGCGGACGGTTTGGATGTGCTCATGCGTTAACCCTCTCTAGGGTTGGTGGACAACGATAGACCGCGGTCTATACACAGGCTTTCTGTTTCAGCAATTGGGGCACTGCATCTATCTGAACAGTTTCCTCTACGTCATTCATACGGAGCATGCATATAGATTGTGCAAAAGACATTCCGAACAAGGTGCAGCTCAGTTGAGCGTCTCGAACATGCTTGAGTAAGCGTGCGCGTCAAAAAATACTTCGATCGATACAATTTTGCCGTCTCTGGCCCGCATCCATTGCGCGATCCGCATGGTGGCCAGCGCATCCATGGTGGTTATCAGATTGAATATCGCGCACGCCTGGTCTCCGTCCACGAACAGCTTGCGGCGCTCGATACGTTTCAGTATCGGACCCACGCGGTTAATGTCCGCGATAAAATCCGCCGCATTGTCGAACGTCTCGACGGGACTTGTATAAAGAAATTCGTCGGCCGACAGGCATTGCTGCGCCTGCTCGAAGTCGCGCGCCTCGATCGCGTCGAGAAAGCAGTCAACCAGCTCCCGCACTGTGGATTCGTTCACCGTACTCCCGTTCCGGAGATGGCCGATAAATGACGCATGTTAACGACGTATAGCGCGAGTGAACTCGGCGTCTACAACGACCCAGTCCTGCGCATACCCGCCGACTATGCGCGTACATCCGAGAGCGACCGGCTTGCTGCCCGGGCGCGCGATTTCGACCGCACGCCCCGGCTGCACCGTCTCGCCCATACGCCGTTCCAGCGAAACTTCAATGGCGCGCGCGTCGTGGGTGTTGACCACCTGCCGCATCTGGCCCCCCAAGGATACGCAGGCCGCATCATTGGCGCCCACCAGCTTTATGTATTCCCGCGCCGCCTCATTGCCCGCCGCCTGCGCGGCCAACAACAGCAATACGAAAGCAATCGATGCGCGCATGCTCAAACCTCCCGATAAAGTTTCGCGCCGCCGGCGACGAACTCGTCCGCCTTCTCGCGCAGGCCCGCGTCCACGGCGCTGGCAACATCGCCCATATTGTTGCGTCTGGCGTAATCGCGCACATCCTGGGTGATCTTCATCGAACAGAAGTGCGGCCCGCACATGGAACAGAAATGCGCGACCTTTGCGGAATCCTTCGGCAATGTCTCGTCGTGATAGCCGCGCGCGCGCTCGGGGTCCAATGCCAGATTGAACTGATCGTCCCAGCGGAATTCGAAGCGCGCCCTGGAGAGCGCATTGTCGCGCACCTGCGCGCCCGGAAATCCCTTGGCGAGATCGGCGGCGTGCGCGGCAATCTTGTAGGCGATAATTCCTGTCCGCACGTCGTTCTTGTTGGGTAAACCCAGGTGCTCCTTGGGCGTGACATAGCACAGCATGGCCGTGCCGTACCAGCCGATCTGCGCCGCGCCGATGGCGCTGGTAATGTGATCGTAGCCCGGCGCGATGTCGGTAGTGAGCGGACCCAGCGTATAAAACGGCGCCTCGAAGCAGTCCTTGAGTTCCCTTTCCATGTTCTCCTCGATGAGCTGCATGGGGATGTGACCGGGGCCCTCGATCATGGTCTGCACGTCGTGTTCCCAGGCGATCTTCGTCAGCTTCCCCAAGGTTTCGAGTTCCGCGAACTGCGCCTCGTCGTTGGCATCGGCAATCGAACCGGGGCGCAGACCATCGCCAAGCGAAAAGCTCACATCGTACGTTTTCATGAGCTCGCAGATGTCTTCGAAGTGCGTGTATAAAAAGCTCTCGCAATGATGCGCCAGACACCACTTGGCCATGATCGAGCCGCCGCGCGAGACGATGCCGGTCACGCGGTTCGCGGTCAGCGGCACGTGGGCTAACCGCACGCCGGCGTGAATCGTAAAATAGTCCACGCCCTGTTCGGCCTGCTCGACCAAGGTATCGCGGAAGATCTCCCAGCTAAGATCCTCGGCCTTGCCATCGACCTTTTCCAGCGCCTGATAGATCGGCACCGTGCCGATCGGCACCGGCGAGTTCCGCAAAATCCATTCGCGCGTCTCGTGGATGTGCTTGCCGGTGGAGAGGTCCATCACCGTGTCCGCGCCAAGGCGGATGCCCCATACCATCTTCTCGACCTCTTCGGCGATGCCGGAGGTCACCGCCGAGTTGCCCAGATTGCAGTTTATCTTCACGCGGAAATTGCGGCCGATGATCATCGGCTCAGACTCGGGATGATTGATGTTGGCCGGGATGATCGCGCGTCCGCGGGCAACCTCTGCGCGGACGAATTCGGGTGTCACGGCATCGGGAATCGCCGCGCCGAAGCGATTGCCGCGATGCTGCCGCAGATAACCGGCGCGCTCGTAAGCCTCGCGCAATTCCTCAAGCCGGCAGTTTTCGCGGATGGCGATGAATTCCATCTCCGCTGTGACCACACCGTTACGCGCGTAGTGCATCTGCGTAACGTTGGCGCCCGGCTTGCCGCGCCGGGGCTTATGGATATGCTTGAAACGCAGGTGTTCGAGTTCGGGATGACCTGGCGCGCGCGGCCATACGAAGAACTGGGACCGCTTAAAGTATGCGTGTCGTCACGCTCGTCAATCCACGGCGCGCGCGGCGCGGGCAGGCCGGCGAGCAGGTCGATAGCGACGTCGGGATCGGTGTAGGGGCCGGATGTGTCGTAAACAGTCAGGGGCGGATTGTGCTGCGCGCCGAAGCTGGCCGGCGTATCGGCCTGTCGGATCTCGCGCATCGGCACGCGCATGTCCTTGCGCGAACCCCGCACGCAAATCCGGTGTGACCCGGACAGCGGTCGCGTGACCTCCGCGGAAAGAGTCGCGGCGGACAGACCCTCGGTGGAAAGACCGGTGGTGGCGTGGACTGATTCTTCGGGGATAGCGCTCATGTGGTCTCCTGCCGTTAAATTAAGCGGAGAATACAGGCTGTGAAGGCGCCCATTTTTATTCGCGAGCATTTTTCACGAGCCTTCCCTCCGCCGGTACAATCCGGTTCAGGTTCCAAGGGTATTTCTCAGCCTGTCGCCGGGCACCCCTAGTCTCGATGCGGCTGAAGTTATAGAAAAAAATGGCGCTTTGCAACCGCGCGCCGCGCCGGCCGGATGCGCACCGCGGCCGCGGACTTGTGCGCGACGGCGGGTGTCCGTAATCTTAGCGCCCCTTAAGTGCGCTAACTCAGAACACGCATGAATCTCGACCAAGCCCGCGACAACATGATCGAACAGCAGCTTCGGGCGTGGGAGGTGCTAGACGAGGATGTGCTGAACGTGCTCACCTCGGTGCCACGCGAACGCTTCGTGCCGGCACGTTATAAAAATCTCGCGTTCGCTGATTTCGGCATCCCGCTGACACATGGGCAGACCATGATGGCGCCGAAAGTTGAGGGCCGCATGCTGCAGGCTCTGGATATCCGCTTCGGCGATCGCGTCCTGGAGATCGGCACCGGCAGCGGTTTTGTCACGGCATGTCTGGCGAGGCTGGGCGGCCAGGTCGAGAGCGTTGAATTCTTCGATGACCTGATCAAGGATGCCAAACTGCGACTGGCCGCGCTGGAGATTCGTAATGTCAATATAGGCGTCGGCGACGCGGCCGGTGGCTGGCGCTCCGATGAACGTTACGATGTCATCGCGGTCACCGGCTCGGTGCCGGAATATCGGCCCGTCTTCGAACAACAGCTTGCCATCGGCGGGCGTCTGTTCGTCATCGTCGGCGAGCGGCCTGTCATGTCCGCGATGCGGGTGACGCGCGCCGGCGAGCATGAGTTTTCACGAAAGAAACTGTTTGAAACCGAGCTGCCCGCGCTATTGAACACGTCCGGGAAATCCCCTTTCATATTCTGATATGGCACACTCTGATATGGCACGCTCTGGTGTGGCGATAGCGGCAGGCGACAGTCGATGTTGAATGCGTGGAAATCCGAAACATGATTTGTACAAAAAAGCAGTTGCTGGCCCGAGTGGTCGGCGTATCGATGCTCGCGGCCGTGCCCGCGCAGGCTGAAGACCTGCTGGATATTTACCAACTGGCCGCGCAGGAGGATGCGCAACTGCGGGCCGCGCAGGCGGACTTCGAGGCGACCGGGGAGTTTCGCCCGCAGGCGTGGTCAGCGCTGCTGCCGCAAGTCAATCTGAGCGGCCAGTATGTCTGGCAGACACTCGATTCCACACGCACCCAGGACGGCTTGGTGGACACCCGGTCCGGCGGTTTCGATACCGATGGCTATACCCTGCGGCTGGATCAGGTTATTTACGATCATTCGCTCATCGTGCAGTTATGGCAGGCGGATTCCAGCATCGCGCAGGCACAGGCCGAGCTGGATGCGATCGCGCAGGCACTGGTGCTGCGCGTAAGCGAGGCTTATTTCAACGTGTTGGCCGCACGGGACAGTCTCCAGTTTGCGGTCTCCGAAAAAAAGGCCATCGGCCGCCAGCTGGAGCAGGCGCGCAAGCGCTTTGAGGTCGGCATGATCGCCATCACCGATGTGAAGGAAGCGCGGGCCGCGTACGATCTGGCCGTCGCGCAGCAGGTCAGCGCGCAAAACCAGCTGGCCGTCACGCGTGAGGCGTTACTGGTGATCACCGGTCAGTTGCCCGGACGTCTGCGCGATTTGCAGAATCGCATCCCGCTGCTGACCCCCGACCCGGCGAATGTCGATCAGTGGGTGCAAACGGCCATCGAGCAGAACCTGCAGCTGATCGCCGCCCAGTTCGCCAGCGAGACCGCCTCGCTGGAAGTGGACAGGCGCCGGGCCGGACACTACCCGACCTTAGGATTGTTCGCGCAAAAGGCCGAGAACGATTCCGGTGGCGGGGTGTTCGGCGCCACCGAGACGGATGACCAGTCGGTCGGCCTGGAACTCAATATCCCGATCTTCTCCGGCGGGTTCGTCACCTCCAGCACGCGCGAAGCCAGTTACCTCTTCGAGCAATCACAGGAGCTGCAGGAGTTGCAGCGCCGCGAGGCAATACGCCAGACGCGCGCCTCCTATCTGAACGTGATCGCGGGCATCAGCCGGGTCAAGGCACTCAAGCGGGCGCTGGAATCGAACCGCGCGGCCGCGGCTTCCGCGCGGGCCGGATTCAGGGTCGGCACGCGCACCTCGGTGGACGTGCTGCTGGCGCTGCGCGAGACCTTTCGCACCCAGCGCGACCTGTCCCGCGCCCGCTACAACTACCTGCTGAACACCCTGCGACTCAAACAGGCGGCTGGCACCCTGGCCGGAAATGACCTTGTCGGGCTTAATGACTGGCTGTACTAGGCCCCCAGGCGCGTATGATGAAGCATTCGTGAGCAACTTGTGGTAATCCAGCCACTGTAATCAAGCCTATCGTGATACGCCCTGTCGGGTTCAACCTGCAGTGATCATCGTACTGTGATCAAGGAGTTGCTGCCCTACCGCGCGGCGCTCACCGTCGCCTCGCCGCTTTTCATCGGCTATACGCTATGGCGCGCGGCGCGCGATGGCGGCGCGGATTATCTATGGCAACGACTCGGACGCCACCTGCCCGACATAACGCAACCGGTGTGGATGCATTGCGCCTCGGTCGGTGAAGTGAACGCCGCATTGCCGCTGCTGGGCGCCCTGCGCGCCCGTCATCCCGAAACGCCGCTGCTCGTCACCACCAACACACCCACCGGGCGCGCCGTTGCAGTACAGGAGATGGGGGCGGACATAACGCACGCCTATCTGCCGCTGGACTTCAATTTCAGCGTCGCGCGTTTCTTGAGGACAGTGCGGCCGCGCTGTCTGGTGGTGATGGAGACGGAGTTGTGGCCCAATCTCTATCAGCAGTGCGCGACGCTCGATATCCCGTTGATCTTGATCAACGCGCGACTTTCCGAGCGTACCTTGAGGGCGCCGGCGTTACTGCGGCGAGCCTACGCCCACGCACTCGGCCAGGTCGCGGCGATTCTCGCCCGGAGCGATGCGGATGCGAGTAAATTCCGTCGGCTGGGCGCGCCAATGGGCCGGCTGGTCATCGTCGGCAACATCAAATTCGCCGCGACCGGACCGACGCCGGCCCAGTCCAGTCAGGCCCTGTCTACGCACGACCCGGTCGGTCGGCCCTACTGGCTGGCGGCTTCCACGCATCCGCACGAGGAACTGCATCTGGCGCGCATCTGGCGGCGCCTGCCCGCCACCAGCGAACTGCTCGTGATCGCGCCGCGCCATCCGGAACGCCGCCACGCGATCCTCAAGGAACTCGCGCCGCTGGGTTTCGAGATCGCGGTGCGCAGTCGCGGCGATGCGGTGAAGCCGACGACCCGTATCTACCTGGCCGACACCCTGGGCGAATTGCAGTCGTTGATGAAGCACGCCGTGTTCGTGTTCATGGGCGGGTCGCTGATTCCGCGCGGCGGCCATAATATTCTTGAGCCGGCGCGTCTGGCCAAGGCGGTGCTGGTTGGCCGGCACATGGACAATTTCGCCGAGGAAACCCACAGCCTGCTGGCGGCGGAAGGCCTGCTGATGGCGCAGGACGACCGCGAGCTCGGCTTCGCCCTTGAACGCCTGCTCACCGACGCGGAATTGCGTAAAGCGTTGGGCCAGCGCGCGGCCGCCTTCATGCGTGGGCACGAGCACGTGTTGGAGACGTATCTCGAGCGGCTGGAACCGCTGTGCCGTCTGCGCGACCCGTCAACTCAGGCCGCCGATACGTAGCCTGTTTGCAAGGAGTCGAAATCGGACTCGCTGAAGTGCAGTCCGGCGTGTAGATAGTTTAGCTTGCGTAGCGAGCGATGCAGACGCGCAAGATTGGCGCGCCGCCAGCGCGCGGCCGGCGACCTGACCCTGGCGCGGTCGAAATCGATGAGGGTTACAGCGCCGTCTGAGTCCAGCAAAACGTTGTGTGCGTTGAGATCGGCGTGCCACACCCGCGCCGCGTGAAACATCGCGATCACGCGCCCTATTTCACCCCATGTCTTCGCGGCCAGCGGCGCGCGCGCCAGCAGTTCGGACAGCGGCGTGGCGTTCATCAGTCGGTAGGTAATTAGATCGGCCCGGTAGAACGCGCCGGCAATGACCACGCGCGCGGCGCATGGCCGTGGCGCCGGCAGGTTGCCCCGCGCCAGCGCGGCCAGCAGGCGCCACTCGCGCCAGGCACGGGTTCGATGCAGGCCGGTGTAAATATAGCGATCATCGAGCAGCGCCGCGACTTTACCCCCGCGTCGATAATGCCGCAATACGTATTCCGCGCCATCCTGACGGAAAAACTGCGCGCGACCGCGCCCCCCCGCGCTGCCGGTGACTTTTTCGCGCGCGGTCAGCGCGGCGGGATCGAACCACGCGCGGTCAATCCCGTCGGCGGCGTCCGCGTCATAGAGGATATGTTCTCCGCCCGAGCTTGAGGTAGCCTCACGCATTGCCTCAATGAGTGCCCACCCCTGACTGCACCGCCCGCATCGATCTGCCTGCCGCGTCTGGAAGTCCGTGGTGGACTTGTTCAGCGCTTCTCTATGGAATGCCTTCGCCTGTGGCGGGGGCGTAAGCGGGATAGGACTTTTCCTCGACGAGTTCCGATCCCAGCAACCGGTTGATCTCCCGCTTGAGCGCGGAGCGCCGATCGTTGTTGATGTAGATCGCACGCGCCAGCTCGGTGAATTTCTGGTCGAACTCAGCGTCCGCTTCCTTCTGGCGTATCTGGTCCTCGATTTCCCACAGCGCTTCGTTGACGGCCTTCAGCGCCTCGCGCTGCGCGCCGATCTCCGCGCCGGCCTGGCCGGACGTGAGCCAGGTATTGGTGAGCAGGTCCAGTTCGTGGTTGATATGTTGCAGCTTGGCTGGCTCGCGTATGCGGGCGGCCTTGATTTCCAGAATCACGAGTTTGTCGATGAGTTCACCGATCGACACCGGTATGCTGACCACGCTCATGTTATGGCAACGCTCCCTTGGGCGTCGTGGACCGACCTTCGGCCGATATTGTTAAGACGGGCACTCTCCCGCGGCTACGGCCAGTTTCAGGCCTGCATCCGCGCGAGAGCGGAACTTTAGCACCGGACGGCACTAAATTCGATAATTCTGGCCCAGATAACTTTTCACAACCGTTCGCGCCGTCTCGGTCCTTGTGCCGCGGCGGCATGACCCGGCTCGCCACGGGGCAGTTCGCACGCGGCACTTACCGCCGGGCCGGCGTGATTGCGGCAGCGTCGGCCGGGGCGGGTCGCGCGAGGCAGCACAGATAAGCGCTGACCTCGGCGGGAGTGATGCGCCGCATGCATGCGCAGACATTGGAGCGACGACATAACGAGCAGTTCTCCGGGAGCTGAAAAACGCGGGTTCTTGGGCCGATCGGGCCCCAGCGACCCGCGTGCTTGGAGCCCACCGGCGCGTAGAGGCCAACCACGTGCAGGCCGATTGCGGCGGCGACATGCAGCGGCCCCGTACTGACCGCGAGCAGCCCGTCGACACGGTGCATCAGCGCGATCAGGTCGGTCAGCAAGAGCCGCCCCATAACGTCGTGCACGTGCGGCAGGTGCATGGGCAGGCTTGCCGTCACCTGTTCCGCCTCCCTGGGGCTGCCGGTGACGAAAATATTGAAGCGTTCCGCGGGCAGGTTCCCGATCAGCGCCGCGAAATGCTCGATCGGCCACTCGCGCGAGGTGCCGCCGGACTTGGGGTGCACGATCAGATTGAAACGCTCAGGATCGATCGCGGCGGCCAGCTTGGCGGGTAGCTCGGGCACGATGCTCAGCCCGAAGCAGTCGCGAATCTCTTTGATGCTGTACGTATCGCGCAAACCCACGCCGCGCAACAGTTTCAGATTCAGCTGGGCTTCGTGCAGCGGCGAATGATGCCGGTGCAGATATACCAGCCGGTTGCAGGTCAGCCAGTGCGACATGCGTCGCGAGGTCGCGATGCGCAGCGGAATCCGCGCAGCTTTGGCGAGCCGCGCGATTTCAGGTTTTGGCAGCACGTGGAAAATCACATCCGCGCTCATCGCCCTGAACCGGGCGACCTGCTCGGCATGCGGCGCGGTCTCGATCTCGTCCCATGCATACACGCCGTCGAGGTGTTCGCAGGCCAGCGCCAGTGGCCGGGTATAGCTGCGTCCCAGCAGCGACACGCGGCAGCAGGGAAACGCCGCTTTCAGCACCCCGACCATCGGCAGGGTCAGCACCACATCGCCGATGCTGTCCGCCCGGCTCAACACAAAGTGGCGGGTTGAACCTGGCTTATGCGTCATGGTTTCGGTTAATCCGATATCAGCGCCGCCCGGCGTGCAACGATCAAGGTACCGGACTTGCGCTCAAGGCGAGCTGCCGGCAAGTTGCGTTGAATACGTCGACAACGGCGATATCGCGCAGGCAATTGTAATGCCCGAAGCGGCAGGTGCGGTCGAAACAGGGACTGCACGCGACGTTCAGATATATGATCGTCGCCCGCGCCGACAACGGCGGGGTGTAAGCCGGCGTGGACGAACCATAGAGAGTCACCAGCGGCACGCCCACCGCGGCGGCCACGTGCATGAGGCCGGAATCGTTGGTCACCGCAACTTGCACGCGCGCGAGCAGATCGATGGCATCGTGCAATTGTGTTTTGCCGCACAGATTTACGCTACCCGCGTTTAAACCCAGTCGGGACTGCGAAACGATAGACTCGCCAAGCTCGAAATCCTTTTGCGACCCGAGCACCCAGGTTTGCACGCCCTTTTCCGCCAGACGCCGCGCCAGGGCGGCATAATACTCCAGCGGCCATTGCTTGGCGGGCCCGTACTCCGCGCCCGGCATGAGTGCGACCGTGGGCCGGTTTGCGGACAAACCCAGTTCCCCCATCACGCGCAGCCCATTGACCGCGTCCACGGTCAGCGCCGGCCACGGCAGCTCGTCCAGCGGCGGCGCGCACGCACCCGATTCACGCCCCAGACCCGCGTAACGCTGCACCACTAGCGGCATGGCCGCCGGGTCCAGCGGCCGCCGATCATTGATCACGCCGTAACGTTTCTCACCCAGATACCCCGTGCGGCGTGGCACCCTCGCAAACCAGGGAATCAGGGCCGATTTAAAAGAACGCGGCAGGATCAGCGCCTGGTGATAATCGCGCCGCGCCAGTTCGCGGCCCAGTCGATATCGCGTACGCAGACCTAACTCACCGTGTCCCAGCGGCATCTGCACCGCTTCGCGCACCTCGGGCATGCGCGCCAGCAGCGGCGCCGACCACGCCGGCGCCAGTACGTCGATCTCGATTTCCGGGTGCTGGCGGCGCAAAATCCTGAACAGCGACTGCGCCATGATCATATCGCCGACCCACGCCGGACCCACTACCAGCACGCGCTTCGGGCCGGTCACTGCACTAACCCGCGCGCCGATGTGGCGCATCATGATGCGTTGCGTGGATCCTTGTTCAGCGCATCGAGATAGAGCGGCACCCCTTCTTCCACCGGCCTGAAGCGATGGATAAGCCCCGCTTCGCGAAAGTGCACCATATCGGCTTCGGTAAAACTCTGGTAACGACCCTTAAGCGCGTCCGGGAACGGGATATACTCGATGTCGCCGAAACCGTGATAGCCGGTCACCGCGCGCGCCACCTCGTTGAATGTCTGGCTGCGGCCAGTGCCGAGGTTGAAGATCCCCGAGATCGTCGGATGCTCCAGCAACCATAGATTCACTTCAGCCACGTCGTCCACATAGATAAAATCCCGGCGCTGTTCGCCGTCGGCGTAACCGTCCGAGCCGCTGAACAGCCGGATTCTGCCGTTTTCCAGCACCTGCCGGTTGAAGTGAAAGGCGACGCTCGCCATCGCGCCCTTGTGCTGTTCGCGCGGCCCGTACACGTTGAAATAACGCAGGCCGACGATTTGGCTGCGCGCCGATACAAGCACGCGGCGCGCGTATTGGTCGAACAAGAACTTTGAGTAGGCATAAACGTTCACCGGCCGCTCGTGGCCGCGAGCTTCCTTGAAGTCCGGGCCCATGCCGTACACCGAGGCCGATGAGGCGTAAATGAACGGCACGCCACGCCCCACGCAGTAATGCAGCAGCGCTTTGGAGTATTCGTAGTTGTTGTCCAGCATGTAGCGGCCATCCCACTCCGTGGTGGTCGCGCACGCGCCCTGATGAAACACGGCATTGATGGCGTCGCCGAACGCTTCGCCATCGTGTACGCGCCGCAAGCAATCGTCCCTGTCCATATAATCGTGAATATCGCAGTCAGCGATATTCACGAACTTGGTGCCGTTGCGCAAATTGTCAACCACCAGAATGTCGGTGCGACCCCGTGCATTGAGCGCCCGAACTATATTGCTGCCGATAAAGCCGGCGCCGCCGGTTACGATAATCATGCGTTTCAAATATCTTCGCGAATCGCGGCAATGATCGCGCTGGTGGAACAGCCGTCGATGAAATCCAGTACGATGACCTCGCCGCCTTGCTCGCGCACCCAGTTGCCGCCCACCACGTCGTCCGGTCGATAATCGCCGCCCTTGACCAGCGTGTCGGGACTCAGCGCCTCGATCAGCCGCCGCGGCGAATCCTCGGCAAACGAGACCACCCAGTCGACGCTTTCCAGCCCGGCCAGCACCGCCATGCGCTGCATCAGCGGATTGACCGGACGGCCCGTGCCCTTCAACCGCCGCACCGAGTCGTCATCGTTTACGGCCACCACCAGCCGATCACCCCGCTGCGCGGCCTGCGAGAGATACGCCACGTGACCCGCGTGCAGGATATCGAAACACCCGTTGGTCATCACCACTCTCTCGCCGCTGGCGCGCGCCTTTTCCAGCAACGCTACGAGCGCTACTTCGGTCACCAAGCCGCGTTGCAGGGGTTTATGCTTCAACATCGCGGTCTGAAGTTCGCGCAAAGACGCGGTGGCCGTGCCGAGCTTTTGCACCACCACACCAGCCGCCAGGTTCGCCAGCGCGACCGCCTCCGGCATAGACATCCCGACCGCGAGTGCCGCGCCCAGCACGCCGATTACGGTATCGCCGGCGCCCGTCACGTCGAATACATCGCTGGCATGGGTGGGAAAAGCCAGCGGCGGCGAGCCGGCACGCAACAAAAGCATGCCTTTTTCGCTGCGAGTAACGAGCAGCGCATCCAGCTCAAGATCGGCGAGCAGACGCTGCCCTTTGGCGGTCATCTCAAGGTCGTTCGCGCAAATTCCGGCCACCGCCTCGAACTCGGCCTGATTCGGGGTGATGGCCGTGGCGCCGCGATAGCGTCCGAAATCCGCACCCTTCGGATCGATCAACACCGGCTTGCCGGCGCGCCGGGCATGTTCGATGAGCGCTTTAACGTCGCGTAAGGCGCCTTTACCGTAATCGGACAGAATCACGAGTTCATGCGCCGCCAGGTTGCGCGTGTACGAGCCTACGAGCGCAGCCTGATCGACATCCGCGAAGCCATCCTCGAAATCCAGGCGGATCAACTGCTGATGGCGGCTGATCACGCGCAACTTGGTGC
>Ga0075530_1001069_pt1 | contig 13040 bp, 13 predicted proteins | sample NGEPerD_2_FD_75101 | JGI IMG/M metagenome (GOLD analysis project Ga0075530, IMG submission 75101) | Arctic peat soil microbial communities from the Barrow Environmental Observatory site, Barrow, Alaska, USA - NGEE PermafrostL1-D | ecosystem: Environmental > Terrestrial > Soil > Wetlands > Peat ...
CGGCGGCGGGGGAACTTGGCGCCGCGGTAGATCATCAGCATCAGGCCGGCGAGCACCACCCCGAGGCCGATCAACGGCACCAGCGGCGCCAAGTTCCCCCGCCGCCGGCTCACCTACATCGGCTTGCTGCTCGGTAGCTCGGTTCTGTTCGTCCTCGCGGGGCTGGTTCTCGTCCCGCCCTTCGGCGGCTACGGCGCCGCCGCGGCGCAGATCATCGCCCTGGGCGTCTCCGCCGGGGCGATGCTGTGGATCGTCCAGCGCTCCGAGCACCCGCTGCCGATCCAGTTCGGCCGTCTCGCCCGCGGGCTCGCGATCGGCCTGCTCTGCATCGCCTTCGGCCAGCTCGTCGCGCCGCTGGCCGGCGACTGGCGGATTCTGGTCGACCTCGCCATCCTTGCCGCCTTCCCGGCGCTCCTGCTTGCCGCGAAGGCCTTCCCGAGCGAGGAGCTGCGCGCCTTCGTCGGCAAGCCGAAGCGCCCCGCGCGCCGCCGCCGGCGCTCCAGCGAGATCGTCGCCAAGCTGGACGGTCTCGACCCGCTCGACCGGCGCCTCGTCCTCGCGCTCGCCCCGAAAGGGACCGTCGCCACGCCGCTGGCCTGGGAGCTGGCCGGCGGTGAGCAGGAGGCGATGCGCCGCTTCGTCGCCTCGCTGCGTGCGATCGGCCCCGCCCACGCGCCGATCGAGCGGCTCGAGAACGGCGCCGGCGAAAACGGGGACGGCGGCGAGGGCGAGGCGGCGGACGGGGAGGACGGCGAGGACGAGGAGGAGCGTGACCGCGATGCCGAGATCGCCGGCTACCTGCTCGCCGACGGTGGCGTGGCGAACCGCGACGCTCTCGGCGAGCGGCTCTGCGAGGACGGGGTCGACCCGCTCGACCTCGACGTGCTCGACCTGACCCTGGGCAAACTGCGGCGGATACCGAGGCAGGAGTGGGAGCGGCTCGCGCGCTGAGCGCCCGCGGGGGCGCCTGGTCGATTGCCAACCGGGGCAACGCCGCCGCCCGGGCCGAACTGCTCAGCGCCCTGCGTGAGGCCGCGGCGCCGCAGCTCAGTGGCGATGGCGACCTGCTCGACTGCGGCTGCGGGTTCGGCTGGCTGCTCGAGGCGCTCGCGGCCGCCGGGGTGGGCGCGGAGCGCCTGCACGGGATCGATGCCGACGCCGGGAGGGTCGCCGCCGCCGGCCGCCGCGCGCCCGGCGCCGCGGTCTCGGTCGGCGACGCCCGGGCGCTGCCATATACGGGTGCGAGCTTTGCTGCGGTCTTCCACGTCGTCACGCTCTCCTCGCTGGGCGGCGCCGAGTCGACCCGTGCGGCGCTGGCCGAGGCGCGCCGGGTGCTGGCGCCCAATGGAGCCCTCTTCGTCTACGAGCCGCGCCTGCCCAACCCGCTCAACCGTCGCACGCGACTGCTGCGTCGGGGCGACCTCGAGGCAAGCGGGTTCTCAGTCGCGGTGACGAGATCGCTGACCCTGCTGCCGCCGTTCGCTCGCCGGCTCGGCCGCCTCACGCCCGCCCTGTATCCGCGCCTCGCCGCGCTGGCGCCGCTGCGCTCGCACCGCCTGCTCGCCTGTCGCGCTCGTTGATCGTCGCCGCGACGATCTCCAGCAGCTGTTCGGCCCGCCGTTCGACCGTGTGCTCGGCGAGGACCAACGAGCGGCCCCGCTCCGCCATGCTGCGCCGCGCCTCGGGGTCGCCGAGGTAGCAACCGATCTTCTCGCCCAGCTCGGCGGGGCCCGAGTAGGTCTCGACCGCGCCCGGCAGCAGCTCGGCGAGGCCGCGGTTCTCGTCGGCGATCACGAACGTCTCGCAGGCGAGCGCGTCGAGGATCTTGTTCGAGACGAAGCCCAGCCGGCGCATGTCGTCCCAGTGGTCGCAGAGCAGGATCGCGCAGGAGCTGTAGAGCCGGTAGAGCTCCTCGTGGGGGACGTGCTCGGCGACGGCGTGCTCGGGCGCCAGCAGGTCCCAGCCCTGCCCGTAGAGCGCCGGCGGCCAGCCGATCTCGATCGCGTCCGCGACGATGCGGCGGAACTCGCCGCGCCAGTTGCCGACGAAGGCGAGCTCGTGTCGCGGCGACGCGTCCGGGTCGGGATGGAACAACGCCGGGTCGGTGAACTGCGCCATCGCCTCGACGGCTACCCGGGTCACGTCGCGCAGCCGCTCGGCGTAGCGCCGCGAGGCGACGAGGACGCGGTCGTAGCGTTCCAGCTCCTCGAGCTGGACTTCGTCGGGGTGGCTGATCAGCCAGAGCAGGTTGACCCGGCCGGGACTGGGCTCGCCCGCGGGCCGGCCGCGCAAGGCGAGCAGGACGTCCGTTTCGGCCGCGCGCGGATCGTCGGCTTCGGCGGCGATCTGGACCAGCGCCTCGTGGCCGAGCGCGCTCAGCGCCCTGGCCAGCGAGCGGGCCAGGGCCGCGTCGCCGCCCAGCTCGGCGGGCCCCCAGTCGCGGCCGGCGATGCGGATGCAGAAGGACAGCGAGCTCGCGTCAGCCGGGCGTCCTGGCGGTGGCGTCGCGACGCCGCTGCCGGACTCGATCGGCGTGGGCCGGACGCGCGCCCAAGCCGCCCGGAGCGGCTGGGTCATCCCGCTGTCGAGCACTCGCTTGCGCCGGGTCAGCCGGAAGCGTCGGCGGCGAAGCTCGCCCCCGCGGCGCTCGGCGGCGGACCCACCCCTCGAACGGCGCCCCGCTGTCCCGTAGCCGGCGAGGAGCCCGACCAGGCGGCTTCCCGCCAATGCGGCGACCAGGCGGCGGGCCGGCCCGACCTGCGGTTCCAGCTCCGCCAATGCAGCCTCCAGCGGGCCCGATCGCGCCAGCTCGTCGCGGACCAACGCCTCTGCCCGCGCACGGGCCTCGATCTCCCTGCGATTCACGGCGATTCCGAATGTACACTTGATGCGGACCTATGAGCGGGGAGCAACTGGAGGAGGCAGAGGTCGACCGCCTCGGGGCGGCCGTCTTCGAGCAGCGCCGGCTGGCGCACATGCTGCGCGAGCGCGGCGCCGAGATCGAGGCGCTGCGCGACGATCGCGAGCGGCTGGCCGAGCGCGAACGCGCGACGCTCGAGCGCGAGCGCCGGGCGCTCGAGCGCGAGGAAGAGCTGCGCCAGGCGCTGCGCGGCCGGGACGAGAAGCTCACCGCGCTCAGTGGTGAGCGCGACCGCATCGCGGCCGAGCTGAAGCAGGCCCAGTACGAGGGGCGCCGGGCCGAGCGCCGTGTCGAGAAGGCGGAAGAGGAGCTTGCGACTCTGAGCGGCGAGCGCGCTAAGGCGGAAGAGGACCTTGCCACGTTGACGGGCGAGCTCGCCACGACGGACGCCGATCGTGATCGCATCGCGGTTGAGTTGGAGCAGACCAAGAACGAGGCGGAGGCCGAGATCGAGGCGCTGCGCGCCGACCGCGATCGGCAGGCCGAGCGCGGGCAGAGCGCGCTCGAGCGCGCTGGGGAGTTGCGTGAGGCGCTGCGGGACCGGGACGCGAAGATTGCATTGCTGGGCGCTCAGCGAGACGATCTCGCGGGCGAGCTGAAACAGGCACAGTACGAGCTGCGCCGGGCCGAGCGGCGCCTGGCGAAAACCGAGCGCGACGCCGCCGAGGCGCGCCGCCGGGACCGGCTTCAGCGCGACGCGCTCAATGCCGAGTTGCAGGAGGGCCTGGCCTCGCGCGACGCGGCGCTCGAGCGGGAGCGGTCGGTGCGGGAGCAACGCGACGCGGCCACCGAGTCCGCCGAGGCCGCCACCGAAGCGGCCGAGCGGGCGCGGATCGCCGCCACCGCGGAGACGCGTGCGGTCGAAGCGAGCGCGCTGGAGTTGGGCCGGGCGCGAGTCGAGGTCGAACAGCTGATCGAGATCGAGCGCCAACGGGAAGCGGCGCTGCTGGCCTCGCGGGCGCCACTCGCCGAGGCGGCGGGCGATCTACGCCGGGTGAGGGCGTCGCGAAGCTGGCGCTGGGGCCAGGCGATGGCGCGGTTCCTGCGCGCGGTGACCTTCCGCCGCCGCTCGCGCGGCAGCGCCCTCGACGCGGCCATCGGGCGACTTGAGCCCTACGACGTCGCCGCGGCGCCCGATGAGCGACAGCCGCGCTGAGCAGGCGACCGTGGCGCCGGCCGGGCGCGCCGCCCTGGCGCGGCGCCTGCGCGAGCAGCTCGGCCCCGTGCCCCGCTCTGACGAGTGGCCGCCGGTCTCGATCGTCGTCGTCAACCGCGACGGCGAAGACCACCTGCGCCTGCTGCTGCCCCGCCTCGCGACAGCGACCGACTATCCGCAGCTCGAGCTGATCCTCGTCGACAACGACTCCCAGGACGGCTCGGTCGAGCTGGCCCGCTCGCTCAGCCTGCCCTTCCCGCTGACGGTCGTCGAGAACGACGAGAACCACTCCTTCTCGGACGCCAACAACGACGGCGCCGAGCGCGCCGGCCGCGACCTGCTGCTCTTCCTCAACAACGACATCGAGCCCTTCGAGCCGGGCTGGTTGAAGGAGCTCGTTGCCTGCCTCGAACAGAGCGATGCGACCGCGGTCGGCGCGACGCTGCTGCATGGCGAGAACTATCGCGGCGCCAGCCAGGCCGAGTACGTCATCCAGCACCGGGGGGTCGAGTTCGGGCGGGAGGCCGGTCGGCTTGTGCCGCTCAACTCCGGCGACGACGAGGATTTGCGCACCTGGACGGGTGAGGACCTCCCGACGCCGGCCCTCACCGCCGCCTGCCTGCTGGTCCGGCGAGCCGACTTCGACCGGGTGAGCGGTTTCACGACCGGTTTCCAGTGGGGCTGGGAGGACGTCGACTTCGGCCTCAAGCTGGCGAGCGGGGGGGACGGGCTTCTCTGCAGTGGCCGCAGCCTGCTCATCCACCGGCAGTCGAGCACCCGCTTCCAAAAGGGCCAGGAGTGGAGGCGGCGGACGAAGGCGCACAACCAGCGGCTGTTCATGGAGCGCTGGGGCCCTCAGGCAAATCGCGAGTACATGCTCGAGCGCTTTGCCGGGGGACGATTCTGGTCTGACTCCCGCCCTCCCCATCTCGCTCTGGCGCTCTCGGGCCGCGACGAGCGCGACCTTCGCGCGAGAGAACTGGCCGATGCCATCGAGGAGCTGGGATGGCGGGTGGGCTTGGTCGAGCCGCGACCCGACGGGTGGGGAGAGCTGCCGGCCGACACGGACTTCACGTTGGTCGCCGACCCGGCGTTCGGCGCCTCGGCATTTCCGGATGCGCCTTGCGTGGCCTGGGTGGGCGACGAGGCAGAGCGCTGGGCCGACACCCCCCTGCTGCGCCGTGCCGAGCTGACCGTGGTGGACCGCCTGGGTCTCGCGCGCAACCTCGAAGCCGCCGGGATCGCACCCCTGCTCTTCGAGGGCGCTGCGGATGCCCAGCGGCTGCTCACCCTGCTGCGCGAACGGGTGCAGCGGTTGCGGTTCTGCCTGAAGCTCTCGCGGGAATGGGAGCTGGAACGGGCGGCACTGGCGTTGCGCAACTCGCTAGAGAGCCGCGGCCACGCCTGCCGGCTCCAGCTCGCCGACGAGTGGGAGTCGCTCGGCGGTCTGACCGCCGACGTTGCCGTCGCGATCGGCGAGCCCGGCGACTACCTCGGCAAGCCCGCACAGCTGAACGTGCTTTGGACACCCACCCCTCCCGAGCCGATCCGCTGCGACGGGTGGGACCTGATCCTGCTCCCCGACGAGCAGGCTGCACTCTCGCTGGGCGCGGAGACGCCGACCACCGTGGCCGCGCTGGACCTCGAGTCCACCGTCGAGGGCGCCGATCGCCTGCTGGCCCTCACCGCCGAGGTCGCGGCCCGCGATGGCATCCGGTCGCGGCTGCGCGCTCAGGCCTGAGTGGCGAGCTCACCGAGGCGTTCGTAGAGCTCGGCGGCGTCGGCGGCAAGCGGCGGGGCTTCGTCGGTCGTCTCATCGGGGCGACGGGGTGGCGTGCGGTGGTGCCAGAGGCGTTCGTCGAGGTGCGCCTTGATCGCCCCGCGCTGCTCGGCGTTCGGCTCGGGCTTGCCAAGGAAGTGTGCGAGGCGATTGGCTTGCACCCGCCAATCGGCGAAGTAGCCCTCGTAGGGGACGATCAGGCAGGGTTTCTCCTGCGTAGCGCGCAGCGCCGTATCCATGTAGTGCGTCCAGAGCGCCACCGACTCCTCCGTTGGCATCCGATCCCGCGCCGCCAGCGAGGCCGCGACATCCAGCGGGTGCCGCACGCAGATCACGTAGCGCATCTCTGGCACGAGCTGCTGCCAGAAGGGAAGAGTCAGCGAAGTGCGCGGGTCCTTCCATCCCCAGTCCCCCTGGCCGGCGCCGAACGTGGCGAGCATCGCTGCGCCGGCCTCGCGCAGTGGATCGAGCCGCGGATCCTGCTCCCAGCCGGGCTCCAGCGTCGGTGGCCATCGCCAGCCCTGCAGGTACGGTCGCGGCTCGGCGGAGAGCGAGGCGAAGATCTCCTCGTTGAGGTCGGCGATGCCCTTGTGCTCCCAGAAGCCGGTGCGATTGTTCTCCGCCCTCGGCTCCATCAGCTCATCCTCGGAGCCGAGGTCGACACCGAGGATGTTGAGGATCCGAGCCGTCAGCGAGGTGCCGCTACGCGGCGCACCCAAGACGCATACGGCCCCAGCTCGCGCGGAGGTCTTCCTGGGGCGGCTTCGCCGCGGCGCCCTCGGTAGACCGGCAAAGTGCGCGTAAAGCTCGAGGTCGATCTGGTTGTGGGCGAGGATCAGCGCGCGGGTCTCGGGATCGATCTGGCGATGCACCTCGGCCGCCTCAGTCGGCTCGGCGTTGTCTTGGAGAATTTCCCCGTTGGCGCTAAGCGCCGCAATCGCCCTGTCGCGTAGGGCGGCCCCCCGTTCGGGCACCCCCGCCCAGAAATCGAGCTTCGCCCGCTCCTGGTCGTCAAGAGCGGCGCGCGTCTGTCCGTTGAAGACCCCTTGGAAGCGAGTGTGCACCTCCGACGTCTCGGGCTTCTCGCCGCTCAGCTCGCGGAAGACATCGCCAAGGCTCCAACCAAGGCGCTCCATTTCTCGCCGGGTCTCGGACTTCGGGTTACGGCAGATCGCCAACACCCGCTCAACCGGGTCTCGAATGCCCGTCAAGGTAGGTTTCTTTTCCACGTGGGTCAGCGGTTGGGGAGAATGGGTAGGACGACCGACTAGTTTCAGCGAACTGTTCGCTTGTAACTAGCGTAACGTACGTCTCTTACGCAGAATACTGGGCAAATTGCGGCAGAAACGGGTCTGTGTTTTGAGGAGAGCCAACCAGGGCGTAGTGCCGAGCAGAGACGAAGATCAGGAACTCGCTGGCAGTGTGGACGAGCGCATCGCGCATGTAGCGCAGCCAGAGGGCGAGGGACTCCTTTCCCGCCATGTCGTTCGCTACACATGCTTATGGACTGGCGGGGGAGGCCAGAACTCAGGTCGGTAGCGCCCGCGAGTGGTCTTATCCGCTATCTGGTCAAGCACGGAACCCATATCGAGTGCGATGCCCCCTAGCTCGCGAATCCGAATGCAAAGTGCCTTTCCAAATAGGCCAGCCCCAACCAAAAAGAGTTCACCCTCGTTCTGTGCCTCAAGTTTAGACTCCAGCACCCGATAGAATTCTGGCCAGATCGGAACCGAGTGCATCCGTTTCTCATACTCCCCATCCACGGCGCGCATTACGTACTGCGAGGGAACTTGATGAATGACAGCCTTGAGTCCGTAGTCACTTTCCAAGCGTGGCCCTATGTCGCGGCAGGAGATCACCGTCACCTGTGGTTGGTCATGCAGTAGGGAAGGGAGCGCTTGGCGAAGGTCATGATGGAAAAGGCAATGAGTCACATACCTCCGGCGACCCCCGAGGTCGGGCAACCGGTCGTAAAGGTCGCCAATTCTGTCCATCCAGTCCTTGTGCTCTGCTGAAAAGGTTCTGCTGCCGCGAATACCGGAAATGTCGGCGCGCTCAAGTGCTTCGGCCACAAGCGTTTGAACGTCGAAGGTGGCTTGGGGGGAGAATGCTAGGCCGGTCTCTTTGTGAAGCTTCCTGATTGCATCCTTCATCGACGCATCGTCCTCGGACTTTGCGGTCAGAAGACGACCCTCGCCCTCACCGAATCGAACCGCTGCGGTGGGCACACGCTCCTTGACTAGCTGGCGAATTAATTTGACCGTTTGGCTGCGCGATATTTCTAAGTGTTCACCCATGGCAGGCGGTCCCTCTGCCAGGGAGGCTACCGCGACCTCCCTACTATCGACGCCCAGTCGTCGGGAGAGAAGGGCCGGAGTGCAACGAAAATGTGTTGCGAGCGCCAGATCGCTTCGTCAAATGAAAGGTCTGGCCGAGGGCCGTGAGTGGCCGGATCGTATCTGCTCTGGTTTTGCGGAAGGCCATGAGGGAGAATTGAATAGTGATCCGAAGTCGTCACCTGGTCCACGTATTCGATGGAATAAGTGTGGAGACCGAGGCGGGCGAAGATGGTGCAATAGTCGCTAACGGTGATGTGAGCCTTATGGCCGCTCCAGTTGTGCCAGTACTGAGTGACATCAAGCGATCTTAGGTAGTGCTCGCCCTCAAATGAGGGATGACCGATATACAGGAAGTCCGTAGCAGCGCGGGCTGCGGCGGCTAACACTTCTTCTACCGCGTTGAGGTGGGGTAGATGCTCAAGAAAATCAAGCGCGGAAACAAATCGCACGACGTTGGAGGCGTCAAGGTGGCGTGCATCTCCGACAACTACGTCGAAGCCAGCTTTGCGGCTGCGTTTAGCCTTCTCTGGGTCTAAGTCGACGCCAATGCCGGCGGCGGCACCAAACCGATCCGAGCAGGCTTTTAGGGAGCCCCCCTGCGAAGCGCCGAGGTCGATGAAATCGTAGGTATCCCACCTAACTTTGTTAAGGCCGGCGGACAGTGGCGAGGGATGTACTTGTCGTTCGGTCATCGCGGAAGAGCGCGGATGTCGTTTCTCGGGCCGCTGCATTCCCCCAGCACGCCCCGCAGCGTACCGAAATTGTGAATTGGCAGATGTCGCGATCTACGCGCCGGGCGTGCCCGCGGAAGCGTGTTCGGTGTCGGCGAGGCGCGCAACCCGGTGGAAGTGGCATTCGAGCGCACCCGCAGCTCGGCCACGTCTCGATGTCGGCGCGAACGCTGCTCGGGAGAGCGCTCCCCAGCGGCGTTCCGGGTCGTCGGAGCGGACGATGTCCTGATAGCTGTACCAGAGGATCAGGGCCGGGTCGGCGTTGCGGATAGCGGCGTCGCGCATCGCGCGTAGGCGAGAGGCGGTTGGGTAGCGGGGCGGGGCTGCGCCGGCGCGGTACTGGGACCAGGCGAACGCCTGCAGGACTATCGCCGTTTCGGCGCCGGCGCGGTCGGTTATCGTCCGGGCGGAGCGCGCCGCGGCGCCGACGACCGGGTCGCCCGAGCCGAGCGGAGCAGGGGCCGCTCCGGTGCTAGCGCTCGCACCAGCGCGCCCAGCGCCGCCACGCGTCCGGCTTCCCACGGCGGCAGCTCGTCGCCGATGTAGAAGCCCCAGGTGGCCGGGTGATCCGCGACGAGGGCGATAGCGCGCGCGGCGGAGTCGGCTTCGCCCAGGGTCTCGTGGTCGCCGGTGAGCCGGGGGTATGTGTTCGGGAAGCCGACGAGGCCGCGCCAGGCCGGATGGTTGAGCGGCCAGATCAGCTGCAGGCCAAGCGCCGCAGCCTGATCGGCATAGGCCAGCACCTCGGCCGGCGAGCCGTACCAGGCCGAGTAGTTGAGCACGACGCGGAAGCCGGCCGAGCGGATTTCAGCGAGCCTGGCCGCGCAGGCCGGCCCGGGCGCCCCGGGCGCGCAGCCCTCGTAGAGGCCCTGGGGCGGCAGGGCGGAGGTGCTTTCGCCGTCGGCCGCCGCGGCGCTCCCGGGCACGAGGAGAAGGAGGAGGCAGATGCAGGCGGTTGGCAGGCGGCTGGGCAAGCGGGCGTTCTCTCGGCAAGGCGCCGCCCGCAAGCAGGGAACCCGATTCCCACCCGCGCGTCAATGACGGGAGGGGACCCAAATCGGGCCGTGGATGTCTGGTTATCGCATGATCGTGCTGATATCGGCCCGAGTGGACACATCCTGGCTCGCCTAGCACGATCATGCGAAATCGCTCCAAAGACGCCGGGTTTCAGCTACAATGGCATGATCGTGCGATCAGAAGGCGACAGTCGAGCGGCCGCGCAGCCCAACCGACTTGTCCGGCGGGAGGCTGAGCTGCTGGGCAGGGAAGCGCGCGATGCCCGTCGTCGCCTCGGCCTGGACCAGAAGGAAGTCGCCTTCGCAGCCAACGTCAGCCCGCGGACTGTCTTCGCGATCGAGAAGGGCAAGCCGACGGTGCGGCTCGACATGCTGACCCGGGTGCTCGCCGCTGTCGGTCTGCGCCTGGCAACCGAGAATCGCGATCGCGCCTGGCGCCCCGATCGGCCTGAGACTCGATGAGCCTTGATGTTCACCTCGACGGGCGGCGGATCGGCTCGCTCGAGCGGGCAACCGGGACGGACTACGTCTTTGCCTATGCGCCTGAGCTTCTCGCCGAGGCCGGAGAGGGCGCGATCGTCCTCAGTAACTCGCTTCCGGTCCGCACCGAGGCCTTCGGGCCGATCGAGACCCGGGCCTTCTTCGACGGCCTCCTGCCGGAGGAGTCGCGTCGCAACGAGATCGCGCGGGAGCTGCGGGTCGACGCCGGCGACGGCTACGCACTGCTCGCCGAGATCGGGCGCGACTGCGCCGGGGCGGTCGTCATCGTCCCCGCGGGCACCGGCGTGAAGACTGGCGAGGGCTCGGTTTCCTGGTTGAGGGAGGAGACGCTCGAGGAGCTTGTCGAGCGCTTGCCGACGCGCCCCCTCGGGGTGCGAAGAGATGGCGGCAAGATGCGGCTCAGCCTCGCCGGCGTGCAGCGCAAGCTGACGCTGATCCGCAGCGGCTCGGGCCAGTTCGGCGAACCACGGTCCGACGCCCCCAGCACCCATCTACTCAAGCCGGAATACGGTGACGAGTACCCCGGCCTGGCACACAACGAGGTGTTCTGCATGCGGGTCGCTCGCTGTGCCGGCCTGCCCGTCCCCGAGACAGAGCTGCTGAGCATCGCGGGTCGGTCCTGCCTACTCTCAACCCGCTTCGATCGCAGCAGCGACGGCGCCACGACGACCCGTCTGCATCAGGAGGACCTCTGCCAGGCGCTGGGCGTGTCGTCGAACCTGAAGTACCAGGTGCACGGGGGACCGGGGTTTCGTCATCTGCGGGAGCTGCTCGCGGAGACCGGCCGCGGCGCCGATGTCGAGACCGCGGTGCGCGCTGCGACCTGCAACTTCGTGCTCGGCAACGCCGACGCCCACGGCAAGAACTTCGCGATCCTCTTCGCCGAGGGTGGCCGGCGGTTGGCGCCCCTCTACGACATCGTCTGCACGGCCGTCTACGACCTCGATCAGGAGATGGCGATGTCGATTGGCGACACGTTTGACCCCGCCGCCGTGACGCGCCTGGACTGGGTTGACATGAGTCACGACTGCGACCTGCGCGTGGAGGCGTTCCTGCGGGTCGTGCTGGAGACGGCGCATCGTGTCCGCGATTGCGCCGAGAGCGTCGTCGCGCTCTCCCGCGCCGAGGGTTGGCACGCCCCGATCATCGACGAGGTGGTTGAGCTCGTACGCCGCCGCAGCGCGATGGTCGACGCGGAAGTCGGCTAGGACCTGCGGCCGCGTCTTGCCCGCACGTTGCGGGGTTGGCCCCCTCTGTGGGGGGAGAGTCATCCGCGGACAAACAGGGCGTACTCGGACAGCACAGCCCGCAGTACGGAGTGCTGCGCGGCGTCGGCTGCGGCAGCGGCTTGCAGATTGCTCCTCAGGCCACGGTTCTCGACCAGGGCCTCCAGCGACTCCCTGACCGACTCCGGCCGCAGCGTGTCGACCGTCAGGCCGTTCTTGCCGTCGCGGACGAATTGGTTGGCGCCGCCGATCCTTGGGACCACGGCGGTGGCCCCGCAGGCCATCGCCTCCAGCGCAGTGCGCCCGAAGGCTTGGTAGGTGGAGGCGTCGAGGAAGACGTCGGTGCGCTTGAGCAGGCTCGCCACCTCCTGGCGGGTGAGCAGGCCGAGGTGGGCGCCGGGGGGCTTGCGGCCGAACGCCTCGATGCTCTCCATCGGACAGCCGAAGGTCGTCACCTCGACCCGCTTGCCGTGCTTGGCGACCAGGTCGCTGAGCAGGTCCAGCGTCAGCACCGGTTGGCGCCGGGGGGTGCGGGGGCGGACCATCGCGGCGATGCGGACCGGGGCGTCCGCGCCCGCCCGCCCCTCGCCGGCCGGATCGTCCCGCCCCTCGCTGTTGAACAGCTCCCGGTCGAGGCTCGGCTCGACCTTGGCCACGTCGACGCCGTGCAGCTCGCCGATCAGGTTGCGCAGCCAGTGCGTCTTGGCGAAGACGAGCTGGCCGGGGATCGCGGTGTAGGAGTCGAGCGCTTCGCTCAGCTGTGCGGACCCGGGCTCGGCGAAGAACGGCTCGTAATCCTGCGCGTAGTAGGCGGGTCGGAAGCCGCCGGCGCGCTCGTGCAGGCGCTTGATCAGTGCGACCGTCGAGTAGTGCGTGGCGACGACCACGTCGGCGTCCGCGGCCAGGCGGGCGAGCTCGGCCTCCTCGTCGTAGGGGACGAAGGCCTCGTCGGCGTCGGGGTAGGAGGCGCGCGCCCGCTCCATCGCCCCGGCGGCGAGCGCGATCCGCGCCGGCACGCCCAGCCTGCGCATCCCCTGCGCCTCCTGGTAGACGGAGTGGACGCCGCCGCCGGAGCCCGCCGACATGCCGTGCAGGACGAAGAGCACCGCGAGCGGCTGCGGATTCGCGGCACGGAAGGCGGCGACCGTCGCCGCCTCGTCGGCGGTGGCGATCGCGGTCGTTTCGCGCAGGCTCACCAGCTCGTCGAGGTCATCCAGCTCGGCGAGCAGGCCCTGCACCCGCTCGGCGCCGTGCTTCTCGAGGAAGAGCTCGTAGTTGCGCGTCGCCACCTCGTCGCGCCCGGCGCTCGAGTAGGAGCGCGACTTGGCGTGGAAGACGTAGGCGTCGTCGGCGAGCGCCAGCGAGAAGCCG
>Ga0075530_1001070_pt1 | contig 13039 bp, 13 predicted proteins | sample NGEPerD_2_FD_75101 | JGI IMG/M metagenome (GOLD analysis project Ga0075530, IMG submission 75101) | Arctic peat soil microbial communities from the Barrow Environmental Observatory site, Barrow, Alaska, USA - NGEE PermafrostL1-D | ecosystem: Environmental > Terrestrial > Soil > Wetlands > Peat ...
CGTCGTCGACCGCCGCGAGATCCGCTACGGCGTCCGGCTCGTCGGCAGGCACGCCAGCATCTTCGGCAGCGTCTGCCAGAGGTTCGTCGGGTGCTGCGGCCATGACTCCATCGTCCCTGGGGCCGCAACCCTTTTGTCGTTCCACAGACGCCGGTCTCATGACCGTCACGCGCCGCCGGTACGGTCGAAGACCCGGTGCCGGTCTTGTCTCACACTTGAAAACTTCGATGTCGCCGAGCGTCATGGGTGAAATGACACGGTGATCACGTGACGAGGTGGCGAAGGGGCTGGCTGGTCGTTCGTTGATGGCGCCCGTTCGCTCCTTTGGCGGGCCTCCCGCACATCGGTCATGACAGGACATTGACGATCGGTCGACCAAGGCTTCGCGAATCCACCGATGAGTCACGCCGCACGACTGGTGAGGTGTGTGGTGAGGTCCATTCGGGCTATCGTTGTTGCCAGGGATGTGCCCGGATCTGGGAAGCCGATGGGGCAACAAAGGTCGGCCCGAACTTTCTTGTGGCACCCGCGGGGGAATAGCGGGGGAAGTTTGGGCGACGGCCCGGAACCGCGAGGCCACCATTCCGGCGATTTCGGCCTGTAAATCCGTCGGGTGATCCCTTCCCAGGTTCGAATCCTGCACCTGCCACCAACCCGAAAAGGGCGTCTGACCTGCGGTTATGCGGGCAGAGATCGCCTTGCTTATACCCGGCAGGGGTATCGTGTTTGGCGGGTTTCGGACACGCTCCCGGCGCTCTTTCCGCAGGCTTCTGGCCTGCGGAAACGCGATGGCTGGCGCATGTCAACATCGGCGCCGTGCGGAATACGTGAGGAAGTTTGGCCACGTCGAGCGGCCGACAGGCGAAACACCGCGGCTGACCTGCAGTTTTGTGGGAGGTGGGATGCCTAGTGCCGACGGATCCAGAATCCGCTCTCGACACCGATCCACGGTGTTGACTATTCCTCACTGACGTCCGCAGCCGAGCCATCCTAGGAGATGTCGATGGCCTTCATCCAGATCGTTTCCTTCCGTTGCACCGATCTCCCAGCCCTCCGCGACATCGAGGACGAGTGGTTGGCGGCCACCGAGGGCCGCCGCACGCTCCTTCGCGAGACCGTCCTCGTGGACCGCTGCGATCCGGGTCACTTCATGACGATCAACGAGTTCGAGTCATACGAGACTGCCATGGACAACTCGGCGCTTCCCGAGACCGACGCGATGGCCCGGAAGGTGGCCGGGTTGCTGATCGGCGAGCCGACGTACCACGACCTCGACATCGTGCAGGTCACCGATTTCGGCTCGTGACCGTCGCGTGCGCGGCGTTCGAAAGGGAAGGCTCGTCGAGCGACCCGACGAATCAGGAGGAGATCAGCAGGTCGCGTGCACTCAGGTTCAAAGGTCTTGACCATTCCTGCTTTGGTGGACACGGTTGGTGCGAGATCGGGAGGCACTCTTTCACCGTGGAGGCCAAGTTTGCTGGCGCAGTTTCCTTGAGTCGATCGAGAAGGGCGGTGACGGTCCCAGTGGGACTGGGGCCGGTTGGCTGGCTTGCAGCCGGTCGTGTGGCGGTCCGTGCGGGAAGGGGCCATTGTGTAGGGATGGCCGGCCGGGATCCGCTGAGCCGCGGGCGCGAGGCACTACAGGTTGCTGACTGGGTGTTGGCCCGGGAGTGCTTCGAGATGGCTGCGAGCCTGGAGGCGACGCCGGACGCTTTCGACGGCCTGGGTCGTGCGCTGTGGTGGCTGAAGGATGTTCGCGGTGCGATCGAGTCCAGGACGCGCGCCCTTGGTGAGTACAAGCGACAAGGCAGGGTTGACGAGGCGGCGGCTGTCGCGGTGTGGCTCGCCAGGGAGCTGCGGACGCTCTTCCGCAACGATGCGGCGGCCGACGGGTGGTTGGCGAGAGCGGAGACCTTAGCGGCGGGGACAGGAGAGTCTTCTGTGTCAGGGTGGATCGGCCTGGCGCGTGCGGAGGCGACTTCTGACGCCACGGAAGCGATCGCTCACAGCTGCTCGGCTCTCGAGCTGGCACGCGGGCATGACGATCCGGACCTGGAGATGGTGTCCTTGGCCCGGCTGGGTCTGCTCCAGATCGCCGTCGGCGAGGTCGACGCCGGCGTCACTCATCTCGACGAGGCGATGGCGGCCGCCTGCGCGGGTGAGGCCAGGGACCTTCAGAGCGTCGGCAGCGCGTACTGCGCGCTCATGGAGGCGGCAGAGCTGCTCGGTGACAGCGTGCGGTTTGCGAAGTGGACCTCCGCGATCGCCCAGATCAGCGGCGGCCACGGGTTCGGGCCTCTGAGTTTCGGATCCCCGGCCGCCTACGGCAACCTTTCCGCGTTCTGCGGAGCGTGTTGCGGTGGCATGTACTTGGTGACCGGCCGGCTCGATGAGGCCGAAGGCGAGTTGAGATCGGCGATTGCCGATCTCGAAGGGAGTGGGATGGGCTCGCGGTGCGTGCACCCGGTCACACAGCTGGCCGAGCTCCGCGTCCTCCAAGGCCGGTTCGAGGAGGCACGGGACTTGCTCGAGCGTTACGAGGATCTGCCCGAGTCCGTTCGTCCCCTGGCGGTGCTCGATCTGGCTCTTGGGTCTCACGACGCCGCATCGGCCCGCTTGACGGGGCGCCTCGAGGAGTTGGGCAGCCTCACCGTTGTCGCGTTGCCGCTGTTGACCGTCCTGGTCGACGCGCAGATAGGGCGTGGGGACCTCGAGGCCGCCGCCGATGCTGCCGCCCGGGTGGCGAAGGTCGCGACTCTGACCAAGAGCACGCGGCATCTTGGTGAAGCGCTCTTCGCAATCGGCAAGGTGGCGGCGGCAGGCTCACAAGAAGACGCCGCCTCGGTGCTGCGTCAGGCGGCCCGCACGTTCAGCGAGGTTTCCTTGGCGCTGCAGGCCTGCCGGGCGCGATTGGCGCTGGCCCGGGTGCTGGCGGAACGTGACCGGCCGGTGGCCATTTCCGAAGCCCGCGCCGCGTTGGCTGCGTTTGACCGGTTGGGCGCAGTCCCGGATGCAGATCAAGCCGCCGCGTTCCTACGCGACCTCGGCGTCAAGGGGCGTACCGGTCCGAAGGGCCTCGAGATCCTCAGCAAGCGCGAGGCCGAGGTGCTGCGGCTCGTCGCCCAGGGACTGTCGAACCCCGAGATCGCCGCACGACTGTTCATCAGCACCAAGACGGCCGGCCATCACGTGAGCAACATCCTGGCCAAGCTCGGGCTCCGCAGCCGTACCGAAGCCGCTGCCTACGCCGCCGTCCACCTCGGGGCGGAACCGGTCGCAAGATAGGGAGAACTCCCCATCCTTCCTACCCAGCCCGGTGCGACGCTGGCAGGAGTGAAAGGAGAAGCTCATGGCACGCATCAAGACATCAGTAGTGATCCGGAGCCCCCAGGACGAGACGTTCGACTACCTCACAGACCCCCGGAACGCGAAGGAATGGTCGACCGAGCTCGTCGACGTCACCTACGACGGCGACCTCGCGGAGGGGACGACCGGCGTCGACACCCGCAAGATGGGCCGCAGGCAGATCAGGATGCCGTGGACCGTGACCGCGTACGAACGATCCGACCGCATCGTCTTCGAGTACGGCCGGCCGTTTCCCGCGACCGCCGAGTTCTCCTTCCAGAGCGCCGACGAGGGAGGCACTCTGGTCAGGTGTGACACGCATCTGAGACCGCGAGGTCTGTGGCGGGTGCTGGCGCCACTGATTGCCGCTGAAGCCAAGAAGGTCGACGCCGTCCAGTTCCAAAAGGCAAAGGGGATCCTTGAAGCGCGCAGCGCGAAACGCGCCTCCGACGAGGAAGGGAGCATGACATGAATGACCGCCCGAAAGACGTCGTGCGGCATTTCTACGAACTGATCAACGACGGGTCATCCCACAAGCTCGACGAAGTCTGCTCAACGGAGCTACGCGGACACGCCGGAGCAGGAGCCGACCTCGCTCAGCTCAAGCAGTCGATCGGAAGCTTCCGAGAGGCCTTTCCGGATCTGCGGGCCGACCTGCGGCATGTGGTCTGCGAGGGGGACCTGGTGAGCACCTGGGTGACCTACGAGGGAACACACCACGGAGAGTTTGCCGGCGTGACCGGCTCGGGTCGGCCCGTGAAGTTCGCGGCGTGGGACCTGATCAGGGTCGACGAAGGTCGCATCGTCGAGATCACGCAGTACTGCGACGTGTTCACGCTGATGAACCAGATCGGCGCACTCCCCACAACCACACCCGCGTAGTCATCGCAATCCCGACGTCCGCCGCACGGCGAGTCGGTTTCAGCCATTCTCATCATCAATGTTGGAGGTTTGAAATCATGAAGTCTTCCAAGACCCAAGCGCCGGAGTCCATGACAGCCGAGGGCTACGAAGGGCACTTCGCCGAGCTCGGCGGATACACCGTGGGGTTCGAGACGTACACAGCGGACTCGGACATGGCTCCGCTGTTCGCCGGCCTGCCCGACGACCGCTGCCAGTGCCCTCACTGGGGAATCGTCCTCAAGGGAAAACTCACCTATCGATACACCGACGGTAGCGAGGAGACGATCCAGAACGGCGAGGCCTACTACGCACGACCCGGGCACACGCCGTTCCTGCACGCTGGCGCCGAGGTAGTCGAGTTCAGCCCGACCACCGAACTGCAGCAGACGATCGAAGTCATCACCAAGAACATGGAATCGGGACTGCCCCAGGTCTGATCGACTACTGATCTGTGACGCGTCGGCCCGTCGAGCCGCCACAAATGGCCCATCTAATCGGCAGCCCGCAATGGCCCAAAGCCTTGAGGCTTCAGACTACTTCCCTCCACCGCGGTGAACGGGTGCACCAACTGCGTGACCCTTCGGTTTCAGTGACGCTGAGGACTTGAGGAGCCGCGGTTCATGGGGTGTGAGGTCGGCCCGCGGCCAGCGTTCCCCGAAGACTTGCACAGCTGGTGATCTTGTCTGTTTTTCGGGCGAGCGAGTCCGCCGCGCCATGACCCGTTGCACACCGCTGCTCTGCACGCCGAACGCACATCGGCGATGCCGCAGGTCGTGGGGTCGCCGCAAGCGCGGTAGACCCGCTCGGTGAAGATTCCGGGACAGGGCGTCGTCCGGTGCGGTCCGCGAGTCGCCGATCCGGCGTGTGCAGCCGTTGACAGCCGTCCCGCTCGTTGGCGGCGACGGAAGGTCTGCCCTTCGTTGAAGCTGCCACATGTTGACACCAATCGGCCGCGTAAGCACACGGGCTCTGCGTTGCAGGACTGATCTCGCTCTTTGCGGTAGATCGCAGTCACTGGGTGACTGGGATCCAGCGCGGAACGTCCGGATCTAATGGCCGCCCCGCGCGCGCTCGACGACGCACGCGACTGCCGCGAGGGCAGCGGCGGTTGGATGACGGTGGTGCTGCGCCTTTAGGCGGCCTTGCGTCCTCAGCGGCGCGCGGTGACGATCCAGGCACCGGACCCGAGGAGCACGCCGTCCTCGCCCGCATGCGCGGCCATAACCTTGTGAAGGTTCGCCTCGGCCTGCCGCTTGCCGGCGTCGTCGAGCTTCTCGAACAGCCATTGCATCTGGCCGACCATGAACGTGGTCGTGGTGTCCGCGTCGGGCCCGAACCACAGCGGCTCGTCATGGGCGGCGAACACGACATCGGCCCAGCCGGCCCCATTGAGCAGGTCGCGCACCCGGTCGGGGTCACTGAGCGTGAACGGCCCCGGAGCATCGGCCGGTGGTGGCGGCATCGGCAGCACCCGCCCGATCGCGCCGAAGAACTCGCGGAGCCATTCGTTGTCTTCGATCCCGCGCCACACGAGCATCACCAGCCGACCGCCAGGTCGGGTCGCCCTGGCAAGGTTGGCGAACGCCATCGCCATGTCCGTGAAGAACATCGTCCCGGTCCGGCTGGCGATCACGTCGAAGGACTGAGCTCCGAACTCGTGGACCTGCGCGTCAGCCTGCACGAACGTCGCCGGCAGCTCGCCGGCCTGATTTCGCGCCACCTCGAGCTGGGCAGCCGACAGGTCGACACCCAGCGCGGTCGCGCCCGGCGCGCCGCGCACCACGTCGATCGCGAGTTCACCCGAACCACACCCCACGTCGAGGATCCGCTCCCCCGACTGCGCCCCGATCGCCGCCAGCAGGGCCGGCTGGTAACGGGCAATGGATGCGTTGTAGGTCGCTGAGTGCTCGGCCCAGTAAGCCCCGTGCCCACCGTCCCATTCACGAAGTATGCCCGCGTTGTGCGGGTCGATCTCCAGCGTCATGTCGTCCATCGTCGCCTCCGCTCGAATAGTCCCAAAGAGAGTATGTGCTAGTTTTAGTCCCGAAGGGAGGATCGTGTCAACCGAACTTCCACGACTCACCACCACGACCTACGGCGTACTCGGCCTCCTCGCGGTTCGCCCGCACTCGACCTATGAGCTCGCCAAGGCGATGGGCCGTAGCGTCGGCCGGGCGTGGCCGCGCGCGCAGAGCAAGCTGTTCGAGGAGCCCAAGAAGCTCGTCAGGCACGGGTACGCCAGCGCTCGCGAGGACTTCGTCGGCCGCCGCCCGCGCACCGTGTACACGATCACCCGGTCCGGCCGACGCGCGCTCGCCACGTGGCTCGCCGACCCCGGGGACGGCCCGGTGCTCGAGTTCGAGGGCTTGGTCAAGCTGGTCTTTGCGGACCACGGCACCCGCGACGACGCGCTTGCCACCATTGCCCGCGCCCGTCGGTGGGCAGTCGAGATGAATGCCGGAAGCGTCGAAGCCGGCGAGAGGTTCGTCGAGAGCGACGGGCTGTACGAACAGCGCCGCGCCACCACGCTTCTCTTCGGCGCCTTCCTCACCGACTTCTATGCCCTCGTCGCCTCATGGGCGGAATGGGCCGAAGCCGAGGTGGCCGGCTGGCCCGAGGACATCGCCAGTCACCGGATTCCGCCCGAGCGGACGCGCGAAGTGCTTGAGCGGGCGCGCTGGTCTCAGCGACCGCATTAACGTGCCGCTCCGCGAGACCGCAGCGTCAATTGCGGCGCTACGCATGCGTGCGCATTTGCCGCTCATCGCTGGTGGCTGAAGGACGGGATCTCACCAGAGTCGAGGCCCTCGACGCGGCCCGGTCCGCCTGGACTGGCCTACCTTGAGCATGGGCCTTCCTGTCCGAAACCGGCGCGCCAACGCCGGCCCTGATCAGACTTGCAATGGGCTTCATATCTTGCTCGGAAGGTGCGCCCCTTCACGTCACCCCGCCGAGGGCCATCGACAGGTTCTGATCATTGCTCTCGGTGTCGTCGAGCCGCGAACTCCGGATCAGGCCGTAGCTCCAAGCTTGAGTGCATGCGCCGCGCAGGTGATGTTCACAGCCGACGGGCAATGTGAGCGGCATGCCAGGCTTGCAGGTGGGCCGCGACGAGCGCGGGGTCGTCCGACATCGGAATGTGCAAGCCCCAGGGGACCACGCACGCGGTGGCATCCGGTCGGAGCGTCCGCCACCTCCGCTGAAAGCGGAAGTAGTCACCAAGGCGCCCGAACACCGTCATGACCGGCCGATCCACCAGCTTCTCCAGCCCCGCCGCGGCAGCCTCGGCCACGCCCCGATCCCGCGCGGCATCGTGGAACATGCGATGCGTGAAGCGGCGCGCGGAACGGTCGCGCAGGCCCCGACGCCACGCACGTCGATGCTCCCGTGTCAGGTGCTTGCCCACGCCGAAACGGGTGGCGCTTCCCCATGCCAGCAGGCCACAAAAAGCATTCAGCTCCCGGATCGCCGTTGACCCAAACATCCGCAACGCCAGGCGGAGGATGCCGCGCGGGGGCCACACAAAGGTGTTGACGGCGACGAGCCCCGCGATGCGCTCCGGCCTCGTCGATGCTGCCGCGAGCGCCGCCAGCCCGCCGGTGTCGTGAACCATGAGGATCACAGGCGACGGACTCAACTCGTCGATGAGTGCACCAATGGCTTCAGCGGCGCGAGACAAGGTCTGTTCGGAGCCAGGGACCCGGTCCGAGAGTCCGGACCCTGGAACATCGAGCGTCACACAGCGAAACCCGTCGTGGAGCGCGGCGATGAGACCACCCCACACCATGGACCACAGACCCACGTGCACCATCAGCAAGACGGGGCCGTGGCCTCCTGTGTCGGTGTAGATCACCCGCCGGCCGTCGACAGCCATCGAGTTCAGCGGATAGGGCCACAGATCTTCGGGTAGCCACTCGGGCCTGGTTGGGACGGACGCGACGTCCCCTGGGTTCGTGTTCTCTCTCATGCCTCTCAGGACGGGACACGGCGGAAGAGTGTGACCGGCACGCGCCGTGGTCACACTTCTCCGTTGTCATCCGTCCTTTGATGGCGAGAGGATGGATGACCATGGACCGAGCCGCGGAGGGAGACGCCCCACTGACGAGCGCGTGGCACGCGCACCGCAGGCGGGTGGTGGATATCGGCTATCGCATGCTCGGCACATTGTCCGATGCGGAGGATGCCGCTCAGGAGACCTACACCCGCCTCGTCCGCAACGGCGTCGACGACATCGACGACATCGAAGCCTGGCTAGTGACGGTCGCAGGCCGCGTCTGCCTCGACAAGCTCCGCGCGGACACGGTCCGGGCGAGGTACGTCGGGCCTTGGCTACCCGAGCCCCTGCTCGCTGTCCCCGGCGCCGAGCCTGACCCAGCCGACCGGGTGACGCTCGATGACAGTGTCCGGATCGCGCTTCTCACGGTGCTGGAACAGCTCACCCCTGGTGAACGGCTCAGCTTCGTCCTGCACGACGTGTTCGGCCTTACCTTCGAGCATGTGGCGCCCATCGTCGGCCGCAGTCCGGTCGCGGTCCGCAAGTTGGCGAGCCGGGCGAGGGCGACCATCCGCGATGACGCCGAGCCACGGTTCGACGTTTCGCCGCGGCATGCCCAGGCTGTGGCTGACGCCTTCGCATCCGCGTGCGCCACAGGAGACCTCGCCTCGCTCGTAGCGCTGCTCGCCCCCGACGTGGTCGGCGAGTTCGACTCCGGCGGTCGCATCGCCGGTGCACCACTCGGCCCCCTCGTTGGGGCAGAGCTCGTAGCCGCGACCTTGATCCGGACCCTTTCGAGTGCGGCCGCGACGTTCGCGACGAGCCTGGTCAACGGTCAGCCCGGAGTCGTCGTCAGCCTCCACGACCGCGTCATGGCCGTGATCTCCCTGGAGACGGACGGAGTGCGAGTTTTCGCGATCAGGTCGATCGGCAACCCGGACAAGCTAGCCCACCTGAATCCCGCACGCGCATAGCCACAGAGGACGGCGAGCAGCCGGAACCGGTGTGGGTCCGTGCAGACAGCAGCCACTTGGAGGACGCTGCGTCGGTGGGCTTGCGGAGGAGGGGCAGGCACGTCGTCAGCGCACTCTCCCAATCGCACGTTCGCAGGCGAGAACATCCCCGGCCTGCGTGGATTCGGGCCCTCCAGAGGACCCTCCCGGCGTCGACGCCGGCCAGCACGGCACGCCAGCTTTCCGAGGACGCCGCCTCGCGGACGTCGAGTGGTGGTGTGCCTGCGGGCGGGCGAGGCGGTCGCGCGGTGGGCGCTATCGAGCGTCAGGTCGACCCGCACGACCTCATCGCCGGCCGCCTCGAGCAGCTCGCCGATCGCGGTCCCGATGAAGCCTGCGGAGCCGGTGAGCGGGACCCTCATCGCGGCCGCGTCGCCGCTTCAGGGAGTGGTTTGTGTCAGCTGGGCGTGGCGTACGCCGCGACCCCGGTGTCGATGAGCACGCAGGGCTCGTCGCCAACGGTCCACGCGTCGTGACCGGGGTCGAGGTCGATGACGTCGCCGGGGCCGATGGGGATCTCCTCGCCGTCGTCGGGCTTGACGGTCATCTGTCCAGAAAGGCAGAACCCGGTGTGGTGGACCTGGCAGGAGTCAGTGCCGGCAATCGGCTTGACGTCGTTGGACCAGCGCCAGCCTGGTTCGAAGACGCCGCGGCCGAGGGTGAAGTCGCCGAAGGTGACCACGTCCATGTGGCCGTGGTCCTGGAACGGGCGTCGTTCGTGCGGGGCGTCGATGTTCTGCTTGTCGGACATGAGCTTCTCCTCTGTGTTGGTCGGTCCTGCTTTTCGGATTGCCAGCCTGCGGTGGTCAGACAGACACCTTGGGGCGGATGTTCTGGTTGCCGGCGAAGACGTTGCCGGGGTCGTACTCGGACTTGATCTGTGCCAGTCGCTCGTACTTCTGTGCGCCGAAGGCCGCCTTGATGCGCTCGTCACCCTCGTCGCCGATGAAGTTGAGGTAGACGCCGCCGGTCGTGAAGGGGGCGTTCGCCTTCCGGTAGTCGCGCACCCAGGCGATGTTGGCCGCGTCGTCGGCAGCGTCGTCCCAGGTCGCGAAGGGATGACTCACCCACCGCGCCGAGCGCTGGCTCAACGGTGTGGCGTCAGCGTCGACGCGCGCCAGCGCGCCGCCCCACGGGAGCAGCAGGTGCTGGGTCATCGGCGACGCACGGCGTGCGCCCGCGTCGAGGAACACGTCGAGAGCGTCGTCGGGGAAGGTGTCGTGGTAGTCGGCGCTCCAGTACTGCCGGAACCCCGGCGGGTCGTCGATCATCGACTGCAGTTCCGCGTAGGGCATCGGGCCGACCAGGTCGACCTCCGGAGACAGTTCGCGCATGACCTGGACCACGTCCGCGCCGGTCGCCTCGTCACCGTTCCAGCAGACCGCGATCGCGGTCAGGGGCTGGCCCTGCAGGTGCTGCGGGATGAACTCCTCCGGCGGGCCGCTGAGCATCACGAGGCCGGTGCCGAGCTCCTCCGGAGCGTCGTTCGCCCAGTCGCGGAAGACCCGAGACACCTCGGGTCCACGGACGGCCGGCCAGGCCATCAGCCCACCCATGATCATCGGACCGACCGGGTGCAGCTGGAACTCCAGCGCGGTGACGACACCGAAGTTGCCGCCCCCTCCCTTGCTGGCCCAGAGCAGGTCCTGGTGCTGGGTGTCGTCGGCGCGGACCTCCCGGCCATCGGCGGTCACCAGCTCGACGGCCAGGAGGTTGTCGCAGCTGAGTCCGTGCTGACGTTCCAGCCAACCCGAGCCGCCGCCGAGGGTCAGCCCGGAGACGCCGGTCTTTGACACCCGGCCGCCGGTGGTAGCCAAACCGAACTCCTGCGCAGCCGCGTCGAACCCGGCCCAGGTGCACCCGCCCCCGACCCTGGCCCGTCGGGCCGCGACGTCGATGTCGATGGCCTTCATAGGACGGACGTCGATGACCAGCCCGTCGTCGTTGCTGGACTGCCCGGCCACGGAGTGGCCGCCCGAGCGCACGGCCACCGGGAGACGATCGTGCGCGGCACGCTCCAGAGCCTCCCTGACCTCCGCGGGGCCTTCGCACGCCGCGATGATCCGCGGCTTCTTGTCGATCATCGCGTTGAACAGCTCGCGTCGCTCGTCGTACTCGGCCGCTTCTGGTTCGATCCACTTCGTCATGCTCGTGCCTCCTGGTCTTCCCGGAGAACCCACCATCCTCCGGGGCCTAGGACGGTGACAATGCATCGGGCTTACCAATCGGTGAATTCCTTGGCTGACGTCGGCCGCCCTAACCGGCCGCCTCGGCGTCAGGACGGTCCTGACCCCCGGACTGGCGCTGCTGGCCGTGGGCATGGCTCTGCTGGCTCGCGTACCGACAGACGGGGGCCTCGTGGACGTGCTGCCCGGCATGTTCCTGCTCGCGGTCGGCAGCAGCTTCGCCTACGCACCCACCTTCATCGCCGCCTCAACAGGTGTCGCTGCGGGGGACCAGGGCGCCGCATCCGGGCTGATCAACTCCATGCAGGAACTCGGCGCGGCAGCGTGTCTGGCGCTGTTGGCCTTCGTCGCCAGCGCGACCGCTGCTGACACCACTCGGGTCGAGGACCTCACCGACGGCTACCGAGCGGGTCTGATCGGGGCCGCAGGACTCCTGGCCACCGCCGCGCTGGTTGCCCTCACCACCCCGCGCTCGCTCGGGCGCGCTCCCGCCGGAACGGCCGCCGCGGCGACACCGGTCGACAGCTAGGCCCGTTGCTGCTGTTCCTACGGCCCTTGTCTCAGAGCCACATGAGCTCGACCCGCCGACGGTGCAGCTGCGAGGAGAGCGCGTCATGCTTGGCCCTCGCGTCTGGGGCGCTTCCCACGCGGCCTCGATCGCCTCCGATCGCCGGCGGGATTGCCGTGGCCCAACCCCGGCGGTTGTCGCTGGAGACAGACTCCGTGCTGTGGCGCGTCACCCACGGCCTAACCATCTCCCTATCTCCTGTTGTCCGGCGAGAGCTACCCGATCCGTAAGCGGGTTCTCTGAGCGAGAAAGTGCACGCTGCCGATGTTGGAGCCGAGAACCGATGGCGACCAACGGGAAAAGGCGAGCGCGGTGCGGCAGTGCCGGCGCGGGTGCGCGGCGTCGCATGAGTTAGTGGACCGACCGCGGGCACATGGGAGTTGCCCGGGTGGGCCGTGTGGTTTGAGGGGTTCGGGGTCCCGGTTCGTGTTCTCGATGAGACGGCCCTGCCCGCGGCGCGTCAAGTCGAAGGCACCCTGATGTTTGGTTCCCTGCCGCCAGAGATGCTGACTCCCGACGCTCACATCAGCGACGATGGGATGAGCATCGAGGCCCGCTTCATCGGCTCCCGCGAGGAGTACTGCGACTATCCAGACCCGGTCCGGGAATGTCGTGGCGAGGTGGACGCGGATCTGTTCGGGGCTCCACTTCACGCACAGCTTGGCCTGCACCACGATCGCCAACTCGGCGTGCTCAAACTTACCGCCTTGGGCCGCCGGCCGCGTAGGCCGCGCGCTTCTGCGCCGCATACGGCGCGTACTTCCCCCGCCCCCGCGGGCCGGTCTCGGGGCCGTTGCGGCGCAGCTCGCGGCTGACCGTCGAGGCCGACCGCCCGACCTGTACGGCGATAGCTCGCACGCCGACGCCCGCCAGGTGCAGGTCTGCGATGCGCAGTCGCTCACCCAGGCACAGGTACCGACCCGAGGGCTCGGGCTTCTTGCGCGGGATCTGCCCGCCGGTCGCTTGGCGCCAATGACGGCCAGTTCGTCGATCCACGCCGACAGCATCACAGGCCGCTTGCAGCGTCGAG
>Ga0075530_1001071_pt1 | contig 13034 bp, 11 predicted proteins | sample NGEPerD_2_FD_75101 | JGI IMG/M metagenome (GOLD analysis project Ga0075530, IMG submission 75101) | Arctic peat soil microbial communities from the Barrow Environmental Observatory site, Barrow, Alaska, USA - NGEE PermafrostL1-D | ecosystem: Environmental > Terrestrial > Soil > Wetlands > Peat ...
ATGCTGTTCACGGTGTCGCCGGATGGCACGGTGGTGCCGAAGCCGGTCGAGCTCGGCTCGGTGACCGACGGCGGTTTGCGCATTATCAGGAGCGGCATCACTCCTGACGACGAGGTCATCATCAACGGGCTGCTGCGCGCTCGTCCCGGTCAGAAAGTCACGCCCGAGCAAGGCACGGTGAAGCCGCCTGAGGCCGCACCGGCCAGTCAGCAATGAGCGGTCGAGACCGGACCCGGCCATGAACCTCTCGCACTTCTTTATCGACCGGCCCATTTTTGCGGCCGTCATCTCGATCCTGATCACCATGATCGGCGGCGTGGCCTATTTCAGCCTGCCCATCGCCCAGTATCCCGACATCGCCCCGCCTTCGATCCAGGTGACGGCGCAATATCCCGGCGCCTCCGCCGAGATCGTCGCCAAGACGGTCGCCACGCCCATCGAGCAGGAAGTCAATGGCGTGGACAACATGCTCTACATGACGTCCCAGTCGACCAGCGACGGGTCGATGGCGCTCACCGTCACCTTCAAGCTCGGCACCGACCTCGATACCGCTCAGGTGCTCGTGCAGAACCGGGTGTCGACCGCGCTCCCCCGGGTGCCGGAGGAAGTGCGCGCCATCGGCGTGACCGTCAACAAGCAGTCGCCCGACCTTATGATGGTGATCCATCTGAGTTCGCCGGACGCCTCGCGCGATCTGCTCTACATCTCCAACTACGCCACCTTGCACGTCCGGGACGTGCTCTCCCGCATCGACGGCGTGGGTAACGTCACCATCTTCGGCGCGCGCGATTACTCCATGCGCGTCTGGCTCGACCCCGACAAGCTCGCCATCCGGGATCTCACCGCCGGCGATGCGATCGCCGCCCTTCGCGGCCAAAATGTGCAGGTCGCGGCCGGCGTCATCAACCAGCCGCCCGTGCCGCAGCCTGGTGCGTTCCAGTTCAACGTCGAGACGCAAGGCCGTCTGACCACGCCGGAAGCCTTCGGCAACATCATCGTCAAGTCGGAGAGTGACGGACGGGTTGTCCGCGTTCACGATGTGGCGCGGGTGGAACTCGGCGCCGCCGATTATAACCGCAACGGCTATCTCGACGAGCGCGTGGCGATTCCCATGGGTATCTTCCAACGTCCGGGATCGAACGCCCTTCAGACGGCTGATCAAGTCCAGGCCAAGATGGCGGAGTTGTCGACGTCGTTTCCGCAAGGCCTGCAATACGACATCGTCTATAATCCGACGGTCTTCATTTCCGATTCAGTCGAGGCTGTCATTGAGACGATCTTCGAGGCCGTAATCCTCGTCGTGATCGTGATCATCCTGTTTCTGCAGACATGGCGGGCATCCATCGTGCCTATTGTGGCGATCCCGGTGTCCCTGGTCGGCACCTTCGCCATGCTCGCCGCGCTCGGTTACTCGCTCAACAACCTGTCGCTGTTCGGACTTGTGCTCGCCATCGGCATCGTGGTCGACGACGCCATCGTCGTGGTCGAAAACGTCGAGCGCAATATCCGCGAGGGGCTGTCACCCCGACAAGCCGCTTATCGCACCATGGAGGAGGTTGGCGGCGCGCTGGTCGCCATCGCGCTCGTGCTCACGGCCGTGTTCATTCCCACCGTGTTCTTGAGCGGCATTCTCGGCCAATTCTTCCGTCAGTTCGCCGTCACCATCGCCACCGCGACGGCCATCTCGCTGATCGTTTCGCTAACCCTCAGCCCGGCGCTATGCGCGCTCCTGTTCAAGCCGCACAATCCGAATGAGGAGCGCAAGACGCTGGCGTCGCGCCTAATAGGCGGCTTCTTCGGGGGCTTCAATCGCGGGTTTGAGTGGGTATCGTCGCGCTACGGGGCGCTGACCGCAAAAATGGTCCGGCTGTCGGTGATCATGCTTACGATCTATGCTGGCTTGATTGGCTTGACCGTCTACCAGTTCAGGGTCGCCCCCACGGGCTTCATCCCCAACCAGGACCTGGGCTATCTGATCAACATCATCCAGCTACCGCCCGGGTCCTCGCTGGCGCGGACCGACGAGGTGGCGCGGCGGGTGACCAAGATCACGCTCGAAACGCCGGGTATCGCCCATGCCGTTCCGATCATCGGCTTGGACGGTGCGACCTTCACCACCGCGCCCAATGCCGCCGTCGTCTTTACGCCGCTCGATCCTTTCAAGGAGCGCGCGGCGAAGGGCCAGACCGCGCAAGCGATTTCGGGCGCCCTCAACAAGGCGTTTCAGGGCATCCAGGATGCGTTTATCATCAGCGTGTCGCCGCCTCCGGTCCGTGGCATCGGCACCACCGGCGGCTTCAAGATGGAGGTGCAGGACACCCAAGGGGGCGAGCTGTCGCAACTCGAGGCGGTGGCCCAGTCGATCGCCGGGGCGGCTAATCAGACGCCTGGTCTAGCTGGCGTGTTCACCACCTTCAACACGCGCACGCCCAAGATCTATGCCGATATCGACCGCGTGCGCGCCGAAATGCTGGGCGTCAACGCCGACGACATCTTCCAGACCCTCGAGGTCTATCTCGGCTCGCAATATGTCAATGACTTCAACTTTCTCGGCCGCACCTACCGCGTGACCGCGCAAGCCGACGGTCAGTTCCGCCAAGACCTCCATGCTATCTCGCAGTTGAAGACCCGCAATTCCAGCGGCCAGATGGTGCCGCTCGGCTCGGTCGCCTCCTTCCGCGACATCACCGGCCCCTACCGGGTCGAGCACTTCAACGTCTACCCGTCCGCGGCGGTGCAAGGCGGCACGGCGCCCGGCTACTCGTCCGGCTATGGACTTGAGACGATGCAGAAGTTGGCGCTTGAGAATTTGCCCGAAGGCTACTCCTATCAATGGACAGAGCTGGCCTTTCAGGAGCAGCTCGCCGGCAACACGGCGGTCTATGTCTTCCTCGCCGGCGTCGTCTTCGTATTTCTGCTGCTGGCGGCGCAGTATGAAAGCTGGGCGCTGCCACTGGCGGTGATCCTCATCGTGCCCATGTGTCTCCTCGCCGCGCTCACCGGTCTTATGTTGCGTGGCATGGACGTGAACATTCTGGCGCAGATCGGCTTCGTGGTGCTGATCGGCCTAGCGGCGAAGAACGCGATTCTCATCGTGGAGTTCGCCAAGCAGAACGAGGAGAACGGCGAGGACCGGTTCCAGGCCGCCACCGAGGCGGCCCGCGTCCGCCTGCGTCCCATCCTCATGACGTCCTTCGCCTTCATCCTCGGCGTGCTGCCGCTGGTGATCGCCACCGGCGCCGGCTCCGAGATGCGTCAGTCGCTCGGCACCACCGTGTTCTTTGGCATGATCGGGGTGACGTTGTTCGGCTTGATCTTCACCCCTGTGTTCTACGTGGTGGTGCGCAAATACGCGCGGAAGCCCGTGGAACACGGGGAAATCCGCCGCACCCCCGCCGAGTAAGTTTCAACGCGTCAGCCGAAAATATGCGTGCCGGCGATGCCGTCGAAGATCATTTGCACCGCAAGGGCTGCCAGCAGCACGCCGAACACCCGCACGATCACCTTGCGCGCCGTGACCCCGATCAGCTGATGCACCTCTTGCGCCAGCAGGAGGCAGATGAGGGTCACGAGCATCACGGCGATGATGGCGCCGATCACGGCGGCAAGGAGCGTGAAATCGCCCTTGGTCCCGGCGGCCAGCACGATGGCGCTGGTCATTGCGCCGGGGCCGGCCAGCAACGGCGTGGCGAGCGGGAACACGGCGATCTCGGCGTGAGCCTCGGCTTTGTTCTCGGCCTCGGCGCTCTCCTTCATGGTCAGGGTGGCGGGGCTCGGCCGCTTGGACAGCGTCATATCGAGGGCGATTATGAACAGGATGATGCCGCCCGCGGTCTGTAGCGCGGCGAGCGACACGCCAAGCTGCCGGAGGACCGGTTCGCCCACCAGTGCGAACAGCAGGATGATGGTGGTAGCGATGAACACCGCCTTGATGGAGATTGCCCGGCGCTCGGCGCTCGACATATTGGGTGTCAGCGAGGCGAGCAGGACGGCCGTATCGATTGGACCGATCACCGCGAAGAAGGTGGTGAAGGCGGTGAGCGCGGTTTCGATCATGGGCGGGGCTCGGGGTTAGGGGCCGCGAAACGGCTGCCCAGAGAGCGGGAGTTGCCCAAGCGCGGGCCATCGGACTATGATGCCTGAAAATACGACACCGGGACGGAAAACGCAGTAAGAAGAGGGCGTTCAGGAGCGCTTAACCGGGATGGGTCTGCTTGTCGGAGACCACTGATATATTGACGGCCGAGGCGAAGGCAGACGATCCCGCCGACCTTTACCGCAAATTTTTCAACGAGATGCGAGGCGCGGATGGCACGGTGCGGCCGGCCTATGCGGCGCTCGCCCATCTCCTCGACAATCTCTCCATCGAGTCCCTGGTCACCAAGCAGAACGCCGCCGACGAGTTGTTCCGGCGCTTGGGCATCACCTTCGCGGTCTATGCCGAGGGGGGATCTACCGAGCGGCTGATCCCGTTCGACCTGATCCCGCGCATCCTCGATCGCTCCGAGTGGGACCTCGTGGAGCGCGGCTGCCTCCAGCGGGTCAAGGCCATCAACGTCTTCCTCTACGACATCTACCACGACCAGGAGATTTTGAAGGCGGGGCTCATCCCGCCTGAGCTGGTGCTGCTCAATTCCGCCTACCGTCCCGAGATGCACGGCGTCGATCTGCCCAACGACGTCTATGCCCATATCGCCGGTATTGATCTGATCCGCACCGGCGAGCGGGATTTCTTCGTGCTCGAGGACAATGTGCGCACGCCGTCCGGCGTGTCCTATGTGCTCGAGAATCGCGAGATCATGATGCGGCTGTTTCCCGACGCCTTCGACGGGCAAAGCATCTCGCCGGTCGGTAATTACCCCGAGCGGCTGCTCGAAAACTTGCGCGCGGTGGCGCCAAGCGGTTCCGACGATCCGGTTGTCGTGCTGCTCACCCCAGGCCGCTTCAACAGTGCCTATTTCGAGCATGTGTTCCTCGCCGAGCAAATGGGCATCGATCTCGTCGAGGGCGGCGATCTGTTCGTGCGCGACGGCGATGTGTGGATGCGGACCACCGAGGGCCCGGTCAAGGTCGACGTCATCTATCGCCGCGTCGACGACGAATTCATGGACCCGCTCGCCTTCCAGCCTGACTCCATGCTGGCGGTGCCCGGCCTCCTGTCGGCGATCCGCTCGGGGCGCGTGGCGCTGGCCAATGCGCTCGGCACCGGCGTCGCCGACGACAAGTGCATGTATGTCTACGTGCCGCGCATGATCGAGTTCTATCTCGGAGAGCACGCAATTCTCAACAATGTGCACACCTACATGCTGCGCGAGCCCAAACAGTGCCAGCACGTGCTCAACAATCTCGAAAATCTCGTGGTCAAGGAAGTTCAAGGCTCCGGCGGCTACGGCATGTTGATCGGGCCGGCCTCGACCGCTGACGAGCGCGAGGCCTACAAGGCGCGCGTCCTGCATAATCCCTCCAACTTCATCGCCCAGCCCACGCTGTCGCTGTCCACGGCGCCGACGCTGTGCAACGGCCGGATCGTGCCGCGGCACGTGGATTTGCGGCCCTTCGTGCTCTCCGGCAAGGAAACGAGCGTGATTGCCGGCGGCCTGACGCGCGTCGCCTTGCGTGAAGGCTCGCTCGTGGTCAATTCGAGCCAAGGCGGCGGCACCAAGGACACGTGGGTTCTGGAGCGCTGAGATGCTGAGCCGCACCGCCGACAATTTGTTCTGGATGGCCCGCAGCATGGAGCGCGCCGAGAACACCGCGCGCATGCTCGACGTCAGCTTTCGCATGTCTCTGCTGCCGTCATCGCTCGATAAGCAGGCGCAGTTCGAGCCGATCCTGTCCATTGCGCCCGGCGACGGGCGATTCGACGAGCTCTACGACACGCTGAGCCACGAGAACATCATTCGCTACGTGGCGCTCGATACAGAGAACGCGGGCTCTATCTGCTCGCTGATCAAGAACGCGCGCGAGAATGCCCGGGCCCAGCGCTCGGCCATCTCGAGCGAGGCGTGGGAGAGCCTGAATAGTACCTGGCTGCAAGTACAGAATCTCGACTATGAGGGGCTGATGCGTTGGGGCTATCGCGACTTCTTCGACTGGGTGAAGGAGCGCTCTCACCTGTTCCGCGGCGTGGTGTTCGGCACCATGCTGCACGACGACGGCTTCCGCTTCATCAGGCTCGGCACCTTCATCGAGCGCGCCGACAACACCGCGCGCATTCTCGATGTGAAATACCATGTGCTGCTGCCCGACTCAGAGCAGGTCGGCGGCTATGTCGACTATTATCAATGGGGCGCGCTGCTGCGTTCCGTCGGCGCGTTCCGCGCCTATCGCCGCGTCTATCACGACATGGTCTATCCCTGGCGCATCGCCGAGCTGCTCATCTTGCGCGAGGACATGCCGCGCTCGCTGCATCATTGCTATCAGGTCGTGGTCTCAACGCTGGACGAGCTCGCCGACAAGAAGCAGCTCGAGTGCACGCGGATTGCCGGCCATACCTATGCGCTGCTTCGCTACGGCCGGATCGACCGGGTCTTCACGGGGGGACTGCACGAGTTCCTGACCGAGTTCATCGACCGCAACAACGACCTCGGCGTTCAGCTCCAGGAAGACTTCCTGATGGTCCCCATGGTCATGGCGGAGGCGGTATAGGCAAACCATGTTGATCCGGGTCGAGCACACGACATCCTACCAGTATTCAGAGCCACTGCTGGCCACGACGCAATATCTGCGGATGACGCCGCTCTCCGGCGGCACCCAAGCCGTCGAGAGTTGGGCGCTCACCTGTCCCGGCGCCTCCATGACCCAGTGGCAGGATCAGTATGGCAATGTCTGCCACACCCTGACCCTGCCGAAGCCGGTCGAGCATCTCGATATTAAAGTCTGTGGGCTGGTGCGGACCCGCGACACGAACGGCGTGGTCGGCACGGCGTCGTCCGAGCTGCCGTCCATGCTCTATCTTCGCGAAACGCCCTTCACGGTTGTTTCGGACCCGATCCGCGACTTTGCCGGGCGCTTTTCGCCCGAGCCCAAAGAGGACCTGATCGAGACGCTGCACGCGATCATGCTCGCCGTCGCCGACGAGGTGGCGTATTGCCCGGGCGATACCGATGTACAGACGACGGGTACCGAGGCCCTGGAGCAGGGCAGCGGCGTTTGCCAGGATCAAGCTCATGTCCTTTTGCGCCGTCTGCCGTGCCCTGGGCGTGCCGGCCCGCTATGTCAGCGGCTATTTGAGCCACGGGTTTGGCCGGGAGGCCCATGCGGCCAGCCATGCCTGGGCGGAAGCCTTCGTTGACTCTCTGGGCTGGGTCGGTTTCGATCCGACCAATCGCGTTTCCCCCAACGAATCGTATATTCGTACCGCCGTCGGCCTCGATTATGCTGAGGCCAGTCCGGTACGGGGGGTTCGCGCAGGGGGTGGCGTTGAGACGATGTCTGTCAAAGTAATTTTTCCCAGCCAGCAACAAACCCAGTGAGGGTTGAAAAAGTGACGTACTGCATCGGCGTTTTGCTCGATGAGGGTGTGGTGCTTGCGTCGGATTCGCGCACCAATGCCGGCATCGACCGCGTCTCGACCTTCCGCAAGATGTTCTCGTTCGACAAGCCGGGCGAGCGCTTCTTCACGCTCGTGACCGCCGGCAACCTCTCGCTCACCCAAGGGGTCGTCAGCCTGGTGACCGAATGGCTCAATAACGAGAATCCCGAGCAGGATCTATATGCGGTGACCTCGATGTTCGGGGCGGCCCGGGTCGTGGGCAACGCTTTGCGCGAGGTCCACCAGGTCGACGCCGGCTATCTGCAGCAGCAGGAAGTCGATTTCACCGCCTCGTTCATCCTCGCCGGCCAGCTCAAGGGCGGCCAGCTCCGCCTGTTCATGATCTACGATGCCGGCAATTTCATCGAGGCCATGGGCGATACGATCTATTTCCAGATCGGTGAGGTGAAATACGGCAAGCCGATACTCGACCGCATCATCCAGCACGACACCAGCTTGAATGACGCCGCCAAATGCGCGCTGATCTCGTTCGATTCCACCATGCGCTCCAACGTCTCGGTGGGACCGCCCCTCGACCTCATGATCTATCGGCGCGACTCTCTGAAGCCCGGCTTCACGATCAGGCTCGAGGACGATGATCCCTATCTGCAAGCCGTCCGCGAAGGATGGGGCGGGGCGATCCACAAAGCCTTTCACGATATTATTCACGATCCGGGCTGGGACATCTGAGCCGCGGCAGCCGATGCGCCCGCTAGCCCGCTAACCTTTGGCAAACCTGCCCTGCGGTACAAGGCCGCTGGGGCACGGAACGAGAGGGTCGGCGCGCGCATGAGCATCCATATCCATTACCTCGAGCCGGGCGCGGCGGTGGACGACGCCGCGGCGCTCGAACAGTTTCAGACGCAATGGGCGACCTACCAGAAAATGGTGGATCACGATTCGCTGTCCCATCAAGAAGTGGGCGCGATCCTCCACCTAGCCCTGGCCGCGCTCCCCAAGCCGTTCGATTTTCTGGACATTGCCTGCGGCGACGCCGGCCAAATGAAGCGCGCGCTGGAAGGCACCAAGGCCCGCCATTATCGTGGCATCGATCTGTCGGAACCCGCGCTCGATCTTGCCGCCAAGAACCTGGCGGGCGCGCCCTTCGCGGTCGAGCTCGACGACGGCGATTTCGTCGAGGCGCTGAGCAACCAGCCGAAGCCTGCTGACGTTACCTGGTGTGGTCTGTCGATCCACCATCTCTCCACCGACGGCAAGCGCAAGCTGCTCGGAGCGATCTGCGGCGCCACGCGCGACGTGGCGATGATCTACGAGCCGACCCTGGCCGAGGGCGAGGATCGCGAGGCCTATCTGGCGCGCTTCCGGCGCGTGAACCGGCCCGCTTGGACCTTCCTCACGGACGAGGAGTGGAGCCAGATCGACCACCACGTCACCACCTGCGACTTGCCCGAGCACGCCGCCACCTGGCTGGCGCTTGGCCGCGAGGCCGGCTTCTCCAAGGCAAGCCAGATTTTTCTCGATCCCACCGGGTTTTACGGACTTTACCGCTACGACCGCTAAGGCTGCGGCCCCACCGCCGACGCTAGAAACGAAAGAGACAACGTCATGTTGCATGCAGGCCCCTTACTGGAAGCGCCGCTTCAGTTGTCCGATCTCCTGAAGGTCGGGCTCCACAACCGGCCGAACGATCCGGCCGTGACGTCCTTGGAGTCGCTCGTCTCGTGGTCCGAGCTCGACGGTGCCTCCAGCCGGCTCGCCGCCAACTATCTTGCCCTCGGTTTGCAGCCCGGCGACCGCGTGGCCTCGCTGATGCCCAATCGCACGGCCCTGCTGATCCATTACGTCGCCTGCTTCAAGGCGGGGCTTGTGCTGACGCCGCTCAACTATCGCTACATGCCGCCCGAGATCGATCACGCCCTCACCGTGAGCGACGCCAAGATCATTCTCGCCCATGCCGAGCGCGCCGCCGACCTCGCCGCGAGCAAGGCGGCAACCCTGCCGCTGGGTGTCGTCTGGTATGACGCCGCAGGCGACACCAAGCCCAGCATCGAAAGCCTGATTAAGACGGAGCCGCAGCGCACCGACTTGCCGGCCCTCGACCCCAAGGCGCCGGCGGCCATCTTCTTCACCTCGGGCTCCACCGGTCCGGCCAAGGGCGTGACTCATACCCGCGAGTCGCTGGGCTGGATGTTCGCCAGCGCGGCCCAAGCCTTCGAGGTCACGCCCAACGACGTGGTGCTGCCGGGATCGTCCTGCACCCATATTGGCGGGTTCACCTTCGCCATGGCGGCACTTTCGGCCGGCGCGCGTCTTATCATTGCGCGGGCCTTCGACCACGACGAGATCGGGCCGCTCATGCGCACCACGCGGCCGACGCTGCTGTCGATGCTGCCGACCGCGCTTCTTCATCTCATCCGCGAGCTCGACATGACGGCGGAAGATTTCGCCTCGCTCAGGCTCTGCCGCTCGGGCGGCGACAAGGTCTCCGGCGAGCTCGAGAAGGAGTTCATGGCGCTGACCGGGAAAACCGTGAGCGAAGGCTACGGCATGACGGAGTTCGGTCTCGCCGCGCTCAATCCGCCCATGGGGGTCGACAAGCTTGGCTCGATCGGGCTGCCAAGTCCCGGCTTCGTGTTCACCATCCGCGACGACCAATGGCACGAGCTGCCGAAGGAGCAGGAGGGGCGCCTCTGGGTCAAGACCCCGACCCAATGTGCCGGCTATTGGAACGACGAGAAGGCGACCGCTGAGGTCCTGCGCGAGGGTTGGTTCGACACCGGCGATGAGATGAAGGTCGACAGCGACGGCTATAATTGGTTCTGCGGTCGCCAGAAGCAGATCATCGTGCATGACGGCTCGAACATTTCGCCGCAGGAGGTCGAGGATGCGCTGCTGGAGCATCCGGCGGTCGAGCTTGCCGGCGTCGTTGGTATCGTCGACGAAGCGCATGGCGAGAGCGTACGGGCCTATGTCGAGATCAAGGCGGATGTGAAACCGCCGAAATCCGGCGAGCTGATCCAGTTTGCCAAGCAGCGGGTCGGCTACAAGGCGCCGGAGGAGATCGTCATCATCGACAAGATGCCGCTGAACCCGACCGGCAAGGTGGACCGCGTCTGCCTTAAGAAGATCGCCGCCGGCGAGCACGGCCACCACGTCTAGGGGCCGCTGCCTAGTATGGCCGCAAGTGTCTAGGGGAAGTCATGGGACCGGAAGTCATGGGACCGGAGGAAATCGGATCGTTGTTGATCCGGATCGCGCTGGCGCTGCTCGTTTTCGACGGGGTGTGGGGCTCCTGCAGGGATGTGGCCTCGCGGCACGGCGTCGCGGCGGATGCCGCCCTCCTGTTCAAATGGCAGCCAAAGCTTGTGGCCTTCGCCGGCCTCGCCCTGGCGGCCGCCGGCGCTGTATCGATCCTGCTGGGGATCTTTCCCCGCCTCGGCGCGCTGGCGCTGACGGTCTTCTTTGTGCCGGCCGCGATGATCCACTTCGCCAAACAGATGCAGGCCACCAAGCTTGAGCGGCAGATCATGCCTGCGGTCCGATCCGATTCTGCGGCAAGGGACGCGCTCGCTGCTCTCACGGCCTCAGCCAAACTCGGGAACTACACCGCCGGGCTGAAAAATCTGAGCCTGCTCGGCGCGACGCTCTATCTGCTCGTGGCCGGTGCAAGGCCGCCCATGCTGATCGGATTCGGCGCCGATTGGCAGTTGCATGGTTTGCTGCTCCTGCTCTAAGCCATGGGCTTCCCGGGCCTGTGCTCCCCCGGTGACAGGGGAACGTCAATGAGCAAGACCGACAAGCCGGCGAGACGGTCTCCGCAGCGAAAGGCGGCAGCCGCTAAGACCGGTGCTAAGACCGGCATCGAGACGGGGGGCATTGTCGAGCGTATGCGCCCAGAACTGGGGTTGATCGCCGGCATCGTCACGACCGTCATTTTCTTCACCGTCGGCGACGCATGGCTTGGCGATCTCGACAATCCGCTCCGCCTCGCGCTACTGTTCGCCTGGCTGTTCGGGGTGATGATCTGGTGTGCCTTCGGCGTCGTGCGTCATGCCGATGCTCTGGCCGAGCTCTTGGGCGAGCCTTACGGCACCCTGATCCTGACCATCGCCGTCATCAGCATGGAGGTGGCCATCCTCGCCACGGTCATGCTCGGTGGCGACCCGAACCCCACATTGCCGCGCGAAACGATGTTCGCCATCCTGATGATCGTCATGAACGGCATGGTAGGAACGGTGCTGGCCATTGGCGGGCTGCGCCATGTCGAGCAAGAATACAATTTGCAAGGCGCCATGGCCTATCTCGCGGTGATTACCCCGCTCGCCATCATCGCGCTGGTGATCCCGACCTTTACCCAGGCGACCACGGGCCCGACCTTCACCACCCAGCAGGCCGTGATCTTTGGGCTGCTCACCGCGCTGCTCTATGCCGCCTTCCTGACCATCCAGACGACGCGCCACCGCAACTTCTTCATCCAGCCGAAGAAGGCGGCGAAAGATGTCGAGCTGGCCCAGCCGGCGAGCCCCGAGCCACATGCGCATGGCCCGGTTCACTCCGCGCCTTATCACGCGGTTCTGCTGCTTGCGACCTTGATGCCGGTCGTCCTGCTGTCGAAGCCTCTGGCGAAGCTGATCGACTTTGGGACCGAGAAGTTGGGCTTGCCGATTGCCCTTGGGGGTGTCCTGATCGCGATCCTGATCCTCGCGCCGGAATGGGCCGCCGCCTGCCAAGCGGCTGCCCGCAATCAGCTCCAGAGGGCGGTCAATCTCAGCCTCGGGTCGGCGCTCTCGACCATCGGCCTGACCGTGCCGGTAGTGCTCGCGATCAGCGTCTTCACCGGCACGCCGCTCGAGCTTGGTCTCTACAATGTGGAGATCGCGCTTCTCGCGGTGACCTTGTTCGTCTGCCAGATGACCTTCTCAGGTGCGCCGACCAATATCCTGCTCGGCTTCGTCCATCTCGTGCTGTTCTTCGCCTATCTGGTGCTGGTGTTCACCCAATAGGACGAAACCGGCTCAGCCCCACTTCTTGCCGAGTTCGTCGAGCCCCGCATGGGCCAGGTCTTCCGGGCCCATGACGACTTTCAGCTCGCAGTCGGCATCGAACTTGAGAAAGAACGGCGCGAGAAGCCGGGGCAGGTCCGCCGGGGTCGCCAGGTCGATGATCAGCATGGCGGCGCGCTGGCCGCGCTCATGAAGCGGCCGGGTTTCATTTAATCAGGGTCGGCATATATCCCCTTGACGTATGCCAGCCCAATCCCCATATATCCCTCATACGGAGGGTGCTATGGCCAAAAGCTGGACTATTCGCCAATTCATGGAGACGTTCCCGGACGATGATGCTTGCTTGGCGCATCTGTTCGAGACCCGGTACGGCAAGGAGCCTGTGTGCCCTAAGTGCGGTCAGGTGGACACGTTCCACAAGCTCAAGAAACTGCCCGCCTATACGTGCAACTGCGGCCACCACATTCACCCGATGGCCGGGACGCCGTTCATGCGGTCCCGCACGCCTTTGAAGACGTGGTTCTACGTCATGTTCC
>Ga0075530_1001072_pt1 | contig 13031 bp, 12 predicted proteins | sample NGEPerD_2_FD_75101 | JGI IMG/M metagenome (GOLD analysis project Ga0075530, IMG submission 75101) | Arctic peat soil microbial communities from the Barrow Environmental Observatory site, Barrow, Alaska, USA - NGEE PermafrostL1-D | ecosystem: Environmental > Terrestrial > Soil > Wetlands > Peat ...
AGATGACTCCGGTGAGCCAGCCCTCTTCGTCCGCCACCGCAACGCTCACACACCATTGAGGGATCCCGTAGAGGAAGTCCACGGTGCCGTCGAGGGGGTCGATGACCCAGGTGAGCCCGGTCTCCGAATCGCCCGCGGCCCCCTCCTCGGAGACGAGGCCGTCTCCGGGGCGTTCCTCGCGGAGGAGGCTCACGATGAGGTCCTGCGAGTCGCGGTCGGCATCGCTCACGACATCGGTGGGAGTCGACTTGGTGGTCACCCCCTGGGCGGGGTCGCCGAAGCGCTCGAGGAGGAGCCCGCCGGCCCGGGTGGCCGCGCGGCAGGCGATATCGAGGAGCTGTTCGGCGGACGGAGTGCTGTCTGTCACGGGGGGAAGATAGCGCCATGGTGCGACGCTTTGCCGCGGCCGGGCGCTGGGCCCGCCTCCTCCTGGGACTGTGGCTCTTCGCCGTGGGCACCTTCATGACCCTTGAGTCGAAGCTCGGTCTGTCTCCCTGGGACGTGCTCAACGACGGCCTCAGACGCAGGACTCCCCTGTCGTTTGGCACTGCGGTGATCCTGGTGGGCGTCGTCCTCGTGGTGGCTACAACGGTGGCCGGCATGCGACCGGGGCCCGGCACGATAACCAACATGCTCCTGATCGGCGTCTTCGTCGATGTCCTGCTGGCGCTGGGCATCGACTCCGGCGCCTCCACCTGGCCCTACTGGGCCAAGGTGGTCTTGACGCTCGCAGGGATCGTCCTGGTCGGGCTCGGTACTGCCCTCGACATCGGGGCGGGGTTGGGTGCGGGGCCGCGCGACGGTCTCATGGTGCTCATAGCGACGCGCGCCCGGGTGCGCATCGGGGTGGCGCGCGCGCTGGTCGAGGGGACGGCATTTTTTGCCGGTGCGTTGTTGGGCGGAAGCCTGGGCCTGGGGACGGTGCTGTTCGCGCTCGGCATCGGGCCCGCGGTCGACATCTGGTTCCGGGTCTTCGGGATGGACTCATCCGGGCGCCGGACCGCTCCGACGCTCTGAGCTCAGGGCCCCTTGGCGCTCTGCTCGACCAGCTGCCACGCCTTGCGGGCCGCGATCAGGACCGGGTCCCACACCGGCGAGAACGGAGGCGCATAGGAGAGGTCGATGTTCAAGAGCTCGTCGACGGACATCTCGTTCCAAATCGCGGTAGCGAGGACGTCGATGCGCTTGGCCGCGCCCTCCTTGCCCACGATCTGGGCGCCGAGAAGCCGCCCGGAACCGCGCTCGGCAAGGAGCTTGGTCTTTATCGGCTGGGTCTCCGGGTAGTAGCCGGCGCGCGTTGTCGAATCGACGGTGGCGGTGATGAAGCTGAACCCCGCGGCCCCCGCTTCGTCTTCGTTGAGGCCGGTGCGCCCCACCTCGGTATCGCAGAGCTTGGACACTGCGGTCCCGATCACTCCGGGGAAGCTCGCATAGCCGCCCCCGAGGTTGATCCCAGCCACGCGGCCCTCCTTGTTGGCGTGCGTCCCGAGGGCGATCGAGACGGGGCTGCGGGAGACGCGGTGAAACTTCTCGGCACAATCGCCCGCCGCCCACACTCCTTCTATCCCGGTCCGCATGCGCCGGTCGACGGCGATCGCTCCGGAAGGGCCTATCGGGACGCCGGCGGCCGCGGCGAGCTCGACGTTGGGGTCCACCCCGAGACCCAGCACCACGATGTCTACGGGAATCGTTCGCTTGGTCGTGACCACGCCCGAGACCCAGCCGTCCGTGGCCTCGAACGCCTCGACCGGCTCCGAGCTGTGGAAGGCGATGCCCATGCCCTCCATGGCATCAGCGATCAGGACGGCGATGTCATCATCGAGGCTCGGCATCGGATGGGAGGACCGCTCCACTACCGTGACATCGAGCCCGCGCATCTTGAACGCCTCGGCCATCTCCAGCCCGATGTAGCCGCCGCCGACTACTGCGGCCCGGCGGGGCCCGCGTTCGCGCATCGTCTCGAAGATGGCCCTACCGTCGTCGAGGACCTGCACCCCGAAAATGCCGTCGGCGTCGGCGTGGGGTAGCGGGGGACGCCTGGGAGTGGCGCCGGTGGCGATGAGGAGCCGATCGAAGCCCTCCCATGCCTCGGTGCCCTCGTCCACATCTGTGACCTTCACGGCCCCCTTGTCGAGATCGACCTCGGTGACCTGGTGGCGGACGCGCGCGTCGATGTCCTGCCTTGTGGCGAACTGCTCGGGCGTGCGAACGACGAGCCGGTCGAGCTCATCCACGACTCCGCCGACGAAGTAAGGGATGCCGCAGGCGGAATAGGAGAGGTAGTTGCCTTGATCGAAGGCGACGATCGCGAGCTCTTGGGGGCCGCGCAGGCGGCGGGCCTGGGAGGCCGCGCTCATGCCGGCCGCATCGCCGCCTATAACCACGAGCCGCTCTGCCATCGCGGGATCGTACGGCCCTGGGGCGTCCGCACGTAGCCAATCGCGCTCGGCGCGCCTGGGAGTACGGAATCCGTACTCTGGAGCGCGTCGCGCGCGTTTGAGTACCTTGGGGCGAGCCCGGGCCGGCGAACGGCCCGCCGCCGCCGAGGCTCTTATCCTGACGGGATGAGTGAAGACACATGCCAGCTCCGATTCGGCGAGTACATGCTGGGCCTCGAGGGCCTCGCCCTGCTCCGAATGGGAGTGTCCGGCGACGTTAGCGCGGTGCCGGAACGGGTCGAGGAGATGCTCGACCTCGCCGCCCGCCTCGACGATGAGGCGCTGGCGACGTCCCGCTATCTGCCCGCCTCCGGCGTCCAGCCGGGCTATGACGTGTGGGCGAAAACCTACGACGACCGCGACAACCCCTTGATCCGGACCGAGGAGCCGGCGCTCGTGACGCTGTTCGAAGATCTCCCTGAGGGGCCGGTTCTGGATGCGGCTTGCGGCACCGGACGTTTGGCCTCTCTGCTCATCTCGCGCCACCGCGTGATCGGGGTCGACAACTCCCCCGAGATGCTGGGTCGGGCTCGAGAAAAGTTTCCTCAAGCAGAGTTCTTGGACGGCGACCTCGGCGCGCTGCCCGTGGAGACCGGCTCGGTCACCTCGGCCGTGTGTGCGCTCTCGCTCTCGCACCTGCCCGAGCTGGGGCCGGCAGTGGAGGAACTGGCGCGCGCAGTGGCAGCAGGGGGTCGCGTGGTGATTTCCAACGTGCATCCGATCGTGACCGGGGTTCTGGGATGGCGGGCGTGGTTCGCTCATCCCGACGGCTCGCGCTCCTTCATTCCCGAATACGTCCACTCCCATGCCGACTACATCGAAGCGTTCACGGCGGCCGGACTCGAGGTCCTTTCCTGCCTGGAGCCGCCGATCCCCCCGGAGCTGGCGCGCGCCATGGGCGGCGGCGTGGCCGACAACGCGGCCGAGATCGCGGTCACGGGGCTGCCGGGCGCGCTGATTTGGGAGCTCCGGCGCTCATGACCGGGCGCCCGCAGAGGGAGAAATCGCGTCCCGCGCTGCTAGGCCAAGACCGCCGCCAGCTTGACTTACTCGCCCCTGCCGCCCTACAGTACGCTCGAGCGGCCGGCAAGACAGGTCGGTCTAGTGGGGGGAGTGCTGCAACTTTGAAAACCTTTCCGTTTACCTCGGAATCCGTAACCGAGGGGCATCCCGATAAAGTCGCGGACCAGATCTCCGACGTCGTTCTCGACGCCGTCCTCGCCGAAGATCCAATGGGCAGAGTGGCGTGCGAAACACTGGTCACAACGGGCTTGGTGGTCGTAGCGGGAGAGATCACCTCCAAAACATCGGTGGACATTCCGCGGCTGGCCAGAGACACCATTCGCAATATCGGCTATGACCGCGCCAAGTACGGATTCGACGCCGAAACTTGCGGCGTGATTGTCGCAGTGGACAAGCAATCCGAGGACATCGCGCAAGGCGTCGACACCTCTTACGAATCGCAACACGACCGAGCGAACACCGATCGCTTCGATCACGTCGGAGCCGGCGACCAGGGCATGATGTTCGGCTACGCATGCCGTGAGAACGAAGAGCTCATGCCGCTACCGATCATGCTGGCACACAAGATCACCAAGCGACTTGCGCAGGTGCGCAAGGAAGGCATCTTGCCGTATCTGCGCCCGGACGGCAAGGCTCAAGTAACAGTGCGTTACGAGTACGACTCCGAGGGCCATGAGCGCCCCGTCGAGATCGACCGGATCCTTGTCTCCACTCAACATGCCGACGGGCTCGATGCTCAGACACGCATCAAGCCCGACATCATCGAGCACGTTCTTCGGCCCATTCTTCCGAGCGAGCTCTATGACGAGCGCAGCTTTGGCGAGCGCGATTTCGTGCTTGTCAACCCGACCGGAAAGTTCGTCACCGGTGGACCCATGGGCGATACGGGCCTGACGGGTCGCAAGATAGTCGTCGACACCTATGGAGGTGCGGCACGACACGGCGGAGGGGCGTTCTCGGGAAAGGACCCCACCAAGGTGGATCGCTCCGCAGCGTACGCAGCGCGCTATGTCGCCAAGAACGTGGTCGCCGCCGATCTGGCCGAGCGTTGCGAGCTGCAAGTCGCATACGCCATCGGCGTGGCCCGGCCTATCTCCGTGAAAATCGACTGCTTCGGGACCGAGCACATTCCACTGGAGCGCATCGAAGAGCTCGTCCGTGAACACTTCGATCTCCGCCCGGCTGCGATTTTGGAAGACCTGCGGCTGCGCCGTCCCATCTACGCGAAGACCGCCGCCTACGGCCACTTTGGAAGGACGGACGACGACTTCACCTGGGAGAGCACCGACAAGGCCGAGCTCCTGCGAGCCGGCGCCGGCCTCGTTACTCTTCAAGCAGAGCCCGTTTAGGCCGGGACGATAGCGATGTCGGTCACCGTGGTTGGCTCGGTTGCGTTCGACGCGCTCGAAACGCCGTTCGGGAAGCGCGACCGGATCCTCGGGGGCGCGGCCACTCATTTCTCGCTCGCGGCCAGCTTCTTCACACAAGCTCATGTCGTCGGGATCGTCGGGGAAGACTTCGGCGACGATGAGTTCAACGTATTCAAGGCGCGGGGGATCAACACCGCCGACATCAAGCGCGTGCTCGGAGGCAGCTCCTTCTTCTGGGCCGGTCGGTACGACAACGACATGTCGGTAGCGCAAACGCTCGACACTCAGCTAAACGTGTTCGCCGACTTCGACCCAGAGCTCTCGACCGAAGCCCGCGACTGCTCGATCCTCTTTCTCGCAAACATCCAGCCGGAGCTTCAGCAGCGCGTTCGAGCCCAGTGCAACAGCGCGCGCTTCGTAGGCCTTGACTCGATGAATTACTGGATCGAATCGGCGAAGGACTCATTGGTCACGGCCATGCGTTCGGTCGACGCGATCATCTTCAACGATGTAGAGGTGCGGATGCTCACCGGTGAACCGAACCTATCGATAGCGGCCCGTCGCATCAGGGAGCTCGGTCCGCGCGTACTTTTCATCAAGCAGGGTCCCTACGGGGCCTGCATGTACACAGAGGAAGCCTTCTTCTCGGTTCCCGCCTACCCGCTGGAGGCCGTGGTCGATCCGACAGGAGCCGGAGACGCCTTCGCTGGAGGACTGTGCGGCTATCTCGATTCGCTCGAAGGCGATCGGCCAACAGAGAACCAGCTTCGCTGTGCGGCCGTCTACGGATCGGTATTGGCATCATTCAATGTGGAGGACTTCGGAACCGAGAGATTGCAACGGCTGACGGATCACGAGATAGCCGATAGGTTTGAAGAGTTCAGGCAAATGACGGTGTTCGAGGCCCCGCCGGTTCTCGCAACACTCAAATGATGAGGAAGGACAGTTAGTGAGCTCAACGACGAAACATGACGTCAAAGATATAGCCCTCGCCCCCTCCGGAAAACGACGAATCGCCTGGGCAGACCGGCAGATGCCGGTGCTGTCCGCGATTCGCAGCCGCTTCGAGAAGGAGCGGCCGCTCGATGGGATCCGTGTCTCCGCCTGCCTCCATGTCACTTCGGAAACAGCGAACCTAGCCATCACTCTCAAGGCCGGGGGCGCCGACGTCGTGCTGTGCGCCTCGAACCCGTTGTCGACCCAGGACGATGTCGCCGCCTCCTTGTGCGAGGACTTCGGGATCCCCGTCTTCGCTATCAAGGGCGAGGATACAGAAACCTTCTACAGACACATCCAAGCGGCTTGCGATCACCACCCCCAACTCACGATGGACGATGGGGCAGACGTAATCTCGATACTTCATTCCTCCCGGAAGGACCAGCTCACAGAGGTCATCGCGGGTACCGAAGAGACGACCACCGGCGTGATTCGACTGCACGCACTCGAGGCACAGGGCAATCTCGGCTTTCCCGTGATCGCAGTCAACGAGGCTCTGACGAAGCATCTCTTCGACAACCGCTACGGCACCGGCCAGTCGGCCATAGACGGCGTGATCAGGGCCACGAACATTCTCTTTGCGGGTCTCAAGGTCGTCGTCTCCGGCTACGGATGGTGTGGGCGCGGCGTGGCAATGCGCGCCAAGGGTCAAGGGGCGCACGTGATCGTGACCGAGGTCGACCCGCTTCGAGCCCTAGAGGCCGTGATGGACGGTTTCGAGCTGCTGCCCATGGACGAGGCTGCACCGATAGGCGACATCTTTATTACCGCTACCGGCGACAAGCACGTCTTGCGCCGGGAGCACTTCGAGCGCATGAAGGACGGTGCGGTTCTCGCAAACGCGGGGCACTTCAACGTCGAGATCGATATTCCCGCCTTGGAATCGCTCGCCGGCTCTCATACCGAAGCGCGACCCTTTGTTGAAGGCTACGAGTTCCCCGACGGGCGCATCATTTACTTACTCGCCGACGGGCGGCTCATCAACCTATCGGCGGCCGAGGGTCATCCTGCGTCGGTGATGGACATGAGCTTCGCCAACCAAGCACTCTCGGCCGAGCACGCGGTGGCCAACGCCGACAAGCTCGAGAAGAAGGTCTATGCAGTTCCTGAGGAGATCGACAAGGAAATCGCTCGCCTCAAGCTCGAGACGCTCGGCCACCGCATCGACACCCTGACTGCTGAGCAGACCCACTACCTCGCCTCCTGGGACGAAGGCACCTAGATAGAACAATGGCCTCCATCGGCATCCGTTCCTCGGCCTACGCTCGGATCGAGGAAGCTTTTGCTCAAGAGCGCACCGTCATTCTCGACGGTGGTGTCGCGACCGAACTTGAAAGCCTGGGCCCGGCCGCGGACAATAGGGGGCCGGGCCCGGAGCTGTGGGGCACGTGGGCGCTGTATCGAGCGCCGCAGTCGGTGCTCGACGTGCATCGCCGTTACGTGGATATCGGCTGCGACATCGTGTCCACAGACACGTGGTCGATCCTGGCCGCGCCGGAAGCGGAGCTGAAGGCGGGGCCAGGTCGCAGCGAGCGCTCGCACTGGATGGATGCCGGAAGGCTCGGGATAAGGCTCGCCCGCCGGGCCGTCGACGACGGGGGCAGAGAGGGCGAGTGCGCGGTGGCGTTTGCGCTGTCGGGCGAGGCACTCTCGGTTCGGCACAACGAAACGATGACGTTGCTCGCACGCGTCTTCGACGAAGAGCCTCCCGATCTGATCTTGCTGGAAACCCTGTCGCTCATTCGAGAGGACGTCTACGCCTCGGTCGAGCTTCTCTTGGAGGCCGGGCTTCCTCTGTGGGTCAGTTTTCGCCGCTGCCGCCACGGCGTTTGCGGGGTCTACGGACAGCACTGGGGGCCGCCCGAAGGGGACCTCTTTGGTCGCTCCGCTCACCGTCTCGAGGAGATGGGAGTCGGAGCACTGCTGATCAACTGCCTGCCGGTTTCGCACGTGCCGGGCATCCTGCCCTGGCTGCGGGACTTCACCGACCTGCCGTTGGGTGTCTACCCCAACCTCGGCTACCTGGCCGGCAGCAAGTGGCGCTTCGACGACAAGATCGGGTCAGAACGCTATGCAGAGCTTGCGCTCGAGTGGCGGGAGGAAGGCGCCCAGATAATCGGTGGCTGCTGCGGAACGACTCCGGACCATATCGTCGCCGCAGCTGCAGCGCTGGAGGGGACTCGGCCTGGACGAGCGCGCCCCGATCACCCTCGCGACTACGAGCGAGACTCGGAGCTACTGAAGACACCGCACTTCGCACCGTGGCTCGACCAACATGATCGAACGCTGTTTCCGCTTCCCTTTCCCGAGCTAACGGTCGACCCAGGAGTTTTCGTCCCAACCCAGGGAAGCTTTCTCTGCTGGAAGGACCTTTTCACCAACAAGATCGGCGAGGGCAAGAGGTGTCTCGATGTGGGATGTGGCTGCGGAATTCTCTCCGTGCAGCTCGCCCTCAACGGTGCACAATCCGTTCATGCAATAGACATCGACCGCGACGCAATTGCGAACACGCTCGGCAACGCTTTCCGTAACGGCGTCGCAGAACAGATCACGGCAGAAGCCGTAGACCTGTTTCAATGGGACCCAACAGACTCCTACGACGTGGTCGTTGCCAGCTTGCATCAAATGCCCGTCGATCCCTTCGAGGAACCTACCGGGCACCGGCCGCTCGACTACTGGGGGCGGAGCCTCCTGGATCACTTCCTTGGCGTGCTGGCACAGGTTCTGGCTCCTGAGGGGCGCGCGTACGTCATGCAGCTATCAATCATCGGCCAAGGCAGGACCGCGGAGATCCTCACGACCAATGGGCTCCGGGTGGAGGTCGTCGACTTCAGCTTCTTTCCCTTCAGCGATTTGTTCAAGAGCAACTATGAGCAGATAGGGAGAGTCGAGGAACGCTCTGATGCCTATCATCTGCGCTTCAAGGAAGAAGATGTGATGGTCGCCTATCTTCTGGAGGTCTCCTGGGACGAGCTTTCCGCGCAGGGAACGAACAACCGCGACCGCCCGGCTTAATGGTGAACATACCAGGCGGAAGAGGTGAGACTCTGTTCCGCACTGTACTCACCATCTGTGGGTAACCCGCCGGCCTGAAGCGCACGGCGAAGATCGCACCCGGCGTTGGATCCCTTATCACCGCCGTCAATCACGGCGACGACCTGCTCGAAGGGGATGCGGATCAGTAGCTGGCGCTAAAGATAATGCCCAATGTCCTTATCCCGTTCCTATCGTCGAATCTCGCTGTTCTCACTTACTGGAAATACGGTCAGCACCGAGAGCGTCACTGCGCCCTGGTCGCTAGGCGCGAGACAGATTGAATCCCAATTCCGACCTCGGCGGAGCCGTGGAACGACGCGAGCGGGGATGCAGGGCCGTTCGAATGCGAGCGTATTTACGGGGAGGTGCACTTAGGCGCGAGCACACGAGGACGAGCCGGAGGTTGCTAGCACACAGCCGTGTAATCGACCTTAGCGACGATGGGTGCTGATTGCGGCAACGGCGTCACCCGATATGGCTACTGCGCCACGGCCTGTTTGGAAGACATGACCACGTGCTCGGAATGGTCGACGGTGATGCCCTCGGCGGCAAGGAGCTGGCGGCCGATGTCCTGGGCGGCCCGCGCAGCCCCTCGATCGCCCTCGCCCGCTGCGACGATTGAGCCCTTCATGAGGATGTGCCAGCGGCGAGAGAACCCGTCGGGGTCCTTCACCCCGGCTCCCTCCGCCAGCTTCTTGAGGAATGCGCGAATGTTGAAGAGATGCCTCACCGCAGCCCGGTGCACTGGGTGCTCCCGATCATCGATCTCGAGGAGGAGGTTGATGAAGGAGCAGCCTTCGAAGTCATCCCGCTGGAACCACTCGTCAAGGAGGTCGAAGATGGCCAGCAGCCGACCCTCAGGAGTCGCAGCACGCTGTGAGGCCCCCGCCTGCACCCACCCCTGTGTCCATCTCTGCTCGCGCCGCTCCATGAACGCCAGCACGAGCTCGTCCTTGGAAGCGAAGTAGCGATAGAGGGTCATCTTGGCGACGCCGGCGTGAGCGACGATGGTGTCAACTCCTACCGCACGGACCCCATGCCGAGAAAAAAGCTCATAGGAACTATCTAGAATCCGCTCCCGAGGGCTGCGCGACCGGGCAAGAGAGTGGCACATACTTCGCGATTCTACCTTCCAAGTCACACCTCCTTGCACCCTTCGACCACTTGTGCCGACTTGCCTGGCAAGTGCATCGAACTGGCTGTTGACGTTCGACCGCCCAGGGCGTAGCGTAACGAAGGGTAGTAGACTGGTCTGTATAGCCCCCTCGGTTCAGAGGGCAGCTGTCGCGCGCGCATTACAGCGCGTCGCGGAGTTTCAGTCGGTCGACAGCATGAGGAAAGGAACATAGAATTGGCATACGATCCAAGAACCGCCACGGGGATACCCACCGAACCAGTTGGCTCCCTGCCGCGGCCGGCCAAGCTGCAGGCCGCCTATGCGGACTATGACGCAGGAAACATCAAGTTGGGCGACCTGGAAGTACTGCAGGAAGAGGCCGTAAAGGATTCGATCGAGAGGTTCGAGGCCACCGGGTCGCCGATCATCTCCGACGGCGAGCAGCGGATCTCGAGCTTCGCGACATACCCGCTCGCCGACACTCTGGCCGGCACCGGCCTCGCCGACAACCTCGGCCCGGGTGGGCAGTATTTCGCAATCTTCGCCGATGGCCATTACCGGCAGTTGCCGCGCCTGGTCGGAGGCCCCTTCAGGTACAAGACGCACGTGGGTGACATCCTGGGAAAGTCAATCAAGTACGCCACCAAACCCATGAAGCAGGCGGTGATCGCACCCTCGATGCTCTGCCTCTTGTACCCGCTTAACGAGGAAATTCCGGGTTACTCCCGTGAAGAGTTCGAGACCGACCTCGTCAAGGAGTGCGAGCAAGACATCCGCAGCGCCTTCGCAGCCGGCGCAGCCAGAGTCTCGATCGACTTCACCGAGGGGAGACTCGCGACCCGCGACGACGCGCGCAACCCGTGGACCGGCGCTGGGATGCTGCCGCACTTCATCGAGCTGAACAACCGCGTGCTCGACAGTTTCTCGGCCGAGGAGCGAGTGAACATCGGCGTCCACACCTGCCCCGGCGGGGACCGTGACTCGGTGCACAGCGCCGACGTCCCCTATGCCAACCTGCTCCCCGAAATGTTCAAGCTCAACGCCGGATACTTCCTGATTCAGTTCTCCAGCGAACGGGATAAGGACCCGGTGCTGGAGATGATCGGTAAGGAGAGCCGCGACGACGCCAACGGCGTCCCCCAGACGTGCTACATAGGTGTCATCTCGGGTCAGAGCCCGCGCGCTGAGAGTCCGCAGGAAATCCGCGACGCGCTGGTTCGAGCAGCGAACTTCATTCCCAAGGAGCGGCTCGCCTCTACAGACGACTGCGGCTTCTCGCCCTTCAGCATCGATGAGAAGCCCCAACACGGCTCACCGGATTATGCCCGCGACGTGGCCTTCCAGAAGATCAAGAACCGCGTCGAGGGGACCCAGGCAGCAGCCCAGAAGCTGGGCATTTCTTGATGAAGTAGAGGTCGGTCTCCCGAAGCAGGCCGACAGCGTCTTAATAGTCGAATAGGCCCGTCGCGCAATAGCGGCGGGCTTATTCACGCTCACTGAAATCTAGCCCACCTGGCCTGGGTAGGACGCAAAGGTAGGCTGGCGAGTGAAAACTCGAGCAACAAGATCGGGCCAGAGGGGGCTCGCAATGACCGGATCGAAGGACGACCAAGAGCTCAAGGCGAGGCAACGTGCTGTGTGGGCCTCCGGCGACTATCCAGTCGTGGCGGCCGAGATGATCCCCAGGCCTGGGACTGGAGCTCGTCAAGGCGTGCGAGATAAAGCCGGGGCAGCGCGTGCTCGATGTGGGGACCGGAACCGGCAACGCCGCAATACCCGCGGCCGAAACAGGGGCTTCCCGTCGTGGCCTCCGATCTCACTCCCGAGCTGCTCGAGAGCGGGCGACGCCAGGCGGACTCACTCGGTGTCGAGCTCGAGTGGCGGGAAGCCGATGCCGAGGCACTGCCCTTCGCCGACGCCGAGTTCGATGTTGTCATGTCGTGCGTGGGAGCGATGTTCGCTCCGCACCATGACCACCTGGTCGCAAACGAGCTGACGCGCATCTGCCGGCCCGGCGAGACGATCGGGATGATCAACTGGACGCCCGAGGGAATGATGGGGCAATTCATCAAGGTCCTGTCACCGTACGCACCACCGCCACCGCCCCGCCGGGAGCCCAACCGCCGCCGCTGTGGGGAAACGAGCAGCACGTGCGCGAGCTCCTCGGGGACCGAGTTTCCTCGCTCGAATTGGCGCGGCAGCTAAACACCGTCGACCACTTCGATGAGCCGATCGAGTTTCGCGACTTCTTCAAGAGAACTTTCGGGGCGGTGATCGCCATGTACAACGCCATTGGCGACGATCCCGAGCGAGCCGCTGCCTTGGATCAGGACTTAGCCGACTTCACAGACACATGGAACCGCGGCGAGGTCGGCGAGGAGCGGTTTTCGAGCAGGAGTATCTGCTTGTGAAGGCCCGCCGGGCAGACTAGGGGCTCCACTAACGTGCTCAAGAGTTTCCCTTGTGGCGGGCTCAACATTCTGCGCAGGTACAGCGCGATGGAGGGCTACAAGAGCGCCGCTATGGTTACTCGAAGATTTCCAATTCAGTGCATGACGCAAGGCGGTCGAAGTCGTGGTCAGAATGCAGAATCGGGACTCCTTCTCGAACGCATGGAGCCGCTATCAGGCAGTCCAGGGTCTTGCGGATGGTGATCCCAGCACGGCGTGCTTGGCGATAGAGGTAGGCAGCGCGATCGAAGTCATCGAGTGTTTCCAGTCGCAAGAAGGGAAAGGCCCTGAGCCTGCGGCCCACCAGCCTTGCTTCCCGCTCGCTCCGCAAGCCTTGGAGAACCTCTGTGTAGATGATCTCGGTAAGAGCGACAGGAGCCCCATCTTCGAGCAGAGAGACGCAGCGGGCGGCCTTGCGTGTTTCCGTAGCGTTGATGACATCAATCCACACGCTCGTGTCGACAACGATCAAGCGCGGCCCTCTCGGCTCTGACTGAGGTTGCCCTCCCAGCGCACCTTGCCCCGCAGTTGGAGAATGTCGCGCCGACGATACTGCGCCACCAACTCCCGCAAGGCGAGGTCAACGGCCTCACGCTTGGTC
>Ga0075530_1001073_pt1 | contig 13030 bp, 16 predicted proteins | sample NGEPerD_2_FD_75101 | JGI IMG/M metagenome (GOLD analysis project Ga0075530, IMG submission 75101) | Arctic peat soil microbial communities from the Barrow Environmental Observatory site, Barrow, Alaska, USA - NGEE PermafrostL1-D | ecosystem: Environmental > Terrestrial > Soil > Wetlands > Peat ...
CAGCAAGGTCCGCACCGAGTCACGGAAGTTGGTGACGGTCATGGGCTCACGCATTCGGCCACCGCGGTCGACTCGTCGGCAAGCGCATCCATGCCGATCATGGCGCGCGCGCCAATCAGTTTACGAGCTGCGCGGACATCGCCCGGGCGGCCGATCGTGACCGCACCCACCAAACGGCCGTCGCGCAGGAAGAATGCACTGAAATCGAGTTCGTCGATGACGCCGCGTACGACGAGGTCGTCGGTCGCCTCGGGCCATCCGGTCACCTGAAGGGTCTGCCCGTACTGATCGGACCAGCACCATGGGACTTCGCCGAACGTGACGTCCTCGCCAGCCATGGCATGCCCGACGGAGGTGCCGTGGTTTTGCGCGCCCTGCCAGTGCTCCACGCGATGGTGTCCGCCCAGGATGGTGTTGGGTTGGTTTGCCACATCGCCCGCGGCGAAGATGCCTGGCATGGATGTCCGCCCCGCCGCATCGACGACGATCCCGTTGTCGACCGCGATGCCGGCGGCTTCGGCGAGGTCTGTGGCCGGGACCATGCCGATGGCCAGCACCACGATGGGCGCCGCCCAGGAGCGGCCATCGGTCGCAGTGACGACGGATTCACCGCCCTGGTCAACAATGTCCGCCACGGTCACATCGGTATGAAGGTCGGTTCCCTGGCCCTTGTGCAGGTCGACATACATCTGCCCGATCGATGGCGGCAGGAGTCGAGGCAACGGCAGGCCGGCGGCTTCCAACAGCGTGACCTCACAGCCGAGGCCGCGTGCGCTGGCGGCGATCTCGGAGCCGATGAGTCCGGCCCCGACGACGATGACGTGCTGGCCGGGCATGAGTTGGGCCCGCAGTCGCGGCACGTCGGCCAGGGTGCGGAGCGTACGGATCCCCTGTGCTTCGCCCATGGTGCGCGCGCGGCCGCCGGTGGCGAGCAGCAACGTGCCGAAGGCGATCGGTGTGGCGCCGTCTATCTCGAGCAGTCGGCCGCGGGTGTCAACAGAGGCGACGCGGATGCCGGTGAGCAACTCGATGTCGTTGTCGCGGTACCACTCCTCCTTCTTGATCCGGATCCCGTCGGCGGTCTTCTCGCCGCGGATGATCTCCTTGGAGACCGGCGGGCGGCGATACGGCAACTCGGGTTCGTCGCCGAGGAGGAAGACCTCGCCGTCGAAGCCCGCCGCGCGCAGGGCGCCAGCCGCGCTGACGCCGGCGATGCCGGCGCCGACGATGATGGCGCGCCCGGTCACAGGCATCAGGGGGTGATCACTTCGACCATGGTGAAGTCGGCCTTCGCCGCACCGCAGTCAGGGCACGTCCAGTCATCGAAGATATCCTCCCATTTCGTGCCCGGCGCGAATCCTTCTTCTTCCCAGCCCGCGGCTTCGTCGTATTCGAAGCCGCACTGTTCGCAACGCCATACCTTCATGATTCTGCTCCTTCCCCACGTGATTCGAAATCCCGTTGTTCACGCACGCCGCAATCCGGGCACGTCCAGTCCGGGTCGATGTCCGCGAAAGGAGTGCCTGCCGGCCACCCTTCGCGCGGGTCGCCTTTGGCCTCGTCGTAGCTGTATTCGCAGTTGGGGCAGATGAACGTGCTCATGCGGCCTCCTCGATGGCTCCGTACTTTTCGAGGAGCTTGTCGCGCTTGCGCGGCTGCAGATTGGCTTGCGTGATATCGCCGTCGAAGTGTTCGACGACGCGTTTGTCCATCACCGTGCGCCAGAGGGCCGGCACCCACGTCAGCACGATCATGCCCGCATATCCGGTGGGGAGCACGGGAGCTTCTTTGAAGTCGCGCAGCGCCTGGTAGCGGCGCGTCGGGTTGGCATGATGGTCGCTGTGGCGCTGGAGGTGGTAGAGCAACACATTGGTGCCGATGTTGTTGCTGTTCCAGCTGTGGCTCGGGTTGACCCGCTCGAAGCGGCCCGATTCGAGCTGTTTGCGCCTCATCCCGTAATGCTCAAGATAGTTGACCGATTCGAGCAGCCAGATGCCGACGATCGCCTGAAGGACGAGATAGGGCAAGATCTGCCAACCGAAGGCGATCATGAGGCCGCCCCACAGCACGACCGAGAATGCCCACGCGTTGAGTACGTCGTTTTTCAGTGACCAGTGCGATTTCTTCCGGCGCCCGAAGCGTCTCTTCTCAATACCCCAGGCGCTCTTGAAGCTGCCGAACACCGTGCGTGGCATGAACCCCCATACGGTCTCACCGAGGCGCGCGCTGGCCGGATCCTCGGGAGTCGCGACACGTACGTGATGGCCGCGATTGTGTTCGATGAAGAAATGTCCGTAGAAGGTCTGTGCCAGTGCGACTCGGGCGAACCAGCGCTCATGCACTTCCTTCTTGTGGCCGAGTTCGTGCGCGGTGTTGATGCCGATGCCGGCAACCATGCCGATGCCGAGCGCCAGCCCGATCTTGTCGACGATGGACAGCGGGTCCGAGACGAAGAGCGTTCCGCCGCCGAAAAGGTAGGCCCCCCAGGTCAGCGAGGCGTACTGCATCGGGATGAATAGATACGTGACCCAGCGGTAGTACTTGTCGTTCTCGAGCGCATCCAGGACTTCATCGGGAGGATTGTTGCGGTCGAAACCGGCGAGGGTATCCACGATCGGGATGAGCCCGAACACGAAGAACGGGCCGAAGTACCAGAAGACGCTCTGGCCGGTCCATTCGACAAGGCCCCATGCCGAGAACGGGATGAGCGGGATGATCGCACCCATAATCCAGAGGTAGCGCTTGGAGTCCCGCCACACGACCTGGGTGCCGTCTGCCATTGTCGCCTGAATCGCCATCGTTGCTCCTTCCGCCCGACACTTTACACAAGCATATCGAATGTAAAGATTGGTGACAGTAGGGCACGTGATGTAAAAATGGTAGCCACCACACCGGTGCCCAGTAGCGTCATAGAAAACGAGCGCCATAGAGCCTGTTGCACAATCGCAACCGGCCGGAAATGCGCCACAGCATATTGTGTTTGCTTGGCAGAGACTCGCTACATATAGAGGTGAGTTGGCTGCGATCTGGCATTCTGCAACAGGCTCCATAGGCCTCGTTTTTCATGACGTTACGGGCCTTGGGTTAGACCCAGATGCCGAGGATGGTGCCGGCCACCGCCATCGCGACGATGTCGTGCAGACCGTCGATGATGGTCAACCCAGCGGGTCGCCCGACGAAGCCGTTGTGGATAACGTGGGTGCCGTGATCGCCGCTGCGACGAACGTGACGACCATGATGGCTACGAGGCCGTCCTTATCGCCGTCATCCATGTTGATTCCCGTGTATCTCGCCCATTTGGTTCCGAATACCTTGGGGGAATACCAAAGTGCGCCCACCGCAAAACTCGACAGCGTCGCGAGGGCCACCGCCAGCCAGTGGACGTCTTCAAGCGTGATCCAATCCATACCTGGATGGTAGGGCTGCAGAAGACGAGAATGGGGGACGCAATGACGAATATTTCGTTGGACATCATCATGACTGGCAGCGCGCTCGCCCAGGAGCAATCGTGAAAGATCGAACAGTCACCCACGCGACCTTCACCCTCGAGCGCACGTATGACGCCGCGCCCGAGCGGGTGTTCGCCGCGTGGAGCAAGAAAGATGCAAAGGCCCCGTGGTTCCTCGGCCCGAACTGGGAACCTCAATGGGAATACGAACTCGACTTCCGCATCGGCGGTACCGAGATCAATCGCCGCCAAGTGCCAGACGGCCGGACCTCCACCTATGATGCGTGTTTCCTCGACATCGTGCCAGCAGAACGCATCGTCTATTCCTATGACATGCACATCGGCGGCGAACGGATCTCCGTCTCACTGGTGACCGTCGAACTCCGTACCGAGGGCGGCAGGACGCACCTGACGTATACCGAGCAGGGCGCATTCCTCGATGGGCTCGACGAGCCCGCGTGGCGCGAACAGGGTACTAGCGACCAACTGGACGCACTCGGTGCGTTACTCGCCGGCTGAATCGACCTCAGGCAACGCGCAGAACTCGCCTTCGCAGGCGGCGGCATCCGGATCGCCGAGAATGGTCAGTGGTGGCTTGGTCGGATCGCTCATGCCCGCTCACTCCATGCCGTGTTGAGCGCCTGCTCGAACGTCGCCGATTCCTGGGCGCCGGAGACGGCATATTTGCCGTCGATGACGAAGAAGGGGACGCCCGAGATACCGTAGTCCATGGCCTGTTCCTTGTCGGAATTCACGTCGTCGAGGTAGATGCCTTCGTCCAAGGCCTTGACCACCTCGTCACGGTCGAGGCCGACTTCCGCGGCGAGATCGGCGAGTTCTGCGATGTGGCCGACGTGGCGGCCCTCTTCGAAGTAGGCCCGCAGCAAACGCTCCTTCATCTCGGTCTGGAGACCATGGGCCTTCGCATGGTGGAGGAGTTCGTGGGCCTTGATTGTGTTCGTGTGTTGCATCGCATCGAAGTTGTATTCAAGGCCAACAGACGACGCGATGTCGGCGACCCGGTCAAGCATTTCAGTCACCTGTGCCTGCGGCATGCCTTTGTGTTTGGACAGGAAATCCATCGCGCTGCCTTCGAAGTCAACGGGCGTGTCGGGGGCGAGTTCAAAACTATGAAACTCGACTTCCACTGCGCGTTCACCGTCGCTGAATGACTCCGCGGCCGCCTCGAACTTGCGCTTGCCGATGAAGCACCACGGGCAGGCTATGTCGGACCATATGTCTACTTTGATCGAGTTGCTCACATTTTCAACAACCGCCTGGCCGTCGAAAGCATTCCCTGAGGACCCCTGGGAGCGCATTGGCACTTAACGATTGCGCGCGACGAGTGGGACGACTAGCCAGAGAATGAGGAACAGCATTGCGGCGACAATGGCGCCAATCGTTGCCGTCATCACCCCAATGACGACGTCGAAGAGAAGCCAGACGGCGCCGATCATGGTGATGCCGAGCGCGGCAAGTCCACTGCTGGCGGCAATGGCGGAGGCACGTACGAGCCAGTCGCGCTCGCCGTGCCGGAAGAGCAGGCGGTGAAACGCCACGGGGCTCACCAGAAGAGCCGTCGAGACGACGGCCGAGCCGAGTATGCATACGTAGAGGATTTGACGCCCCTGGGAGAGATCCCCGAAGACCGGCGTGAATGGGATCGTCAGCAGGAAACCCGTCAGGATCTGGACTCCGGTTTGGGCCACCCTCAACTCCTGGAGCAGTTCGTTCCAGTTGCGGTCCAGTCGCTCGTCTGTGGATTCGTTCGTGTGCTCGCGCCTGTCGGTCATGGGACCACCGTAACCTCTGGGAGAGGTGGGGATTCCGTTCAGAGGCGAATCTGGGGTTCGTACTCCTCGAGCCCAACGAGCACGAGTTTCGTCTTCGACACACAGGTCTGAAGCACGATCTCTGTGGCATGCAGGTCGTCGACAGCGACCGGTCCACGGCATCGGTCAAGAATGACGATTACGTCCTCCAACTTCGCCACGCCGTGGGTCGTCCGCGTGAAGCGCGGAACCGGTGGCAGTTCGACGGTAGGCATCCGTGATTCCTGAAGACCTGCGCTCACTTCAGCCTCATCATCACCTCCGGTATCCGACGAGGTGTGTACGTCCAATGTAGGCGCGGACGCCGGTCCGCCGCGAGTGTGGCGGACCGGCGGGAAGTCGAGAGACATGGTCTCGGTCGAACACATCGTGAGACGGTGTGACCGGAACGGACATTTCTCTAGTAACACGTGTTATTTCATTTTGCAGATCGGAGCCAGCGGTGGGTACTCCATCGGAACGTGCGGGGCGCAAGCCTTTGCACGACGATCGCGAACTCTTCGTTCGCGCGCAGCAGGGTCATCGGAATGCGTTTGACGAGTTGTATCTGCGCCACGTCCGGCCGGTCTACTGGCAGGTCTACGCGGTCGTTCGCAATGAGAGCGATGCCGAAGATGCCACTCAAGATGTATTCATCACAACGTGGAAGAAATTGGAGACGATTTCTCTGGTGGGCGACTCACTGCTGCCGTGGCTGTTGGTGACGGCACGCTATACGGCGCTGAACAAACGTAGGCAAAGCGACCGCCACCACAGCCGGCAGCAGATACTCGACGATTCGCTGGCAGACCACGCGGTCTCGATCGAGGAGAGGGTCGAAATCGAAGGCGTACTCGCTCACGTCCAGAAATGCGTCGCGGAGTTGTCGAGCGTGGACCGCAAGTTGTACGACCTTTGCATCGACGGGGATCGGACATACGCCGAGGCTGCGAAGGAAATCGGTGTGACCCACGGCGCGATTCGCAATCGACTCGCCCGCATCCGACAGAGATTGCGCGCCGATGTCAACGTACTGAGGGGTTCGTCATGACCAAGAACACGTCCATCCCTGAACTAAGCGACGACCAGATCGCGTCGATGCGCTTTGCCGTCATGTCAGGCGTTGGTGAGCAGGCTCGCGCAAAGACCCGCCGCTACCGCCGCGTTTTCGGCGGAGTCGTCGTGGGGGTAGCCCTCGCGAGCATCGGAGCAGGCGTAGCGGGGTCTTTGCCCTCGTTGTCCGGCGGCTCAGCGGAAACGACCGCGGCGTCCACCGACAGCGACGTCGCCAAGTCCGACAGTGCACGTGGCTCGAAGGGTGACGCGGGGGCCGACGCATCGGCGGGCGAGCAACCTCCTGCCGCCTCACAGGACGAAAAGAGCAGTCGCGAGATCATCACGACCGGTTCAGTCATGGTCACCGTTTCGGACCCGAGGCAGGTCGCCCGGGAAATCAGCCAGTGGGTCGAAACAATCGGTGGACGAGTGGACGAGCGATCGGAGACGGCAGCCCAGGGCGACCTTCCCGGAAATGCTCACCTGACCGTCAGAATCCCGCAAGACAAGGTAATGAGCGCGATCGACGATCTGAGTTCCTTCGGCAAAGTCGACAACGTATCCATCCGTGATGACGATGTGACGGCACAGGGCACGGACCTCGATGCCCGTATCGCGGCGCTTCGTCTTTCGGTGGATCGGCTTGAGGACATCATGCGCAAGTCGGACTCCAGTACGGAATTGATCCGTGCCGAGTCGGCACTCACAGAACGTCAGGGAGCCCTCGAAAGCCTTGTGGCCGAGCGCAAGGGCCTGAGCGATCAGGTGGCGCTGTCCAGCATCAGCATCGACTTGGCCTCCACTGCGAAGGCCAACAGTGTCTCCCCCACCGGGTTTTGGGGAGGACTCGTGACAGGCTGGAACAGTCTCGTGGCCGCAATAGACGCCACCGTCCACGGCCTCGGTGTCATACTCCCGTGGTTAATGGTGCTCAGCTCGGTATTCGCGGTGGTGTGGCTCACGCGGCGCCGTCGGAGCGCGAGTCCCGCCGACCCCGGCGAGAATGCGAATTCATAGATCCTTCGGTTGGTGACGCCATGACGGAGCCCCGAATCAAGCAGCGTCGACTATTGCCGCCCAAACTCCCCGTCCATATCGAGGCACGACATACGCGCGGGGGGCGTGGACGGTCAGGAATTACGGTGGGATGTGGAATTCGGCGGCGAACTTCCCGAATTTGGTGTCGCAGCGGCTTCGGCGCTTCTCGAGCCGGCGTTGGTGCTGACCGACGGGTAGTGGCTCATTGGGCGTTTTGTAGGTGCGTACGGGTAGCTGCCAGCGGTAGCCGTCACTGTCGTTGGTGACGCCGAATACGCCGAATGTTTTGGCCCGATGATGACGGCGACACAAATGTCGCAGGTTTGCACCTTCGGTGGGGCCAACCGGTGTCGGAATCACGTGGTCGACGTCGCAGCGTTCGGCTGGAGCGGTACACGTCGGGAATGAACATTCGCCGTCGCGGACTTGCATCGCGAACTTCAAGTGTTTCGACGGGAACCGACCCATCTCAGTCACGTCCAACAGGTTGCCCAGCGGATCGGTCAGTAGCCGGTAAAACAGGGTGCCCTCCTGGACAGCGAGTTCGCGGGCCAACGCCGGAGGGATCGACGTTGACCGGTCCATCAATTCACCGGGTGTGTCACCGAGTCCGAAAAGGCTGTCGATCGGCACCACGACACCGATCGACACACTGGGGCCTTTGCCGGGACGAAGTTCGCCATCGACAAGGAGTTGTCTGCCGCAGAGCAGATCGGTGAAGATGTCGACGCGTCGCTGATCCATCGTGCGCGAGTCATCTGCGCCAAGACCCCGGGCGAGTTTCGTCAAGAGGGCGTCGATGTGGGTGCCATCCATCGATGAGGTCATGCCGCTGATCCATGCCACGCCGTCGGGGTCGTGGCCGACCGACACATAACGGTCTTTGAGCGCCCGGGTGTGCCGCTGGGCGAATTCGTCGGCTTCGGTGCGGGCCACGAACCGGTTCAACCAAGACTGGAGTTGAGCGGTTGTATGAGATGTCGCGTAGTCCACGACCTGCTCGTCGAGCACGGTCACGGACTCGGGACGAACCAGCCGCAGGGCAGCGGTGTCGATCTTCCACACGGTGAATTGGTTAATGTCGCCGGCACGCCAAGCCGCCCATACGTTCGGCATCGACGTGCGCACGCGTCGGGCTTGGCCAATCATGTCGCGAACCCGTTTAGTTGACAGGTTCAGGGCTGCGCCGATCTCGTCGGGAGCAAACTCGGCTTCCAGATTCCCGATCTTCGGGTCCAAACAACGGTCGCCCTCCCGCCGGCGACGGTCAGCGAAAACGACCATGCGGGCTGCGAGATCAGCTTCACCGCGCGCGATTTCGTGCTGTTTCTCAACCATATGGTCAAGCTCAGCGGCATCGGTTCGATCGTCAATCAACGTCATACTTCGACACTAACGCCGACCACTGACAATTCCGTTTTGGTCTCGATCAAGTTCATACTTCGAAGCTATCTTCGACCACTGACATCGCGTTTTCGTCCGCTAACTGCGGCTAACGACGCTGCGCAGCCACCGGGCTCACCAACAGGCTTGCATCTGGTTATTCTTTGCGAGCGGAGTCCGAACTTCCGCCACACGTATCGTCACCGAACGTGGCACGTGGCACCTGATCGTTGGTGTCGATACCGTCCACGATGAGGACCTTCTGAGGTGAGAGTTTCTTCCGTTGCTCGACGGTGAAAGCGCCGTCGGACAGCACGGGCTTATCGGCGTCACCCGGCCTCACATCACTGATGATGTGTATCCCGTTCAACTTGAATGAAGTCGGCTGACGTTCCGTGATCCACCCATCGCCGGGGTGTAAGAAGTCGAGCGTGCCTTCTCCGGTGATGGGCGTCTTCGACTTCCACAGCCCGATCTTGGGATTCGGTTCGGTTTCCTTTCCCAGTTGACCGACCATTTCGATAGCGGTCACATGTCCCGAACACACGGCGATGACTGCCATCTTGAGCACGAGGATTGAACCGTCCCGGTCATGCATCTCACCATTTCGTCTCTGGGACACGGCAGCGTCACCAAACCTTATCGGCAGGCAACACAAATCTGCTGCACCTTATCGATCGCACCGTTCATGCGCACCGGCCACGTCACTGAAGATGAGACTCGGAACCTCGTCGTCGCCGACGAAGTCCTCCGCGCCCTCCACTCCGAAGAGCAAAAACCGACCGTTCACCGAACGGATTGAAATGCGAAGAGGGACACCCGACGGTGTCCCTCTTCTTCTACATTCAGCCAGTTGACCGGACATCATGCTGTTCGGACTTCTATCGTTCGCCGAACATCAAGCCGATGTCCGACAATGTCACTTGGTGGAGCTAAGGAGATTCGAACTCCTGACCTCTTCGATGCGAACGAAGCGCGCTACCAACTGCGCCATAGCCCCTTGCCAACAGGGACTTTAGCACCAAGGGCTATCAGCCGAAGCTCGCCATCGCGTTCAGCACCGCGGGGCCGAGAAGGACGATGAACAGCACCGGCAGGATGCACAGCATCAGCGGGAAGATCACCTTGACCGGCACCTGCATCGCTTTCTCCTCGGCACGCTGACGGCGTTTCATCCGCATCTCGCTCGCCTGGGTGCGCAGAACGCCCGCGACGGCGACGCCGTACACGTCGGCGCGAATGATGGCACGGATGAAGCTGCGCAGGTCTGCGACGGTGGTACGGTCTGCCATCGCCTCGTACGCTGTGCGGCGCGACTGTCCGACCTGCATGTCCTGCATCGTCCGGGACAACTCGTAGGCAAGAGGGCCGGTGCCGTTGTGCGCCACCCTCGCCATCGCCGCCTCGAAACCGAGACCGGCCTCCACGGCAATGGTCATTTGGTCGAGGGTGTCCGCCAGTTCCTCGCCGATCTTCTGCTGCCGCTCGAGGCCACGGCTGTAGATCAGCAGGTCGGGCACCACGTACATGACCGCTACCACGACAGCAGTCATCACGATGCGCCCGACGCTCGGCGCAGCCGAGACGAAGAACAGCCCGGCCATGGCTCCGAAGAGCAGGAGCGCAAGCTTGGCGATGAGCAGGCGAGCCAGCGGCCACGCCGGTGGACGACCTGCGAGGAGAAGCTGTCGCTTCAACCTCGCAGACGTCCCGGCGGTCGCGAACTTCTGGGCGAAGGAATCGACCCGGGCCCCGGAGGTCGCGTCGTCCGGCTCCGGTGCCGTGAGGAAGCGGTCGAGGTTCGCGACGACGGCAACCCGGTTCGGGTCTCGCCCCACGACGATCGACCAGCCAAGAAGCGGCAGTGCCGTCCCGAGGGCCGCGGCGCCGATGAAAACAAGTAGTGGCATCTCGTCATCAGCTCAGAACTTGACCGTGACCATCTTGCGGAGCCACAAGGCTCCGACAGTCAGCATGATCACGCAGACGAGGATCAGTCCGTAGCCGAGCGGACTCTGGACGAAGATGCCCACGTACTCGGGCCGCGTGAGTCCCAGGAAGCCGACAATGCCGATCGGAAGGGCCATCAGCACGTACGCCGACAGCTTGCCCTCGGCGCTCAGCGCCTTCACCTGGCGGCGGATCTGGTTGCGTTCGCGGATGGTCTGCCCGACCTGGTCGAGCACCTGCGCCAGATCGCCGCCGACCTCACGGTGCACGCTGATCGCCTGCGCGACCCACAAGAAGTCCTCGCTGCCCATCCGCTGTGCGGTCTGGTCGAGCGAGGGACCCAGCTCGCGCCCCAGCCGGGTCTCGTTGATGACCCGCGTGAACTCTTCCCTTGTCGGCGACTCGGCCTCATGCCCGACGGCGTCGATCGCGCGCAACAGGCTGTGGCCGGCCCGCAGGCTGCCGGCGAGCATCTGCAACGAATCATCGAGTTGATCGGCGAAGGCGCCGCGGCGCCGGCTCGCGCGGAAACCGAGGTAGAACTTCGCTGCCACGGGGGCGATGAGCGCGAAGACCACGGCGAGCACCACACCACCCAGCACGATGCCCACGACGGCGTTTACGAGGGTGGCTGCGGTCACGAAGATCAAGAACTCGGCGACGCTGATCTTGAGTCCGGCTTCCTCGAGCATCGACGCGTTCGCTGGGCTCCACATGCCTCGGTCGAGCACCCGGTCGATCGTCTTGGTCGCGCGACCGGTCATCTCGGTCAGCGGCGTGATCAAGGCAGCGTCGATGCGGCGACGTTCGAACGGCACGCGGGCACCACGCGGAGCCAGGACGCCGAACACAGCCACGGCGAGCGCGATGTAGCACAATCCAAGACCCACGAGAAGTACGAGCAAACTCATCGGGGTGCTGCCCCTGCGTCCCGCACCTCGAAGACGTGCGGTGACAGCTCGATGCCGAGCTCACGGAACCGGTCGGCGAAGCGGGGGCGCACCCCGGTCGGCACCGGCTTGCCGAGGAACCGGCCGTTGGCGTCGACACCGGCGCCGAAGTCGAACAAGAAAGCGTCCTGGAGCGTGACGACGTCTCCTTCCATCCCCTGCACCTCGGTTACATGCGTCACTCGCCGGGTGCCGTCGCGTAGACGTGTGAGCTGGACGATGACGTCGACGGCGGAGGTGATCTGTTCGCGGATCGCGCGCAACGGCAAGTCCATGCCGGCCATCAGCACGAGCGTCTCAAGCCGCGCGATCGCGTCGCGCGGAGAGTTGGCGTGCACGGTCGAGAGCGATCCGTCGTGGCCGGTGTTCATCGCCTGCAGCATGTCGAGGCTCTCACCACCACGGCACTCGCCGACCACGATGCGGTCGGGACGCATACGCAGCGCGTTGCGGACGAGGTCGCGGATGGTGATCTCCCCCTTGCCCTCGATGTTGCGCGGTCGGCTCTCAAGGCGTACGACGTGATCTTGCTGCAGCTGCAGCTCGACGGCATCCTCGATCGTGACAATGCGCTCCCCGTGGGAGATGAACGACGAAAGTACGTTGAGCAGTGTCGTCTTGCCGGTTCCGGTGCCACCGGACACGATGATGTTCAGCCGGGCGTTGACGCATGCCTGCAAGAGCTCGGCCATCTCGGGTGACAAGGTGCCGAACCTGATCAGGTCATGGACCTGGAACGGGTCGGTCGCGAACTTGCGGATCGTCAGCGACGAGCCGCCGACCGCGAGCGGGGGGATGACGGCGTTGACGCGGGAGCCGTCTGCGAGGCGCGCGTCGACCAGCGGCGACGACTCGTCGACGCGCCGGCCGACCCGCGAGACGATGCGTTCGATCACCCGGCGCAAGTGATCCTCGGAGTTGAACTGCAGGCTGCTCCGGGTGAGTTTGCCGGCTCGCTCGACATAGATGTGCTCGTGGCCGTTGACCATGATCTCGGTGACCATCGGATCGTCGAGCAGCCGCTGGAGCGGGCCATAGCGGAGCACGTCGTCTCCGATCTCGCGGATCAGCCGTTGCCGTTCCTCGGAGGTGAGCGGGACCTTCTCCTCGGCGATGACCTGGCTGAGCTCCTCGCGTACGTAGCCGTGCAACTTCTCGTCGGTGAGTGTCGGGTCGTTGAGCCGCGCTCCGAGGCGAGCGAAGAGTGCCACACTCGCACGTTCTTTGAGCGGCTCAAGGGGGTCGGCGGTCGGCACCTCGTCGACTGCGGCAGGGACGGCAGCCGGCGCTGCGGCCGGGCGGGCGGGCGGTGCGGACGCAGGTTTGGAAGGTGTGGACGCAGACTCCGCCGGTGCGGACACATCTGTCGACACAGGCGGTGCCTCGCCCCTGGC
>Ga0075530_1001074_pt1 | contig 13024 bp, 15 predicted proteins | sample NGEPerD_2_FD_75101 | JGI IMG/M metagenome (GOLD analysis project Ga0075530, IMG submission 75101) | Arctic peat soil microbial communities from the Barrow Environmental Observatory site, Barrow, Alaska, USA - NGEE PermafrostL1-D | ecosystem: Environmental > Terrestrial > Soil > Wetlands > Peat ...
ACCCTCACCGGAACCCCAGCCACCTTGTTGCCATCGCCTCTGCCAACAGCCGTATCGCTCGCGGCCCCACGCCATGAAGTGCCAGGAGGTCAGCCTCGGTCTTGGTGGCGACGTCTTTGAGGGTCCTTACTTCCGCGGCCAGCAAAGCGCGCGTGGCCGGCTTGCCGATAGACGATGGCAGTGCATTCGCGCCAGAAGGCGCCTCTCCTCGGTTGGCTTCCCGACGAGCCGCCACCAGGCGCTTCGGGGCCCTGCTCAGCCACGACTTCTCGACCAGGGAGTTTAGCTCCATGCCGGTGACGTCGGCGAGGGGGATGCGCAGGCCTTGCGGTTTGCCTTGGCGGGTAAGTCGCTCGGCGGCCGGCAGCCGAGCCAACGCCCGCTCGATATCCTCGCCGGCCATCGCCATTTGCACGAACCCGTCCTTGGTGAGCGACACGAAGCCCTTGCCACTCACCTTGAAGGCGAGCATCCCGAGGTGCGTACCCTCCTCGGTGGCTGGGAGCGCCAAGGCGGCCTTGCGGAGCTGTGCTACGGTCGTCACTTGCTGCCTCCCTGAAGGTGCCATACGGCGCCCAACGCGAGCGCTCGTGGTCGAGGGTAGCAGTCGCAACCCACAGGCCACCCGTAACGACATGCGGCGGACAGGGCGGACGAATGAACGAGGAACTAAGGAGCTTCTACCGACTCGTGCAGCGCACACGCTCAGGGGTGCTTGACTGGCTAGAGACTCTGCCGCCGGATGTCCTGGTAAGAGAGCGCGACGATTTCGCGTTCGGTAGTATCAACGGCATCTACGCGCACATCGCCGACTGCTACCTGTGGTGGCTAGGGTCCGTGGCTCGCGGGCACGAACGGCGGGAGTTCGACGGCGGAAGCGTCGCCGCGCTTCGAGAGGCGTTCGCGACCGTGGACAGCATCGTCGAAGAGTCCTTGGCGTACTTCACAGCCCTCGATGAGCCCGTCGTCTGGACGGCGCCGGAGGGCCACCAGGAGACCTTCACCCGGTTCTGGCTCGTCCTGCACCCAATCACGCACGAATTCCACCACAAGGGGCAGGCGTTGGCGCTGGCCCGGGTGCTTGGCCACCCTCATCACGGCACCCCGGATACCGATCTGGTGACGCCCTTTCCACCAAGCTGACTAATACGGCGGCTTCAGCGTTTAGGGTTGGCGCTTGAGCCCTTCGGGCGCTAGCCTGTCGAAGTCGTGATCTTCGTCTGGCTCCTGCTCCTGGTGCCCGTCTCGCTAGTGGCCGAGTACGTGCTCCACCTGCCGCCGCTGTGGGTGTTTGTCACGGCGGTGCTGGCCATCATCCCGCTGGCCGAGTGGATAAGGCGGGCAACCGAGCAGTTGGCCGAGCACACCGGCCCCGCCGTGGGCGGCCTCATCAACGTGAGCTTCGGGAACATGGCCGAGTTGATACTCGCCCTGTTCGTCCTCAGCGCCGGCCACCACGAGGTCGTCAAGGCGCAGATCACCGGCTCCATCATCGGCAACTGCCTACTTAGCTTCGGTCTGGCCGTACTGGTCGGCAGTTGGGGTCGCGCCAAACAGACATTCAGTCGTGAGCGCGCCGGCCTGCAATCGAGCCTGTTGGTGCTGGCCGTGCTCGGGCTCATCGTGCCCGCCCTGTTCAACTACACCGAGCTCGGCCTCGAGGCTCCCAACGTGAGCGCACTCAACGAGAGCCTTAGCCTTGGTGTCGCCGCCGTCCTCATCCTCGTATACATCGGCCACCTGGTCTACACGCTTGTCACCCATCGCAACGTGTTCTCGCGAGAGCATGAGAAAGGCCAGGCGAAGTGGTCGCTCTTCACGGCCCTGGCCGTCCTTGTCGGCGCGACCGCGGTGACCGCGCTGCAGGCTGAGTTGGTCTCGGGTGCGCTGGTGGCCACCGCCGCGACCCTTGGCCTCACGCCGTTCTTCCTGGGCATCACCGTGCTGGCCGTGATCGGCAACGCGGCCGAGTACATCTCGGCGGTCTACTTCGCGCGCCAGGACCGCATGGGTCTGGTCTTGAGCATCACGGTCGGCTCGAGCATCCAGATAGCGCTGCTGGTCGCGCCGCTGTTGGTCATCGTGTCCTACCTGATGGGCTCGCCTATGGACCTGGTGTTCAGCAACCCGCTGGAACTGATCGCCATCGCCGGGGCCGCGTTCATCGTCAGGTCGATAGCCAGTGACGGCGAGTCGACCTGGTTCGAGGGCCTGTTGCTGCTTGCGGTGTACACGATATTGGGCTTGGCGTTCTTCTACGTCACCCCGTAGGGAGGCGACGGTAGGGGCGTCTGCTGAGGAGCTGCCGAGAACAATAACGTCATTCTTCCGCACCGTGCGGGGGGTCGGGGCCGAGGGCGACGGCGCGCTAGCCATCCAGTTTCATGAGCAACTTCTCGATGACGACCTCAACTGCCTCGTCAATGTCATAGCCTGCTGGCAATTCTCGAACCAAGGGAACGATGTCGTTGCGGAAGCTCTCGTCTGCAGCCTTGTTTCGGAGGTTCGTGATCGCTGATCTGGAGGTAAGGCCAACAGGCCTGTATGGAACCAGGGCGGAAAGTATCTGGTCTTGATCGAGGTCGAGTCGGTCAACGGCAAGCCATCTCAAGTAGCGGAAGCGCCGGCGCCCGCTCGTGAGTGTTGATCTCAATCTTGATCTTCATCGGGCTGCCCGTCTGGGAGGATGTTCGCCACCAGATCTTCGGGTGTTGGCTCATTTTGGAGTTCACCTTAAAGCCGATGCCTTCGCCAAGCTCCGTCAGTGCCATTGTGATTGGTTGAATTCCGCCAGAGCTGACCCTGACGTAGTCGAGGTCCTCGCTGTAGCGCAGTGGTTGTCTAATGTGCAGTTTGTGTAGCGCAGTGCCGCCGCGAAAAGTCAGCTCGGCGCCGAGTAATGGGTGGCTGGCTATTGCGATGATTCCGCGTGAGAGTAGTAGGTCCTGCTCGACTTGGTCCCGAGTAGGCCAGGGCCTGTCGAGCGACCACTCGGTTATCGCATCGAACGGGATCACACGTCTGGTACGACTTGAGTGTTGATGATTAGCGACCAGGCCTTGTCAATTGGGCCACGCGATGGCAGGGTCGCGTCGAGTTTGCTCGGCGCCGCGCCCGACGCTGCGGTATGAGCGCAAAGTTCTTCAAGGTCATCTCGACCCGAGAAAGTAGTGAGTATCCAACCTAGCCGGCGAACCGCCGCGCTGGGGAAGAAGTCGGCGAGAGCGATTAGGTTCTCGGGCGGTAGCTTCTGATCGTCTGAGAGTTCTATCAGAACTGTCGCTGATGTGTCCATGCCGCCGGCGATGTAGGGCGAAGCTGCGAGATCGAGCGCGGTCGCCTCCGCGGATGAAACCTTGGCGGCCCCCGATCTTGTCTCCTTGCTGATGGTTGGCATCACGGTTGTTCGCGATCTAGTGAAGAACTCGAACGACGTGCGCCCGACGACCCGGTCGCGAGTCGCGCGCGCGACCGCGACCTGGAAGAGTTGCGGTGCGTGGTGCGCGGCTCCGTGGATAGCTGCTGCCGAAAGCCAGCCAACGTAGTAGTCCGTACGGACATGGCGCATGAGGGCGTCGACGATCTCGATACCTTCCGGGGCGCCCCATGTCCGGTACTCGGGTGGCACCGGAATCCAGAGGCCGGATGCCGGTGATACCCATAGGCCTTTGTGCGTAGGCTTGTGTAGACGCGTACGTACTTGGCCTTCGGGGATTCTTAAGAGCTCTGCGATTTTGGTAGTTGTCAGTGAGCTCATACCTCTGGCCAGCGCCCAATCTGCTAGATCGGACGCTTTCGGAACGGTCTGAGCCGGAGTCTCCGTTAGCGACATATTGCGTATCGTTACACATTTCGTAACGATGCGCAGTATCCATCGAAACGCGACGATCGTCTGCCAGATCGTCGTCGACTAATGGCTGGTGTTAGTGGTGGCTTTCGTTGCTGATGGCGCAGCGCCTACTCCGGGTCGGCCGGGTACTGGAACACCGCGTCGAGTGGGACCTTGAACACCCTCGCGATCTTGAAGGCCATCTCCAGGGAGGGTGAGTAGCGACCCTGCTCAATCGCGATTACCGTCTGCCGTGTCACGCCGGTCCGGTCGGCCAACTCGGCCTGCGTCATCTCGCCATGTTCGAATCGCAGCGACCTAATCGAGTTCGTTACCTTGGTCGGGGCCACTAATGCTGGAAGCCGCGGCGGTAGGCGATGATCTTGGCGATGGCGCTGAGGACCGCCGAGAGCGTGAAGCACAGGTAGATGACGTTGGCTATCCAGAAGTATTCGAGCTCGAGTAGGGCGAAGATCAGCGCGGCCAGCGCGCTGATGACCACGAACGACTGGCCGGTGCGCTCCCCGAAACGATTGATCGCCTCGTCGCGCTCGTCGCGTTTGCCGGCTTGCTTAGGCGAGAAGATGCCGAGGATGATGTGCAGGACGATGCTCGCAGCGATCGAAGCGCCCACCGTCCACAGTAGGGCCGAACCGTACGGGACCGCGTCTAAAGGGCCGCCGCCGGCGCGATCGAGGATGATCCGAACGTAACGAGCGTAGACGCCGATGGCCACGATGCCGTAGATCCAAGCGCTCTTCTCTTCGTATGCCATCCCCTCGCGGATGTCTAGAAAGTTTGACATGCGCGAACGGTAAAAGAAACTTAACTTGATGTCAACGGTAGTTGACGTAGGGCGTCGGCCTCCGTTGGCGGTAGCGGTCGAGCTCCGCCTGCCTCACGGGCACGTGGGCCCCGGTCCCGCTTACAGCCCCACATTCCTCCTACGCCCCTACGTCCCGTCGCCTGAACACCAGCACGCTCGCCAGCAACAACAACGTGGCACCACCGAACAGCAACGCCAACCCTTGCCAGTCGGGTCCGTCACTGATGGGAGAGCCGCCGTAGGCCCAGCGGTACGGCGAGAGGCGGCCGAGCCACGTAAGGTCGGTCGTTTTGGCCAGGGCATCGAGCACGTACGCAAGTACCGCCACGCCAGCGCCGACCGCAGTGGCGTACGACCGACGCCCTGTTGCGGCGCCGCTGAACAACGCCGCCGTGCCGGCGAGCATCACGAGTCCGGTAAGGGCCAACGCGGCGCCGGCCAGCCCGCTGCCAGTTATGGCGAGCTGTGCCGAGTCGTTGAGGGCCCAGATGACCAACGCCCCGCTCAGCGCGAGCCAGACCACCCTTGCCAGCAGCGCCAACGCGCGTTCGAGCACTACCTGAGCGCGAGTCACGCCGTGGGCGAGCATGAGCTCGAGCCCGCCGGTCTCCTCGTCACCGGCGATCGCGCCGGCTGCCCAGGAGGTGGCGGCGATGGCCAGGAGCAGGAACGCCGTCAAACCGTAGTAGGTGGCTTGGGCGTAGGCCGGGCCGCTGTACATCTGATCTAAACCGAAGAGGGCGACGACTTCGGGCGGGAAGTCGGTGAAGTACTGCTGCATGTCGGCGTTGGCACCGATGGACGGGTAGAAGGGCAGGTAGAGAAGGATGGCGGCGATGTTGCCGGCCGTCCAGCCGATGAGGCCACGCCGCGAATCCGTCAGGGCCTTGCGGAACAGTGGGAGGACCGCCGGGCGCGCGTGCTGTGTCGGCACGGCTACTGTCGAAGGGTCACGCGTCACGGTTGGCCCCCTGATCTCGGTATAGCTCGAGCACCGTCTCCTCGAGGACCGGCTCGGCAACCACCAGGTCGGTTACGTGGAAGCCGGCGATGGCCTTGACGAACCTGTCGATGTCGGCAACTACGGCCGTTAGCACGACTTCGTCGTCGCTGACGACGATCCCGAGTTCGGACACCCCCTGCAGGGCGCTCAGCCTGGCGAGCACGTCGTCGCGCTGTCCGCGGAGCCCGGCCTTCACGCGCCTGCGACGGTCGAGACGCAGGTCGGCCATGGCACCAAGCTTCACCAGCTTGCCCCTATGCAACACGCCTACTCGGTGGGCAGCGTGCTCTATCTCGCTGAGCACGTGGGAGCTGAGCAGCACGGTTTGCCCGTTGGCGCTTGCCTCCCTGATCATGGCGAGGAACTCCTGTTGGACCAGCGGGTCGAGCCCGCTTGTCGGCTCGTCGAGTACCAGCAGATCCGGTTCGTGCATGAACGCCTGGATGAGGCCGACCTTCTGCTTGTTGCCCTTCGACAGCTTGCCGACGGGACGCACCAGGTCGACGCCGAGCCGCTCGGCCAATTGTTCCGGGGCACCGGCCACTACTGGTCCGCTGATCCTCGCGAAGTGCCGCAGCAGCGCGCGGCCGCTGGTTCGCCCCTCCAGCCGCAACTCACCCGGCAGGTAACCGATGCGGCGGCGCAGCTCCGCGCCACCGGTGGCCGGTTCCTGGCCGAGCACCCGTACGGTCCCGCCGCTCGGCCGGATAACGTCGAGCAGCAGGCGCATGGTGGTCGTCTTACCGGCGCCGTTCGGACCGATGAGACCGAAGATCTCGCCGGGCTCCAGTCTCAGGTTCAGACCGTCAAGGGCGACCACGTCACCGAACCGTTTCGAGAGGTTGCTGGTCTCGAGCGGCGCCGTGCGGCCGATGACTCGCGGCGTGCCAGGCGACTTCGAGGGGCTTGAACTCGTCACCATGATGGTCAACCTTTCTTGAGAGCGGCCTTGGCCGCGTCGAGGTAGTCGCTGTTCGTGTAGAGGCCGTGCGTGAACAGTTCGAGCGCCGGGATGGTCATGCGCGCGACGGCCGCGCCGTCGAGGCCCGGTGTGCCAAGCGCTCGGCCCAGGTGTCGCTCCAGGATCAAGGGCACCAGCCCGTAGGCGGCGATGAGCACGGCCATCATGCGAACGTCGGTCGTCTGCTGCATCTCGCCGCGCGCGATGCCGTCGACCAGCAGCTTCTCCGTGGAGCCCACGAGCCCGTCGAAGAGCGCGTCGCCGGCGCTGGCGTCCTCGACCAACAGCCGCGCGAGGTAGTCGAAGGCCGGCCGGAAGGTGTCCAAGTCGTCCAACCAGTGACGCATGGTGCTGACCAGGTCGGCACCCCGTAGGTCCTCGCTCTTGCCCATCAGCTCGTCGATGACGTGGCGGTCGCAGGCGCGTTTCAGCCCGTCCTTGCTGCTGAAGTGGTGGATGACCAGCGCCGGGCTTACTCTCGCGGCAACGGCGACCGAGCGGATACTCGTCTTGGCCACTCCGTGGCGGCCGAACTGCTCTATGGCTGCGTTGCGGATGCGGGCCTTGGCGGTAAGGTCCTTCTCGCCACCTTGTCGGTCGCCCGAGGGTACTGAACACATGCGTAGCATTTTAAACAAGCGTTCAGCCTTCGGTCAAGTACAACTGCACAGAGCCCAACTTCACCGACACGTGACACGTGTATTGCTTAACCGCGAGTCGATGTTGCACTATGTGGCCAAGTTAAAGTTTCGTTGTTACGGCGACGACCCATTCACAGCGATCTCCAGGCGTGTCGCCGGCGCGGTAGTTCTAGCTAGTTGCTTCGCTCTGCTGCATCTTCCTCGACCTCTCGAACACGTTGCTCGCGGTCGTCTCGGCCGCGTGCACGCCGTGGGCGCCGCTCAGCAGCGAGAATCCTCGGGTCTGGTGGTGGCAGGTGGCAGACGACGGTCTCAAGTCCGAACTCCTCCTCGGTACCTGGGTTCACTCCCATGAGGAAGACCGTGGCGAGCGCCAGGTCTACCGCCGGCTTGACTTCGAGTTCCCTCCTTCGCGTGGCCGGATGTCGTTCACGTTGATGAAGACGGGCGAAGCCTCGCTCGACACACCGGGGCCGGACGACCGTTCGCGTGCGGCTACCGGTGGTTGGGAGTTGACCGGGAGCACGCTTACCATCGACGCCCCCGGGTTGACGGGTCGCTACCAGGTGGTCGCGCTGAGTGCCGACCGGCTGGTGGTGATCCCGCAGGAAGAGGGAGGGAAAGATGGCCGATAACGACCTACCAACGCGCAGGGAGTGCGGGACCATGGAGGTCCACGAGAGGCTACTGAGGACGGTGCCCGGCTACATCGAGGCGCGCGCCAAGAGCGAGAACTACGCGATGCGCGCGGCGGCCATACCGCAGGCCGGCCGTACCGGTTGCACGGTCATCCCGGTAGTGATGCACGTGGTCTATAAGACGGCGGCACAGAACATTTCCGACGCCCAAGTGCAGAGTCAGCTCACGGTCTTGAACGACGACTTCCGTCTGCGGAACGCCGACCTCGCGAGCGCGCCCGCGCCGTTTCGTTCCTTAGCGGGAGACGGCCGCATCTCCTTCGAGCTGGCCACTACCGACCCCGAAGGCAACGCCACTGACGGTATCGTCAGAGTGAAGACGGGCAAGGATTCGTTCTCATCGACTGACGACGACATCAAGGCCGCTGCCACTGATGGTTCCGACGCGTGGCCCGCTGACAAGTACCTGAACATCTGGGTCGGACCGAAGATAGTCAACACGCTTGGCCAACCGTTGTTGGGCTACGCGCAGTTCCCGGGCGGTCCGGCGGCCACCGACGGGGTGGTAATTCTCCACTCCGCTTTCGGCACGACGGGCACGGCCGCCGGCCCATTCGACCTCGGCCGCACCACGACGCACGAGGTCGGTCACTGGCTCAACCTGCGCCACATCTGGGGTGACGACGGCACGGGCTGCTTCGGCGACGACTTCGTCATCGACACCCCAAACCAGGCGGGCCCGAACTACGGCGCCCCAGCGTTCCCCCACGTGAGCTGCGGCAACGCCCCCGACGGCGACATGTTCGTGAACTACATGGACTATGTCGACGACGCCGCGATGGTCATGTTCACCGCCGATCAGGTCACGCGGATGCAGGCGGCGCTCGACAGCACCCGCAGCAACATCGGCACTACCGGCCCGTGCGGGAAGTTCATCCCGAAGGACATCATCAAGGAACCGATAAAGGACCCGCCGAAGGACTTCCCGAAGGATCCGCCTAAGGACTTCCCCAAAGACCCGCCCAAGGAATTCCATAAGGATCCGCCGAAGGACTTCGCCAAGGATCCGCCCAAGGACTTCCACAAGGATCCGCCGAAGGACTTCCACAAGGATCCGCCGAAGGACATCCCCAAGGACCTGCCCAAGGATCATCCCAAGGACTTTCACAAGGAGCCCATCAAGGAGTTCCCCAAGGATCTGCCTTTCGACCCACCGAAGGGGGTCTTCGAACCGCCCAAAGGCGTGTTCGAGCCACCCAAAGGGGTCTTCGAGCCACCGAAGGGCTTCTTCGAACCGCCCCCGAAGCACGTGTTCGAGCCTCCGAAGTCCGTCTTCGACCCGCCCAAGAGCCTCATGGAACCGCCCATCGACCTTGGCCCCGGAGGGCAACCGTTCGTGCTTGGTACGCCGGCAACGCCCCAACCGATGACCGGTCCGCAGTTCGCCGGGGGCCAGCCCTATGGAGGCGCCGCAGGGGCAGAGGCGCAGCAGCGACAGCAGGCGGCGGCCGTGGCCGGCGCCTACGCGCAACTGCTTGCCCACTACGCCCAGCTCTATGCCAGCGGCATGTTGGACGCCAACGGCCTCGCCGCCTGGCGGCAAGCGGCACAGGCGTATCAGCGGTTATTGACCTCCTGAACTTCGGCCGGCCGGGCCGTAGGAACCGCACGTCGGGTTCTTGCGGCCCGGTAGCGGGCCGCTACTGCGACGAATCCGGGAGCACGCCTTGATCCTCATCGTCAGCCCGCCCGACAACCCGCACGTAGACAAGGTCGCCAGCTTCCTCAAGCGCCCCTTCGTGGTATTCGACAACGGCTGGTTCCCCGCCTCCTCGAGCCTCATAGCAACCTTCAACAGGGAAGCCGAGCGCCTGCTCTTGACGCTTCCCGATGGCTCCGCTGTGGATCTCGCAGAGGTCGGGGCCGTGTGGCATCGCCGCATCAGCGCGATGGCCCTAGATCCTGAGCTCAGGGACGAGACCGCCAAGCTGTTCGCGTGGTCCGAGTCGAACGAAGCTCAGTTGGGCCTGTGGTACTCGTTGCACTGCTACTGGATGAACCCGCCACCAGCCGACGAGATCTCGCAGCGCAAGCTGCGGCAACTGCAGTTGGCGCGCTCGCTCGAGCTTCCCATCCCTGAGACGTTGATCACCAACGACCCGCAGGCGGCGCGAGCGTTCATCGAGGAGAGCGCGCCCCACGAAGTGGTGCGCAAGGCGTTCCGCAACATCGTCCAGGCACCGCGCGAGACGAGCATCGTTACTGAGGCCGACATGGCGCTTATCGACACGGTGCGCTTCGCGCCCGTCATCTTCCAACGGTTCGTGCCGGCTGAACTTGACCTGCGCGTGACGATCGTAGACGACGAGATATTCGCCACCGCGATCCGCTCTTCCCCCGCTCGCCGCGCCGACTACCGCCTCGGCGTGGGCGAGGCGGAGGTGTTTCCATACGACCTGCCTGACGACGTCGGCGAGAAGCTGCTGGCCCTAATGCGGGCCTTCGACCTGCGTTACGGCGGGATCGACCTGCGGGTAACTCCCGAGGGAGAGCATGTCTTCCTCGAGGTGAACCCTGCCGGCGAGTACCTGTTCGTGAGTGAGCGGACCGGGCAGCCGATACCGCAGGCGATAGCAGCGGCGCTCGACCGGCACGACCTGGAGCGGCTCAACTGACCCTCTGCTAGGTTGTGCCACATGGGTCTTGTCGCCATACGCATCGCGCTGCTCGTGGCGGCCGCCTCAGTTACCGGCGCGGCGTTCTCGTTGGCGCTTACTCCGCAGCTCTCCGCCCTCTACTTCATCCCCGTCAACGTCGTCTGTTTGTGGCTCCTGCGCCGTCGCCTGCGCGCCCGCGGCAGCAGCCTACGCGAGCTGGCCGCCTTCGACCGCCAGCGGCTCGGCCGCGACGTCGCCCTTGGCCTGCTATGGCTGTTCGTGCTTTTCATACCGTTCATCGTCGCCGTGAACCTCGCGATGCTGTTGCTATTCGGGCCAAGCGAGATGCTTGGCGCCTACGAGACGGTGTTCGCGCCCGACCCCTCGCTTCAGGTCACCTTCGCTCCGTGGTTCAGCCTTACCTCGGCGCTGCTCACGGCCGTACTCTTCCCGCTTACCAACGCCCCGGCCGAGGAGCTCGTCTACCGCGGGCACGCTCAAGGCGGCCTGTTCGCGGCTGGTCGCCCCGCCTGGTTCGCACTGTTGCTGCCTGCGCTGGCCTTCGGCGCTCAGCACGTGCTGCTAGCCCCGTCGGCGGCGGGCATGTTGGTCTACGCCATCGCCTTCGTCGGTTGGGGCCTCGGTGCCGGCCTCATCTACCGGCGTCAGGGCCGCCTGATGCCGCTCATCTTCGCGCACTTCCTCACCAACGCGATGTTCTCGGTCTTCCCGCTGGTCTTCTACTTCCTTGGTCCGTTGCCGTCATGAGCTCTGGTAGCTGATGAACGCTGGCGGCCAAGCCTCGTTAAGCATCAACACCATGTGAATCTCACGCCCGACCGGCGGTGGTCGGACCGTACGAACATCCCCCACAGGAACGCCTTGTGCGCCCCTTGGGGGTGCCGGTTTGCTGGTCGCCAGCCTCGACGTGTGGCATATTTGGGTCAATCGAGCGAAAGAATAGGTGAGTAGATGGACGTACTTGAGATATTCAAGGACTCTCCGAGGGCGCGGGATGTCGCCGCGGGTGAGGCGGTATTCCATCGCGGTGATGACGCCCATGAGATGTACGTCCTCCTCGACGGCAAGATCGACGTGACGATCGACGGCCGGCTCATCGAGAGCCTAGGCCCAGGAAGCATCTTCGGGGAGATGGCCATCGTCGACGACAACCCCCGCAGCGCCGACGCCGTCGCCATCACCGCAGCCAAGCTCGAGCCGATAGATCAAGAGTGGTTCCTTCACCTCATCCGCAGATCGCCGACGTTCGGCCTGCATGTGATGTCGGTGATGGCCAAGCGTGTCCGCAAGCTCATGCAACAGCCCGCCTGACGGCGAGCCCGCACCCGCAGGCTTTCATCTGATAGATACTCGATTCGCATGTAGGCGCGGAATACTAAGGCCGTGGCCAGAAGGATCGTCACCCTCGTCGTCGCCGCCGTCCTCGCCGCGGCGCTGTTCTACTTCACCAGGGACGACGCCTCCGGTCAAAGAGCGAGCAACGTGGGGGGAAATGGGAGCGACAAGCAAGTGGCCGCCGGAGCGTCAGAAGCGCGGGCAGAGGCCCGTGCGGATGATTCTGTCGACACGGTTGACGCCGTACCAGACGATGCCGAGACGACGATGACCCTAGCTGGCGGTGACGTGTCGATGAGCTATCCCGACGGCTTCGGTCTCGCCGTCAATCAGGACCAGCTGCTTGTCTCTTCTTACATCCCCGTCTGCGACGAGGGCTTCGACTACTGCATCTACCTCGCTTCGGGAGCCTACGAGGGCACCAACTTCGATGGCGCTGGACTGCGTGTCCAGCTTCGTGACGACCTCGACTACGAAGCAGCCTGCATGCTCGAGCAGCCTGACGGCTACAGCGGCCTCGAACCGGCGCTGGAAGGGGCGACCGACCACGCCACCTCGATGTTCGCGGAGGTGGGAGAAGGAGCGGCCGGCCACTTCACCAACGGCGCGTTGTACAGGCTCTATTTCGCAGACACCTGCTACGAGTTCGAGAGCCGCGTTGGGCAGACGCAGTTCGCCAACTTCGAGCCGGGCGCCGTCGAGCGCTTCGAGGAGTCCGAACTCGCTGAGCTGCAGGGCAGCCTCGCGAAGGTAATCAGGAGCGTCTCGCTGCCGGACGGACGAGATGCTTTGTGGACGCACGACCAGCGTCCCTCGACACTAGTTGACGACGTGCAGGTGAGGGCGATCGAGCCAGCCGCCGACTCTAAGATGACCAGTCCGATCGAATTACGCGGCCAGGCGCTCGGCTCCTGGTTCTTCGAAGGCAGCTTCCCGTACCGGCTGCAGACCGCGGAAGGCACAGTTCTGGCCAGCGGGGTGGCAAGAGCCGAGGGCGACTGGATGACCGAGGGGTTCGTGCCGTTCACGGCGACCATCGAGTTCGACGTGGAGGCGGCGACGGCAGTGTCGCTGATCCTCATGAACGACAACCCTTCAGGTCTGCCGGCTAAC
>Ga0075530_1001075_pt1 | contig 13007 bp, 9 predicted proteins | sample NGEPerD_2_FD_75101 | JGI IMG/M metagenome (GOLD analysis project Ga0075530, IMG submission 75101) | Arctic peat soil microbial communities from the Barrow Environmental Observatory site, Barrow, Alaska, USA - NGEE PermafrostL1-D | ecosystem: Environmental > Terrestrial > Soil > Wetlands > Peat ...
GGATGTTGCCGGAGTTATGGGGTACCCTGCGAAAAACTCGCACCCGGCATCGACGGCTCCACGGACAACCGCATCGTTTCCTTCCACGAATTCGATCATTGCCCCGCCTTTCTCTCCATTATTGTCTATCCGTCGTCAATCGACGTTTCCGCTCTACGCGAACGTGTAAACGGAGTCTCGTTTGCATGCATTTCGAACATACAGGATGCCACCACGACCTTGTATATACTGAGTACTGTATACTGAGTGCAACACGGAATAAGTATACTCAATATCCGTAAGTGCAAAAGAGGGAATCGCGAAGAAACTTGCTGGCGTGGTCTTGCTGGTGCATCATCGCGCCAGTTCCCCGCACTGTGTTTTGCGATCTGCTACACACTGTGCCCGGTGGGGAGGCAGGTACGGATGGAGGGCTCACGGAGAAGCGGGGATCATACGGTCAGGGACTCGGTGAGCCGGTTGACGCACCCCTGCGCCGTCGCCGGTTCGTGGTGTTTGCTGTCTTTGTGGCTGCATATTTCCTCTCGCAGTTCTATCGGCACGCGAACGCGGTAATCGCTGAGGATGTAGCGGGGGAGCTCTCTCTCGGTGCCGCCCATATGGGACTTATGACGAGCCTGTTTTACGGGGCGTTCGCCCTCGCCCAGCCTCCGCTCGGATTCGCCCTCGACCGTTTTGGTGCCCGCCTAGTCACCCCTGCACTAATGATGGCGGCCTTCGCAGGCTCCCTTCTCTTCGGTTTCGGTAGCAGCTTCGGAATGCTGGCAGTCGGCCGGGCTTTGCTCGGGCTGGGGATGGCCGGCGTGCTCATGGGGTCGTACATGGCCTTCAGTCACTGGTTTTCACCTGAGCGCTTCGCCACGATGGCCGGCCTTCTGGTGGGTATTGGAGCGCTGGGCGGGTTGGGTGCCGCTTCTCCCCTCGCTTGGTTCAGTGAATCCTTTGGATGGCGAAGCGTCTTCTTCCTGGGGGCCGGGGCCATCCTCGTTGCGGCAGCTGCCATCGCCATAGCCGGAGGCGATCCACCGGAGGGGGGCAGCACGCCGGGTTCCGCAGTGGAGGGGAGCGTGCTGGATGTCATTCAGAGGCTTGTGTTCTGGCGCATAGTCCCGCTTAACATATTTATGGGTGGGGCCATGATGGCCGTGCAGGGACTGTGGGCGGGGTCCTTCCTCTTCGACGTGGCAGATCTCACGATGATTGAAGTGGGCCGGCTTCTAACCCTCCTCTCACTTGGAGCGGCTCTTGGATACTCTTCGTGCGGATGGCTGGCTGATCGGCTCGGGCTGAGCCGGGTGTTGATCACCGCCGCCGCCGTATACTTGGTGACTGAATTTGGATTTGTGGTGATGGCCCTCAATCCCGTGATTCCTATGATGGCTCTGCAGTATTTCGTGTTCGGCTACGCCGGGGGGTTCGCCATTCTTCTCTTGGCCCAGATCCGCGGCGCGTTCCCCCAATCATATCGGGGCCGGGCTATCACCGCCGTCAACTTCTTTGGGATCGGGGGGGCTGCTGTTCTCCAGTGGTTCATGGGGGCGGTCATCGAGTCCTTCGGCAGTGCCGATGCATCTTCGTATCCGCCCGAAGCCTATATGGCGGCCTTTGGTCTGGTATCAGCGGGGCTCTTCGTTTCCATTCTTTGGTATCTTCCGTCCGGATTCAGACGGAGAATGCGGCCCCCTGTTCCCAGGTTAGCCTTCCGCCTGACACTATGGTCCGGACCACCTCCCTTCTTGGGTTGTAGCTCCAGCCGCGGGTTTGATCTTCTTCTTCCTCCTTCTCCAACCAGCACTTGACTTCGCGCCATAATAGATGATACTAGTATACAAAGTACAAGATGTAGTATACCGTCTGTTATGATGGGAAATGGATTGGAGGGGGTGCGATGGGCTTCCCGAAATCACGCGTCACATCACATCGGGGGATGGGGGGAGCGGTACCCTTGAGGCCTGCACAGTCTGCTGATCCCGGCCTTACTAGATTCCTGCAATCGCTTCACACTCACGTAACCTAGCCGTTTCTTTGAGCAGACGCGTACAACTCGAGCACAAGTGGGAGGAAGGATAATGGCGAAGGACATGCGGAGCTTCATTGAAGAATTGGAAGATGCTGGCCTTTTGTTGCGGGTGGAGAAACCTGTGAATGTTGACACTCAGGCAGGAGCCATCAACTGGAGGGCCATCAAGGAGCGGCACAAAGCGGTCCTATGCGACAACCTCAAGGGGTTTCCCGGGTGGCGGAGTTTTTCGGGGATCATGGGGACAAGGGACATTGCGGCTGTCGCCCTTGGAGTTGGGCGGAAAGAAATGATGCGGTACTTGGATGGCCAGATGAAGAATTTGCATTCTAACTCGTCTACCCTGGTTGACTCTGGTCCTGTTCACGAGATAGTGGAAATGGGTGACGAAGTCAATCTCTTGGACATGCCTTTCCACGTTGTGTCCGAGGGAGACGTCGGGCGGTATGTGGGGTCGGCTTTCATGGTGTGTAAAGATCCAGATACTGGGATTAGCAATCTGTCCATCCACCGGCATCAGGTAAAGGGGGAGGATCGTCTGGGGATAATGATTGCGGCCGGCAAGCATGCGGGTCGCATCTATGCTAAGTATCGGCAGCGGGGTGAGCCGATGCCGGTCGCTATAGTCAACGGACATCATGGTGCCGTCGTTATGGCATCAACATGGACTGCTGCCTACGGCCTTGACGAGTACGACATAGCCAATGTGTTACTCGGTGAGCCGCTTGAATTGGTCAAGTGCAAGACAGTGGATTTGGAAGTTCCTTCGAATGCGGAGGTCGTTATTGAAGGCATGATCCCGCCCGATGTGCTGGAAGAGGAGGGTCCCTTCGGCGAGCACACGGGTTGCACGATCGCAGGCGAGGGGCCGAACCCGGTCGTAGAAGTGACGGCTGTTACTCGTCGAAAGGATGCCATATTCCTCCAAATAACAGAGGGTCCGGACACGGACGGCGCGATACTGGATGCACTCCCCATGGAAGTGCAAATATACCAGGGTATCAAGGACATGGGCGGAGGACTGGACATACGTCAAGTCGTCGTTCACGAAAGTGCCGGTGGCGGACACGTGGTCATTGTGCAAATGGTTCCTCAGTGGGAGGGAGAGACGCGAGCTGTTCTGATGGCTGCGCTTTCCAGTGAGTACCTGCACCCCAAGATTGCCATAGCAGTTGATGAGGACGCGGACCCTTATGATCCCAGAGAGTTGCTGTGGTCCCTTTCGACCAAAGTCAATCCCAGTGATGATGTCCTTGTCATCGATGGAACGCCCGGGCACTCGCTTGATGCGAGTCTTCCCCGTCTAACGCCCTACGACGTTAATCCCGTCATGCGTTTGGGATCGCGGATGGCTATTGATGCCTGCAAGCCCCCCGTTTCGCAAGGACACCACCGAGACGAATTGGCAAGGCTGTGGCCGAAGGGTTATTCATCCGTCGCCCTTGAGGATTTTCTGAACGGCTAGACCTGAAAAGCACCATTCTACGGGGCGTGCTGATATCTCAATCGGAGTAATTCCAATACTATACAGGGATGGAGTTCGCTGCAATGGCTAAAGACATGCGCAGCTATATGGAGGAACTTAAGCATAGGGGAGAGATCCTAACTCTGGCCGAGCAATTCGATGTAGATGCTGGTATAGGACAATACCTGTTTGCGCAGCGGGACAAGGCAGTGCTGTTCGGAAACGTTGCTGGTTATCCGAAGTGGAATGTTCTAGGCCAGGCTCCGGCAAACATGCGGCACATAGGAATAGCTTTTGACTGTGACTACAGAAACGTGGTCAAAGAATTTGCGCGGAGAATAGCTGAAGGTCTGAGAACTTGTAGAATTATAGATGATGGTCCGGTTAAGGAAACTATAATGAAAGATGACCAAGTGGACGTGCTATCTCTGCCTTCGCATGTTATAGGAGAAAAGGATCCTGGTCGATATATAGCCAGTGGCCTTTGCATAACAAAGGATCCTGATACAGGTATAAGAAATATGGCTATGCACAGATTGCAGGTGAAGGAAAAAGATAAGCTTGGTATATATATGGTTGAGGGTAAGCATACATGGACAATATACGAGAAATACAAGAGCATGGGCGAGGCTATGCCGATTGCTGTAGTGATTGGGCATCACCCAATGTACTATTTTGCTGCGGCATATAGTGGAAACTATATTCTTGACGAGCTGGAAGTTGCCGGGTCCTTGTTGGGGGAGACAGTAGATCTGGTGAAGTGCGAAACAGTGAATCTTGAGGTGCCGGCTTATGGCGAGATAGTGCTTGAGTGCGAAGCATTGCCAGATATTGAGGAGGAAGAAGGACCTTTCGCGGAATTTACGGATTATTATGGTAGCAGGATGAAGCGTCCAGTTCTCAGGATAAAGGCGATGACAGCGCGTCATGACTGTATCTATAAGGCGGTGCAAAGTAGCGCGCACAGTGAGTCCATTTTCTATAACAGTATACCCATGGCTGCAGCGATATATAGGGATCTCCAGAACGTGGGAGGGCGAGCTGACATAAGTGACGTGTCCTGTAGTTGGGGTAGCACTTTTAATGTTGTTGTGCAGATGAAGCCAAGATTCTTCGGCGAAGCGAAGCAGGTATTGCTTGCAGCGGTATCCAGCGTCTATTCGCATCAGAAAGTCGCCATAGCTGTCGACGAAGATGTGGACATATACGACCCACAGGACGTTGCGTGGGCAATTGCGACGAGGGTTAACCCGGAAGTTGACATATCGGTGGTATCCGGCGTTAGAGGTCATCCTTTGGACAATTCGCTTCCAGAAGTCGACGACCCAGCGGTAGAACCATGGCACAGAGTGGGTTCGCGGTGTGTGATAGATGCGACCAAGCCGCCAACCTCGGACCTGCATGGTAGAGGTATGTTCGACAGGGTCCGCCCACCGTCTGGGGAAGGGCCGGTCACAGTGACCAGCGACTCTGCTCCACAGAGGGGAGTCTAGTGTCGGCGCGAATAGGAAAGCTGTGGAAGCCGCAACCCCGGCACCGGGAAGATAATTGTCATCAAGAGTGCAGAGATGGGGCGGCTAAGCGGAGGGGGGTGCGAATAGCTAGAATATGCGCTCGTACGTGATGTACTGCAGTAGGGGAGTCGGGGATACGATACAGATGAAGGAGGACCGATGAGACGAGGATTTTTGGGCTTGGTGATAGTGTCGCTGCTTATGGCTGGCGGGGTGTATCTATTTGGGTGCGGTGGTTCGGAGCCTGCTGGTGAATCGACCTCTACCACTTCGGCGGAAGAGGAAGCTTCGTCAACAACGGCGGCGACGCAGACAGATTCGGGAGCGGAAACACCTAGAGACGTCCGCTTGAAGTTCTTTTCCGCTTCGCCGGGGGGGTCTTGGTACCCGATAGCAGTGGCTGCGGGGAAAGTATGGGAGGATAATATTGATGGGCTCACTGTGACGCACGAACCCGGAGGCGGCGTCGCGAACGTGATCGCGGTTAACGAGGCAAAGGAGCCAGCGGTTGGCTTGACTTTCAGCATATCAGTCGCTGATGGAATGGCAGCCAATCCTCCATTTGAGCAGAAGTACACGAATTTGAGAACTCTGGCGCAGCTCTACCCGAACTATGAGACGATTATTACGGCAAAGGATTCCGGGATCACAAGCGTCTCGGACCTGAAAGGTAAGCGAGTTGCACCTGGTATTAAGGGATATACCTCGGAAGGGGTCTTCGCTAACATACTCAGTGCTGCTGGGCTCGAATACAGCGACCTGGATAAAGTGAGTTTTGTTTCGGACAGCGATGCAGTAGATTTACTGAAAGATGGCCACATCGATGCTTACGTAGACACGATCGGGGCTTCGTCCGATTCATCGCTCATAGACCTGAGCACCACGACCCCAGTCAATGTCCTCCCAATTCCTGATGATTTGTTGCAGTCACTCAAAGAAATTTCTCCTGGAATGCAGCGTGGCTACTTGCCAGGAGGAGTGTACAAGGGCCTGGATCAAGAAGTTCCTACCGTGGTTTTCTCGTTGGGAATCCTAACCAATCCGAGCATGCCTGATGACCTCGCATATGACTTGACCAAGGCGCTGGCAGAGAACTGGGAAGCGAGTCTGATCACTGTTTCAGAGGATCTTCAGGGCGTCAAGACGGAAGACCTTGCAAATGAGGTCGGCGTGGAATTTCATCCGGGAGCCTTGCGTTATTACGAGGAACGCGGCTGGACGCCGTAGCTCGTTCGTATGAGTCAGTAAGATGAACAGCAGAAGTCAAGCTACTGCTGCAGGGACGCGACGGGTTGTCGTGCATGGTGTGTCTTGGAAGCAAGGACTGATCCAGAAGGTACGCCGACAACCCGTCCACCCAAGTTTCTGTTTGCTGGCGTGGGCAACTACAGCATAGAGGGAGTACCCGTTGCGCTATCTAAATAGAAAGTACATCGCCATCGCCGTCGGTGTGGGAATGTCAGTGTTTCACCTGTATACGGGGCTGTACGGATCCTACGAACCCGTGAGGCAAAGAAGTGTGCATTTGCTCTTCGTGCTATTGCTTGTGTTTGTTGCTGTGCCTGTACGTAAGATTGCATCCGAGCGAAAACAACGCGTCTATGATGTGGTCGATGTGCTTTTCGTAATAGCGTCCTTAGTGTCTCTAGGTTACCTGCTAGTTAATTTTGATTATGTGGCATTTGATAGGATATATTTTATAACTCCGCTTCTGACTATTGAAAAAGTACTAGGGATAGTAACAATTATCGTATTGCTTGAAGCAGGTAGGCGGACAGTTGGTATGTTCCTCAGCCTGTTAGCCGCTGCGTTCGTAGCTTATGTTTTTACGGCTTCCTATATGCCTGGTTTTTTGCACTACCCCAACGTTTCACTAAGCACATTTATCGACTTGCAATACCTAACGACAGAGGGAATATTTGGCATCCCGCTGGGCATTTCTGCAACCTACATAGTTCTCTTTATTCTTTTTGGAAGTTTTATGGTGCAGGTGGGTTTTGGCGAGTTTCTGACAAACACTGCTAAAGTCTTGGCGGGCCATAAGCGTGGAGGCCCAGCGAAGATTGCAATAATTACTAGCGCGTTTTTCGGGACTATCAATGGTAGCGGGAGTGGAAATGTAGCGGTGACCGGTACTTTCACGATACCTATGATGAAGAACGCGGGATTCAAACCAAAATTCGCAGCAGCGGTTGAGTCTGTAGCGTCGACGGGTGGACAGATAATGCCGCCGGTTATGGGCTCGGCTGCGTTCGTAATGGCACAATATTCTGGCATACCATACGTACGAATCATTGTACATGCGATGATTCCGGCACTTTTATTTTTCTCTGCACTTTATTTCATGGTGGATTTAGAAGCGGCAAAGTTACGACTGCCGGTTCTGGAGAAAGAGGACAAGAAGGTAATTTGGTCGGGGCTAAAGAACTACGGATTGATGATTATACCTATTATACTGCTGCTGTATTTGTTGGCTAGTGGCCGTACCCCGTTTAATGCCGTAACTATGAGTATTATGGCGGTTATTGGAATTAGTTTTCTGAGGAAGGAAACTAGGATGGGGCCGAAGGATTTTGTGACGGCGCTTTACAACGGAGCTAAGGGTACGGTAATAGTAGCGATTGCATGTGCATTGGCGGGAATGATTATCGGGTCTATTTACGCTACTGGTTTAGGGGATAGGTTTACGTCGCTCATAGTTGACTTGAGCGGGGAGTCCTTGCTCGTAGCCTTGATCGTGGCGATGGTTTCCTCCTTGATCTTGGGTATGGGCATGCCCACTACGGCAGCGTATGTTATGCAGGTGGCGCTGATCATTCCTGCTCTAATCACGCTGGGATTGGTTCCGTTGTCGGCGCACTTTTTCGCGTTCTACTTTGCTTGCCTCTCGTTGATCACTCCTCCAGTGGCGACTGCATCCTATGTGGCTGCCGGTATAGCTGATGCCCCTATGGCTGGCACCGCGGTGACGGGAGCGAAGATCGCGTTGGTCTCCTATATCGTGCCGTTCATGTTCGTGTATGAGCCGGCGCTTTTGCTTGTGGGTCCCGCGGCAAAGATTTTGGTGGCGGTTCCGACTGCTTTAATCGGCGTGTATGCCTTTGTCGTGGGCGTGCAAGGGTTTTGGCGAAGGAGACTGGATCCTGCAAAAAGACTCATCATCATAGTGTCCGCTCTTCTCATGGTATACCCAGGTTGGAGGGGCGATATTGTCGGTATTGTCGTCCTGGCCTTGCTGTTTTCGTGGGAGGTGTGGAGAGCGCGTGCACTCGAGATCTCCCCGGGCCCGTCGTGAAGCTGGGCAAGTAGGCTCGGAACAGCTGATAGTTTCAGATGACTCGGTGCCCATGGCGGAGCCCCGGCGCACTGGTGAGAATCCGGTGGGAGGTAGAGGTGGGACCACGATGGATTTAGGAGGGTCCAAGCGGGATCCGGAGTGACCTCGGATCATATTAACCATAGAGTGGACTCAGAGAGATGTCTCAGGGTAGGGGTGATGCGGGGCCAATCCTGCAGGCTCGGGTATGGGGAGAAGAAGTATGGAACGAGTGCGTTCAGACCTTGGCGAACAACTGGCGGTACTGGAGAACTATGGAGAACTGACGCGCGTGAGAAGCCATGCCGACCCGCGTTTCGAGCTTTCGGCCATAAGCAAGCACTTGTCACCCGGTCCGGCTATTCTGTTCGAACGAGTCAAAGGAGGCTTCGGGCCTGTAGTTATCGGAACTGACGGTACTCGCTGTCGCATAGCACGCCTTCTGGGAGTCGAGGAGAATAGGCTTATGGACCATTACGCGACAGCCATTGCCAATCCACTGCCACCAACGTACGTGGCCGAAGGGGCAGTCCAGCAGGTAGTCCGCTCCGAATCAATGGTCGACTTGGAGAGACTCCTCCCGCCCATCGTGCACTACGAGGGGGATGCGGGACCCAGTATCACGAGCGGGCTCGTACTGGTGAACCTGCCGAACCGGGGACTCCGCAACCTTTCCTTCCATCGTATGCAAGTCACGGGACCTCGGGAGATGCGTATCACAATCTTTCCCCGCCATCTTGCGGCTCTCGTGCAGGAGTATCGCGAGCGTTCCCTTCCCCTTCCAGCAGTCGTTGTCATCGGGTGCGTAACAGCCGTTCGTCTAGCTGCGGCAACTTCGGGTGCCCACATACCACTCGGTTATGATGAGATTGCGCTCGCAGGCTCTTTGCAAGGATCCCCTATTGAATTGGTCTCGGCGCTCAGCATTGATGGCTTAGTTCCTGCCAGGGCCCAGATCGCCATTGAAGGAGTGATACTTCCCGGAGTATGGAGTGAGGAGGGTCCATTTGCCCAATCTACCGGAGCTTACAGTAAACCGGCAGACCGCCAGGTGTTTCACGTCTCTACGGTGACCAGCCGCGAAATCCCTATCTACCAGGACCTTCTTGTCGGCTCGTCCGAGCATCTGCTACTCCAGTCCGTACCCCAAGAGCTCGTGGTGCTACTTGCCACGAGAGGAGTGGTCCCCGGGGTGCGTGCGGTTCACGTTTCTCCTTGGGGTTGTGGCAAGTTCCACGCAGTCATATCCATGACCACATCACGGGATGGGGAGGGCAAGGCAGCAATTCTGGCTGCGCTTGGCGCATCACCCGACCTTAAGCTCGTGGTAGCTGTCGACGATGATGTCGATCCGTTTGTACCTGAACAGGTGGAGTGGGCCGTGGCCACCAGGTTCCAGTCGGACCGCGACCTAGTGGTTATTTCGGGCGCGTCCGGAAACCCCATCGATCCGTCTGCCCGTAATGGAATTACTTCCAAGATGGGCATAGACGCTACATGCGGGTCAGGTGCGGAGAAGAAGCAGAAACTTCGAATCCCCGGATACGATGAAGTGAATGTAGCGGACTATCTATGAGCCTCGCGGCATGCGATTCTGAGTGAAGCCGCCGATGCCTCCACGTCCGTGTACTGAAACATACTACACGTCCTAGATGCGCAGCTTCGTCCTTCCCCGAGAAGAGATGCGTCTCTTGCGAGACACAGACGGCCCATACCTCGCATTCAAGAGAACTGAGTATCGGCAAACGCTCCATGACAATCTTGCAGAGAGGAGAACACTAGATGAGCGAAAGACCGATGAAGATGATTATGGAAGCAATCGATAGAGAGGAATTGGCATCATTAACAAGGAATCTTGTCGACATACCCAGCAATACGGGGAGCGAAAGGGAGATAGCACAATATATCGTAGAGTGGATGGAAGAAAACGGAATCAAGTCCTTTGGCCAGGAAATAGGCGATGGGAGGATGAACGCTGTTGGTATACTGCCGGGTAGTGGTAAAGGAAAGAGTTTAAGTTTTAATGGACATTTAGATACGAGTTTCGAAGGTGGAGTAGAGGATCTAAATATACTAAGAGAGGTGGTTCCGGAACAAAGGCCTATATCATATATTAAAGAGGACGCAATATATGGTTTGGGGGCCGTAAACGATAAAGGTCCTATCGCTGCTTATCTAATTGCAGCTAAAGCGATACGTGAAATTGGGGCAAAGATAGAGGGTGATATTGTTCTTGCTTGCGTGGCAGGAGAGATAGGCAAGGCGCAAGTGGATGCATACAATGGGCCAAAATACCGCGGAAAGGGAGTGGGTACGCGGCATCTTGTCAATAGTGGAATGATAACAGATTACGCGATAAACACAGAGCCGTCGGCGTTCGGCATAACATGGGCAATGGCAGGGGCGGCGTTCTTCAAGATTTCTACGACGGGGAGAGCGAGATACTCATCATTCACCAGGAGAGCTGGAAGTCTTGGTGAAAGTGAAAACGCGATACTCAAGATGATACCGGTGGTAGAGGCTATCGAGGAATGGGGTGCGCGGTTCGAGAACGTCAGGCAATATGAGTTTGGTGGAGGAGTGATTGTACCGAAGGTCACAATAGGTGCCATATCTGGTGGCGCGCCGTACAAGCCGAACTTTTCGCCCGCGGTTTGCAGTGTCTACGTCGATGTGCGTGTTCCTCCTGGAATGGGAGGTTTGGAGGTTAAGGACGAAATAGTGGATTGCCTTGGCCGCTTGGGCTTTGAGGTGGAAGTGGAGATGTTCTTGTTCCAGCGCGGGTATGAGGCGCAGGGTGCCGAGCCCCTCGTTCAGGCGATTTCCTTCGCATATTTCGACTTGTTTGGCACGGACATACCACGGATCGCGGCGCCGTATACGAGTTGCTGGGGAGATTTCAATATCTATTGTGAGGTGGGGGTACCGGCTGTGAAGATCGGTCCCTCGCCGAGTATCTCCAGTTATGGTGAACAAGTGGGTGGGATGGCAGTTGACGACTTGATGAAGGCAGCGCGACTATACGCGGCGACGATGATCAGGGTATGTGGAGGAGACGGGAATTGAGGTGTCATGGTGTGTGCGTTGTGAAGGCGTAGGGGGCAAGGGGGAGCGCAGGATACTTTATGCGGAGGACCCCGGAGGAATAGGCTGCAAAGACGCCGAGCCATGAACTGAGTGGGACTGTGATGGTTCAGTTGGTCGGCCTGGGACCTGCGGGAGTGTGCGGGAGTGTGAAGCGGTGTCTTCGAACTCTCTGATACTGCTGGACGTCGCCTTATGCCACTCCCCTTCCCCCGACGGATATGAGCGACGAGCGTAGCACGATGAATGTCACGCCACGTCTATCGGGGCACCGGTGGATCGCCTAATTTACTATCCATCGTCGACGGCTACGATTCACGAGGCTCCTGAGCAACGACGGCCTTTGCCTCCGCCCACCACATCCGATAGTAGCCAGCACCAAGCTGCGGCCCTCTCGTATTTCAAGCCAAAAGGCGAACGCATTCTTCCGGCGCCATCGGGAACGCGGTCCGGAGTTCCCGCAACTACTCGTCTCCAATTTGCTTCTGTGGCAATTCGGGGCCCGCGATTACTTCACCGGATCTTGCATATTCCGCGGCGCACTCTTGACTAAATGTACGGAAATATTATAATCAAATACCTAATGCAAGGTGTAGCATGCCACACTCTGTGCGAGGGACCTAGAAGGAGGGCAATCGGTGGAGGGTCGAGGTCTACAACCGGCGCTGGGGGATAAACGGCTTCATTTTGCCGACATCTTTTACCGGGGCATCGTCTATCTGGTCGCAGATCAACGGTTGGAATCGGGACACCGCATCGGGTCCATCACCGAACTGACTGAGGACTTCAACGCCAGTCGGGCCGTTGTGCGCGAAGGACTACGCTTGCTGGAACGGGACGGGATTGTACGGGTAAAGCCCGGTCCGGGCGGAGGTGTGTTCGTGTCCGCTCCTTCTGTAGAGGGTCTCACGCATTCCCTCGACATCTACAGCAGCCTCCATCAAGTTCCCGCTGATGACCTTGCCGAGGCTAGACTTGAGCTTGAAGTGGTAATGGCCGGTCTTGCCGCAATCCGGATGCAGGATTCTGAGGTGGCTCACCTGAAGGCGCTCAATCGCCGCTGGAAGGAGCGGGCGCACAAAGGAGGCACCGAGGAGCTTGCGGCTATCAACGTGGCCTTTCACAAGACGATCTGCCGGGCGGCCCGCAACCAGGTCTTTCTGGCCATCATGGATGCTCTTGAGGATCTTGTGTACGAGGCTGCCCTTCAGCCCGAATACCCGGAGAAGCTCTTAGGTGAGATGTTGGACTACTTTACGACGAGTCACGAGGAGGTTCTTAGCGCCATCGAGGTTGGAGAGGGCGACCGGGCTATGCGGGCTATGCGGGAGCACCTCGAGGTGTTCCGGCCCCATGCGTGGAAGATGCCGGTGCCCCCGGCGGGTGGAGGTACTGGGTAAATGACTGCCGATAGAAGGAAGGGGAGGAGGAGGCTTGGGGGTAGTTGAGACTTATTTACTTCGGTTGGTCTGTCTTCCTTCTTCCTGCGTGGAGCAGATGTTCTGGTGTACCCGACCATGGCTTCGGACTGGCTGATGCAGCGTTTTCGGGTTCTGGCCGCAGCAAGGGCAATTGAGAATCAGGTGTTCGTGGTGGTTGTGAACGCAA
>Ga0075530_1001076_pt1 | contig 12996 bp, 14 predicted proteins | sample NGEPerD_2_FD_75101 | JGI IMG/M metagenome (GOLD analysis project Ga0075530, IMG submission 75101) | Arctic peat soil microbial communities from the Barrow Environmental Observatory site, Barrow, Alaska, USA - NGEE PermafrostL1-D | ecosystem: Environmental > Terrestrial > Soil > Wetlands > Peat ...
ATCTGTATTGATCATTCAACCTGCCGAAGTACTATTAGCCTCCCCAACCAGCCCATGACGAGACCGACGGGAAGGATTTGATGGCACGCGGGAAGAAGAGCGATACCAAGCGCCCCATCGAATTCTACGAGCATCGGGATAAGTAGCGCGTCAACAATCCGCCGGTGGGCATTGCGTCGTTTTGCATCCTCCGCCGGTGTTGGCCCCAGTGATCGCCGAGGGAGACGTTGTAGGGCGGGGCGGTGAAGGCCATATGGGGACGCTGTTCTTGGAGCAGCCCCCCGGCGGGCTATGCGGTGGCAGCGGGAGGTCACGTCCACAACCTTCTGTAAGTAGCGTGGCCGCTCTTTGGCGAAAGTGGCCGTCGTCTCTGATGGACCTGCTGACCCGGGCAAATGAGCGTCTTGTACATTATGTACATTACGTACAAGACGGCATCCGGTCGCTTCACGGCAGCCAGTCACCTCATGGCAGCCGGTCGCTTCAGGGCTGGCCGGTCTGCCCGAGCCGATCACCCGCTATCTGCGTTTCACCGGGGTCGTGGGCACACCGATCCCTCGGACGGTTCACCTTCACCAGGCCGGGTCCATGCACTTGAGCCGGGGAGCGGACCCCGTCGACCTCGAGGCCGAGCAGTGGTACACTACGAGCCCGCCGGGCTTCGTCTGGGATGGGCTGTTGAAGAGGAGCTTTGTTCCCTTAGCCCGCGCTCGCGACCGGTATTCGGAGGGACGGGTTAGCATGTACGTTCGGGCGGCCGGGATCTATCCGATCGCCGACGAGACGGGGCCGGAGATGGATCAGGGCTCCATGCTGCGCTCTACCTGCAGGAGATGATCGCCTGGTTCCCGGCCGCCCTACTGGAGGACTACGTCTCCTTTGAGAAGGTGGCGGACAACGGGGCGAATGATGCCGTGGACGTCACCTTCACCCACCGGGGCAGGAGCGTCACCGGCCGCCTCTACGTGGACTTCGTTGCCGAGCGCTATCGCAGCGTGGACGGGGGGGTTCGGGTCCCCTCGCCGGCTTTCCTTGTCCTCTCACATGGGCAGGGAGAATATCTCGGAAACAGAGGGGTTGGTGCTCCTCTTTTTCTTCTCGCCTTACGGCGTGTTGCGCTTTGTTTGTAGTTAGCCTCGATCTTTCATCAAGCCCCGTAGACCCCACCTCCGGGCCCCCGAAACGGCCGATCCTAGGTATACCAGCCGCGCACCGGTGCCGCCCGGGAGCCTCCCGGTCCGGCCTGGAGGATCGGACGGTGGGTCCGGACCGCTGTAGGCGGATTCGTATGCATGCTGACGCTCGTCCCTCTCTGCTCTTTCGCTCTCGCGGGGGCGCTTGGCCCGGCAGACTATCCGGCAGGTAGCTCCTGCAGCCGCGCGAAGGCCTGAACCAGTGCATCCGCCCAGGGCCAGCTTCGCGGCAGACGTAAGGTGAGGCGCCGGGCGTGGGCGACGATCCTCCCGGCAACGTGGAAGAGCCGGTAGCGCAGGCACTTCGGTTCGCACGTTGCCAGCTCACCGTCGAGGAGCAGGTTCTTCGTAAAGGCCACCAGATCACAGCCGAGGAGCACGAGCTTCAGCCAGACCGCGTTGTGGGCAAAGGCGCGGAAGGGCAGGTTGCGAAGCCCGGAGGCCTTGGCGCAACGGATGGAATCCTCCACTGCGGCCCGGGAGCGGTGGATCTGCTCGAGGCGCGCGATGCGACGGCCTCTCTGATTGGTGAGGAAGACCTGGAAGCGGTAGCCGTCTGAGTCGGTGAAGGAGAGTTGTGCTCCGGGGTGGGGCCACTCCCGGCGACAGATGGCGCGCGTGCCCGGGGCCAGCCCGTAGAGGCCAGGTCCAGATCCACCAGTTCCGAGACCCAGGCCCCGCCACGCGGCCCACCATTTGCTCCAAGCGCCGGGACCCAGGCGGACTCGGGCGGGGTTGACTCTGCCCGCGGGCAACTGCAGAAGGGCACGACTCAAGACCCGATGTGGTCTGAGGCCGTGTTCGAACCGGCGAGAACTGGCATCCACCTCTGTCGATAGCAGACGTGGCTGGGGGTGACTGGCCGCAGCGCGCCCGACAGGCGGCTGTGAGCTTGTGCACTACCAGGAGCGAACAGACCGCCAGCATCCTACTGCTGGAGGATCCTCGCGGGCTTTTCGAGGACCGGTCCCAGCTGACTACGGTTGAGATTCTGGAGAGCCTGAACGCGATGGATGATAGGCCCTGGCCGTAGTGGCCCCGAGGTAAGGAACTCACCTCTCGGAGACACGGGAGGCTTTTGGCGCCGTTCAAGATCATACTTCGCACGGTTCGCGTGGGTGACGTCGTGAGGAAGAGTTTCACGTTGGAACAGTTCTCGGATACCTTCGGGAGGTACCTCTTCTCGCCTGCGCATCCGACCCGACCTTCGTAGACGAAGCGCCGGAGCGTACTGAGTTCGCCCTCGGACCGTCGGAGGTGTTCCGGCTATGACCGCGCGTGAACTGCTGGCTGCCTGTGACCACGCGTTTCTGTTGGTGCCGCGCGAGGCCTCTGACCTCGTGGTGGAAGTCCTGTTCCCGACGGAGCACCTGATGCCGCCGGAGCTGCCTCCCTTACTCAAGCAGCACAAGCCCGAAGCACTCGTACTGTTCGACTACACGGCCGAAGCCGACAACCTGCTCATGGCGTCCACGGCCGGTCCTGTGTCCGTGTGGCCTACCGGCTGCACCCTGAGTGGCAGGCATTGGAAGACGCCGTGGCGGTGGCCTACTGGACGGAAGACCTCTACAACCTCGAGACCGCCTTAGTGAATCGTGATGCCCACGCGCTGGAGGTCTTCGGCGGCTACCGTGCCGGGCGGACACCGTGAGCCGTGAGTGCACCCACACCCGAGTGCGTGGGCTGGCACCCTGGAAAACGCAACGTAAGACGTTGGCGCGCTTGGACGAAGTGCAGGCCGTGCTAGACGAATATCGGGATCGTCTGCCACTGACCGCGCGACAGCTCTACTACCGGCTGGTAGGCGCGTTCGACTACCCGAAGACTGAGAAAACCTACGAACGACTAGGCGAGATTCTGAACCGTGCGCGCCGTGCCGGGATGGTGCCGCAGCTGGTGCGAGTGACTGAACCCTACGGCGTACCGGTGCTTACGTCCGGCGGGTTCAACTCGACCACCGCCAAGCTTGACGCCGCCTGCCGGTATGCCGACGCAGACGCACCCACCGTTGTGTTGCACGTGGGAGACCACGATCCGTCCAGATGCGCCGTCTTCGATTCTCTGGAAGACGACATGCAAACAATGCTTCTAGGCCTGGACGCGCCCGAGTCTGTCACCTGCGTACGGTGTGCTGTGACCCCCGAACAGATAGCGCGCCACCGGCTCTCCGATTCGCCCGTCAAGAAGACAGACAAGCGCGGCAACTGGCGGGGGGGCACGGTGCAGGCGGAAGCACTCGCACTCGACCAGCTGGCAGACGAAGTACGCCGCGCGGTTCTTGATTAGTTCGATACCAAGACTCTCGCAGCGGTTGAAGCAAAGGCGGCCGCGGATCAAGCCGCCATTCTTGCCACTCTCGCAAACCTGGAGGTTTGATCGTGGTCACGGAAGAACTCTGTATCGAAGTCAGAAAGGGCTCCAAAGATCGGCTCTTGGTCCGCCCGTGGGAGAACGGCCCGTACACCTACGTCTCTCTAGCTCAGCAGACCATGGGGAACTCGGGCGCGTACGTCTTCATGGCGGGCGCTCGCCATGGCACCGGACGAAGCGCGGGCGCTGGCTATGGCTGTTGCGGGCATGGCGGATCACGTGGAGGGCATGACGGCCGACGCTGACGAGGGGGACTGAGCCATGGGCCGAGCCTGCACACTGTGTGTCCATCCCGATCGGCCGGCTGTGCAGATGAAGTGGGCTGAATGAATCCTTTACGCTAAGGAGAATTACATCATGGTGGCACAGAAAAGGAGAGGGTAAGAGTAGCAAAGGGCCGTGAAACCAAAGTGCGATTCAGTGAACTCACAGCCCAAGGGCTCAGCTTCGCGAAAATAGCCCAGGAACTCAAGGTGAGCAAGCCTACCCTGATCAAGTGGAGCGAGGATAAGGAACTACAGCGGACCATCAAAAACCTCCAGGCGATAAAGCTAGAGGCCCTCCAGGTAAAAGTACTACGCCCGCAAGGTGCAAAGGTTGAGCTAGTCGGGGAGCAGGCGGAAGCCATGAAGGCGGAACTGGCCCAGCGGGACCTCTCGGACCTTCCTACCCATAAGCCCCTAAGTCTCCTGCTCAGATTCGCGGCGGCGCTCAAGGCGGAGGAGGCGCCCCCGACCTTCCAGGGCGAGGAGCAGGAGTTGGCCGAGCAGCTTACGAGCCTGAGCCTGGGGAAGGTCCCCACCTGTTCTATTTGACTAGTTCCGGGAACCAGAACTTGCCCGTTTCTTTGCCGGGGAAAAACAAGACGGCCCGGAGGAAGGCCCCGGCCCGGGCATAACCGGCTCTTGGGGGGCTTCTCAAGAGCGGGGGGCAGCGACGCGGCAGAACACGCTACGGCGCGGCCTCGTCGCATGACAACGGGGGGCCCCGCAGGGCCTGGCCAACCTCTCCGATGGTGGCATCACCCGGGGCCGACTGTTGCACCTCATACTGTTGGAACCTATTCATCCTGGGGGTCTTCGTCGTCATCGTCCTCCGTGGCGGGCTATCAGGTCGCGAAGAGAGCGGTGCGCATATCCCATGATGACGCCGAGCTGCAGCCAGCTACGGGGTGAGGGGTCGAGGCGGTCCTCGAGTTGGCGGATCTCCGCATTTCGTAAGAGCATGTAGGAGGCGAGGGGGTTAAGGACCGATTGGCCTTGGGAACCTTCGACCAGTCGGCTCTTCACGAGGCCGCGGCGGGCACGTTCCCGCTCATCAACCACGGTTAGGAGCCTTTCGACTACCGGGCGGTCCGACGGGGTCCACGCGCCGGCTATGTCGCCGGACCAGGTCTTGATCCACCATTCCTTGGAATGCTTGAGCCACCGGATTCCACGAGGTGCGGGAGGCACCAGAGGCACTTCCCCGCCCCGTCCGCCGGGGAGTACACTGAGTCCACGGCGCTTCCGTCGGCGTCGGTCGGGGATCCCAGCCGCGGCCGCGTCTTTTCCACCATCACCATAGACGCCGAGCTCGCCGCAGCAAGCCTTCTCGAGCAAGACGGCGTAGATCTGGGAACCGACGTGCGCGTGGAGACGGAGACGGCCTTCGGCTCCGGTCTTGCTTTCGAGGACGAGATGCTCCAGCGTTCAGTGTTTCCTAAGTAGTCTCGCGTCTCTCGGAGAATGCCGCACCAAGCATCGTCCGCGTCGGCACGGGACTCCGTCGATTATGATGTTTGCTGACAGCCGATTGTTGCTCGCGATGCGACGAATCAGGTTTGGAGCTTCCTGTCCATGTCTTAAACGTACCACGCCGACCGACTCGGTCTCCACACTATGCACGCAACTTTACCGTCGAGAAGATCGTCAATGGAAGCGTGGCCTGGGGCTACTTGGAGAGACGAACGTCATGCCGACATCATGACGTTTCCAAATAGCTTGGGCAGAACCGTTCGACTGCATCCTAGCTCCCGCTGGACTTGACAGTCCAGCGGGCAACTGATAATAATTCAATTCTGCCGTAGAGGCGCAAAGTGTGTCCAGTCTCAATGGGCATCGACCAATTTAGGGGGATTTGGCGTGGTGAATCGACGGAAGAATTGGACTCTTGTCTGTACAAGCTTTCTGATTGGCTTTCTTGTTCTTGTGACGCTCGGGGGATGTGGCGGGAACGATACATCGGATACATCGCAGACATCCCAGGCAACGGAATCCTCGAGCACAACCGAGGCTTCAACTGGTTCGTCTGCGGAAAGTACGCCTCTCAAGGTAGGCATACTCGCCTCGTATACCAACATTACCCCCGAACAATCGAGAATGGTCACCGAGGGTGCCGAGTTGGCCTTTGATGAAGCTAATCGCGAGGCTGGGGGAAGGGCGATTGAGGTTATCAAGGAGGACACGGAGTTCGACCCGAGTGTTGGCTTGACGAAGCTTCGCCGATTGGTTGAGGAGGAGCAGGTAGATTTCGTAATTGGCCCAATTAGCAGTGGAGTTGCTATGGCCATTAAGGACTATGTCAGCAATCAAGATGTTACTTTAATTGTCCCGTGTGCATTTACGCGACAACTGACAACCCCTGAGAATGCCATAGAAAACATATTCCGGGTTGTTGAAACCACTGATCAAGGGAACTATCCCATGGGAGAGTGGATCTTCAACAACACGCAACATCGCAATATTGTGCTTGCGGCTCAGGACTATGCGGCAGGACACGATTCCGTAGATGCATTCAGGGCCGGGTTTGAGAAGGCCGGTGGAAAGATTGTAGGCGAGGTATATACGCCAATCGGTACCATGGACTATGCGTCGTATATGGGAGACTTGGACGTCGAGGGCGCCGATGCTACATACGTCTTCTATGGCGGAACCGATGCGGTTGGCTTTGTCCAACAGTACGACGAGTTCGGCGTGAAAGAGAACCAACCCTTGTATGGATACACTTCCATCGCAGACGATCCTTACCTACCGAGTATGGGTGAAGCTGCGGTGGGAGTTGTCAGCAGCACCGTATATAGCCCCTCGCTAGATACACCGGAGAACAGGGCGTTTGTTGAAGCCTACAGCGGGGCGTATGATGAGGCTCCTTCTCACTATAGTGAATATGGATACGTTGCTGGGCAGATGATCCTTGCGGTGGTCGACTCCTTGAACGGGGACTTGGGCAGCGCTTCCAATGTGAGCAACGAAATCATGCAGATTGCCAGCGATATTGTTACTCCGTCGGGCCCCTTGGCATTCGACGAATATCGTCAAAGGATCGTCACCGAGCGAGTGCAGAAGGTTGAAATGGGGGAGGACGGGCAGGTTCAGAACGTTGTGTTTGACACAATTGGCGAGGTAGCTCAGGAAGACGTATGGGGATGGGCCAACCAGTAGTCTCGCTCCCAGGGCTTCTGAAACCGATCGGAGGATCTGAACCGGTATGACGATACCCGAGTTTGCCGCTACAGGCTGTTTGACCCGTGGACCGCTGATGCTATTGGCCGGGGACAGATGAGGGTGAACTCAGGAGCATGGCTGGCGGTCCTGTCAGGATGTATGCAGGTTCAACACGGGGGTTCGGGCGTTACCGCATAGAGAATGTATGCGGTAACGCCCGAAGGAGAAGGCCAACAGAGTATAGGCTGTTTCTAACAGTTTGATCCGGGCAACCTTCCGCTGTAGCTTGAGAAACATGAGACACTCCATTTCAATCGTGAGATGAGGTAACGTGCCTTCGAGTTAGCGGAGTGCCGCTGTTTGGACTATTTTCGAGGAGTTGAGCAATCGTAGACTTTCTGATCTTTCAAACTCTCAACGGAATTGTATTTGGACTAGTACTTTTTCTGATGGCTGCTGGTTTGACTCTCGTTTTGGGAGTCATGGGAGTTATAAACCTCGCTCACGGATCGTATTATCTTCTAGGAGGATATGTTGGATTTAGCATAGCCAAACATACTGGCAGTTTTTTTCTCGGCCTATTGGGAGGCACGACGGTGGCAGGTGTGCTTGGCGTATTTACCTATAGGATACTTTTATCGCGTAGATTTGCAGAAAGCGAGCTTGCCCAAGTCCTCATCACTTTTGGCTTGCTATTGGTTTTTGCTGACATTTTTCTATGGATATGGGGCGGGGTGCCGCTTAGCATACCCAAACCAGACATTCTTAGGGGCGGTGTCCACGTAGCTGGCATGACATACCCGCTATTTAGGCTCTTCATTATTCCTGCTGGCGCGGCAGTATTTCTATTCCTTTGGTGGTTTCAGGAACGCACGAAATACGGGGCGGTAGTCCGAGCAGGTGTAGACGACGAGCAAATGACTCAGGCAATAGGGATCAACATATCAGTGGTGAAGACCTTGGTGTTTGGCCTCGGTGCACTACTGGCGGGTTTTGCAGGTGCGGCCGGAGGTCCATTCGTGGGTCTATATCCAGGATTGGATGTCGGCATACTTGTGTTAGCGCTGGTGGTTGTGATCATCGGAGGGAAAGGGAGTCTTTGGGGAGCATTGATAGGGGCGCTATGCATAGGATTGTTGGATTCTTTCGGGAATAGCTTATTGCCTGAATTTTCTCTCTTCACGATCTTCGGAGCGATGGTCTTTGTACTGGCCGTCAAGCCGAGTGGCATTCTGGGGCGAGAATGAAGCGCTTAGGGCTTTGGCCAGCACTAGCAGTTATCCTTGCAGGTATGTGCCTGCTCCCGTGGGTAATCAGCTCATATTATTTAGGTTTAGCTACGTTAATACTGGCTACGGCGATTTTTGCAATGAGCTTAGACCTCATACAGGGGTATCTGGGTTTGGCTTCATTGGGTCATGGAGCTTTTTGGGGTACATCAGCCTATGCTGTCGGTTTGATGAATACAAGGCTGGATGGCGCTGCAGGTCTTGTCGGGGAATTTGCAGTAGGGATTTTTGCTGCAGCGATCGTTGCGGCTGTGTTGGGATTAATAGCATTAAGAAGTAAAGGCGTATACTTTCTGATGATTACGTTGGCTTCGGCTATGATGCTGTGGGGCGTCGCAGTTAAGTGGCGTGCCGTTACGGGTGGCGATGACGGGATAGTGGGGATAGGGAGACCCTCTTTTGGTTTTGCTGGAATGGATCTGGGCGATCATACGCAGTTCTATTTTTTTGTACTTGCTTTTACAGTTATAGCGGGCCTACTTATGTATGCGATTGTGAAATCGACGTTCGGCAAGGTGCTGGAGGGCGTTAGAGAGAGCGAAGTAAGAATGAAGGCACTAGGTTACAATGTGTGGTTACACAAGTACATTGCGTTTGTAGTGGCGGGCGTTTTCGCTGGACTAGGGGGGATTCTAGCCACTTACTACAACGGTTACGTGGGCCCGTCAGAGTTGCATCTGGTGACGTCGGCGGAGGCTCTGATTATGGTCATTTTGGGCGGAGCGGGTACTCTATTTGGTCCGGCGGTCGGCGCCCTAGTGGTTGTTCTCATTAAGAGTATTGGAAGCGGCTACACTCAGCATTGGATGCTGATTCTAGGCGCGCTGTACATAGGCACGGTCGTCCTTGCTCCTGACGGCGTATTTAACCTGTTCCTACGCTGGTGGCGGGGTGAGTAGGATGGAGGCCTTGCGAGTCGAGAATTTGTCACGAAGATTTGGGGGTTTGTTGGCTCTGGATGGAGTGTCTTTCGCGGTTGCCAGCGGCGAGAGATTGGGGATTATCGGTCCAAACGGTGCCGGTAAGACGACCCTATTTCAGATTGTTAGCGGCATTATTCGTCCGTCGGAAGGTAGGGTCCTTGCTTATGAACGAGACATCACCAATATGCCTGCGCATGGGAGGGCGGCGGCAGGTATTGGGCGCACTTTTCAGATAACAAATCTATTTATGCAGTTAAGTGTGCTAGAAAATATCGTCTTAGCATTACAGGCGCACAGTAGAGCGAAATATAATTTGCTTAAACCGTTCTTGGCGTATGATGGGATAGTATTGAAAGCTGAAGAGTTGTTACTTGAGTGGGGCCTTGCTCATCGGGCAGCGGAACCTGTCGAGACGCTGGCCTACGGTGAGCAGCGCCAGCTAGAGATCATACTGGCGCTTGCTCAGGAACCGTCGATATTGTTGTTGGACGAGCCGACATGTGGATTATCGCCCGAAGAAGCGGACAAGTGCGTGTCAGTGTTGCAGAGTTTGAGCCGTAGTATTGCCCTGGTTCTTATCGATCACGATATGGATGTTCTATTTTCAGTTGTTGATAGGGTTGTTGTGATGCATTTCGGTAGTGTTGTAGCTGATGGCAGGCCTGACGAGGTCAAGGCCGATTCTAAAGTGCAACAAATATACATGGGTGCGGTAGATGAGTATTCTAGAAGTTGAGGCGGTGCATACATACTATGGCAGTTCCCACGTATTGCACGGGCTCGATATGAGGATCGACCAAGGGCAAATAGTAGCGGTGCTGGGGAGAAACGGTGCCGGGAAGACCACGCTTGTGCATTCGATCATCGGTTTCAACCCTATACGATCAGGAAGGATTCACTTCAAGGACGAGGACATTTCTCATCAGCCCACTCATCTTATTGCCAGGAAAGGCATAGGGTTGATTCCGCAAGGGAGGCGCATCTTTCCTTCCTTAACTGTCGAAGAGAACCTGGCGATAGCGGTGCGGGCTGGGGAGACCTCGGAGTGGTCGGTAGGGAGGGTACTGTCACTGTTCGAGAACTTGCGCTCCAGGCTGCAGTCTAGGGCTGGTGACTTGAGCGGTGGGGAACAGCAAATGCTTGCGTGTGGCCGTGCATTAGTCGGCAATCCTGATTTGATTATTTTGGACGAGCCAAGCGAGGGGCTGGCTCCTTTGATGATTCGAGAGCTAGCTGGTGCGATACGAGAGATGAAGGCACATGGCCATTCTGTACTCTTGGTCGAACAGAATTTACCCTTTGCGTTGGGTCTTGCGGACTATGTATATGTGATGAATCGGGGGGTGGTCGTACACGAATCTAGACCTGAAGAAGTAATGCAGAACGCGGAAATGGCTAAGCAGTATCTTGGAGTGTAGGTAGCGTAAGCGCAGCTGGTGTGTCGGTGTGGAGAGAAAATGGGGCACATTGGTGAAGCGAGCGTGCCGTTAGTGGTCAGGAGGCGGGCATGTCATTTGACGAATACACTGGTGCAATGTTTGGTCCGGGGTGGAAGACTTCGGAAAAAAAGTACGACTTTGTGGAGCAGAGAGACGTCAGGATTCCAATGCCTGATGGCGTAGAGTTGAGCAGCGATATCTGGCGGCCCGATAGTGACGAGAAGGTTCCCGCCATACTTGGATTCCATTGCTATCATCAAGATGCCCAGACAGGCCCAATCCGTCCTGCCGCGATCTCGTCAGCCCAGTGGAAGAATCCGGGCCAGGAGCGCACCAATGCTTCGCTTGAGGCTGGGGATCCTATTTTCTTCGCGCGTCGTGGTTACGCGCATGTCGTGTGTAATGCTCGCGGAACGGGATTATCTGGGGGGAGGTGGCATTTCACTGGTCCTCAGGAGGTCCAAGACGTATACGACACGATCGAATGGATTGCGGACCAGCCTTGGTGCGACGGAAACGTTGCCATGTTTGGCGTTTCATACTTCGCATGGGTTCAACTCTTCGCAGCAACTCTCAACCCCCCCCATTTGAAGACGATCTTCTGTCCCTGGGGGGCCACTGACCTCTACCGAGACATCTTCTACCGCGGCGGAATCTTCGCCTACAAGTGGCCGGTGGGGTGGAGCCAGACGTCGCACACCTATGCAAAGACGAGGCCTGAGAACTATTCAAAGAACGAACTCGGGGAAGAAGGCTACCGGCGAGCTGTGGAGACGTTGCTTGAGGATGAAGACATACAGGCAGCCGAGGACCTCGCAGCTGTTTTGAGAAGGCCCGAAGAAGGACCTAACCCGTTCGTCGTGGATCTTGCCCTTCACTCTACCTATGATAGATACTGGCAAGAAAGAACGGTGGATTACAGCAAGATAGATATACCGGCCTATATTGGCAGCGACTGGGCTTGCTATGGTATTCATTTGCCAGCTGCCTTTCGTAGTTGGGAGAATCTTGATGTTCCGAAAAGGATGATAATTGGCCCCCCGGTTTACCTAGATCGCCCATTGTATCAACTTCAGCATGAGGCGATCCGATGGTTCGACTATTGGATAAAAGGGGTGGAAACGGGAATAATGGATGAGCCGCCAATTAGGGTATTCATCATGAATACCGGGGAATGGAAGGAAGGTAAGGAGTGGCCATTTCCAGAAACCAAATTTACGCCGTTCTACCTACATGAGGATAGGCTACTATCGGAGCATGAACACTGGAGTTATGAAGGTAGTGACTCATTCGAGGACTCGCCTTGGATGCGTGGCTCATTGGAATATGCAACGCCTCCGCTTGTAGAGAACACCGAAGTTGTAGGGCCTATTGCATTAAAGTTGTACGCTGCTACGACAGATACGGAAGTCAATTGGATAGTTTCATTATTGGAAGTAGGTCCAGAGGGAGGGGAGCGGCTACTTACCAAGGGTTGGCTCAAGGGTTCGCATCGGGAAATAGATGAGGTGGAGTCGAAGCCCTGGGAGCCTATATATACCCATGCCAAAGCTGAACCCTTGACGCCGTTGGAAATATATGAGTTCAATATCAAAGTGGTTCCTACGGGCAACCTTTTCAAAGCAGGATCTAAGATCGCCCTAAAGATTAGTTGCGTGGATGATGCGCCCAAGAGTTCCCTTCAGCTGATCGGTACCGGGAGTCTTTCAAGGACGTCCGTGTCGAGGATCACAGTTTTCCATAATCAGGAATACCCCTCGTATCTGCTCCTACCGATTACGAAGGGTAACTACGTCAACACGTTCTTTTCGGGTGGACAATTATCCGGGACTGCCTGAGGGAGTTGTCTAGTCCAAGATGGAAGGAGAACCGCACAGTGCTCTAAACTGGTAACTGGACAGCCATGCTTTCAAGAGCGGCAGGTGAGCGCATAGTTGGTTGCAGGGGCCTCCAGGGGTCCCTGCAGTATGTTGGTGTGGCGCTCGCAAAGTGCCTGTGCACAAGAGAATAGTCAGTTCTGGTGGCTTGCGCCTCCAGACAGGGCTCGAATGGCTGCTAATGGTGGCTGAAGACGGGAGAGCTCTACAGTGGACCATGCGCGGTAGAGGACAAGCTTTATAGGCGTGTGCTACCCTTTTCGAAACTGCCTGCGCGTAGTTATCTTGAGAAACGGGTGACAAGGATCCCGTATCGTGCTCCCCGCGCCGGTCGCGCGCGGAGACTAATTCTGAGAAAGCTCCTCCACCCCTTCCACCTCCGATATTATCCGGATAAGGGTGGCCGGGGTCAGGGATTTCGGTAGTTCCAGGACCAGGCGGATACTGTTTATGTCCTGGTCCTCCTTCTCCACACTCATC
>Ga0075530_1001077_pt1 | contig 12996 bp, 9 predicted proteins | sample NGEPerD_2_FD_75101 | JGI IMG/M metagenome (GOLD analysis project Ga0075530, IMG submission 75101) | Arctic peat soil microbial communities from the Barrow Environmental Observatory site, Barrow, Alaska, USA - NGEE PermafrostL1-D | ecosystem: Environmental > Terrestrial > Soil > Wetlands > Peat ...
CTGGGAAGTATTGGGTTCACCATTTTCAAAAACGACCATGGAGCCGTAACTTTCTTTACCGGCGTGATGTGAAATATCATAACCCTCCAAACGACTAATTTTACGCTCGTTTAAATCCTCATCGCGTGTTAAGAGCGAAACATCTTGAAGATGCTGAAGGGCTTTAGCTTGTTCGAGATTAGCCTTCTTAAGTTTAATCATCAATCTCTTTTTTTCTCCCTTTAAGAGCAGAACAATATTATCAATATTCTTTTTATACTCGCGTGCGCTAATTTTGCCGACACAAACACCAGGACAAAGTCCGATTTGATAGTCAAAACAAGCCCGACCACTATTTGGCTTACAAGTTCCATACGGAAAAATGCGGCGAATTAGGCGCAGGGCATTTTGCAATAAATAAAATGATTGATAAGGACCGAAAATTTGCGCCGTCCCCGCGGGAAACTTTTTTAATTCATGGCCACGAATGATAATTGGTCGAGTAAATTCCTTCTTGGGAATAACTACATAAATAAAAGAACGGTCATCACGGTCCACAATATTATATTTCGGCCAGTATTTTTTAATATTTTGCGCTTCTAAAATAATCGCTTCCAAGAGAGTTTCAGTTTCTTCATATCGCAAATTACGAGCAGCAGTGACCATTTCGGCAATCCGCGAGCTAATTCCCTTTTGAAAATATTGGCTTAAACGGGCCTTAAGGCTAGTCGCCCGCCCAACATAAAGCACAGCTCCCTGTTTATCCAGCCAAAAATAGACCCCAGGCTTTTTAGGGGCTGATTTAGCAATGGTGGATAAGTCTCTTGACATAAATTTTTTTAGTGCTAAGCTCTTACTACAGTAGATGATTTAAATATTTTTTATTGTATCGAGTAAAATCGATTCGCTGGATAACACCAGCAAATGGTCGCACGACGTGGTTGAGGCAAATAGCTTCATAAGAAGCAAGCGCCCTCGAAGCAAATCGAAAAAACGTCTAAGCAGACATGCAACGCGACCGTCCTAATCCCCAGCAACAAAAAAACAGTTTTTGAAGGCAAAAAATCCTTCGCATTCGAAGGCAAAAAACCTTCCAAATAAAAACTCTAGTTGCTGGGTTTTTTTTTATTTTTTAAGTACGGCTTTAAATATTTTCCGGTCTCTGATTCTGGTTCACGAATTATATCTTCTGGGGCACCCGCGGCTACTAAACGTCCGCCCTTATCGCCACCATCTGGTCCTAAATCAATAATATAATCCATTGATTTAAGCATATGCATATTATGCTCAATCACCAAAACCGAATTTCCCTTCTCAACTAGCTTATTCAAAACGGTAAGCAACATATCAATATCATAATAATGTAAACCAGTTGTTGGTTCGTCTAATAAATATAAAGTCCTTTTCCCTAAAGTATGAGTCAATTCTTTAGCAATTTTTATTCTCTGAGCCTCACCACCAGATAAGGTAGTCGCGCTCTGACCAATTTTAATATAGCCTAAGCCGACTGACTGCAAAACTTTTAATTTTTCCGTGATGTAATAGTTACCTTCAAAATGATCAATGGCCTCATCAATCGTTAAATCTAAAATTTCCGCAATATTTTTATTCTTATATTTTACTTGCAAAGTCTCACGATTAAATCTTTTACCGCGACAAACTTCGCATTCCACTAAAACCGGGGGTAAGAAATGCATCTCAATCAAGTTAGCGCCCGCCCCTTGGCAGGCTTCACAACGTCCACCAGGACGATTAAAAGAAAAACGCCCAATACCATAACCTCTTTCGCGCGCTTCCGGTAAACCGGCAAAGAAATCACGAATAGGTGTGAAAATACCAGTATAAGTAGCCGGGTTAGAACGCGGTGTGCGACCAATTGGCGATTGATTAATCACGACCACTTTACTAATATAATCCGTGCCTTTTATATCTTTAACTTCTTCTAATTTTGCCCGGCCACCAGGACGGGCTTTAATATGGGAAACATTTTTATATAAAACATCATACAAAAAGGAGGATTTACCACTCCCGGAAACACCACTAATTCCCACTAAACGTCCCAGCGGAATCTCGACCGTAATATTTTTCAAATTATTGGCTGTCGCCCCAATTATTTTTAAAGCGCCGTGATTTTGTTCGCGTCTTTTACTTGGTAAATTTATTTCTCGCTCGCCATTTAAATATTGTAGGGTTAATGATTTTTGGCTAGCCGATTTATCTTTTCCCGCTAAAAGAGCCTTAGTTTCGCCCGCAGCCATGATTTCCCCGCCATGTACACCAGCGAGGGGGCCTAAATCAACTAAATAATCAGCCGCTAAAATCGTTTTTTCATCATGTTCCACAATAATAACGGTATTGTCTTTATCACGTAGTTTTTTTAAAGTATCAATTAACTTTTCGGTGTCACGTTCATGTAAACCGATTGTTGGCTCATCTAAAACATATAAAGTTCTAGATAAGTGCGAACCAATTTGCGAAGACAGGCGAATGCGTTGCGCTTCACCACCCGATAAAGTATGCGCCTCGCGTTCTAAGCTTAAATAATTTAATCCGACTTTAAGTAAGAATTCTAAACGGCTGATAATTTGGACAACCACGTTTTCCGCAATAGTCATTTCTCGCTTAGTCATTTTTTCATAATAAGTGTTGAAAAAATCTAAAGCTTTATCCAAAGAAAGTGCCGCGACCTGAGCAATATTTCGATTTGCAACTTTAACAGACAATCCTTCTGGTTTTAATCTGGCGCCACCGCAAGCTTCACATTTCTCAGCACTAAAAAAATTCTTTTTGCCAAGCCCTGAACATTCTGGGCAAGCACCAGAGGGCGAGTTAAAAGAAAATAGCCGCGGTTCAACTTCCGGGAAAGAAAAATTATCGTTAGGACAAGTCCAATTGGATGATAATAAAAATTCTTGCTTTTCATATTTAGCAACTACTAACCCCTTACTATATTCCATCGCGCTTTCTACCGCCTCAAACAAACGTGGCTGGTCATCAAGCATAACCTTATCAATTACAATATCAATGTCATGATTTTGTCTCGCCGCTAATTTTATTTTCTCACGCAAAGAATGAATTTTGCCGTCTATGCGCGCCTCGGCATAACCAAGCCCTAAATAATTATATAGAAGTTGATAATATTCACCTTTGCGATTACGGATAACCGGCGACATAATAATGGCATATTTTTCGCCGGCCTCCTGACCGCGATTAATAATAATGTCCACCATCTCTTCAGTCGTTAGTTTTTCAATCTTGTGGCCACAAAGCGGACAATATACTTCACCAACACGAGCATATAAAACCCGCAAATAATCATAAATATCAGTTAAGGTTCCAACTGTCGAACGGGGATTATGAGACAAGGCTTTTTGGTCGATAGAAATGGCTGGCGCCAAGCCGACAATCTCATCAACATCGGCTGGTTTTTTCTGACCCAAAAATTGGCGCATATAGGGCGACAGTGATTCCACATATTGTCTTTGCCCTTCCGCAAAAATAGTATCAAAAGCCAGCGACGACTTGCCGCTACCTGAAACCCCAGAAATAACCGTTAATTTATTATGCGGTATCTCCAGATTAATATTTTTCAAATTATGCATCCGCGCGCCGCGGATAAGCATCTTCCCTTTATTATCTGACATATTTTATAAATGGATTTGGTCCAGAAAAAGTTATAAGCGGAGTATTATGATTTATAATATCATTCGGGACACCATACTTTTTATTATATAAGGTATCGGCGGCACAAAACAATGCCCGTGAATAATCAAAACCTAATTTAGTGCTCACCGCTTTTACTATTTCTTCGGATTGGCCTTCAACTTCAACATATGGTTCTAAATATGGCCATTCATCAATGGTAATTTCCGTATTATCAAGTGTCCAAAGTTCACGCCGGCTTTCTTGAAAAGCTTTTTGTTTAGCCCCTGTAGCCTCTAAAAGCGCGACGCCTTCGGCAAAATTATCTATCTTCAACTGGATTTCTTTTTGATTCTCTATTTTATCACCATCAACAACTTTCAAGCTCATCGTAATTTTATCACCTTCATCACGAACTCTGAGCCAGCCACCAGGTATTTCATGCCCGACCGGTAATTCAAAAACGACACGCTTCATTAAGAATTCTGGTTTAATAAGCTGAGCACCAGCTGCTTTTAAACGTGTACGTATCTCATTTTTATCAATATTTATAAAAGTTGCTTCGTATTCAATGTTCATAAATTTATTCCTCCTCTTTATCCAAAAACCCCTCAATCTTTTTAAAAATATTAGTCGGGGTAATATTATGTTCTTTATTATATTTAAGTTGTTTCTTACGCCGTCTTTCAGCTTCATTAATCGCCCGCTTCATAGACTCAGTTTTTTTATCGGCGTAAAGAATAATTTTTCCCTTAACATTGCGCGCCGCGCGGCCCATAGTTTGCATCAAACTAGTTTGACTGCGTAAAAAGCCCTCTCTATCCGCATCTAAAATGGCCACGAGAGTTACTTCTGGCAAATCTAAACCTTCTCTTAATAAATTAACACCAATTAAAACGTCAAAGGCGCCTTCCCGAAAATTCTTTAAAATCTCCGTGCGCTCAAAAGTCTTAATATCGCTATGAAGATAATTGGAACGAAATCCTTGGCCATTTAAATAAGTATTTAAATCTTCGGCTTGTTTTTTAGTTAAAGTATTAATAATTGCCCGTTCGCCTAAACGCGCGATTTCCTTAACTTCGGCCATGACATCGTTTATCTGGCTATAATTAGTTTCTTTATTAAACACGGGCCTAATTTCAATTTCGGGATCTATTAAACCGGTCGGACGAATGACTTGCTCCACAATTTGCTCTGATTTTTTCATTTCAAAATCACCAGGCGTAGCGGTCGTAAAAATTGTTTGCCCGATACGCGCTTCAAATTCATTAAATTTTAAAGGACGATTATCCAATGCGGACGGCAAGCGCCAACCATATTGAGTTAAGGTCTTTTTACGCGCTTGGTCACCATTATACATACCCCTAACTTGGGGAATAGCGATATGCGATTCATCAATCACTAACAGAAAATCCGGCTTCCCATCTTTCCAAGGAAAATAGGAAATTAAAGAATCCGGGGCTTCGCCGGTCAACTTACCCGTTAAATGACGTGAATAATTCTCAATGCCATGGCAATAGCCGAGCGAATGCAGCATCTCAATATCATATTTAGTCCGGCGTTCTAAACGTTCCGCCTCCAAGAGTAGTCCTTCTTTTTTAAAATAAGCAAGTCGATCTTTTAACTCGGCTTGAATATTTTTTATTGCCCCTTCAATTTGCGGTCCGGTAGAAACAAAATGTTTAGGCGGAAAAATAACAATTTCTTCCAAATTTTCTAGAATATTCTTAGTCGTATTATCAATCACTGATAAATTGGAAATTATTTGTCCGTTTAATTCTAAACGATAAACAATATTTTCTGATTTCGGACGAATTTCAAAAACATCACCCCGTACCCGAAATTGACCACGTTCCACATTACCATTAACCCGTTCAAATTGGATTTTGATAAGTTGTTTTATCAAATCACTTCTGACCATCGGTTTCCCGGTTTCCAAAACCAAACTCGCTTCTAAATAAGAAGCCGGGACACCAAGATTATAAATACAAGAAACTGAAGCTACGATAATCACATCACGCCGCGAAACCAGGGCTGAAGTAGCGCCATGACGCAAACGGTCTATTTCCTGATTAATCATCGCCTCCTTATCAATATAGGTATCAGTTATCGGCAAATAAGCTTCCGGCTGATAATAATCATAATAGGAAACAAAATAATGAACGGCATTATCCGGAAAGAAATTCTTATATTCTCTATATAATTGGGCTGCTAAAGCCTTATTAGGGGCAATTACTAAGACCGGTTTATCTTGACCAGCAATAATATTGGCAATTGTAAAAGTTTTACCGCTACCGGTCACGCCTAAAAGCGTCTGGTAATTAAATCCAGACGCCAATCCCTGATTAAGCTTTTTTATGGCTTCCGGCTGGTCGCCAGCAGGAGAAAAATTAGCTTTTAATTTGAACATTTTTGACATAAATAAACCCTAAAAATAGTTCTAAAATTAATTAAAACTATATCATAGAAAGCTAAAAAATAAAAGATTAAAACCTAAAGCAATCTTTTGGCCTTAAAATCCTTGTCGCCGCTACCCTTTTAATGCTAAAATAATAACAAAGTCATTATTATCTAAAATGTTTACAAAAAAATTTAAAGAATTTAAGCGCTCCGGATTTAAATTATTATTTTTGGTGTGCCTACTTTTTAGCTTAACGCTACTATCTAGTCCGGCCAGTATTCTCGCTCAAGAATCAGATGCTATTGCTGTCCGCATCATTGAAAACCCTAACCATTACAGCAGCGCTCGCTGGTATCAATTACAAGACTTCCAAGGTTCACCGCAATCACTCCAAGTTGACGGTTACGAGGCAATTAGAAACGGGCGCACAGTTTATGTTAATGCCGCTAATGTAGTAGATTCTAATAACGACGGCACCCCCGATGCTTTTTATACCAATATTTTTATTATTTCCTACACTGAAAGCCAAAGAGCAGATACGCCAGATATTTTTGGACAACTTCTTAAAAACTTTAAATTTAATACTAATTTTTTTGATTTAGGCGCTTGTAGTCAAACAACCACTAAGTCTTGTTTAACTAATAAGGATTGTCCGACAGCTGAATACTGTAATAGTCAAAAGGCAAAAGTTGTTAGAGACGTCAAACGTTTAGCCGATTTGGGTGAAATGCAGTTTCAATTAGACGCTTATAAACAAAAAAATGGTGTTTATCCAAGTGCTCTTGCTGGAACTTATTTAGCTAGTAAAACTTTATCAAGTTGGGCTAGTTGGCAAGAAAGTTTTGCTAAAGATTTAGGAACCGTCTTGCCGGTTGATCCAATTAATAAATTAGGTGATTGCCCAGGATATGACCCAGACACTTGCTGGAACGCCAGCACTAAAACCTTTGCCACTGATATTTCGCAAGCTATTTTACCCTCCGGTAGTCATGTTTATCTTTATCTCGGTAATAGCAGCGGGGCCACTGCTCGTTATTGCACCCAAATTGAAAGCGGTTATAGCAATCTACAAAGTTTTAATTGTTTTACTGACAGACGACCAAATAATCAACCGATTATTAAAGATGCAGCTCTTTTTGGCTGGCCCAAGAAAGAATTTAACGGTTATGTCAGTATTTTTGATGCTGATGGTGACCCCCTTAAATTAACCCTCGACATCGCTTCTCCGGCCACGGCTCAAGCTTGGATAAACGAAAAATGGGGAGGTTTTGCCTCTTCCGTGATTACCGCTTTACCTAGTAAAGGGCAAATGAAAATTTATATCCCCCTAACCGGCAACACAAAACCGCCTGGTTACTATAAAGTTCGCTTGACTCTGGACGATGGTCAAGGAGCGGCTAATAGTATTTTTTCTCAAGTTTATGACTTAACAGTTTATGCCTTAACCAGCAGTCTCAGTAAGACTAGTAAGACCGTAACTATTGGTCAGACTGATTCCGCAACCATTAGTGGTACCGACTCTAACGGCGATCCTATAAGTAATGTTTCTTTTGAAAGCGCTACTTTTAACAATGCCTCCATAAATCAAACGACGTTTACAAACAGTGGCTTTGCAATTTCTGGTGCCACTTTGCAAGAAAGTTTTAAGCCCGCACAACATACTGGAGTTTATATTATTAACGTTTCCGCTAGTGACAGTATTGCTATCGGCGGCAAAATATTTTCTAATTTTACTTATACCATCGTTAATAAGCCACCAATTTTTAGTAATTTAAGCGCTACTTTTTCTAACAATACGAGTCAGGCCTGCGCTCCGGGAGAAACTTGTTATATCTCAATTGATAACGGCGAGGCGGCCACAGTCAGGGTCACCGGCGAAGACCCGGATGGACATGCGCTTAGTTATTCCTTGGTTGATAATCTTAATAATCAATTAGCTATTGACCCGACCACCGGTGTTATTACGGGCTTAGAAAAATTAAATTATCAAGAATTACAAGATCAGATTTTTAATATTGAGGTTAAGATTTCCGATGCCTACTGCGCCAATTCTAGCCCAGAAGAATGTTCCTCAATCTATTCTTTTAGTCTGAGGGTTCTTAAATATTGCTCCGTTAATGTTCCCGACTCTACTATTTATAAAGAGATTCCGCAAACCATTACAATTACTAACTCCGGCGATAGCCTAAATACCGGTCTCTTTTTAAGTGATTGTTCTGAGATTGGGACTAGTTCAGTTGATGTAAAATTTATCGGCGAATCACATAATCAAGCAATAATTTTAGTCAGCGACTTATCCAGCAGCATGGAAGCTAATATTGAAATTGATGACGTCTCGCAAACAGCGGTTTCTCGTCTAAGAGATGCCTTAACTAAAGCTGAAACCGGATTTTTAGACAGCGTTTATAATATTGCTTATGCTTGGCCGGCTCAATATTTTATTAAAGTCGGCTTAATCTCCTATAACACCGGGGTTAGAAATAATCAGCCCCTAACTGATTTAGTCGCTACTGGTAATTTAAATAGTTTAAAAACCATAATTAACAGCTATAGCACTTACTACCAAACTGACACGCTTTCAGCTTTAAACGCGGCCGAAACATCTTTAGCCGGAATCACTGACCCAAACATAGAAAAAATTGTTATTTTAATGAGTGATGGTATTCCGGGAATTGATGGTTATGAGACTTATAACCCTCGTTGCTATACGCCGGCGCCGCCTTCTTGCTCTTGTGGTACTTATCCTGATTGTGACCCTTGGCCTACTTGTGCTAATGATGAATATATTTCCAGCTGTACAACCTGCGACAAAAGAACATGTTATTGTGGCGGCGATTATCCTTTTTGCGATCAGGAGGCTTCTTGCCCTGACGGTCAAATTCAAAGAGGATGTACTGTTAACGATTGCTATACTGTACCTCATTCCAGTTATAACCCCTTTCAAAAAATTAAACTCTTTTTTGCCAAATTATTAAAAGTTGAACAGGCTCAGGCGATTACAACTCAAAATGAATGCACATATCAAAGCTGCACTCAAGCCTTTCCTAATTTTTCTTGCCCCAGTAACCAGTATTTGAGATGCTCTCTTCGCTCTATTTTAAATTGTGATTTAACTCCGGATGTTGATAAGCAAGCGGCTATTATTAAAAGTAAAGGAATTTCTCTTTATACTATTTATTATAATACTAGTAATACCTTAGAGCCCAAACAGACTATGTGTAACTGGTCTAGTAATAATGGGATTAATTGTGATAATAATACTTATGCTTTTGCTGGCTCAGATATTGACACTATGGTTCAGAAAGTTTTAGGCCGTATTCTTACCAAACCTAAAGACGTAGTAATCGCCAACTCGCAAATTATAGATAACCAGCTTACTTCCATCACCAGCCTTACTAACGGCGCCTTAATTAACGGCTTAACTTGTGGCACGATTAATCCAAAAGTCACCTTCGATAATAATGGTTATTTGGAATTTTCTAATATGAAATTAAATTATTGTCCAGCTAAACTTCATCCTTAATATGAACAAAAAAATTTTGTACGCTCTCTTCGCTATGCTTTTTCTGGCGCTTGGACTCGCTGGGTTTTTAATTTATCAGAAATCACTAGAAAGTTTACCAGCTAATCCGAGTATTGATAACCTGCGCCAAGTTACCCCGGCTGAAATTCAACAAGCGCAAGAGCGGCTAGATAATGACCAAGCAGCTTTCGTTAAGGCGCAAACTAACAATGACTTAGAATTATGTAAAACTATTGTTAATTCCGACGTTAGAAGTACTTGCGGTTCTGAAATTCTCTTAAACGCCGCCTTAGACTCACAAAAAATAAGCGATTGTGAAAAAATTAATGATTTAATGTTTAAAGTAAGTTGTGTGGAAAACTTGGCTGCTACCGGAACGATCAGCACTTGTCAAACTCTTAATGACAGTGAATTAAAAACCGTTTGTCTTTCCAGTGTCTACTATAAACAAGCTAAAGCGGAAAATAAAGCAGAAACCTGTAATCAAATATCGGAATTAATCAAGCGCGCTAACTGCTTATCGGAATTAAAAAATATTGATTTACATTCCGATGCTGATAACGATGGTTTCGATTTCCTTCAAGAAATTGTTAATGGTACCGACCCGAATAACAAAGACACGGATGGTGATAGCTATCCAGACGGCTATGAATTTACAAATGGCTTTAATCCGGACGGACAAGGTCCTTTAAATGTCGACATGCCTGATAATATTTCATTTTGCAACAGTATTCAAGAGGCCTTTTTGAAAACTATGTGTCTAAAAGAATTTGAAGGTAGTCCTCTTGATTTATTTGATTGTGCTAAAGTTGTAACTAAAGATTTACGTGACTATTGTTTAAAAAATCCTATTCGTTAAATTTCATTTAGCCCTAAAAAATAAAAAGACCCATCGAAATGGGTCTTTTTTTGAAATAATTTTATTAAATAGTTGAGCCGGTTCGCTGAAAATCTCTAATTATCTTAATCACAATTCCTCTTATCTCCACATTCTTACGGAAGATAGGTTCAAAGGTTGGATTAGCTGGTTGTAATCTAATTCTTCCCTTCTCTTTATAATATTTTTTTAAAGTCGCCTCATTATCATCAATAATCGCCACGGCCGTGTCGCCGTTATCAGCCCAGGACTGCTTCTTAATAATCGCAAAATCGCCATCAAAAATTCCGTCCCCAATCATAGAATTTCCTCTCACGCGCAAGGCGTATAAATCGCCGTCCTGAAAGCGTTTATCTTTAGCAATCTCAATAGCCTCATCCGGGACTTCAATCGCTTCTATGGGCTTTCCAGCGGCTATCACGCCCACTAGAGGAACGGACATAAACTCTTGCTTGGCGCTCAGCTTAACGAGCTCCAAACTGCGGGCCACGCCCTTCACTTTTTTAATTACTCCTTTCTCAATTAAATTCGCGATGTGCTCGTGAATTGTGGAGATGGTGGAAATACCAAATTTGTCCTTGATTTCGGTCAAGGACGGCGCATAACCGTGCTCCTCACTATATTCTTCAATAAAGTTGCGGATTTCGGCCTGCTTTTTTGTGAGCGTTGTCATATGTTTTGTTAATTACTTTTTAATTTTTTTATTTTATTTTGAATTTTCTTTATATTACCAACTGGTGGCAAATTTTCAGGCATTTCTCCCCCAAGCTCTTCAATGGTCTTTCGGACTTTTTGCCCCACTTCATAATGAGTCAGATTGGCCCGCATTTCTCCTTGAATATTTTCTCTTCTTAATTTAGCGTCTGTCTGAGTAGCGCGAAATAAATTAGCGGCTAATTCTTCGCTTCCCATATGATCTAATATTTTTTGAGTTTTTTTTAATTTCTTAACTTTATGAATATCAGAAGCATCTAGCCCGCCATAAAGACCTTTATAACCATAATTTTGAAATTTTCCGTAATTTTTTACACCAGAATCAGCTGCGGCTTCAGCTAAAGAAGCATTGTGTTTTTTGGTTTCTCCACGTAAAACTAATCTTTTTTGGTCTTCAATTAAATTATCACTTAATTCCTGTCGACGCGTTTGAATAGCAAAATAGGTTTGTCCTAAGGCGACAATTTCTTTTGTCGGGTCAGAGTTTTGAATTACTAAATAGCAAGCGTAACGAGAAAGATTGATTGTATCCACTTCTCTTTGCGCGCCAGAACCTATTTCGACCATATCGAGGACATGCTCGAAATGGTTGTGGATAACTTGACCACTATTTTTACAAGATTCCTTTGCCTTCTCAATAGCAGTTAAAAAATGTCTGTATTCAGAATAATCTAAAACTTTATACAGGTCTCTCGCCGACCAGTATTCTGAGCCAAACTTATTTATTTTTTTTATTTCTTCAAATATTTGATTATTCATATTTATTCAGATAAAGCTTGACTCTAATCACTAACTATATTATACCCGAAACTAAACCGAAGCGCAAGAGTAAAAAAAGACTCCCTAAATTAGCGGGAGTCTAATGCCAAAGAACGTGGTTCATTTACCGGGATAAAAAGCCATTTTAAAGGCATTTAATCGCGAATCGCTGTGTTCCCAAAGAGCACCAGCGACAATTAAAATTGCCCCACAAATTAAACCTGGTAAAGAGAAAATAAAATTATAAACACCAGGAAATAAATGGCCAATTTTAAAGTCAATTCCAAGAGCGGAAAAAAGCGGATTAAGTGCGGTTAGGGCCATATTCCCCAACCAAAGGACAAAGAGAAAAGCCAGAACAACGCCAACATAAAAAAGTAGATAGGCGCCAGCCTTGGCATATTCTCGATACCTAAAGAATAATTTGGTAAAGATAATTAAAAAATAAGTACCGCTCACCAAATACAAGAAGGATTGGAACTGTTTGCCCTCGGGCAAAATTTTGATTACCCAGAAGATTAATCCGGCAAACAAAAGGGTCCAGATGATTTTTGAACCGCTAGCGGGTTCGTGTTTTTCTTGACTCATGATTACTATTTTTAGAGTTAAATTGTTAAAGAAGACAATTTGTAATTTACAACTTAATAAGTGAGTTGTCAATTAATAATTTTAAAATAATTTAACGGGTATGGCAGGGATTGGCGCAGAAGAAACAACCATCAGCGCGGGGATAAATATTTTTAGCTTCCGCCACCGCCTCACGGCAATTATCAAAATTACCTAAATAGAAACGATTTTCTTCATCCGGCATATGGGGGCAACCAGCTTGATGAACTTCATGGTCACCATTTTCTTGGGCGTTTTGATTGACGTAGTAATACATAACTTTATTGTTTATTTTTGTATTATGGTTAAATAGTACCACAAAAACTCTGATTGAAGAAGTTATGTTGTCGCGTCATAACAAAAGAGCCTCCCGGAATGGAGGCTCTTATTGTTTTTAGCTAACCTGCTAAAGGAGGCCAATTAATTAAAGGAAATTGGGAAGACTGTTTAAGTTATAATACGAAAGTATTATTCACTTAAAGTAGCACCTACAAC
>Ga0075530_1001079_pt1 | contig 12993 bp, 14 predicted proteins | sample NGEPerD_2_FD_75101 | JGI IMG/M metagenome (GOLD analysis project Ga0075530, IMG submission 75101) | Arctic peat soil microbial communities from the Barrow Environmental Observatory site, Barrow, Alaska, USA - NGEE PermafrostL1-D | ecosystem: Environmental > Terrestrial > Soil > Wetlands > Peat ...
ATCGAGGGGATGCTGATCCTGATCGGGGCCGGGATCATCGTCTATGAGGCGACCCACCGGCTGGTGGCCGGCGCCCAGGTCGAGAGTCTCGGCGTCGGCATCGCGGTGATGGGCTTCTCGGTGCTCGCCAACCTGGTCGTCTCCACGGTCCTCTCGCGCCAGGCGAAGGAGCACGACTCGCCGGCGCTGGAGGGCGACGCCGCGCACCTGCGCACCGATGCGCTCACCTCGGCGGGCGTGCTCGCCGGCCTCGCGATCGTCCAGATCACCGGCCTCGTCGCCTTCGACTCGATCACGGCGCTGGTGGTGGCCACGGCGATCGTCACCGCCGGGCTGCGGATCATCCGCCGCTCCTCCGGGGTGCTGGTCGATGAAGCCCTGCCCGACGAGGAGATGGACCGGATCGAGGCGGCGATCGCCGCCGCCCGCACCCCCGAGGTCGCCGGCTACCACAAGCTGCGTGCCCGCCGCGCCGGCAGTCGCCGCTACATCGACTTCCACGTCCAGTACTGCTCGGGGACCAGCCTCGAGCGTGCCCACGAGCTCGCCCACCGGATGCGCGGCGAGATCGAGGCCGAAATCCGCCGCGCCGAGGTCCTGATCCACGCCGAGCCTGAGACCTCCTTTCACGACCCGGCCGGCTACGACGGCCCCTACAGATCCGGCTAAACCATCTAGGGATTGGGCAGGAGGTTCACCGCGGCGGCGAGGCCGACGGCGATCACGGTGACGGTGTAGCCGGTGTAGCCGCTGATCGCAAAGAGGATCGCGGCGATCGCGCAAACGGCGACGACGATGATCCAGGAGGCTCGGGCCAGGGACACGGGCCGGTATTTTCACGTAGATGCCAGACGCGGAACCGAGCGAGGCGATTTCAGGCGATGCCGCCGAGGGCGCGCTTGCCTATCTGGGCGAGATGTCACCCGACCTGCGCGGCGCCGCGATCCTCGGGCCCGAGGGTGCTGTGCTGGCCGCTGGCGGCGATCCGGACCGCTGGCGCGAGGACGTCGCCGCGCTCTTCGAGGTCGCCGACCGGGCCGGCGGCGAGCCAGTCGAGCAGGTCCACATCGGCACCGAGCAGGGCGAGGTCTTCGCCCTGCGCCACGCCGGCCTGGCGGCGGTCGCGGTGACCGAGCGCTTTGCCCTCGCCTCGCTGACCTTCTTCGACCTGCGCTCGCTGCTGCGCGACCTGGCCGCCGCCGGACGTGCGCGGGGGGTTTCCGAGTGACCCCCAAGCCGCACCGGGTCCTGCTCGACCGTGTCTCCGGCTACGCCGACGAGGCCGCCGCCTACATGCGCCGCCGCCGCGCCTCGCGCCGGCCCTTCGCCCGCCTCTACTACACGGGCGGGCGGGCCGAGGACCACGCAGTCGACTCGGTGGCCGGCGGCGAGCTCTTCGTCGCCGCCGGCAGGCTGATCGAGGTGGCCGGGAAGCGACCGAAGCCGTGAGCGGGGGAGGGGAGATGCTCGACCCGGCGGTTGCCGAGCGCGTCATCGCCCGCGCGCTCGCCCACGGCGGCGAGTTCGCCGAGCTGTTCGCCGAACGGCGCGCCGGCCTCACCCTGGCGATCGACGAGTCGCGGATCGAGTCGGTGCAGTCCGGGACCGAAGAGGGCGCCGGGGTGCGGGTGCTGAGCGGCGGCACGACCTACTTCGCCCACGTCGACGGCCTCGACCCCGCCGACCTCGAACAGGCTGCCGGCGAGGCGGCGGCGGCGCTGCGCGGAGACCGCGCCGAGCCGCGGCCGCTGCGCGCCGAGGCGAGAAGCCCGCAGCCGATCGAACGCCCGCCTGAGGAGGTTCCCGCCGCGCGCAAGGCGGAGCTGCTGCGTGAGCTGGACGAGCGGGCGCGGTCGGCCGGGGCGGAGATCGCGCAGGCGATGGCCTCCTACGGCGAGGCCAGGCGCGAGGTGGCCGTCGCCAACTCCGAGGGCCTGCTCAGCGGCGACGATCGCACCCGGGTGCGGATCGGCGCCCAGGCCGTCGCCCGCCGTGGCGACCGGGTCGAGACCGGCGCCGAGACCCTCGGCGGCCACCGCGGCTTCGAGCTCTTCGACGACGACCCGGCCGCGATCGCGGCGAGCGCCGCCGGCAAGGCGCTCACCCTGCTCGGCGCCGGTCCGGCGCCGACCGGCACGATGCCGGTCGTGGTCGGCGGCGGCTTCGGCGGCGTCCTCTTCCACGAGATGACCGGGCACGGACTCGAGGCCGACCACGTCCAGAAGGGCGCCAGCGTCTACGCGGGGAAGCTCGGCGAGGCGGTCGCCCGCCCGCTCCTCACCGCCTACGACGACGGCTGCCTTGCGGGCAAGTGGGGCAGCGACGCGATCGACGACGAGGGGACGCCGACCCAGAAGACGCGGGTGATCGAGGACGGCCGCCTGGTCAGCTTCCTCTATGACCGGCAGAGCGCCGAGCGCGACGGCGTCGCCTCGACCGGCAACGGCCGCCGCGAGAGCTTCCGCCACCTGCCGATCCCGCGCATGACCAACACCTACATCGCTCCCGGCGAAGCCGAGCCCGAGACGATTATCGGCGAAGTGGAGAAGGGCTTCTACGCCGTCTCCTTCGCCGGCGGCCAGGTCGACCCGGCGACCGGCGACTTCGTCTTCGGCGTCAACGAGGGCTACCTGATCGAGGGTGGCAGGGTGACCCGGCCGTGTCGCGGGGCGACCTTGATAGGCAACTGCCTGCAGGCGCTGGCGGCGATCGACGCCGTCGGCAACGACTTCTGGATGAAGACCGGGATGTGCGGCAAGGGCGGCCAGAAAGTCCCGGTCGGGACCGGCCAGGGGCACGTCCGGATCGCGTCAATGACGGTCGGGGGGACGGCTGTGAGCGAGCAGCGACCGAACGTCCATGTCTGATTCTGCGCGAGGGAGCAAAACGGGAACATCTATGCGAACCACCATCGACCTTAAATTTGCGAAGAGCGCGGTCGAGCAGGCCGTTGCCGCCGGCGCCGGTGACGCCGAGGTCTACGCCAGCGAAGCGGAGAACCGCGAGGTCCGCGTCCACGGCGGCGAGGTCGAGAGCCTGACCGCGGCGACCCAGCGCGGGCTCGGCCTGCGCGTCTGGATCGGCGGCCGGGTCGGCTACGGCTTCGGCACGGATCTCTCCGCGGACGGCCTGGCCGCGATTGCGGCGCGCGCCGTCGAGGCCGCCCGCGTCGCCGACGAGGACGAGTTCGCGGGCCCTCCCGGCGCCGATGGCGAGCGGCCGGCCCTGGCCGGGCTGAGCGACCCTTCGCGCGCCGAGTGGTCGCCGGCCCGGATCGCCGATCTGGCGCTGGCGGTGGAGCGGACCGCGCTCGAGGCCGACGGCAGGATCGCGGCGGTCGAGCAGGCGGTCTACTTCGACAGCGCCGAGCGGGTCGCGATCGCCTCCTCCTCCGCCGTCGGGGGCGAGTACGAGACGACGAGCTGTTATGCCTACCTGCAGGCGCTGGCGGAGGGCGACGCGGGCCGCGAGAGCGGCCTCGGCTTCGGTCTCGCCCGCGGCCCGGCGGGGCTCGACCCGGCCGCGATCGGGCGCGAGGGCGCCGAGCGCGCCACCGAGATGATCGGCTCGTCCAAGCCGGCCTCCCGCAGCTGCCCGGTCGTTCTCGACCCCACCGTCGCCGCCAGCTTCGTCGGCCTGCTCGGCAAAGCCGTCGGCGCCGACGCCGTGCAGCGTGGCCGCTCGCCGTTCGCCGAGCGGCTCGGCGAGGTGGTGGCGGGCGAGGCCTTCGTGCTGCACGACGACGGTCTCGACCCCAGCGGCTTCGCCGCGGCGCCGATCGACGCGGAGGGAACGCCGTGCCGGCGCACGGCGCTGATCGAGGGCGGGCGGCTTCGGACCTTCCTCTACGACTCCTACACGGCGCGCCGTGGCAGCGCCGCCTCGACCGGTAACGCCGGCCGCTCCGGATACCGCTCGCCGCCCGGCGTCTCGGCCTCGAACCTGGTCGTCGGCGCGGGCACGGCGAGCTTCGAGGAGCTGCTCGGCGAGGCGGGCGAGGGCGTCTTCGTCACCGACGTCGCCGGCCTGCATTCCGGCGTCAACCCGGTCACCGGCGTCTTCTCGGTCGGCGCCTCGGGGCGGGCGATAAACGCCGGCGAGCAGGCCGAGCCGCTGCGCGAGTTCACCATCGCCGGCGACCTGGTCTCGATGCTGCGCGCGGTGCGGGCGGCCGGATCGGAGCCGCGCTGGGTGCCCTTCGGCGCCTCGGTCAGCGCCCCGCCATTGCTGATCGGCGAGATGACCATCAGCGGCTCCTAGGTCCGATCCGCGGCCGCCAGGCGTGCACGATGGCCTTGGGACAGACTCCTTGCGCCGAGTCCGCTGTTAGATTGCCGCCCGACCTCAACGACGACGGAGGAGCTTCGACGTGACCAAGGCTGAGTTTTTGGACCAACTGGCAGCTGATGAGCGTGTGGGCAGCAAAAAGGCCGCGGGCGACGCGGTCGACGCGGTGCTCGACGCGATCACCGACACCCTGAGCGGCGGCGGTGAAGTCAGCTTCACCGGCTTCGGCAAATTCCACGTGGCCGAGCGCGGACCGCGCCAGGGCGTCAACCCGCGCACCGGCGAACGGATCACGATCCCGGGTGGCAAGGTCCCCCGCTTCTCCGCCGGCTCGGCGCTGAAGGCCAAGGTCAAGGGCTGAGCCCCAGAGCACCCGCCCGATTTCTCGCCGCCGCCGCCGTCCTCTGCGGCTTCGTCGTCGTGATCGTCGTGATCGCGACGGCGCTCGGCGGCGGCGACGAAGGTGACGGTGTCGAGCGCTCCGGTGGCGCTTCGACCCCCGCGGGGCAGGTGAAGCAGGGCAACGGCAAGGCCCGCACGCCGAAGTCCCACGTAGTGCAGAACGGCGAGACGCTGACCTCGATAGCGCACGAGAACGGCGTCCCGGTCGCCCGCATCCTGAGGCTGAATCCCGGGGTCGACCCCCAGATCCTGATCTCGGGCGAAAAGCTGAAGCTGCGGTGAGGGGGCGCCTCCTCGCGGCGCTGCTCGGCGCGGCGCTGCTCGTCGGGTCGTCGGCCGCCGCCGCCGGGCCGCCGCGGCTCGAAGCGCGCTCCTGGGCGCTGATCGACGCTCGCTCCGGCGACGTCCTCGCCTCTCACGCCGGGTCCCGGCGCCTGCCGATCGCCAGCACGACGAAGTTGATGACCGCGTACGTCGCCCTGCGCGAGCTGCCGCTGCGGAAGATCGTTCGGGCGGCCCCCTACGCGGCGATCTACGGCGAGTCGTTGCTGGAGCTCCGCCCGGGCCAGCGGGTCAGCGTTCGCGATCTACTCTACGGCCTGATCCTGCGCAGCGGCAACGACGCCGCCCATGATCTCGCCCTCGCCGCCGCCGGCTCGGAGCCCCGTTTCGTCGCCCAGATGAACAAGCGCGCGGCGGCGCTGGGGCTTGCCGACAGCCACTACGCCAACCCGGTCGGCCTCGACCAGGACGGCAACTACTCGAGCGCCCTCGATTTGGTGGCGCTGACGCGGCGCCTGCTGCGCGATCCGGACTTCGCCAAGATCGCCGCGTCGCGTACCGCTGAGCTACGCAGCCTGCGACCGCCACGGCGGATCGAGACGATCAACGACTTCCTGCTGGCGGCGCCGTGGGCGACCGGAGTGAAGACCGGCCACGCCTTCGACGCCGACTACGTCCTGGTCGGCGCCGGTCGCCGCAAGGGGGTCGAGCTGATCTCTGCCGTGCTCGGGACCTGGACCGAGACCGAGCGCGATGAGGAGACCGCGCGGCTGCTCGAATATGGCTTCTCCAAGTACCGTAGGCGGGTGCCGATCCACTCCGGGCAGGCCCTCGCCGAGCCGTCGATCCGCTACGCCGGCGGCGAGTTGCCGCTGCGCGCCGCGCGCACCGTGGCGGTCGGCCTGCGGCGCGGCCAGCGGCTCTCGGTCAGGGTGAGGGCCCCTGACGAGGTCGAGGGCCCGCTCCGCCGTGGGGCCAGGCTGGGCCGCGCGGTCGTCATCGTCGACGGCTTGCGGACGGCGTCGGTGCCGTTGCGCGCCGGCCGTGCCGTGCCGCAGGCGAGCAGCTTGGATCGGGTGCGCAGCTTCCTCGCCGACAATGCGCTCTGGCTCGTCCTGGCTCTGTCCGCGATACTGATCGGAGCAGCACTGCTGAGGCGCCGCACGAGATGATCCTCACCGTAACCCTCAACGCCGCGATCGACCGCACGGTCGCGGTTCCGAATTTCCGCCTCGGCCGCCGCCACCGGGCGGTCGAGAGCCGCACGGTCGCCGGTGGCAAGGGGATCAACGTCGCCCGTGCCCTGCGCCTGCTCGGGCGCCCCGTGATCGCCGCCGGCTTCGCCGGCGGGCCGACCGGCAACCGCGTGCTGGAGCAGCTGCGCAAGGAGGCGATCCTCACCGACTTCACCTGGATTGCAGGAGAGACGCGGATCAACATGGCGGTGGTCGACCCGACCTCCGGCGAGCAGACCGAGATCAACGAGCGCGGCCCGGCGGTCAGCCCGGAGGAGGTCGAGCGCTTCGTCGAGCGGCTGCGCTACCTCGCCGGCGGGGCGAAGATCTGCGTGATCGCCGGGACCCTGCCCCCCGGCGCCGGCGCCGATCTCTACGCCCGCCTGGTCGGCGACCTGCGCGAGTGCGGGGTCCAGTCGATCCTCGACGCCGAGGGGGAGCCGATGCTGGCCGGCCTGCGCGCCGGCGCCTCGGTCGTCACTCCGAACGAGCGCGAGGCGGAGGAGCTGGTCGGTCAGGAGTTCGCCGATCGCGACGACTTCGCCCAGGGGCTCTCCGAGCTGGTCCGGCTCGGCGCCGGCGAGGCGGCGATCACGCGGCCCGACGGTTGCGTCGCGGTGATCGGCGAGGGGGCAGAGCGGCGCATGCTCGAAGTCCGCACCAAGCCCCTGGAGCCGGTCTCGACGGTCGGATCCGGCGACGCCTTCCTGGCCGGCTACACGGCCGGCCTCTACGACGGCCGCGAGCCGGCGGACTGCCTCGCCTACGGCGTCGCCTGTGGCGCCGAGTCGACCCAGCACTTCGGCGCCGGCACCGTCGACCCCCGCCGGGTCGAGCGCCTGCTCGACGAGGTCGAGGTGCACGATCTGGAGATCCACGCGGAAGTGTAGGCTGGCTGTTCAACGTCACCACTTCCCTGGAGGATCGATTTGGAAATCGATATTGGTCGAGGCAAGAAGGGGCGGCGCGCCTACGGATTCGATGACATCGCGATCGTTCCGTCGCGCCGCACCCGCGATCCCGACGACATAGACATAAGCTGGGACCTGGGTCCCTACCGCTTTGAGCTGCCGCTCGTGGCCGCTGCGATGGACGGGGTGGTCAGCCCCGACACCGCCGTCCGCGTCAACGAGCTGGGTGGCCTCGGCGCGCTCAACCTGGAGGGGGTCTGGACCCGCTTCGAGAATGCCGAGGAGCAGCTGGAGAAGGTCGCCGCCGCGCCCAAGCACGAGGCGACCCGGATCATGCAGGAGATATATGCCCAGCCGGTCAAGCCGGAGCTGATCGGCAAGCGGATCGCCGAGATCAAGGAGCGGGGCGCCGTCGCCTGCGGCTCGCTGACGCCGCAGAAGGTGCGCAAGTACTACGAGATTGCGGTCGAGGCCGGGATCGACATCCTCGTCATCCAGGGCACGGTGATCTCAGCCGAACACGTCTCGACCACAGTCGAGCCGCTCAACCTGAAGGAGTTCATCGCCGAAGTGCCGGTGCCGACGGTGGTCGGCGGCTGCGCCTCCTACTCGACCGGGCTGCACCTGATGCGGACCGGCGCCGTCGGCGTCCTGGTCGGGGTCGGCCCCGGCGCCGCCTGCACGACCCGCGGCGTGCTCGGGATCGGCGTCCCGCAGGCGACCGCGATCGCCGACGTCGCCGCCGCGCGCGCCCAGCACATGCTGGAGACCGGCGAATACGTCAACGTGATCGCCGACGGCGGCATGCGCACCGGTGGCGACGTCTCCAAGGCGATCGCTGTCGGTGCCGACGCGGTGATGGTCGGCTCGCCGCTGGCCCGCGCTGAGGAGGCGCCGGGACGCGGCTTCCACTGGGGGATGGCGACCTTCCACCCCTCGCTGCCGCGCGGCACCCGCGTCTCGACCAAGCAGGACGGGACGATGGAGGAGATCCTGCTCGGCCCCGCCCAGGAGAACGACGGCACCTTCAACCTGATGGGAGCGCTGAAAACCTCGATGGCCACCACCGGCTACGAGGACATCCGCTCCTTCCAGCGGGCCGAGGTGATGGTCGCCCCGGCGATGATGAGCGAGGGCAAGAAGCTGCAGAACGAGCAGTCGGTGGGCATGGGCTCGAACGGGCGCGCGGCGGTCTCCGCCGGTGTTGGAGTCGCCGACGACTGAGGCCGGCGCCCCGGCGGCGCCGGCCCAGGCCTCCGAGGAGGTACTCGTCCTCGACTTCGGGGGTCAGTACTCCCAGCTCATCGCGAGACGCATCCGCGAATGCGGGGTATTTGCTGAGCTGCTGCCGGCGGCTGCTTCGCCTGAGTCGATTCGGGAACGGGCTCCGAAGGGCTTGATCTTGTCCGGCGGGCCGGCGTCGGTCTACGAGCCGGGGGCGCCGCCTTTTCCCACCGAGCTGCTCGATCTGGGGATTCCTATGCTGGGCATCTGTTACGGGATGCAGGCGATGGTCCAGGCTCTGGGCGGCAAGGTCGAGGGGGCCGAGTCGGGCGAGTTCGGACGGGCCGAGCTGACCCTGCGCAACAGCGGCGGCCGCCTGCTGGGTGGCCTGCCGGAGGAGCAGAGCTGCTGGATGAGCCACCGCGACGCGGTCTTTGAGCCGCCGCCGGGATTCGCCGCGCTCGCCTCGACCCCGACTTCGCCGGTCGCCGCCTGCGAGGCGCCCGACCGTGGCCTCTACGGGATCCAGTTTCACCCCGAGGTCATCCACACCCCGTACGGGACCGAGATCCTGACCCGCTTCCTGCGCGAGATCGCCGGCTGCGAGGAGCAGTGGTCGCCGCAATCGGTGATTGCCGAACAGGTGGCCGCGATCCGCGCCCAGGTCGGCGAGGGCCAGGTGATCTGCGGGCTCTCGGGCGGCGTCGACTCCTCGGTCGCGGCGCTGCTGGTCCACCGCGCTATCGGGGAGCAGCTGACCTGCGTCTTCGTCGACCACGGGCTGATGCGGCTGAACGAGGCCGAGCAGGTGGTCGAGGCCTTCGGCCAGTTCGGCATCCCGCTGGTCCACGTCGACGCCGAGGAGCGCTTCCTCTCGCGCCTCGCCGGCGTGGTCGAGCCGGAGCGCAAGCGCAAGATCATCGGCGCCGAGTTCATCCGCGTCTTCGAGGAGGAGGCGGCAAAGCTCGAGCACGCCGCCTATCTGGTTCAGGGCACCCTCTACTCCGATGTGATCGAGTCCGGCGGCAGCGACGCCGCCGACACGATCAAGTCCCACCACAACGTCGGCGGCCTTCCCGAGGACCTCGAGTTCGAGCTGGTCGAGCCGCTACGGATGCTGTTCAAGGACGAGGTGCGCGCCGTCGGCGTCGAGCTCGGCCTGCCCGAGCGGCTGGTCTGGCGCCAGCCCTTCCCCGGGCCCGGTCTTGGGATCCGCATCGTCGGCGGCGAGGTGACGAAGGAGCGGCTCGACATCCTGCGCGCCGCCGACGCGATCCTGCAGGAAGAGATCCGCGCCGCCGAGCTCTACCGGCAGCTCTGGCAGTCCTTCTGCGTGCTGCCGGTCGTGCGGTCCGTCGGTGTGCAGGGGGACGGCCGCACCTACGCCTACCCGATCGTGATCCGCGCCGTCACCTCCGACGACGCGATGACCGCCGACTGGGCCCGCCTTCCCTATGACCTGCTCGAGCGCGCCTCCAGCCGGATCATCAACGAGATCGAAGACGTCAACCGCGTGGCGCTCGATATCTCCTCAAAGCCCCCAGCCACGATCGAGTGGGAGTGATGACGGGCCAGGAGGTCGCCTGGCGGTGTCCTCGGCAATTCGCCTTGGTCACGTAGGAACATCTACGCTCCCGGCGGCGAATTGCCTGCGTCCTTACCAGGCAACCTCCTGACCGCGTCATCAACCTGAATGTCTTTTGCGGTTTCCATTTCCATGTTGAGCCTCGCGCAGGCGGCGCTCGTGGCGCTTCCGCGGGCGCGGCGGTTCGCCTGCCTCGATGCCTTCCACAGCCCCTGGTGGGCGCTGGCGCCGGCGCTCTCGATCGTCGTCGTAATCGGGGTTATCGCCCTCGAGAGCGAATCGGCGGCCGGGCTCTCCTGGCTGGCCCTGGTCGCGGTGCCGCCCTTCGCTGCGCTGGCGCTGGGCTGGCTGGTGCACGGGTCGCGTCCGGAGTGGGCCGCGGTAGTCGCGCCGCTGTTCATCCTGGCCTGGGCGTCTCCCGGCTCACTGATCGGCGAGGCCGCGGCGACCGCGCTGACCGCTCTCGGCTGCATCGGCCTCGGCTGGCTGCTGGTCTCGGTGGCGCCCGCCCGCTGGCTGAAGCTGGGGATATACGCGATGGCCGCGGTCGACACCTGGCTCGTCGCCACCGACCTCCTGCAGGGGCCCAACGCGGTTCTCACCGCCGCGGCCCCCGCCGGCTTGCCCCGCCTGCAGGCGATTCACTTCGGCGATGCTCTGATGGGCTTCGGTGACCTCTTCGTAGCCGCCACCCTCGGCTGCCTACTCGTATTCTCCGCCGGCGGGACGAAGTCACCGTCTATGGACGCATTTTCGGCCCATCGGCAGTGGCAAGCGGCTGCGCTCGTCGCCCCCCTTGCCCTTGTCTTCGACCTGCTCTTCTTCGCGGTCGACACCTTGCCGGCCACGGTTCCGGTCGCGCTGGCGCTGGCCCTGATCGAGTGGCGCGAGCGTGGCTCGCCGTCCGCCGGCAGCGCGTCGCGGCCTGCGCCGCCCCTTTGACCGATCAGACGCCGGCTACGCGCGTGACCGCGAAGATCAGGGCGATGGCTTGCCCAGCGGTTTCCCCTCAACGAGGGTGACCAATGAGCGTGATCGCGTAGATGCCGGCAAAGCCGGCGATGGTGAGGGCCACACGACCCCATGAGCCCTGACCGTCGTGCTCGTGGGCGTGGGCGGCGGGGAGGAGGTCGGTGGCGCCCATGTAGAGGAAGAAGCCGGCGTAGAGGGCGAGGAAGTATCCAAGCGTCTGCTCGGATACGGCGATCAGCGAGCCGACTGCTGCGCCCGCGAGCGGAGCCAGGGCGTCGATCCGCAGCCATCGCTTGGCCCGCGAAGCGTCGCCGGACTGGCTGAGCACGAAGCTGACCGTGTTGAGGCCGTCGGCGAAGCCGTGGCTGACCACCGCCAGCAGCACGAGCAGGCCGGTCTCCGCGTTGACGCTGAAGGCGAGGCCGATGCCGACCCCGTCGGTGAAGGTGTGCAGGGAGAGCCCGATCGCACCAAGCACCCCAACCCGGCCGTGCGACCGCGCCTCCTCGGGGTCGTCGCGGTGGTGGAGGACCAACACCCTCTCCAGCAAGAAGAAGCAGAGGAAGCCGAGCGCGACGAGCGGCACCGCGTCGTGGGCGTCACCGATGCTCTCGATCGCCTCGGGCAGGACCTCGAGCAGGGCGACCGCGACGACGATGCCGCCACTCAGCGCGATCACGGTGGGCAGCGAGTGGTGAAGTCGCAGCGCGGTGATGCCGCCACCGGCGATCGCCAGCATGGCGAGCCCCGCCAGCGGTATCGCTACCTCAGGCATCGCCGGCGCAGGTCGAGCAGGCGCCCCGCAGGACCACGTCGTGGGCGGTGACCTCGAAGTCGGCCTCGCGGCTGATCCTCTCGATTGCCTTCTCCAGCACTTCGCTGACGAAGGGAGTGAGGCGACCGCATTCCTCGCAGATGAGATGGTGGTGGTGCTGGTCGGGGTCGATTCGCTCGTAGCCGGCGGCATCGCCGCCGATCTCGACCCGCTGGACGAGGTGGAGCCGGTCGAGCTGGTCCAGCGTGCGGTAGACGCTCGCCCGGCCGACCGAGTCGAGCCGCCGGTCGATCTCCAGCGCGGTCACCGCGCAAGGCTCGGCGGCGAGCAGATCGACCACTTCGCGCCGCGCCGCGCCGCTGCGGTATCCGGCCCGCTCGAGCCGATGCAGCGCTGTCGCGGCCCAGTTCACGGCCGGGACCGTATCAGATAATGAGACTCGTTCTCAGATCGTTCTCAGGAGTAGGCGTCCCACTGCTTGAGGCGGGACAGCGGGTCGATCGGGCTGCCTCCCTCATACCAGCCGGGCGCGGTCCAGAGCTCGAAATGGAGGTGGCAGGCGGTGGCGTCGCCGGTCTGGCCGACGACGCCGATCGGCTCCCCGGTGTGGACGGTCATTCCCTCCTTCAGCGGCGAGGGCTCGAGCAGGTGCATGTAGCCCATGTCGTAGCCGGTGCCCTTGCCGTCGATGACGATGTAGTTGCCCGCGGCGCCCTGGTAGCCGGAGTACTGGACGCGGCCGCCGCGAGCAGCGATCAACGGCGTCCCGCACCTGGCCATCACGTCCTGGCCCTCGTGGGTGTGGCCGGAGCGACCGGCGCCGAAGCGGCCGCCGGCGCCTCCGAAGTCGTGCGCGCCGAGGATCGGGAAGGCATATCCGTAGAGGTCGAAGCTGAGGCTGAGCGGTTCCGAGGAGGCGGACGGGGAGGCGCGGCGAGCGACCCGACCGCCGGCCTGCGGCACGATCCGGAACGAGTAGTGGCCGTTGCGCGCCGGCTTCCCACCGCCGGCGGTTCCGTCCCAGCGGACGCTGTCCGGAGCTTCCGGGGCGACGTCGTTGCGGAAGAAGCTCTTGATCGCTTCGCCGTTGGCGGCGACGACGTCGATGCGCAGGTCGTTGACGGCCTGATCGCTGCCGATTTCGTAGCGCAGGCGCGGGCTGCGGACGCCGTAGTAGAAGGACTTGCGGGGCCAAGTCTTGGCCGAGATCAGGTGCAGCGCGCCGGCCGTGGGGGCGGGATCGGGCGAGCCGCTGCGGCTGGGCGGCGGCGGGGCGCTGCCGCTCGGCGTCGGGGCGCCGCCGGTCAGCGCCGCTGCGGG
>Ga0075530_1001081_pt1 | contig 12983 bp, 14 predicted proteins | sample NGEPerD_2_FD_75101 | JGI IMG/M metagenome (GOLD analysis project Ga0075530, IMG submission 75101) | Arctic peat soil microbial communities from the Barrow Environmental Observatory site, Barrow, Alaska, USA - NGEE PermafrostL1-D | ecosystem: Environmental > Terrestrial > Soil > Wetlands > Peat ...
GCGCATCCACTCGAGCGGCTTGTCGACCGGCGCGCCGTTGGTCGCAGCCGGCTGCTCGGGCAGCGCCGTCGGGACCTCTGAGGGCGAGGGCGAAGGCTCCTTTGACTCTTGGGCGGATCTGTTCTCGGACGGCTTGGCCGACGGGGTCTCGTCGGCCCTGACCAGGCCGCTGGACAGTGCCCGGCCTTTCGGTGTGGCTTCCTCCGACGCCTGCCCGGACGGTTCGGCGGAAGGCTCAGGCGAGCCAGTCCCGTCCGCGCTCGGTGAGGCGCTCGGGCTCTGCTCTACAGGGAGGCCCGAGCCGGATGCTGCCACGAGACGGAACCGCAGTTGGGCGGTCTGTTTCACAGCGTCGACGAGATCCGCGCGGTTCTGCCCCGGGATCTCGACGACGATGTTGCGATCGCCCGAGGTGGAGACCTCGGCCTCGGCGACACCGCTGCCGTTGACCCGGCTGTTGATGATGCTGGCAGCCTCGTCGAGCTTCTCCGGGGTCACCTTCTCCCCCGACTCGGTGCTGGCCTCCAAGGTGATCCGGGTGCCGCCCTGCAGGTCCAGGCCCAGTTTGGGCTTCCAATCGGCACCAAGCGCCACACCGGCATACAGGCAGGCAACGACCAACCCGAAGATGACCAGCGTGCGCCCAGGACGGGACGCGTTTCTCGCCACTGCTACTCGCTCCTAGGATGTCGGGCCGCGAGACCCGGGAAAGAACTTCTCGACTTCTCGGGCTACTTCTCTAGGTCGCGTTCGGAGACTCGTCACTCGATGCGTCTGCGGCGTGCTCAAGATCGTCGGCGATGGAGTCTTCAATCACGCGTACGACGGCCTGGCGCGCCACCTTCATCGTCGTGCCGGGAGCCACTTCGAGCTGGAGGGTGTCGTCCCCGACGGAAATGACCGTCCCGTAGATGCCCGAACCAAGCATCACTTCGGTGCCGACATCGACACTGGCCTGGATCCTGGCGGTGTCCTGAGACCGCTTGCGCGCCGGCCGGATCACGAGGAACCAAAAGGCGAGAACGATGAGCAGGAGGGGGAGGATATTCGCCAGGTCTTTTGGCACGATGGCTCCTTCGGGGTGTTTACGGGCAGGGCAGACAAGCCGATAGAATTCGGCCAAAGGTGGATTCTAACCGCCGTCGCTCAATGCTGCGACCTCGGCGAAGCCCACAACGTCACGGTTGGGTCTCACCGAGCGCGCTCAGGCGTCGTCGTAGGCGTCGAACAGGTCGCTCTGGACGGAATCCTGTCCGGCCGCACCACCGAACGCCGCCCCCGGGGGCACGCTGAGTCCTAGGTGGGCCCATGCGGCTGGGGTGGCGACTCGGCCCCGCGGCGTGCGCGCGAGGAAGCCGCACCGGACCAGGAACGGCTCGGCGACCTCCTCGACGGTCTCGCGTTCCTCGCCGACTGCGACCGCGAGTGTGCTGACACCGACGGGCCCGCCGCCGAAGCGTTTGCAGAGCACGTCGATCACCGCCCGGTCGAGCCGGTCGAGGCCGGACTGGTCGACCTCGTACAGATCGAGTGCCCGATGCGCGACCTCGAGGGTGACCACACCGTCGGCACGGACCTGGGCGTAGTCACGGACCCGGCGAAGGAGTCGGTTGGCGATCCGGGGTGTGCCGCGCGACCGCAAGGCGATCTCGGCCGCCCCCTCGTCTGTGAGCTCGACGCCGAGCAGCTCGGCCGAGCGCCGCACGATCAGCTCGAGCTCGCTGGCCTCGTAGAACTCTAGGTAGGCGGTGAACCCGAACCGGTCTCGCAGCGGGCCTGGCAGCAGCCCCGCACGGGTGGTCGCGCCGACAAGGGTGAACTGCGCGATCTCGAGCGGGATAGCCGTCGCACCGGGTCCCTTGCCGATGACGACGTCGACTCGGAAGTCCTCCATCGCCATGTAGAGCAGCTCTTCAGCAGGACGCGACATCCGGTGGATCTCGTCGACGAAGAGCACATCTCCCTCGTTCATCCCCGACAAGATGGCCGCGAGATCTCCGGCATGGGTGATCGCCGGTCCCGAGGTAATTCTCAGGGGGGTGGACATCTCAGCGGCGATGATCATGGCGAGTGTGGTCTTGCCCAGGCCCGGGGGCCCGGAGAGCAGCACGTGGTCGGGTGTCCGTTCCCGTCCACGGGCCGCCTCCAGAACCAAGGACAGCTGCTCGCACACGCGTTCCTGTCCGATCACCTCGCCAAGTGTGCGGGGACGCAAGGCCGCCTCGACGGCGCGCTCGTCAGCTGCGGCTTCGGCCTCGACGATCGCCCGGCCCTCGACGTACTCGCTCTCGATGGCTTCGTAGTCGGCTTCGGCCGGTCGCCTGGAACTGAAGTCGCTCACGGCGCTCACGCCCTGCTCAGCATGCGTAGCGCTTCACGTAGCAGTGTGGCGACATTCGGCTCACCGTCAGACTCCGCAGCCTGGGGGGCGACCGACTCGACGGCCTTGTCGGCCTCCCTCGCCGACCAGCCAAGGCCGACCAGCCCGGTGTGGACCTGGTCCCGCCATGCGTTCGCTCCGAGCGTTGGTGTTGCGATCCTGGCCGCAGCCGGTCCGGTCGGCGTACCGATCCGGTCCTTGAGCTCGAGCACGATCCGTTGCGCGCCCTTCTGTCCGATGCCGGGCACGATCGTCAATGCCTTGAAGTCCTCGGTGGTGACCGCTCGTCGGAGCTCATCTGGCGAATGCACGGCAAGCATCGCCTGCGCGAGTTTCGGCCCTACCCCGCTCGAGGTCTGCAGCAGTTCGAACACCGACTTCTCGTCGTCGTCGAGGAAACCGAACAGGGTCAGCGACTCCTCGCGCACGATCATGCTGGTGGGCAACGTCGCTTCGGTGCCGAGCCGCAACGCGGCCAGGGTGTTGGGCGTGCAGTTGAGCTCGAGACCGACTCCGCCGACCTCGATCACCGCTGAGTTCGGGGTGACTTCGGCAACGGTGCCCCTTACGAAGGCGATCAACGGGTTCTCCTTCCGACAGCAGCGACTGCCGCCTCGATCTTCGCTTGTGCCTCACCGCGCCAGATATGGCAGATCGCGAGCGCGAGCGAGTCGGCGGCGTCGGCGGGCTTCGGCGGCTCGGGTAGCCGGAGCAATCGGGCGACCATGATCCCGACCTGGGATTTGTCGGCGCGACCATTGCCGCTGACCGCGGCCTTCACCTCGCTGGGCGTGTGCAGCGCGACCGGGATGCCGCGTCTGGCCGCGGCCACCATGGCGATGCCGCTTGCCTGCGCGGTGCCCATCACGGTCTTGACGTTGTGCTGGGCAAAGGCGCGCTCGACGGCCACCGCATCAGGACTGTGCGCGTCGAGCCAGTGCTCGATCTCGGCCTCGATCCGGCACAGCCTTAGCGAGACGTGCATATCGGCGGGCGTGCGTACGACGCCCACCGCCACCATGCTCAACGGGCGACCGATCGAACCGTCGACGACGCCAAGGCCACACCGGGTCAGGCCTGGGTCGATCCCTAGCACGCGCACGTGGCGACCCCCACTCATCGAAGTTCTGCATCGAACGTCTGTTCGGACTTAAGGTAGCCGATGGGTCCCCCTGCCCGACGTACGACTCGCCGCCGTCCTACCTCGCGGGTCAGGCGTCGAGCATCGCCAGGACGTCGTCGGAGACGTCGAAGTTGCCGAACACGTTCTGCACATCGTCGAGATCCTCGAGCGCGTCTACGAGGCGGAACACCTTCCCAGCCGTGTCCGCGTCGACGTCAATGGTCATCGAAGGGACGAACGCGCTCTCTGCCGAGTCATAGTCGATGCCCGCCGCCTGGAGCGCAGTACGCACGGCGACCAGGTCGGTGGCCTCAGTGATCACCTCGAACGAGTCGCCGATGTCGTTGACCTCTTCGGCGCCTGCGTCGAGGGTGGCCTCGAGTACGTCGTCCTCGGAGACCTGGTTGTCCTCCTGCTCCTTGGCGAGGATGACGACGCCCTTGCGGTTGAACAGGTACGACACCGAACCGGGGTCGGCCAGCGAGCCACCGTTGCGGTTGATGGCCGTGCGCACATCCATCGCGGCGCGGTTCTTGTTGTCGGTCAGGCACTCGATCAGGAAGGCGACGCCGTTGGGTCCGTACCCCTCATACATGATCGTGTGATACTCCGCCGCGCCCGCCTCGGCGCCCGAGCCGCGTTTGAGTGCTCGGTCGATGTTGTCACTGGGGACCGAGGACTTCTTCGCCTTCTGGATGGCGTCATAGAGAGTCGGGTTGCCGGCCAGGTCTGCCCCACCCATCCGGGCGGCGACCTCGATGGTCTTGATGAGCTTGGCGAACAACTTGCCGCGACGGGCGTCGACGACAGCCTTCTTGTGCTTGGTGGTTGCCCATTTGGAGTGGCCAGACATGAGGTGGCGCCTACTTCCGCTTCTCGGTTCTAGCTCTGCGACCCGGTTGCGCGAACCAGGCCGACGAACAGCTCGTGCATTCTGTGGTCGCCGGTGATCTCAGGATGGAACGACGTGGCAAGTATGTTCGCCTGCCGAACGGCCACGATCCTACCGACGGCGTCACCCGAAGCCACCCTGGCGACGACTTCCACGTCCTGCCCGATCTTCTCAACCCAGGGCGCCCGGATGAACATCGCATGGAAGGAGAAGGGTTCCGAGTGTTGTTTGATATCGACTTCCACGTCGGCTTCGAATGAGGCGACCTGCCGACCGAAGGCATTGCGTCGTACGACGACGTCGAGTCCACCGATCGTCTCCTGCCCCGCGATCCCACCCTCGATGTGATCAGCCAGCATGATCATCCCGGCGCAGGTCCCGAACGCCGGGAGTCCGCCGCGAATTGCGTCGCGCAGGGGCTCGAAAAGCTCGAACGTACGGGCGAGCTTGTACATCGTGGTCGACTCACCACCAGGTAATACGATCCCGTCGAGGTCGGCGAGCTCGGTGGGACGACGTACCGCAATCGCCCGGGCGCCAGTAATCTCGAGCATCCGCATGTGTTCGCGGACATCGCCTTGCAGCGCGAACACGCCAATCAATGGGGAGACTGTCACGTCTGAAGTCTAGGCGTTCGGCTCGTCGGACCAGGCCACGATCCGCTTCTGCCAGTGCGCGCTGACCTCGATCCGGCCCTCATCGAAGTGTGACTCCAGGCCGTGCTTCTTCAGAACCACGATCACGTCGTCCAACAACTCGTCACCCAACGCGACGTTGGCGGTCGTGGCGTGCCAGAGGTTGACCTCGAGCATGCCCTCGTCGACGGCGTGCCAGACGTCCGACGGGGTGAACCAGGCAATGCCTCGCGGGCGCCGGCGCTCCGCGGCACGTCGCTGGAGCTCGGCCTTGGCCGACCAGTGGTCGTCGCAGCCCTGCAAGACGGCGACATCGGCCATCTCGAGCTCCGCGAAAGCGGTCTGGAGTCGGTCGTAGTCACTCGCCTCGGGCCAGTTGGCCTGGTCGTGGATGAGCGCGTCGCGGGCTTCTGAGACCCAGATCCCGGCCAGTTCGCGCGCCTCGTCGGCGCGGTCCGGAAGCTCGGACTCGATCGCCAGGAGGACCTCGTCGAGAACTTCGCTCTGGGAGAGCAGACCGGACCGCACGCAGGACCGGGTGAAGTCGCGAACGTGCTCCTCCGGCGAGACCTTGTCCCCCATCTCGATTTACCAACCGCGCTCGGCGAGGCGGTGCGGCTGCGGGATGTCGGCAACGTTGATTCCCACCATCGCCTCACCCAGACCGCGAGACACCTTCGCGACCACGTCAGGGTCGTCGTAGAACGTGGTGGCCTTCACGATCGCGTCAGCGCGTTGGGCCGGGTTGCCGGCCTTGAAGATCCCCGAACCGACGAACACGCCCTCGGCGCCGAGTTGCATCATCATCGCGGCGTCGGCCGGGGTGGCGATGCCGCCGGCGGTGAAGAGCACCACAGGTAGCTTGCCGTTCTCGGCGACCTCTTTGACCAGCTGGTACGGCGCCTGGAGCTCCTTCGCGGCGACGTACAGCTCGTCACTGGAAAGGCCCTGGAGACGACGCAGCTCAGCGCGGATCGTCCGCATGTGCGTGACGGCGTTCGATACGTCCCCGGTGCCCGCCTCGCCCTTGGAGCGGATCATCGCGGCGCCCTCGGAGATCCTGCGCAGCGCTTCGCCCAGGTTGGTGGCGCCGCATACGAATGGAACCGTGAACATCCATTTGTCGATGTGGTGGGTGTAGTCGGCCGGAGTCAGCACTTCGGACTCGTCGATGTAGTCCACGCCGAGGCTCTGCAGCACCTGCGCCTCGGCGAAGTGGCCGATCCGCGCCTTGGCCATCACAGGGATCGAGACGGCCGCCATGATCTTGTCGATCATGTCGGGATCGCTCATCCGGGAGACGCCGCCTTGTGCGCGGATGTCGGCGGGCACGCGCTCGAGGGCCATCACTGCGACGGCGCCCGCGTCCTCTGCGATCTTGGCCTGCTCGGCGTTGACCACGTCCATGATCACACCGCCCTTGAGCATCTCGGCCATGCCGCGCTTCACCCCAGAGGTGCCGGTCGTGCGGGCGCTGCCGGACCCGGTCGCCTTGTCCTGGTGCTCGGACTCAACTCGCTGCTGGGCGTCTGTCACGTTCAACCTTCTACCGATGGGGCGGGGTATGGAGAACCCTGCCGAACAATTGCCAATGGCCTCAAGCCTACGACGCGGGGCGCGGTTCGGCGAGTTGGATCAGTCCGCGACCAACGCGGCAGGTGGCTCGTCGTCGAGGTCGACGCTGTGCAGCTCGGACGCTCGGCCGGCCAACCGCAGCCAGCGCACCCGTCGCCGCGATCGGAGTACGCGCGCGGACACCACGACGTCGTTGTGGAACCGGCGTGCAAGTTCTACCTTTCGGCAGTCACCGGCCAGCTCTTCCAGCAACTGTGCGAGGTCGGGATTCTGACCGAGCGACCGGACTTCGTCCTCGTCGGCGAACACCGCCCGCAGCGCCTCGGATAAGTCCGACTCCGCGGACTCGAAGTCGTGGACGGCGGCCGCCCGCGCCTGGTGCGCTGAGTCGACCAACAACAAAGACCTTGCGGGATCAAGCGCATTGGAGGTGGCCAGCTCGAGGGCCGTGCCGGACCGACGGAGCAGCTGGGTGGCCAACGACGCGCGGGCCACATCGATGCGGTGGTGCATCCGGTCGAGCCGGTTCGCGGTCCACGTCACCCACAGCCCGAGAACCACGAGCACGACGATCGCTATCGCGACGTACCACCAGCCCATCAGCGAACCTCCTGCCCGGTCACCGTTTCGTACACGTGGACGATTCGCGCCGCCACCGAGGACCAGTCGTAGCGCCGAACAGCCAAACTTGCCTCGCTGTTCAGTGCCGCACGGCGTTTCTGGTCCCCGAGAAGCGAGAGGGTCTGGTCGGCGAGGTCGTCGAGGTCGCCGGAGCGGAAGAGCGCGCCGTACTTCCCGTCGCCGAGCACCCGACGAAACGGCGCGATATTGCTGGCGAGGACAGTCGAGCCGGCCGCCATTCCCTCGACGAGCACGATTCCGAAACTCTCCCCCCCGGTGTTCGGCGCGATGTAGATGTCGGCTGTCTTCAGCGCCGCCGCTTTGTCCTCGTCGCTGGCCCGGCCGAGGAAGTTCACCTGCTCGCGCAGCGACACCGGCAAGGAAGCCCGGGCTCGGTCGATGTCGCCACCACCGACCACCAGGAGTCGAACTCCGGGCCGTTCCGCGGAAATCTTCTCAAAGGCCCCGAGCGCCAGAGCAAACCCCTTGCGCGGTTCGTCGAGTCTGCCGACGAATGCGAGAGTGCCATCATCGCCACGCCAGTCGGGTCGCGCCGAGGCGTTCGCGTAGCGGTCGACGTACACGCCGTTCGGGATCACCACCGGCTCCCCGCCGATGTGCTGCACGAATGTGTCGCGTGCGTACTCCGAGACGGCGATCCGTCCGCTGATCTTCTCGAGGGAGGGTCGCAGGATCGATGCCGAGGCCGACATCGCGCGGGACCTGATCTGGGACGTGTGGAAGGTCGCGACGACCGGCGACTCCGCGGCCCACAGCGCCAGCAAGGAGATGCTCGGGGTCGCGGGTTCATGCAGATGAATCACGTCGAACTTTCCGTCGCGCAGCCATCGTCGCACTCGCGCGGCGACCAGTGGACCGAAGGACACCCGGGCCACGGATCCGTTGTAGGGAACGGCGATCGCCCTCCCCGTCGGCACGACGTACGACGGCAGCCCCTGCTCATCCTCGCTCGGCGCGAGCACCGACACGTAGTGGCCGAGCCCGATCAACGCCTCTGCAAGATCCCTGACATGGCTCTGCACTCCGCCGGGGGTGTCGAGGGAGTACGGACACACGAGACCGATCCGCACTCCGGTTACCCCTGAGCCGGGTGGAGATCTGAGATGAACACCTTCTGCATCATGTGCCAGTCCTCGGGGAAGTCTCGAAGGCCGCTGGTGAATGCGTCCGCCACATCCTGCATCATCAGCGCGAGGCCCGCATGCCCATCGACGTGCGCCACCTCTGCGTGGAAGGTGATCACCATGTTGGCACCGTCGTAGGCCAGCGTGGCCGGAATCAAGGCGGCACCGGTACGACGCGCGAGCGTTGCTGGACCGCGGGGCATTCGGGCACGTTCCCCACACAAGGTGACCTCGATTCCGGACTTGCTCAGGTCACGGTCCGCGAGCAGGCAGACAAACCGGCCAACCCTCAGCGTGTCCTCCAGTCGCGAAGACGTCGCGGGGTCGCCTGCGGCCAAGATCTCCATGCCCAAGGAGTGTCGGTACGCGACGAACTCGTCGTACAACTTCTCGGGTTTCAGCCGCTCGGCCACCGTCGTCACGGGCATCCCGGTCGCGCACGCCCATGCGCCTGCCCAGTCCCAGTTCCCCATGTGTGGCAGCGCGACGACGACCCCTTTTCCTCGTGCGTAGGCGTCGCGGAGGATGTGTTCGTTGACCGTGCGCGTGCGTCGTACGAGATCGTCGATCGGCCACGAGGGAAGCCGGAACGACTCGCACCAGTAGCGCAGGTAGGACTGCACGCCGTCACGCGTCAGGGTGTCCAGTTCGTGCGCGCTGAGATCGGGACGTACCCGTGTGAGGTTCCGGCGTAGCCGCTGGACGCTCTTGCCGTTGCGGCAATAGACCCGGGTCGCGATCCGGGCGAACACCGCCCTGGCAGCCGGCTCCGGGAGCAGTCGGACGAGCCGCCAGCCCGACAGGTATCCGAACGTTGTCGCGTTGTCGGACGCGGCGTCGGCTGCCCGACCCAGTCCACCCCTGACGTTGGCCATCATGCGGCCGCTTTGGCCTGACGACGGACGCTGAGCACGCGCTGGAAAACCGTTATCGTGCTGGCGAAAGCGAGGAGAGCAAGCGTGATGGGTATCAGGATCGGGAGGTTGAACATGTCGCTGAGGCCGGTCATCAGCAGGATCGCGACCAGCCGGTCCGCGCGCTCGGCGACCCCGCCCTTGGCCTCCATGCCCAGTGACTCGGCACGTGCCCGTGCGTACGAGGTGACTGACCCCATCACCAGGCAGTACAGCGCGAGCGCGGCCAGAGCTTCCGACTCCCCCGGCCCGGCGAAGTAGAGCACCAGCCCGCCGAAGATCGCCGCGTCACCGATCCGGTCCAGCGTCGAGTCGAGGAACGCGCCCCACGGCGACGATGTTCCGCTCATCCGTGCCATCGTGCCGTCGAGCAGGTCGGAGAACACGAACGCGGTGATGAACAGGACGCCGACCAGCAACTCGCCACGAGGGAAGAAGATCAGTGCGCCGGCGACGACCCCCAGGGTGCCGATCAGCGTGACCGCATCAGCGCTCACACCGTGACGGAGGAAGAACTTCGCGATGGGCGTGAGGAGCTTGGTCCAGAAGGCGCGGAATCGGTTCAACATAGGGAGAGCAGGCTATCGGGTCGACGCCGCCGCACCTCGCCGCGTGTCCTAGGCAGGCTGATCCCCGACCCGGTACGCAACGTGAGCCACGGACGCCGGCGGGCTCTTGGAACCGTCTATAGCTCACATCTTGGCGCTCAGGCGCCGGTGTCCGCCGCCTGGTCAGGCCCAGGCGTCCGCGAGCAGGTCCCGCGTATCGGCCATCAGCTCGGGAAGCGTGCGGGTCCGGCCGATGATCGGCATGAAGTTCTGATCGCCGGCCCACCTGGGTACAACGTGCTGGTGCAGGTGTGCGGCGATGCCGGCGCCCGCCACCGAACCCTGGTTCATCCCGATGTTGAACCCGTGCGCCCCGCTGACGTTGCGTATCGTCCGCATCGCGCGTTGGGTGAGGTCCGCGATCTCGCCGGCCTCGTCGGGCGTCAGGTCGGCGTAGTCGGCGACGTGACGGTACGGGCACACCATCAGGTGACCCGGGCTGTAGGGATACAGGTTCAGTACGACGTAGGCCAGCTCGTCGCGGTGCACGACGAGACCTTCACCGTCCTCCAGGGTCGGGATCCTGCAGAACGGGCAGTGCTGGCCGGCGTCGGAGTCCGTCGGCTTATTGTGCCCGCGGATGTAGTCCAGCCGGTGCGGTGTCCACAGCCGCTCGAATTCGTCGGGAACGCCCACGCCGTCTTGGTGCAATTGCTCGTTCACACCTGGATCCGACGCTCCACGGCGTCCACGACGCGTGAGATGGCGTCATCGACGGAGACGCCGTTGTCCTGGTCGCCGTTGCGATAGCGGATCGAGATGGCAGCCGCTGCGGCATCCTGGTCCCCCGCGATCAGCATGAACGGCACCTTCTGCAACTGCGCGTTGCGAATCTTCTTCTGCATCCGCTCGTCGGACTCGTCGACCTCGACCCGAATCCCACGTTCGCGCAGCTGCGCGGCGACCTTGTGCAGGTAGTCGTTGTGTCGCTCGGCGATCGGAATCGCCACCACCTGGACGGGAGCCAGCCATGGGGGGAAAGCTCCCGCGTAGTGCTCGGTGAGGACCGCTATGAACCTTTCGATGGAACCGAACAGGGCGCGGTGGATCATCACCGGGCGGTGCTTGGCGCCATCGGAGCCGGTGTACTCGAGCTCGAAACGCTCGGGAAGGTTGAAGTCGAGCTGGATCGTCGACATCTGCCAGGTGCGGCCGATCGCGTCACGTGCCTGGACGGAGATCTTCGGCCCGTAGAACGCAGCACCGCCTGGGTCCGGCACCAGCTCGAGTCCAGAGTCCTGCGCCACGCGCGACAGTGTCTTGGTCGCGTCTTCCCAGATCTCGTCGTCGCCGACGTACTTCTCGTCGTTCTTGGTGGACAGCTCGAGGTAGAAGTCGTCGAGGCCGTAGTCCTTGAGCAGGTCGAGGACGAACTGCAAGGTGTTGGTCAGTTCGCTGTGCAGCTGGTCGCGGGTCGCGTAGATGTGCGCGTCGTCCTGAGTCATCCCGCGCACCCGGGTCAGGCCGTGGATGACACCGGACTTCTCATAGCGGTACACGGAACCGAACTCGAACAGCCGCAGCGGCAGCTCGCGGTAGGAGCGTCCACGAGACCGGAAGATCAGGCAGTGGAACGGGCAGTTCATCGGCTTGAGGTAGTAGTCCTGACCCGGCTTGGTGACGGCTCCGTCGGGGCCCACCACTTCGTCGAGGTGCATCGGCGGATACATGCCGTCGGCGTACCACTGGAGGTGGCCGGAGGTCTCGAACAGGTTCGACTTGGTGATGTGCGGGCTGTATACGAAGTCGTATCCCGACTCCTCGTGCCGCTTGCGCGAGTAGTCCTCCATCTGCTTGCGCAGCACGCCGCCCTTGGGGTGGAACACCGCGAGCCCGGAGCCAATCTCGTCGGGAAAGCTGAACAGGTCGAGGTCGGCGCCAAGGCGTCGGTGGTCGCGCCTCTGGGCCTCCTCAATCCGGTGCAGGTGCGTCTCGAGGGCTTCCTTGGTCTCCCACGCCGTCCCGTACAGCCGCTGCAGCTGCTTGTTCTTCTCGTTGCCGCGCCAGTACGCCGCCGCGCTCCGCATCAGCTTGAACGCCGGGATTCGCTTGGTGGTCAGCAGGTGCGGACCGCGGCACAGGTCCTTCCAGGCGAGGGAGCCGTCGCGCTTGAGGTTGTCGTAGATGGTCAGCTCACCGGCGCCGATCTCGACGGATGCCCCCTCACTTGATGAGAGCGCCTCGTCGTCCTTGCTCGACTTGAGACCGATCAGCTCGAGCTTGTACGGCTCGTCCGCGAGCTCGACGCGGGCCTCATCGTCGGTCACCGGACGGCGGGAGAACTTCTGGCCCTCCTTGACGATCTTGCGCATCCGGGTCTCGATCTTCTCGAGGTCAGCAGGAACGAACGGCTCGGCGACGTCGAAGTCGTAGTAGAAGCCGTCAGTGATGGGCGGACCGATCCCCAGCCGAGCATCCGGATAGAGCTCCTGGACCGCCTGCGCCATCACGTGGGCGGTGGAGTGCCGCAGGATGTCGCGGCCGTCGGGCGACTCGATCGCGACGGCCTCGATCTGGTCACCCTCCGCGAGCTCGTAGGCCAGGTCCTTGAGGGCTGGCTCTTTGTTGGCTGGCCCGACGCGCGCGGCGATGACCGACTGGTCGTCCGCGAAGAGCTCCCATACCTTGGTACCCGCCGTCACAGTTCGCTTTGTCAGCTGCTGGGCGCGCTCGCCTGCGGTGACAACGGTGACCTGGATCTCGGACACGGGACTGCTCCTTGTGGTTGCGGACGACGGCGACGCTCGCCGGAACGACCGAACGCCTATCTGTCGCTCGATCGTATCCGCCGCGCGACACGGTCCGCCTCCCGGTTTGCGCCGCCACCGATCCGGCAGGGTCAGGCAAGCCGGTGCTCGTGCTCAACGCCGCCGCCGTACGTCGGCGGAAGTTCCTCGTCAGTCACCGAACGAATCGGCTCAGCGGTGCCGAGAGCCGCGAGCCGCGCCCGCCGGACGGTGTCGGCGAAGCCGGACTCGATAGCTGCGAGACTCGTGAGCTCTTCACGCTCGAGCGGCTTTGCGAGCAGGTAACCCTGGCCGAGGTCGCAACCGGCAACGATGAGTTCGATCAGTTGACCTTCGGTCTCGA
>Ga0075530_1001082_pt1 | contig 12983 bp, 12 predicted proteins | sample NGEPerD_2_FD_75101 | JGI IMG/M metagenome (GOLD analysis project Ga0075530, IMG submission 75101) | Arctic peat soil microbial communities from the Barrow Environmental Observatory site, Barrow, Alaska, USA - NGEE PermafrostL1-D | ecosystem: Environmental > Terrestrial > Soil > Wetlands > Peat ...
CACTTCCGGAGCGGTGTTCGGCGTCGTGCAGGCGGCCAATACCAGAAGTGCGGATGCGATCAACGTAGTCAGCCTTACGGTTCGTCTAGTCATCTGCCCAAGATAGCCTCTTGGCGCTAAGTTGGTACCAACATGCCAAGTATCCCGACCCTCCCCGGCATCGCCTCGGCCCGCGTCGCCACGCCGCGCCTGACCATGCATGTACTCACCAGCGGTCCGGCCGACGGTACGCCCGTGCTGTTCGTACACGGCAACGCCTCCTCGAACACCTTCTGGGAGGAGGTGATGCTGGCTCTGCCTGCCGGGTTCCGCGCCATCGCCCCCGACCTGCGCGGTTACGGCAGCAGCGACGACGCGGTGATCGACGCCACGCGCGGCGTCTTCGACTGGGTCGACGACCTGCTTGCGCTCAAGGACGCGCTGGGCATCAGCAAGTATCACGTCGCCGGCCACTCGCTCGGTGGCTCGGTGCTGTGGGGCCTGATCGCGGCCGACTCGGCCGACATCCTCTCGGCGACGCTGGTCGCGCCCGGTTCGCCGTACGGCTTCGGCGGCACCAAGGACGCCGATGGCACACCCACCTACGCCGACTTCGCGGGCTCCGGCGGCGGCCTCGTCAACCCCGAGATGGTCAGGCGCATGTCCAGCGGCGACCGCGGCACCGACGACCCGGCCTCGCCGCGCAACGTGATGAACGCGCTCTACTGGAAGCCGCCGTTCCGCGCCGAGCGCGAGGAGGCGCTGCTGTCGTCGATGCTCAGCGAGAAGATGGGCCCAGACCGCTACCCTGGCGACTCGGTGCCGTCGGAGAACTGGCCGGGCGTGGCGCCCGGGGTGCGCGGGCCGAACAACGCGATCTCGCCGAAATACGTCGGCTACACGGTCGAGCGCTTCATCGCGGTGGAGGCGAAGCCCCCCATCCTGTGGATCTGGGGCGCTGACGACCTCATAGTCTCCGACGCCTCGCTGTCCGAGATCGGCAACCTGGGCAAAGTTGGCGCTGTGCCCGGCTGGCCGGGCGAGGACGTGCACCCACCGCAGCCGATGATCGCGCAAACACGCGCGGTGCTCGACAGGTACGCAGCCGCCGGCGGCAAGTACCGCGAAGTGCGTTTCGAGAACACCGGCCACACGCCGTACATCGAGAAACCCGAGCTGTTCCTGCAGGAGTTCCTGGCGCACATCGCCGCCGACGCCACGCCAAGGTAGGCCGTCCCACAAACCGTTTACGGTCCGTTAACGCCTCATCCCTAAGCTGCCCGCGTCAACCCAGAGTTTCGACGTTTAAGGAGCAGTTCGAGATGAGAGACCAAGCGAGAGTCTACCTGCGGTTCATGTTGCGTCTGATCGTGGTGCTGGCCCTGGCCGCGACCATGGCGGCCTGCGGCCAGGCAACACCACCTCCCGGCGGCGGCGACGAGATCCGGCTCATCGACCCCGATGGCAGCAACGACCGCAGCCTCTGGGCGCACGGGGAGAACGACGACCTCGAGGTCTACGACGTGTGGTCGACGGCCTGGAACCCGCAGGCCACGCGCCTTACCTTCGCCAGCAACCACGAGAACTGGTGCTCGCTCTTCGCCTCCGACATCTTCTCGGTCGGCGCCGACGGCAGTCAGTACCAGCGCATCACTCAGGCTCCCGCCTGCGCCGAGCTCGCCGATTACCCCCAGGGGATAGTAAGGGTGCCGGTGAGGAACGACAGCTTCGACTCCTTCTCGGGCTTCATGTACTACCAGGGCGCCGCTAGCCTGCAGCCCCTTAACCTGCCGCCTAACGGCACGGGCATGATCACGTTCCCGTCCGTGGCCGACTTCGGCTCGGGCGAGGACTGGTTGCAGGTCGGCACCGTGATCGCCGACGGCAACCGCGAGATTATGTTCTCCTCGATCGCCGACGTACAGGGCGGCGGCTCGGTGACCACCACCGAGGTAGGCGTCTACTACCCCGGCTCGTTCTGGGAGGCGCACTCGCCGACCTGGCAGCAGGACGGCTCGAGCGTCACCTTCATCTACAACTTCAGCTCGTTCTACGCCCTGCCCAAACTGCCTTCACCGCTCGACTTCGGCACCGAGCTGATGTCGCCCGACGCCGGCTTCCCGCTGTTCGTCGACCTGCTCGCCCGCGGCCCCACGGCGGCCACCGCAAACGACATCCTCTACGCCGGCACCGACAGCTTCGAGTCCACCGCCGTCTACCTGGTGAGCGACGGCAGCACCACAGCCGGCGAACCACTGGTGAGTTACGACGGCCTCGAAGCGATCCTCGGGCTGGCGTGGATGCCCGACGGCTCGGGCTTCGTCTACTCGGTGACCGAGGGCGACTACTTCAGCGAGGAGCGCTCGGCCAACATCTTCCATTACGACTTCGCCAGCGGCGCGACCAACCGCCTCACCAACTCCGTCGGCGACTTCGCCGGGCCGATGAGCGTCTCGGGTGACGGCACCAGGATCGTATTCGAGGGCGCCTCGGCACAGGTCGAGTTCAGCGAAGACCTCCTCGACCCCGACCTCTACATCCTCGACCTCGGCACGATGACCGTCGAGCTGCTGGTGGAGGGTGCCCGGGCGCCGGCCTGGAGCTGGTAGGCGCGTGCCGTAGCCGCTGCGCTGACTCGCGCTGACGACACGACCTGGCGGTCGCGGTCGCGAGCCGTAGCCTCGGGCTAGGGCTGGGCTCGGCCTCGGGCTCGGGCTCGCGCTCAGCGGGCTAGCCCACGCACCTTCTCGGGACCGTAGGAGAAAAGGTACAGCTATACATCGCGTTTTGCGCAGGGGCTGGAAAAGAGACATGACGTACCACGGCGACGGGTTCTCGCGAGCCCGTCCCCGTCGTCACTGAAGCGCGCTCGGCAGTTCCCCGTGCGCCACGGCCTCGCGCGGCCGACGCACCTCAAGCCCCGAGATAAACCTTCCGCACCGCGGCGTCCTCCCGCAGCTCCGCCGCCGGGCCAGACAGCGCGACCTCACCGTTCTCCAACACGTAGGCGCGGTGTGCGATGGCCAGCGCCAGTACCGCGTTCTGCTCGACAAGCAGGACGCTCACTCCCTCCTCGTTGAGCCGTAGGAGAGCCTCGCCGACCTCCTGAGCGAGCAGCGGCACCAGGCCCAGCGTTGGTTCGTCGAGCAGAAGCAGCCGCGGCGACGACATCAACGCTCGGCCGATGGCCAGCATCTGTTGCTCGCCGCCTGAAAGGCTACCGGCCAACTGTCCGCTGCGCTCCCGCAGGCGCGGGAACAGCTGGTAAACGTGGTCGAGCACGCTCTCGTCCACCGGCCCGTCGGGCACACCCATCTCGAGGTTCTCGCGCACGCTCATGCGCGGGAAGATCTCGCGCCCCTCGGGACAATGCGCCATGCCGAGGCGCACTCTTGCCGCCGAGCTCAGACCCGAAACGGAGCGGCCGAACAGCGCGATGTCGCCCTTGTCGACCGGCAGCAGCCCCGATACCGCCCGTAGCGCGGTGGTCTTGCCGGCGCCGTTGGCGCCCACGAGCGCAACTATCTCGCCCTCGCGCACGTTCAGGTCGACGCCGCCCAAAGCCCTCACCCGGCCGTAGCTGACGCCGACGCCGTTTAGAACCAGCACGTCGGCAGCCGCGTCGGCCGGGCTTACGACCGGCACCCGCAGCTCCTCGCTCGCGCCCATGTACGCCTCGATCACTAGCGGGTCGTTGGTCACCGCCTCGGGGTCGCCCTCGGCCAGCTTGACGCCGTAGTCGACGACGACGAGCCGGTCGCAGCCGCGCGCCATCGTCTGCATGTGGTGGTCGATGACCAGCACGGTGGCGCCGGCGTCACGGACGGCGTGGATGAGGTCCATGGTGCGGCTCGACTCGGTCTCGTTCATGCCGGCGAACGGCTCATCGAGCAGCAGCAGGCGCGGCGACGCGGCCAACGCCAGCGCGATCTCGAGCACCCGCTGCTCTCCGTATGCCAGTCCGCTGGCGACGTCGTGGCGGCGCTCGGCAAGGCCCACGGTCTCCAGGACGGCCGCGACGTGCTCGGCCAAGGCAGCGCGCTCCAGCCGACCGGCACCGAAGAGGGTGCGCAGCGGCCCACCGGGCTCGCGCATGTGGCTGGCGACGCGCACGTTCTGCTCCACGCTGAGGTCGGCGAATACCCGGGTGTGCTGGAAGGTGCGCACCAGCCCGCGGCGCGCCAACCGGTGGGGCGCCCACCCGGTGACGTCCTCGCCGCGGAAGCGCACGCGGCCGCTGGTAGGCTTGAGGAAACCGGTGACCAGGTTGAAAGTGGTTGTTTTACCAGCACCGTTGGGCCCCACCAGGCCGAGCACCTCGCCCTCCGTGACATGGAAAGAGAGGTCGCTGACTGCGGTGAAGCCGCCGAAGTTACGCGTCAGGCGCTCGACGCGCAGCAGCTCGCCCCCCGCACCGCGGGCCGACTCGCCAGCGGCGCCGCGCACGGGTCCGCCCGCGGCCATCAGCCCTCTACCCTTCCGCGCCCGGCCCTCAACCGCGCACCCAAACGCTTGATCCCACCCACGATGCCGTGCGGCAGCACGACGATGACCACGATGAGGATCACCCCGTAGACGACGTGCGACAACGCGGGCGCGAGGTTGCGAAGCAGCGAGCTTACAGTCACCAGGAACGTCGGTCCAACGACCGGCCCGAGCACCGTGCCCGCGCCGCCGAGCAGGTTCATCACGAAGAGGTCGAACGAGTCGACGAAGGTGAACGAGTCGGGGCTGAGGAACACCGCGTAGTGCGCGTAGAGCGAGCCGGCCAGCCCGGCCACACCCGCCGCGATGACGAACGCCGCCACCTTGGTGCGGTAGGTGGCGATGCCGACCGACTCGGCCAGGTTCTCGTCGCCCTTGATGGCGGACAGCGCGCGGCCGAAGCGCGAGCGCCCAAGCCGCCAGCGCAGCAGCAGCGCCAACGCGGCGAAGAACAGCGTCAGATAGTAGTAGCCGACCTTCTCGATGATCGTGCGGAAGGTGTGCTGCCAGCCGAACAGCTCGATGGTGGCGAACGGGATGCCGGTGAGGCCCATCGGCCCGCGGGTGAGGTCGACCATGTTGGTCAGCAGGATCGTGATGATGATGCCAACGATGAACGTAACCACCGAGAAGTAGTGGCCCTTGAGGCGCAGGGCGGGCACGCCGACGATGAGCCCCACCAGCGCCGCCGCCACGACGGCGGCCAGCATCCCCAGCGGGAACGCCCAACCGGCCTTCACCAGCAGCGCCGAGGCGTAGGCGCCGACGCCCATGAATGCGGAGTGCCCGAGCGAGAGCAGTCCGGCGCCGCCGATGAGCAGGTCGAGGCCGGCCACCAGGATCACGTTTATCGCGATGAGCACCAGCATGTGGCGGCCGGTGAGCGAGTCGAACACGTGCGGAGCCGCGATCGCAGCGGCCGCGCCGAGCACGATCCACAGCACGTTCCACAGCAGCGGCCAGAACGAGCGCCGCTCGCCGGCAACGCTCACAGCTTCGCCTCCTGGGCGCCGAAGAGCCCGCGGGGCCGGAACAACAGCACCACGATCATCAGCACGAAGGCAGTCAGTTCGGCGTACTGGGTGCTTATCAGGCCGCCGGTGAGCGTCTCGGCCAAGCCGACGATGAGCGCGCCCAGGATAGCGCCGGGGACGCTGCCCATGCCCGCGAAGATGACGATGGCGAAGGCCTTGATCACGACGATGGCGGCGATCGACGGGTCGAACGCGTTGACCCCTGAGGCCAGGGTGCCGGCCGCGCCGGCAAGGGCGCCGGCCAGGGCGAACGCCACCAGCTCGACGCGGAACGGATCGAGGCCGACCACGAGCGCGCCCTCGCGGTTCTCCGAGACCGCGCGCAGGCGCTTGCCTATCGGCGTCAGCTTGAGGAACAGCCAGGTGAGCAGCAGCAGCGCCGCGACCGACGCCGCGATGAACACCTGGTAGCCGGTCCAGGTCGCGCCGAGCACGCCGAAGCGCACGCCCGAGAACGGCGCCCGGACCAGCCGGAAGTCGGCGCCGAAGAACAGCAGCGCCAGGTTCTGCAGGATCAGCAGCAGGCCTAGCGCGGCGATGAAGGTAGTCGCGCCGCTGAAGCGCCGAAGCGGCCGGTAGACGGCCACGTAGTTGGTCATGGCCAGCAGGCTGCCGACCAGCATCGCCAGCGGCAGAGCCAGGAAGAAGCTGAGGCCAACCGCCTCCGTGGCGTAGTAGGCCACGTACGCGCCGACCATGTAGAGGGCGCCCTGCGCGAAGTCGGCGATGTCGAGCACGCCGAGGATGATGGTGAGGCCGAGCGCCACCAGCGCGTAGAGGCTGGTGGCGTGGAGCGCGTTGAGGACCAGTTGGACGACCGTGTCCATGAAGCTAGCGGTGGCCGCCTCTCGAGGTCTCGGCCGTCAAGCGACGCGCGCGAGCACGCCGCTCTCGGCGAGGTCGTTCCAGACGTCCTGGCTCTCGATGAGCCCGTCGCGGACGACGAAGCGGTCGACGTAACGCACGCCGTCGAACGGTACGCCGTGAGCGTTCACGCCGTAGAGCGTACCGCGCACGTAGACGACGCTGGCGCCGCCCCGCGCGAACGACTCGACGTCGTCAACGAGCTTGGCGACCCGCTGGTAGCGGCCCTTCCCGCCCGCGACCATCTCGTCGAGGCTGGTGAAACGGGCCGGACCTGGAAACTCCATCGCGAAGTCGGCCGCCGCCATCGCCTTGGCCTCGTCGAGCGCGCGGCGCTCCATGGCGTCCAAGAACCGCAGCGTGAGCGCCTCGTCGGGCGTCGACTCGTCGACCCACGCTGCGGGTGAAGTGCCTGATGTCCTCAGTCGCAGAGTTGCTCGCTGGTGAGCACCACTGGGTCGGTGCCGGCGTAGTCGCGGTCGGCGATCAGCAGGCGGCCGTTCTCATCGAAGGTGGCGACGCCGGTGCGCACGTCGGCCTGGCTGCATTGCAGGAAGCCGTAGGTGCCGTATGGCAGTTCGAACGTCTCGCCCGACAGGATCTCGGCCATGACCGCGGCCGGGTCGGTGCTGCCGGCGCGTTCCATAGCCTGCTTGATGAGCATCACCGTGCCCCAGCCGAGGCCGAGGTTGCGGCTCGGCTCAGTGCCGAGGTGTTCCATGGCGGCGTCGTAAAGGGCCAACGCGCCGGGCTCGGCCTCGGTGCGCTCGAAGGTGCGCGCATCCTGTCCGGTGTCGTAGTACCAGGGCGAGAACGTGCCTATGAGCAGGTCACCGACAGCCTCTCCTACCGAGGCGTCGCTGAGCAGGTCAGAGCCGTAGATGGTCTGCTCGAGGCCAAGCTCGTCGTGCTGAAGCACGATGCCGATCATCTCCTGAGCAAGGCCGATGCCGACGATGGCGTCGGCGCCGGAGTCACGAGCGCGGGTGAGCAGCGTGCGGAAGTCGGTGTTGGCGAACGGGAAGAACTCGGGCTCGGCCACGAATGAGCCGCCGAGCGACTCGACGGTCGCGCGGAAGTGCTCGATCATACTGCGGCCGAAGTCGGTGTTCTGGGCCATCGCGAAGAACGACATGTCGCCGTTCTCCTCGACCGCGTACTTGGCCAGTGGCGCCATCTCGGTGAGAGCCTGCGGGCCGAGGCGGGCCGAGAGGTTAGCACCGGCCTGCTCGCGAGCGGTGCCGGTGAGCTCGTCGGCGTAGGCGAACGCGATCTGCGGGATGCCTAGCGCGGCGAACACCGGCATCTGTGCCAGCGCCGCCGAGCTGCAGAAGCTGCCGCCCACGAACGACGCGCCGGCCACGGCCAGGCGGTTGGCGGCGTCGATGGCCGCCTGCGGGTTGCATTGGTCATCCTCGAAGACGATCTCGAAGGTGACGGTCTCGTCCCCGACCTGGAAGCCGCCGGCCTCTTCGATCACCGTCGCGGCCAGCTGCGCGCCGACCTGGGACTCGCCGCCCTCCTTGGCGGCGGCGCCGGTGAGCGGCATCGAGAAGCCGATGGTGACGACGGTCTGCGCCAGGCCGATGGTTAGAAGGCCCAACGCCAGCACGGCCAAGGCCGCCCGCCCTAGCACTGGTGTGTAACGTCCTACGCCCTTGCCGGATCTCACGATTCCTGCCTCCTAGCGGCGCCTATCGCCGTGGCCGACAGCCCTTTTAGGGGCCGCCGTGCACTCGCTGTGATTCGTGAGTAACTCTAGCGGTAGGTTTGACATAGTGTCAACACAACAACATAATGTCCGTATGAATTTCGTCGGCTTGGGCCGGCTCGGGGGGTGATGGCGTGCCTGAGTTGAACCGAGCCAGTCCGTTCCCGTACTACCACCAGCTCAAGACCATCCTCCTCGAACAAATTAGGGGGATGGAGTCGGCTGAGCGCAAGCCGCTGCCGACCGAGAAGGAGCTGCAGGAGACGTACCAGGTGTCGCGGTCGGTGGTGCGGCAGGCGCTGCAGGAGCTCGAGGTCGAGGGCGTGGTCGTGCGCGAGCAGGGCAGAGGCACCTTCGCCCTTCCGCACAAGGTGCGGCACAACCCGCAGCCGGAGCGCATGCGCAGCTCTGGCGTCACCGGCTACCTCAAGAACCAGGGCATCAAGTCGGGCACCCGTCTGCTCTCGCGCACGATAAGCACACCCGAGGCCAGGGCCGCCATCGCCCTCGAGCTCTCCTCGGAAGACCCCGTGCTCCGCTTCGAGCGCGTGCGGCTGGCGGGCGACGTGCCCATCGGCCTGCAGGTGGTCACCCTCAGCCTCACGCTGCTCGACGGGCTGGCCACCAAGTTGTCTGACGAAGACCTCTTGTACGGCGAGTCGTCGATGGACTACCTCGTTGAGCGGCTGGGCCTGAGCATCGGCAAGAGCGTGCGCACAATCGAGGCCATAGGGCTGAAGCCACACCACGTTGAGCTCCTCGGCGGCGAGCTGGGCCAGCCGGCGCTGCGCGTGCGGCGCACCGTGAGCGACACCCGCCGGCGGCCCATCGAGTACTTCGAGGCCGTCTACCGCGGCGACATGTTCGAGTACTCGCTGGAGTTCGAGGATGGCTGAGTTTGGGGCGAGCGGCGTCGGGGCGAGCGGCGCGCACGGACGCGGAGTCAGCGCATTGCCCGTCCAAGTTGACCTGGTCGAGGTCGGCCTGCGCGACGGCCTGCAGAACCAGCCGGTCACCCTTACCACCGCGCAGAAACTGGACCTGCTCGACGGCCTGGTGCGCGCCGGCGTGCGGGAGATCCAGCTGACCTCCTTCGTGCACCCCGAGCGCGTCCCGCAGCTGGCCGACGCCGAGGCGCTGTGCGTGGCCGCGCTAGGCGACGCTCGTCATGAGGGCGTCTCGTTCAGCGGCTTGGCGCTTAACCTTCGCGGCGTGCAGCGTGCTGCCGCTGCGGGCCTGCGGCGCGTCGACCTGTCGCTGTCGGCCTCCGACGCCCACAGCCGCCGGAACGCGGGCATGAGCCTCGCCGAGGCCGAGCGGCAGCTGCTCACGACCGTCGCAGCGGCCCACGACCTCGGCCTGAGTGTGAGGGGCGGCGTGCAGTGCGCGTTCGGTTGCGGCGCCGACAGGGCCGACCAGCGCTACGAGGACGAGGTTGTGCGGCTGGCGGCGCGAATCGCCGCAGCGGGCGTGCGCGAGCTGGCGCTGGCCGACTCGGCCGGCCTCGCCGACCCGGCGGCGGTCGAGAGGCTGTTGCTGCGCGTGCGCGCCGCTTGTGGCGAGCTGCCCATCGTCTTGCACCTGCACGACACCCGCGGCCTGGGGCTGGCCAATCTATACGCCGCCCTCCGCCTTGGCGTGACCCGCTTCGACACCTCGTTCGGCGGGCTCGGCGGCTGCCCGTTCATCCCCGGCGCCACCGGCAACGTCGCCAGCGAGGACGTCGTGAACCTGCTTGGCGCGATGGGGGTTGCGACCGGTGTCGACTTAGGCGGCCTGTGCCTCGTGAGCGAGACGGCCGCCGACCTGCTCGGCGCCGACCTGCCAAGCGCGATCTTCGCCCTGTGGCGCCGCCAGCCCACCGGCGAGGAGGTAGTGCGTGTCTAGCGCTAGAACTTCCGCCGAGAAGATCCTCGCGCTGAAGGCCGGCGAGGACGTGCGCGCCGGCGACATCGTGATCGTGCCGGTCGACGGCGCCATGGCCACCGACACCACCGCGCCGCTGGCCATAAAGGCGTTCGAGAGCATGGGCGGCAGCCGAGTCTGGGACCCGGCGAAGATGAGCCTCATCCTCGACCACGCCACGCCCGCGCCCAACGAGCGCATAAGCACGCTGCATACGATGATGCGGGAGTTCGCGGCTGCCCACGGCACGCACTTCTACGACGTCGGCGACGGCATCTGCCACCAGCTGATGATGGACAACGGGCACGTCGCGCCGGGCTCGCTGTTCGTGGGCGCCGACTCGCACACGCCGACCCTCGGGGCGATCCAATCGTTCGCCATCGGCGTCGGCTCGACCGACCTCGCGGCGGTGATGCTCACCGGCAAGATCTGGCTGAAGGTGCCGCGGACCCTGCGCATCGAGCTGAGCGGCGACCTAAGGCCGGGCACGTTCGCGAAGGACGTGATCCTGTACCTCGTCGGTCGACTCGGCATCGCTGGCGCTACCTACGAGGCCGTCGAGTTCGGCGGCACCACCGTCGCCGGCATGAGCCTGGCCAGCCGCATGGTGCTGGCCAACATGGTGGCCGAGATGGGCGCCAAGACCGCGCTGGTCGACTCGGCTGGGCTCGAGCTACCGGCTGCGTTGGCCGGGCAGAGCTTCCCCGACGTCGCCCCTGACCAAGGCGCCGAGTACCGCGCCGTGCACCACGTCGACGTCTCCGACTTGGGCCCGCAGGTTGCCGCCCCGCACCTTCCTGACAACGTCCGCGACGTGCGCGAGCTACTCGGCATCAAGGTGCATATGGGCTTCATCGGGTCGTGCACCAACGCCCGGCTCGAGGACCTGCACGCCGCCGCAGCTATCTTGCGCGGTCAGCGCCTGGCGCCCGGCGTGAGGCTCATCATCACCGCCTCGTCGCGGCGGATCTTCAACGAGGCGCTGGCCGACGGCACCATCCAGGCCCTCTCGGAGGCCGGCGCCACCTTCATCACCTCGGGCTGCGGGCCCTGTGTCGGCACCCATCAGGGCGTCCCTGGCGACGGCGAGACCGTGGTGTCGACCACCAACCGCAACTTCCGCGGCCGCATGGGCAACCCCAACGCCGCTATCTACCTCGGCTCCCCGGCGTTCGTTGCCGCGGCTGCGGTGGCGGGCGAGATCGTCGATCCGGCCGAGTTCCTGGCCGGCGCGCCAGTGGGCTCGAAGGTGGCCGACGGCGCGGCAACATGAGCGACGCCATCAGCGCCATCAGCGGCAGCTCCCACCTGCTCGGCGACGACGTCGACACCGACAGGATCATCGCCGGCAAGTACACCAAGACGCTCGACCTCGGCCACCTCGCCGAGCACCTGCTGGAGGACTACGACCCGACGCTGGTTGGCCGCATCAAGTCGGGCGACCTGCTGGTGGCCGGCGAGAACTTCGGCTGCGGCTCGAGCCGAGAGCAGGCGCCGCTTGCCATCAAGGCAGCGGGCGTTACCTGCGTGCTGGCGCGCTCGTTCGCGCGCATCTTCTACCGCAACGCGATAAACATCGGCCTCAGCGTGATGGAGGTCCCCGAGCACGACATCGCCGACGGCGACGAGGTGAGCGTGAACGCCCTCGCCGGCTCGGTGACCAACGAGACTACCGGCGCCAGCTACCGCGCCACGCGCTTGCCGGCCGTCATGGCCGAGATCCTCGCTGCCGGCGGGCTGGTCCCGTATCTCAAGAACGGCGGCGATTACACGGTGCGCGAGTGAGCGAGGACGCCGAGCAGCCTTCCGCCCCGTTGTCGGGCACCCTCGTCCTCGAGTTCAGCCAGGCGGTGCTCGGCCCGACGGCGGGCCTGATCCTCGCCGACCTCGGCGCCGAGGTAGTGCGCATCGAGCCCGCGCCCAACGGCGACCCGACGCGCTACCTGCGCGGCTTCGGCATGGGCTACTTCCCGTACTTCAACCGCAACAAGAAGAGCGTGGTGCTCGATGTAAAGGACCCGCGCGGCCTGGCGGCGGCCGAGCGGCTGGTCGAGCAGGCCGACGTCGTCATCGAGAACTTCGCGCCAGGCACGATGGACCGGCTGGGCCTTGGCGCCGAGGCGCTCACGGCCCGCCACGAGCGGCTGATCTACTGCACGCTCAAGGGCTTCATGGCCGGTCCGTACGAGAAGCGCACCGCGCTCGACGAGGTAGTCCAGTACATGTCGGGCCTGGCCTACATGACCGGCCCGCGCGGCATGCCGCTGCGCGCCGGGGCCTCGGTCGTCGACGTCATGACCGGCGTCTACGGCGCTATGGGTGTGATCCTCGCGCTGCGCGAGCGTGACAGCAGCGGCCGCGGGCAGGTGGTGTCGACGGCGCTGTTCGAGACGGCGGCGTTCATCATGGGCCACCACATGGCGTACGCGGTGGCGTCCGGCGAAGAGGTGCCGCCGATGCCCGAGCGCGTCAGCGCCTGGTCGGTCTACCACCAGTTCAAGACCAAGGACGACGAGACGGTCTTCGTCGGCGTTACCTCCGACAAACAGTGGCAGCGCTTCTGCCACGAGTTCGAGCGCCCCGACCTGGCCGCCGACCCGAGCCTGACGACCAACAACGACCGCATCGGCGAGCGCGAGCGATTACTGCCTGAACTCCGCGAGCTTATGGCGAGCCTCACGCTCGACGAAGTGATCGCGCGCTGCCAGCGCGCGGAGTTGCCATTCTCACCGTTGGCTCGACCGGAGGATTTGCTCGACGACGAGCAGCTCATCGCTGGCGGGAGCCTGCTCGACACGCTGTTCCCCGGCGGCCAGCGCGCCGGCCTTCCCGGCCTGCCGCTGGCGTTGAACGGTCGGCGCTGGGGCAAGCGCCTCGACCCGCCACGACCAGGAGAGCACACCGTGGAGATGCTCGGGCGTGCCGGCCTCTCGGCTGAAGACATCGCCGCGTTGACGCAAGACGGCGTGAGCGCAAGCGCCCCGGAACCGCGAGCTTCGTGACGA
>Ga0075530_1001084_pt1 | contig 12982 bp, 12 predicted proteins | sample NGEPerD_2_FD_75101 | JGI IMG/M metagenome (GOLD analysis project Ga0075530, IMG submission 75101) | Arctic peat soil microbial communities from the Barrow Environmental Observatory site, Barrow, Alaska, USA - NGEE PermafrostL1-D | ecosystem: Environmental > Terrestrial > Soil > Wetlands > Peat ...
CGCGTGACGTGCACCGCCAGCAGTTCCCCTCCGGCCGAGCGAGCCGCGATCCGCGCCGCCCGCCTGATCAGGGTCTCCCCCTCCGGACCACCCGTCACCGCCACGACGACCCGCTCGCGCGTCTCCCAGGTTCCCTCGATGTCGTGCTGGGCGCGGTAGGCCTGCATCGCCTCGTCGACCTTGTCTGCGGTCCAGAGCAACGCCAGCTCCCGCAGGGCCGTCAGGTTTCCGACGCGGAAGTAGTTCCCCAGTGCGGCGTCCACCTTCGCTGCGGCGTACACATTGCCGTGCGCCATTCGTCGTCGCAGAGCCTCCGGTGCCATGTCGACGAGTTCGACCTGGTCGGCCGCGCGCACAACTGAGTCGGGGATCCGTTCCCGTTGCGGTACGCCGGTGATCTTCTCGACGACGTCGTTGATCGACTCCAAGTGCTGGATGTTGACCGTCGAGATGACGTCGATCCCCGCGGCGAGGAGCTCTTCGACGTCCTGCCATCGCTTCTCGTTGCGCGATCCGGGCACATTGGTGTGTGCGAGCTCGTCGACCAGGGCCACCTTGGGTCGACGTGCCAGCACGGCGTCGATGTCCATCTCGGGAAATGTGGTGTCCCGATAGGAGATCTGGCGTCGCGGCACGATCTCGAGGCCGTCGAGCATGGCGGCGGTGTGCAGGCGGTCGTGTGTCTCTACGAACCCGACCACCACGTCTGTTCCGCGTTCGGCCCGGCGGTGACCCTCTCCGAGCATGGCGTAGGTCTTGCCGACACCAGGAGCCGCGCCGAGGTATACCCGCAACCTCCCGCGGTTCATGGCGATCCTGGCTCCTTCCCTGCGAGTGGGTGAACAGTGTCCGTGTTGGTAAGTGTGTCAGCGAGACTGACGGCTGCCGATTGCCAGTTCACCGAGGCGCGAGCTTGTCCAAGGCGAGGTTGAGCTCGAACACGTTGACCCGGGCCTCACCAAGGAAACCCAGCGTGCGTCCCTGGGTGTGCTCGGCGACGAGCCGGCCGACCTCCGCCTGACTCAGGTCACGTTCGCGGGCGATGCGGGCCACCTGCTCGCGCGCGTACGCCGGGCTGATGTGCGGGTCGAGGCCGGACCCGCTGGCCAGGAGAGCGTCCGGGGGGACATTCGAGGTCGCAACTCCGTCGAGCCGGGCGGCGGTCGCCCGCCGTTGTTTGATGACCGCGATGAGGTCCTCGTTCTGCGGTCCGAGGTTGGACGCTGAGGTGGACAGTGGGTCGTACCCAGCCCCCGCCGCAGAAGGCCTGCTCTGGAAGTACACGGGGTCAGGCTCGACCACCGGGTTCCCGTCGGCGTCCTTCTCCGGCACACCGTTCTCGAGAATTGGGCGCGTGAACGCCTGGCCGATCAGGTCTGACCCGACGACCTTTCCGTCGCGCTGCACCAACGACCCGTTGGCGTTCCCGTGGAATGCGACCTGTGCGATGCCGGTCATCACCAGCGGGTAGGCGAGGCCCAGGATGAGGGTCAGCGCGAGGAAGGACCGCACTGCCGCGCCGTACTGGCGGAGGGTCGGGGGGGTTCGGTTTGCCATGGTGTTCTGCCTTCTCAGCTGATTCCGGGGATCTGCGAGATGAGCAGATCGATGAGCTTGATGCCGATGAACGGACTGACGATTCCGCCGAGGCCGTAGATGCCCAGGTTTCGGCGCAGCATCGATGCGGCCGAGGAGGGCGCGTACCGCACACCTCGCAGTGCCAACGGAATCAGCCCGATGATGATCAGGGCGTTGAAGATCACCGCCGAGAGGATCGCGGACTGCGGCGAGTCCAGCCGCATGATGTTCAGCTTGTCCAACCCCACGTACACGCCGGCGAACATGGCCGGGATGATGGCGAAGTACTTGGCGATGTCGTTGGCGATGGAGAACGTGGTCAGTGATCCACGCGTGATCAGCAGCTGCTTGCCGATCTCGACGATCTCGATCAGCTTGGTGGGGTTGGAGTCGAGGTCGACCATGTTGCCGGCCTCCTTCGCAGCGGACGTGCCCGTGTTCATGGCCACTCCGACGTCAGCCTGAGCCAGAGCCGGGGCATCGTTCGTGCCGTCACCGGTCATCGCAACCAGCCGACCGCCCTCCTGCTCGCGCTTGATCAGCGCCATCTTGTCCTCGGGGGTGGCCTCGGCGAGGAAGTCGTCCACGCCCGCCTCCTCGGCGATCGCCCGAGCGGTCAGCGGGTTGTCCCCGGTGATCATCACGGTGCGGATGCCCATCCGACGCATCTCGTCGAACCGTTCGCGCATGCCCTCCTTCACCACGTCCTTGAGGTTGATCACCCCGAGCGTGCGGGCCGTCCCACCGTCGATGCGCTCGGCGACGACCAGCGGCGTACCGCCGGCGGTGGAGATGCCGTCGACGATCGCGCCGACCTCCTCGGTTGGGTGACCGCCGTTCTCGCGGACCCACTTCATCACCGCTGCGGCGGCACCCTTTCGGATCTGGCGGCCGTCGGCGAGGTCGACGCCGCTCATCCGGGTCTGCGCGGTGAACACGACGAAGTGTGCGGTCTTGAGCTCGCCCGGGGCACGCTCCCGGAGCCCGTGCGCGGTCTTGGCGAGTACGACGATCGATCGTCCCTCGGGGGTCTCGTCAGCGAGACTGGACAGCTGCGCAGCATCGGCCAGCTCGCCGGACTCGACGCCACCGACGGGCAGGAACTCCGCGGCCTGCCGGTTGCCGAGGGTGATGGTGCCGGTCTTGTCGAGAAGCAGCGTGTCCACGTCGCCCGCGGCCTCGACTGCGCGGCCGGACATGGCGAGCACGTTGTGCTGCACCAGCCGGTCCATCCCCGCGATCCCGATGGCCGACAGCAGCGCACCGATGGTCGTCGGGATCAGGCAGACCAACAGCGCGACCAGCACGATCAGGGACTGTTCCGCGCCCGAGTAGATGGCGAACGGCTGCAGCGTGATGGTGGCCATCAAGAACACGATGGTGAGGCTGGCCAGCAGGATGTTGAGCGCGATCTCGTTCGGAGTCTTCTGCCGCGAAGCACCCTCGACCAGGGCGATCATCCGATCGATGAAGCTCTCCCCCGGCTTGGCGGTGATCTGCACGACGATGCGGTCCGAGAGCACCTTGGTACCGCCCGTGACCGAGCTCCGGTCGCCGCCCGACTCCCGGATGACCGGGGCGGACTCGCCGGTGATGGCGGACTCGTCGACGCTGGCGACACCGTCGACGACGTCACCGTCTCCCGGGATGACCTCGCCGGCCTCGACCACGACCCGGTCCCCGAGAGTCAGCTGGGGTCCTGGGATGTTCTCCTCCGTGCAATCGTCGCGAAGCCGGCGCGCCATGGTCTCGGTCTTGGCCCGCCTCAGCGACGCCGCCTGCGCCTTGCCTCTGCCCTCCGCAACGGCTTCGGCCAGGTTGGCGAACACGACGGTCAGCCACAGCCAGATCACGATCAGCCAGGCGAACAGGCTCGGGTCCACGACGGCCAGGACCGTGGAGAGCGCGGCACCCGCCTCGACGAGGAACATCACCGGGTTGTGGGCCATGACGCGTGGATCGAGCTTGCGGGCCGCGTCCGGCAAGGAGGTCAGCAGCATCTTGGGCTCGATCAGGCCCGCCTTGACCCGGGAGGGGGAAGTGGGTGTGGCAGTGGACATCACTGAAGGTCCTTCGGGTGAGATGTTCGGCTCGCCGGGCGCAGTTGGAGTGGTTGCCGACATCACAGCCCCTCCGCCAGCGGGCCGAGAGCGAGCGCCGGGAAGAAGGTCAGTCCGGCGACGATGATGACGACGCCCACGAGCATCCCGACGAACAGCAGGCGGTGGGTGGGCAGCGTGCCCGCAGTCGCCGGGATCGGCTGCTGGCGCGCCAGTGATCCTGCCAGTGCGAGAACCAGAACGATGGGCAGCAGCCGGCCTGCCAGCATCACGAGTCCGAGAGCGGTGTTGTAGAAGCCGGTGTTCACCGAGATGCCGGCGAAGGCCGAGCCGTTGTTGTTGGCGGCGGACATGAACGCGTACAAGACCTCTGAGAGCCCGTGTGGACCCGGGTTCAGAATCGACTCCTTGGGCTTGTCCAGCCCCATCGCCAGCCCGGTCCCGGCGAGCACGAGCACCGGCATCGTGAGGATGTAGAGCGAGGCGAGCTTCATCTCGCGTGCGGTGATCTTCTTGCGCAGGTACTCCGGCGTGCGACCGACCATCAGACCGGCGATGAACACCGTGACGATGGCCAGCACCAGGATCCCGTAGAGCCCGGAGCCGGTGCCGCCAGGCGCGACCTCGCCGAAGCCTATGTTGAAGATCAGCAGCCCACCTCCGAGGGCGGTGAACGAGTCATGGAAGGAGTTGACCGCCCCGGTCGACGTACCTGTGGTCGAGGTCGCGAACAACGCTGAAGCCCACTCCCCGAACCTTGTCTCCTTGCCTTCCATCGCGGCACCGGCCAGCTGCAGAGCTGTGCCGCGGTGCATGGTCTCCGCGAGGGTGACACCGGTCAGGATCAGCGCCCACAAGGCACCCATCGCGCCGAGGATCGCGTAGCCCTGCCGCTGGTCCTTCACCATCCGCCCGAAGGTGTAGGTCAGGGCCACCGGGATCAGCAGGAGAAGGAAGATCTCCAGCATGTTGCTCAAGGCGTTCGGGTTCTCGAACGGGTGCGCGGAGTTGACGTTGTAGAAGCCGCCGCCGTTGGTGCCCAGCTCCTTGATGGCCTCCTGGGATGCCACCGGTCCGCCCGTGATCGTCTGGGACTGCCCCGCGACGGTGGTCACCTCCCTACCGGACGAGAAGTTCTGTACCGCACCGAGCGAGAGCAGCGCGAGCGTGCTGAGCACGGCGAACGGCAGCAGGATGCGCAGGCTGCCCCGCACCAGGTCCACCCAGAAGTTGCCGATCCGGTCGGTGCGCGAGCGCATGAACCCGCGGATCAGGGCGACCGCCACGGCCATTCCCACAGCGGCCGAGACGAAGTTCTGTACGGCGAGCCCGGACATCTGCACCAGGTGGCCCATGGTCGACTCACCCGAGTAGGACTGCCAGTTAGTGTTCGTGACGAACGATGCGGCCGTGTTGAACGCCTGGTCCGGGGCGACCCCCGGGAAACCAAGACTCATCGGCAGGTAGGGCTGGAACCGCTGGAGCGCGTAGAGCCCCAGCAGGCTGACCGCGGAGAAGGCGAGGAGCGCCCGCGCGTAGACCGGCCAGCGCTGGTCTGCCTTCGGGTCGACCCCCATGACTCGGTAGATCAACCGCTCCACGCGAGAGTCGTTCTCGCTAGTGTAGACGCGGGCCATGTAGGCGCCCAGCGGCCGGTAGCAGGCCGCGAGCGCGACGAGCAGAAGTCCGACCTGCAGGAGGCCGGCGGTGATGTCGGACATCTCAGAAACGCTCCGGGAACAGCAGGGCGACCGTGAGGTAGCCGAGGAAGATGATGGCAACGATCAGGCCGATGGCGCTCTCCACGCTCACAACCGCTCCACTCCCTTCACGATCAGGGCCGTCCGGGCAAAGAACGCGACGGTCAGGATCACGAACACGAGGTCTTGCATCAATGTCTCCAGTCATCAGGTGGCCAGTCGAAGGCCACCTCAGGAGTCTCTGTCCGGGCGCGGGGCGGATCGAGGGTGTTAACAGGTCCCTAACAGCGACCCTGCGGATGTAGGTGCGTTCCTAACAGCGCGCTCAAGCCAGGGCGGGAGCCGGATAGCGTGAGCCGGGACGAGGGCGTTAAGAACCTGTTAGCGTTCCCGCTCGCCGTGTTAGAGACGCGCGAGAGCCCTCGTGTCATAGCCACGACTCCGCCAAGGATGGGGGCATGGAACAACGCCGAGAGCTCGAGAAGCCAGCCACGCCTCCGACCAGCCGTGCTCCGCGGCGGTTCATCGCGGGAGTGGAGCTGGCCCGCAGCATGGAGCAGCACAAGTCGTCGGTCGTGGCCGCCGCGGCAGTCGTGCCCTTGATCGTCTGCGCGGTGCTCTCCACGTTTCGCGACAGCGTGACGGCTGCCACGGCGGTACTCATCCTCGTGCTGCCGGTCATCGCGGCGGCCAGCACCGGTGTCCGGGTCGCCGGCCTCGTCGCTGCAATGTCGGGCGGAGTGTGGTTCGACCTGTTCCTGACCGAGCCCTACGGACGCCTTTCGATCGACGACCCCAACGACGTCGAGGCCGCGGTGCTCCTCGTCGTGATCGGTGCAGCGGTCACCGAGGTGGCGCTGTGGGGACATCGCCAGCAGGCGCGGGCCAATCGTCGGGCGGGGTACCTGGACGGCGTCCTCGGGACTGCGGAGATCGTGACCCTGCGAACCAAGGCTCCAGACGTCCTGATCGCTCATGTGGCCGACCAGATCAAGCAGATCCTGGCCGTGAGTCGGTGCCGGTTCGTCGCCGGGCCCGTGCACGACCCGCGGATCCCGGTGCTCGACCATCAAGGACGGGTGACCCGCCGCGGAATCGACATCGACGTTGACCGGGAAGGGTTGCCGACCGACGACGAGATCGCTCTCGAGGTGACGCGCGCGGGGGTGACCGTCGGGCACTTCCTGCTCACCTCGGCCTCGAGCATCGCGCGCCCGACCCTGGAACAGCGCCAGGTCGCGATTCTGCTCGCTGACCAGGTCGGCCAAGTCCTTGCCGACCCGACCCGACGACCCGCTCGCGCGAACGACTCTGTCCACGACCCTGAACCAGCGTGAGGCCCTGGCCCACAGACGGACCGCTCCGCTCCCGTTGCCGCGCGCGCTTTGACCGAACGGGACCCGTCGGCGAGGTCGACTCCGGCGTCGGATTCGCTTGCAGGTTCAGCCACCAGGCGGGTTCGCCGTCAGCCCAACCGGTCATCGCCATGGTCACGAGATGCCGATCCGACTCGCCCACCTGTGACGCGGTACAAGGCACGATGCCGTCCCAGGCGAGGCGGACGAACCAGCGGGGAGGAAGTCGCGGCACTCGCTTACCTATGACATGGGCACCTCACTGATCGGCTGTCGCGAGCCGATGTCGTCGGTTCGCCGACCTTCGGGCTCTGAGCAGGTCTGGCGGAGCCCTCGCGGCGGGGCGCCCCGGCGGGGTCGAGGGCCGGTGACCCCCGGGCGCGAGGTTGGCGGCCGGGGACGTCGTCGGGGTATGGGTTATGCGGTGGCCGTGGCGGTTTCCCGCGGCGCGGTGATGGCGTGGTGCTGGTCCTGGTGCTTGGCGCGGCGGCGGCCGCCGAGGGCGCCGAAGGCCGCGCCGAAGGCGGTGGTGATGGCGACGTGGATGATCGCGGGGTCGGGGATGTGGGCCTTGGGAGCGGCGTCGAAGAAGACGCCGTGGGCGATCAGGATCCAGAGCCCGAACAGCGAGCCGCCCAGGATGCCCCGTAGGAGTCCGGCGCTGGCTCCGTCGTGCTCGAGGCCGGCGAGGAAGCCGCCGGCGATGCCGAGCAGGGCGAACACGACGTAGGCGGGCTCAGAGACGCCGAGCAATTGACGCCGGTGAGGACGCCGAACAGCGTCGGTACGGCGACGGCGAGGATGACCCGGACGGGGGCCGGACGGTCGTTCAACAGCGGGGGCATGTGGCTCACGAGGGGATCCTTGAGTGTTGTGGTGGGGTTGGTCGGCCGACTCGAACACAATGTGGAACAGATTGCAAGAATGTGCCGTACGGAACGAAGGAGGCAAATGTGCTACGTTTGCCGTGATGTCGACCAGCCAGCCCCCGCCCACCACCGTCGCCGAGCCGCTGTTCCGCCGCGCCACCCGCGGCGACGCCCTCGCTCTCGCCCGCACGCAGTTCCTCGCCGGCGAGCGAGTCGACATGCAGATCCTCGCCGCCCGGTTGAACGTCGGGCGAACCACGCTCTACCGATGGGTCGGCGACCGCGAACAACTCCTCGGCGAAATGCTCTCCGACCTCGCCAACGAGCTACTCGCCATGACCGCCACGCAGGCGTCGGGAACCGGACTCGACCTCTTCCTCGCCAGCATCCGCAGCTACCTCGAGCTCTGCATCGGTTCCCCCGCCTTCCAAACCTTCCTCGACCGCGAACCCGAGATCGCACTCCGCCTGGTCATGTCGCGCCGAAGCCCGCTGTTCCGGCATACGGCGGAGGTGGTCGCCGAGCTGCTCGTCCAGGCCGTCCCGAACACCGGGCTCGACGATCTCGATCACCTGGCCGAACTCGTCGTGCAAGTCGGTTCCGCGCTCGTCTCCGCCGCCTACGCCGTCGGAGATGAGCCCGACGTCGACCGCGCCATGGAAGTGACAAGAACACTGCTCGAAGCACGCATCAAGACCCACTGAAGGTGCCCGACGGTGTCATGGGCTGCCGGGTGCGGGTCTGATCAACGGGACAGCTCGGGTCGTGAATGACAACAAGGCCTTCCCCGCGACCCGCCTGGATGTGCAACTTCGGTTCCACATCCTTCTCCGAACACGATGGACTGTCCGAGGACCCATGGATCTCGGACATGCCAAGAGTTGATCGACCCAGCTCGTCGGTGACCGGGGCTCCTGAGTGTGCACTCGCAGAGGCGGCTGATCGGGTTACGTTTCCGGAACGGGAAACCATGGCCGTCACGGTCCCCGCGGTCGCCGCGAACCTGCAGCAGCGGTTCAGGAGGGAGCGTGGTTTCCCCGTCGGTTGAGGAGCGAGCGTAGCGAGCGTCTCGAAACCACGGGGACGCCCTGTCCCCGGCCACCTTGAGGCGTCTGCCGGGCCTCGCCAGCAGTCCTGCCCGAGCTGTTCATGGCGCTGGGCCGGCTCGAAGCAGATCCTGATCGGCAACGACCGACTCGAGGTCTCCTCGACTTCCATGGTCCAGGCGGCTGACGTCCACAACGCCTGGTCCGTCTGGATGGTGTCAGGGCCTGATGTCGCGAGATGACGCCAGCAGCGATGTGGGTTGGCGTATCCGACTCCGAGGGCTACTCCGAGGGGGTCTCGCCTAGATCCTGCGACGGGGCCTCGGTGGGTGCTTCCGTGGGCTCATCGGTGGGTTCGTCGGTGGGTTCTTCGGTGGATTCGTCAGTGCGCTCATCGGTGGGTTCGTCGGTGGGTTCGTCGGTGGGCCTGGTGGAGTCGGAGGGGTCCGGCTTCGGCGTCTGCTGGTCCGGGTCCTGCTTCTGCTTGCCGCTGTCGTTGCCGCCGCCTGTGAACGTCGAGTTGCTGTCGCTGCCGCCGGTGTAGGACGACACGCTGCGGCCGGAGATGAGCTCGAAGGCCGCGATCGCGAGCAGCGCCACGACGAACGTGGCGGCCGCGGCCAGCGCGATCCGTTTCCACGGCAGCACGGCCAGTCGCTCGCGCCACGCAGGCGTGATGTCTTCGTCTGGGAACCCCTCGAGTACCTGGTCCTCACTGTTGTCACCGTTGTCGCTGTTGTCGCTGCCGCCGTCGAGTGCGTCGTCCAGCTCGGCTTCGGCCTCGGCGAGCTGCTCCTCGGCATGCTCGAGATGGATCTCGGCGGTCGCACCGCTGGTGCCGCGACGGCGGGCGCGGCGTACGTCGGCCTGCGCGAGCCCGACCTTGTTCAGCGCGGCCTCCTGCGCCTGGGCCACCTTCTCCTTGCTCTTGGCGAGCCCCTGCGTGTAGAGCGCCGTCCCGATGGTGGCAGCGAGGCTGCCGACGGCAGCGCCGATCAAGGTCCCGGCGGCGCCCAGGGTGGAGAGAAGCACCGCCGATGACACGGCCGCCATGGCACCCGCGAGGGTATGGGGCCAATCGATATCGAGCTTGGATCTGGGGATGTCGTCGCTCATCACCTCTCACCATGCCAGCACGGGCCAACCGCTGGGAGATCGGGGGTGGTGGAGCACCGCAGTGGCTCGGCGTCGCAAGGAGTGGTGGTAGAGGAACTACTACTCGACAGTTCCAGCGATTACCTGACATCAAACAGGTCCGCACGTGGTGTCAGTCCACGTCTGACGGGCTTGGGCTCGGTCCCTACGCGGCTATGCCGCGGGTGGGGACCTACGAATCCGGGCTCAGCCGACGCTGGAGGACCTCCCGCGTGGCGCGGTCCAACGCACGCGCTGACCAGCGGCTAGGTCAGTCGGTTCTCGAAGGCGAAGGCCGCAGCCGCGGTTCTCGAAGTCACGTCGATCTTGCTGAAGATGTTGCTCAAGTGGCGGGCAACCCGTCTTCTCCCTGAGCACCAGCATCGCGGCGATCTCGGGGTTGGTCTTCCCAGCCGCGACCAGTCGCAGCACCTATCTCGCGGGCGGTGAGACCACCCGGTGCCGCCGCGTGGAGCAGCTGACCAGCCTCATGCTCGGCAGGTGCGGCACCCAGTTCGGCGAAGGCACGGCGGGCGCCGGACAGCTCAGCCACGGCAGACTCCTCGTCATCGAGGACGCGGAGGGCACGGCCGATGAGCAGCCGGCAACGCGCAGCCTCGTACGGCGCGCAGAGGCTTGCCCACATGCGGAAGGGTCCACGAAGCTCGCGGAGCGCTCCCGAAGCATCACCCGTCGCGAGCAGATGACTGCCGGCTGCAAAGCCGACCAACGCGTGCAGCGCGTCGCTCACGATCGCGCGCATATCCGCAACAAGCTCTGCCGCCTGTGCGACTTCACCTACGGCCCGCAGCACTTCGACGGAAGCCGGGAGGATCTGCGAAAGCGCCGCCGACACCGACAACGAACCCAGCCGAGAATTTGAGAGCAACGAGGGCAGCTCCCGGGGAGACGTTGTCAACATGACTCAGCGTCGGCGTCCGACTGCCAGCCAGATCAAACCAAGGACCAGCGCCACGAGAATCGCGGCAGCACCCAGCACCATTGCGACGCACGCTGGGAGGCCCACGCGGAAGATGCCATTGCTGCCGCGACTCGATCGCTCGAGACGGCTCGCACCTTCCTCAGTTTCGCCATAGTGCGAAGCTACTGATCGTGAACCGATCCAGTGTTCAGGACACGACGGACGCCTCGAACTGCCGGGAGCGCAACCGCTCTGAGGGGTCAGCTGTGCGCTAGACGTGCGGTCTCAGACTGGTACGCCGGGGGCAGGACGGGCGGTCACCGGGGTGCCGAACAGAACCTAGTGCCCCACACGCGAAGTTCGCGGCATAACTCGCGCCCCCAGCACGCACCTCGCTGCGTTGGCGACGCTCGAAAGACACCCGGCCTGCCTTCGCACCGCCGCCTTGCGATGCACGCACTGGGAGCACGACTTATCTTGCGAACTTCGCGCGAGGGACACTAGATGAACGTCTAGGTTGCTGTTCTCAGACTCGATCGATCGTCGCGATCCAGGCGTTCGCCTCTGCAACGGCCTCGACCAGAGACAACTCGATGCCCGCGGACCCAGCCGCACGCGCGAAGTCATCGCCCCAGTGGTGGTGACCGATCACGGTCGGCGGCCATGATCTCGACGGCAGGCCGAACTGCTCGGCTTCGTCGGCGCGGGCCTCAAACACGGCGACGCCCGCAGGACGGATCTCGAGGAGGGTGGGGCTGCCCGTCGCGGCGGCCGGGTCTCGTAGCAGGAGCAGGTCGACGACATCGCGCGCACGGTCGTTGATCGAGTCGGGCGGCTCATGAGCGTCGGAGACGGCGTGGAGTTTCTGTGCGATCTGGAAGCGCATCGCACTCCCGACGAGGGCCTCGGGGTCGGGCAGCCCGAAGGCCTTGAGCGGCGGTGGCTCGATGGCCTCGAATTCCGAGCCGATGCCTGCCTCGTCGGCCGAGACCTCGAACTGAATGCGGCGCCAGGTCACACCGCGAAGTTCGAAGATGATGTCGAACCGACGTGGCTTGATGATCTTGTACGGGACGTTGATGACCTCGACTTCGCCTCGGCGCAGCGTCAGCGGTGGAGGAACTCATCGAGGTCGCCGCGGATGAGGCCGTCGACATCCTTGGTGGTGCGGGCCGTCGTGTTGAGCCGGTGCTGGAGCAGGGCGCCGCCCTTGAGCAGGAACAGGTGCCGACCGTCGACGTCGACCGCGCGTTGGACGGCGGCGATGGCCACCGACGACGCGACGAGCCAACCGAGCCGGCCGCCCTTGGCCTCGTCGCCCAGCTTCCCCTCGGCTTGGGCGATCCAGTTGTTTAGGACGGTTGCCGAGACCGGTTGCTTGCTCTTCGGTGTCAGGTTGCGCAGCAGCGCGGCCAGCCGGGAGCTGATGTGCTCATCGGTCATGTCGAGCCTCCAACGCCTCGGCCAGCCTGTCGCGCTCTGCCGCCTTCAGATAGCCCTGCGCGTGACCTCGCTCGATCGCCTGCCGCAGAAGATAGGTAGGCGTACCGTCGGCGACGCACTGGGCGATGGCCGTCGCCGGGATCACCATCGGGATCTCCTGCCACCACCCAATCTGGGTCGGAGCGAGATCCTCGTTGTGGATGACGTAGTCGTCACCACCTGCACGCCGCAGGCGCCGGTGCTTGGCGACTGTGACGTGGATGCGGTTGGGGTTGACGTCGCTGATGCGGTAGGCGTCCAGCGCGGTCTCGTGGCTCAAGCACGCCTCCGGCGCCCTGGTCCACAACACCGCGAGCATGTGCCTGTCGTACTGCCCGACCGGGAACTTCGGAAACCGGTAGACCCCGTGCGCGACCCGCGTCAGGGTTCCGCGGTGCACGAGCATCTGCAGTGCATGCTTGTCGACCCGCAGGTCCGCGGCCTGCTGAGCCGTCACGAAACCATGCTGTGTGGTCGCAATATTCCACAGCGCGTCTCGCGCCAGCGGCTTGGTAGTCATGGCAGAAGTGTAACGGAAGCATGACACTATTGACGGAAGAAGGTCATGGCGGGTCCTCGGTAGCGAAGCCGAGTCCGGCAGCTCCGCGGTCAGCGGGTTCACGTGCTCGTTGCGGCGGATGTGGTGCTCGTCGGTCACCTTGGGGTCGATGTGGCCGAGGAGCTCGGCCGCCAGGTCACGTTGGCCCGGTCGTTAATCACGGTCGCGACGGTGCGGCGGAACATGTGCGGGTGGACGCCTTCGATGCCTTTGGGGGGCGCTCGGCACTCCGACGTTCAACTTCAAGATCGTCCGCTGAAGCCCGACGCTGGTCAGA
>Ga0075530_1001085_pt1 | contig 12978 bp, 10 predicted proteins | sample NGEPerD_2_FD_75101 | JGI IMG/M metagenome (GOLD analysis project Ga0075530, IMG submission 75101) | Arctic peat soil microbial communities from the Barrow Environmental Observatory site, Barrow, Alaska, USA - NGEE PermafrostL1-D | ecosystem: Environmental > Terrestrial > Soil > Wetlands > Peat ...
GACCGAGCTCACCTTCGGCCAGGTGTCGCAGGGCGCCGCGCGGCTGGCGGGCACGCTTGCCGGTCACGGGGTCGACCGCGGCGACGTGGTGATGACCGTGATCGGCAACCGCCCCGAGTGGGTGCTCGCCCTGCTGGCGTGCTTTCGGCTGGGGGCCGTGGCCCTCCCCTGCACCCAGCAGCTGCGTGCCGCCGACTTGCGTACACGCCTGGACGCCGCGGAGCCCGCCCTGGTGCTGGCCGGCGAGGGGGACGCCGACGTGGTACGCCAGGCCGGCTTCACCGGGCCGCTGCTCACCGTGCCGGACCCGGGCCTGCTGGAAGCCGCGCCCGCCCCGGCCGCGGAATTGGCTCCCGATGACCCCGCCCTGATCGTGTTCACCTCCGGCACGGCCGGCGAGCCCAAGCCCATCCGCCACGGGCAGCGCTACCTGGCGGGTCAGCGCACCCAGGCCGAGCACTGGCTCGATGCCCGCCCCGGCGACCTCGTGTGGTGCACGGCGGCGAGCGGCTGGTCGAAGTCGGCTCGCAACTCCTTCGTCGCGCCATGGCTGCGCGGAGCCTCGGCCCTGCTGCACGACGGGCGCTTCGATCCCGAGGAGCGCCTGGCGATCGTGGAGCGCGAGGGCGTAGACGTGCTCTGCATGGCCCCTACGGAGTACCGCGCGATCGCCAAGCGCGCAGGGCTGCGGCAGCTCGAAGGGCTGCGCCACGCCGTCGCGGCGGGCGAGCCGCTGAACCCCGAGATTGTGGACCGCTGGCGCGATGAGGCCGGCGTGGCGGTGCACGACGGCTACGGGCAGACCGAGACCGGCGCGCTCACCGGGATGCCACTCGGCGAGCCCGTCCGGCCCGGATCCATGGGCCGCCCCCTCCCCGGCTTCCGACTATGGATCGACGACGGCGAGCTCGTGGCCGACCCCTCCACGATCCCGACCTTCTTCATCGACGGCCCCGAGGGCACGTGGCGAACCGGGGACCGCGTGAGCGAGGACGATGACGGCTACCTGTGGTTCGAGGGCCGCAACGACGACGTGATCATCTCCGCCGGCTACCGCATCGGCCCGTTCGAGGTGGAGTCCGCGCTGGTGTCCCACCCCGCCGTGGCCGAGGCCGCGGCTGTGGCGGCACCGGACGATGAGCGCGGGCAGGTCGTGCGGGCCGTGGTGGTGCTCCGCGACGGCTACGAGCCCGGCGAGCGCCTGGCCACCGAGCTCAAGGACCACGCCAAGGAGCAGACGGCGCCGTACAAGTACCCGCGCATCGTGGACTTCGCCGACGCCCTGCCCAAGACGGCCAGCGGCAAGATCCGCCGTGCGGAGCTGCGCGCCGGGTAGCCTCGAAGCGATGGCCAACCGCCTCGCAGACGAGACCTCCCCCTACCTCCTCCAGCACCGCAACAACCCGGTGGCCTGGCAGCCATGGGACGACCAGGCCCTGGCCCAGGCGCGCGAGCAGAGCCGGCCGGTCCTGCTCTCGATCGGCTACTCGGCCTGCCACTGGTGCCACGTGATGGAGCGGGAGTCCTTCGAGGACGAGGACACGGCCACCTACATGAACGAGCACTTCGTGTGCATCAAGCTCGACCGCGAGGAACGCCCCGACCTGGACTCCATCTACATGGAGGCCTGCCAGGCGATGACCGGCCGCGGCGGCTGGCCGCTGAACGTGTTCCTCACCCCCGAGCAGGTGCCGTTCTACGCGGGCACCTACTTCCCGCCCGAGGAGCGGCACGGGATGCCCAGCTGGAACGCCGTCCTCAAGGCGGTCTCGACCGCCTGGGAGGAGCGCTCGGACGAGATCCGCGAGAGCGGCTCCCGCGTGACCGAGCGACTGCGCGGAGCGGCCGCGCTGCAGCCGTCGGCCCAGCCGCTGGACCGGGCCGTGCTGGACCACGCACTGGAGTCGCTGCGCGGCATGTACGACACCCGCTTCGGCGGCTTCGGGGGCGCGCCGAAGTTCCCGGCCGCCTCCACGATCGAGCTGCTGCTGCGGCTGGGCGACACCGAGATGAGCGCCCCGACGCTCACGGCGATGGCCGCCGGCGGCATGTACGACCTGGTGGGCGGCGGCTTTGCCCGCTACTCGGTGGACGAGCGCTGGCTGGTGCCCCACTTCGAGAAGATGCTCTACGACAACGCGCTGCTCGCGCGCGCCTACCTGCACGGCTGGCAGGTGACCGGCGACCCGCTTTTGCGCCGCGTGAGCGAGGAGACGCTGGACTGGGCGCTGCGCGAGATGCGCGCTCCCGAGGGCGGCTTCTACTGCGCCCTTGACGCCGACTCCGAGGGCGAGGAGGGCCTGTTCTACGTCTGGACGCTCGACCAGCTGCGCGCGGTGCTGGGTGAGGATGACGCCGCAGGGGCGGCCGACTACTACGGCGCGCGCCCCGGCGGCAACTTCGAGGGACGCTCGATCCTCACCCGCGGCGAGCGCGAGCCGGAGAATCTCGAGGACATCCGCCGCCGGCTCTACGACGCTCGCGCCCAGCGTGTGTGGCCGGGCCTGGACGACAAGCGCCTCACAGCGTGGAACGCGTTGATGATCTCGGCGCTGGCCGAGGCCGGCGCGGTGCTCGAGCGCCGGGACTTCCTCGATGCCGCGCGCGGCGCTGCCGAGTTCGTGCTGCGCGACCTGCGCGACGGCGACGGTCGCCTGCTGCGCACCTTCAAGGACGGCGAGGCCAAGCTGAACGCCTACCTCGAGGACCATGCCTTCCTCCTGGAGGCGCTGATCACGCTGTACGAGGCGACCTTCGAGCCGCGCTGGCTGGTGGCCGCGCGCGCCCTGGCCGACACCATGATCGACCGCTTCGCCGACGAGGAGAACGGCGGCTTCTTCGAGACGTCGTCAGACCACGAGCGGCTCGTGGCCCGGCGCAAGGACCTCGAGGACCATCCGATCCCGTCCGGCAACGCGAGCGCCGCCTACGGGCTGCTGCGGCTGGCCGCCCTTACCGGCGAGCACGGCTACGAGAGCCGCGCCGTGGGCGTACTGCAGCTGCTGCACGAGCTGGCGGGCACCCACCCCCACGCCTTCTCACACCTGCTCCAGGCCCTGGACTTCCACCTCTCCCCGGTCCGCGAGGTGGCGCTGGCCGGCGACGACACCGCGGAGCTCCAGCGCACGGTGCGCGGCGCCTTCCGGCCCCACATCGTGCTGGCCGGAGGCGAGCCCGACGGCGTGCCGCTGATGGAGGGCCGCGCCCCGGTGGAAGGCCGCGCGGCGGCGTACGTCTGCGAGGGCTTCGCCTGCAAGGCGCCGGTGACCGAGCCGGCCGAGCTCGAGGAGCTGCTGCGCTGAGCCTGCAGGCGGCCGCGGCCGCGACGCTGGTGGCCGCCTCGGGCTCCCCCGCGGCCCCACCCGCGGAGGCGGCCGCCGCCGACCAGGCCTACCGCACGGCGGTGCGCATCGCCCGGCTGGGCCCGCGCCCGGCGGCCAGCGCCCGCGAGCGGTCCGTACACCGCATCGCCCTGCGGGCCTTCGCCCGCGCCGGGCTGCGCACCGAGATCCAGCGCTTCACGGTGCCGGGCCGGGGGCGCTCGCGCAACGCGATCGGCATCTACGACTCGCCGCGGCGCTGCCTGCGGGTGGTGATGGCCCACGCCGACTCCACCCCCGCCGGCCCGGGCGCCAACGACAACGCCTCGGGGGTGGGGGTCGTGACCGCCCTGGCGGGCCGGCTGAGGCGAGCGCGGCCGAGCTGCGACGTGTGGCTGGTGGCCACCGGCTCCGAGGAGCGCGTGTACACCGGCTCGCCGGACCACCTCGGGGCCCTGGCGCTGGCGCGACGGCTGCGCGCCCGCGGCCTGCGGCCCCGCGTGCGCTGGGCGCTCTCCCTCGACGAGGTGGGACGCGGCACGAGCTTCTGGCTGCGCTCGCCGGCATCCGGGCCGCGCCGCGGGGTGGAGGTCGCGATCGTCCGGGCGGCCCGGGCCACCGGCACGCGCGTGGAGTGGGTGCGCGACGAGGGCAGCGGCAACTCCGACCACCGCGAGTTCGAGCTGCTCGGGATGCCGGGCGCAAAGCTGGGCGTGGGCGCCGCAGGCGAGCCCTGCCGCCACACCGCCTGCGACCGCGCCTCGCGGCTGCGGCCGGGCTCCCTGCGACGGGCGCGCCGCGCGGTGGAGCGCGCCCTGCGCCGGCGCTAGGGCGCCTCGGGCCTGCCGCAAGCGGGGCGGTGCCGCAGGCGCCCAGCGCACGGGCGGCGAGGAGCGGGCGGGCGGCGTAAGTGGTCGCGTGGTCCGACATCCTGCCGTTAACAGGGTCGGAACACATCCGGAGTCGCGGTTCCGTATAACGGTGGGAATGAGTCGTCTCGGAGAGCTGGTGTCGGGCCGGAAGGGCAAGTGGGTGACCGCCCTGACCTGGCTCGTTGCCATCGTCGTGACGATGGGGCCGCTGCAGCTGGCCACCAAGTTCGCGGACGCGGAGAAGAACGAATCGACCTCGTTCCTGCCCGGCGACGCGGAGTCCACCCGGGCACTGGCGCGCACCGAGAAGCTTCAGGACGGCGAGAAGGCCCCAATAGTCATCGTCTACCGCCGCGAGGGCGGCCTCACCGAGGCCGATCGCCGGCGCATCAGGGAGGACCGGGCCGAGCTCAACACGCTGAAGCTGCGCGCCACGACCCCGTTCGCGCCCGTGCCGAGGGACGCCCGAGGCGCCCTGCCGACGTCGCCCGACGGCACGGCCGCCCTGCTGGCCGCAGACGTGACCAGCGACGGCGAGTCGGGCACGCTGATCGACCCCGTCGACGCGGTGCGCGACCGGGTGAGCGGCTCCTTCGACGGCCTGGAGGTGAAGGTGACCGGCGGCGCCGGCTTCTCGGCCGACGCCATCAAGGTCTTCGAGGGGATCAACGGCACGCTGCTCGCCGCTGCGGGACTGCTGGTGCTCGTGCTGCTGATCCTGATCTACCGCAGCCCGATCTTCTGGCTCATCCCGATCATGGCGGTTGTCTTCGCCGAGCTGGGCACCCGCGCCATCGGCTACGGCCTGACCGAGCTGGGGGTGACGGTGAACGGCCAGTCCTCCTCGATCCTCTCCGTGCTCGTGCTGGGAGCGGGCACCGACTATGCGCTGCTGCTGGTCTCCCGCTACCGCGAGGAGTTGCGCCGCCACGAGGACCGCCACGGGGCGATGGCCAGGGCCTACGCCAGCGCGGGCCCGGCAATCCTCGCGTCGGGCATGACGGTGATCGCCGCCCTGCTGTGCCTGACGCTGGCCGACCTCAACGGCACCGCCGGCCTCGGCCCGATCGGGGCGATTGGCGTGGGCACGGCGATGATCTCGATGCTCACGCTGCTGCCCGCCCTGCTGGTGATCTTCGGTCGCTGGATGTTCTGGCCGTTCATCCCCCACTTCCACGACGAGGGAGCGGACGCCACACATGGCGCGTGGCGGCAGGTTGCCGAGCGTGTGAGCGCCCGCCCCCGCCGGGTCTGGATCGGGGTGACCGCCGTGCTGCTGGTGTTCGCGCTCGGTTCGCTGAACTTCGACGATGGGCTCACTCAGGGCAACCAGTTCCGCGATGAGGTGGAGTCCGTCGAGGGCCAGGAGTTGCTGTCACGGTCCTTCCCCGGTGGCGCCAACGCACCGACCGACGTGGTGGTGCCGCCCGGCGGGGACGTGCAGGCGGTGTCCCGCGCCGTGGGGCAGGCTCCCGGAGTGGACTCGATCCGGCCCGTGACCCGTGGCGACACGGGCACCCTGCTCCAGGCCGTGCTTGAGCCGGAGCCGTTCTCCACCGACGCCTTCGACCTGGTGCCCGGAATCCGTGCGGCAGCGAAGCGCGCCGGCGGACCGGAGACATTGGTGGGAGGAGCGACCGCGGTCGAGGCCGACGTGAGGGAGGCGGCCGCCCGCGACACGCGGGTGATCGTGCCGATCGCCCTGCTGGTGGTCTTCCTCGTGCTGGTTCTCCTGCTGCGCGCGATCGTGGCGCCGGTGCTGCTGATCCTCACAGTGATCCTGTCCTTCGCCGCCTCGCTGGGCGTGGGCGCCGTGGTCTTCGACGTGATCTTCGGCTTCCCGGGCAGCGACCCGTCGTTGCCCCTGTTCGCCTTCATCTTCCTGGTGGCGCTGGGTATCGACTACAACATCTTCCTCATGGCCCGTGTGCGCGAGGAGACCCTCCACCACGGCACACGGGAGGGCATGAAGCGAGGCCTGGCCGTGACCGGCGGGGTGATCACGGCCGCGGGCATCGTGCTGGCCGGCACCTTCTCCGTGCTGGCCGTCCTGCCGCTCGTGTTCCTCACCGAGCTCGGATTCGTGATCGCCTTCGGCGTGCTGCTGGACACCTTCATCGTGCGCTCACTGCTGGTGCCCGCGCTCGCGTTCGAGCTCGGCCCGCGCATCTGGTGGCCGTCCAGCCTGTCCAGCTCGATCGACCGCCTACGCAAGCGCCGGCCCGAGACCGTGGGCGCCGGCACGCACGACGACTGACCCCGGGCCCGGCTTCACACCACCGGCACACGCCCGGCTCGCCGCCGAATAGGCTGGCGCCGATGCGCTCTGTCCGACCGCTCGCGCTGCTCGCGACGCTCTGCCTGCTGGCCACGGTGTCGGCGGCCGCCGCCAAGACCATCAAGGGCACCAAGCGCGCCGACCGGCTGAACGGCACCGCTCGCGCCGACGTGATCCGCGGCGGAGCCGGCAAGGACCGCATCGCCGGGCGCAGGGGCCGCGACCGGCTCTTCGGCGGCCGCGGGAACGACCGCGTGACGGGCGGCAGGGGCCGCGACATCGTGCGGGGCGAAGCCGGCAAGGACCGCCTGGACGGAGGCCCCGACCGTGACAGGGTGAACGGGGGGTCGGGCAACGACCGGGTGGCCGGCGCCGGGGGCAATGACGCCGCCGCGGCCGCGGACGGCGTGGACCAGATGCGAGGAGGCTCCGGCAACGACCGCCTGAACGCCGACTCGGGCAACGACCTTCTGCGCGGTGACTCCGGCCAGGATCGCCTGGCGGGCGGGTCGGGCAACGACCGCCTCTTCGGCGGGCTCGGGGCCGACCGGCTGTTCGCCGGCCCGCCGGCGGGCGTGAACGGCGGCGACGACCTCTTCGGCGGCGCCGGCAGCGACAAGCTCCGCGGCGACACCGGGATCGACCGCGTGGATGGCGGCATGGGCAACGACGACATCACCGGCGGGCGCAACGAGGACGACCTCGTCGGCGGCGCGGGCAACGACCGCATCGACGCCCGCGACGGCTTCGAGGACACGATCGACTGCGGCGTCGGCGAGGACACCGTGCTGGTGGACGCCACGGAGGACGGCGTCACGGATTGTGAGAACGTCGTGTTCCCGCCGGGCGTCTAGCGGCCTTGCGCCGCTAGCTTCTTTGCCGCCGCACGCGCCTCGGCTCGCTCCGCGGCCCGCGTCTTCCGCACGGCGCGCTCGACCGTGTCGGGCTTGGTGAAGATGTTGAAGGCGCTGCCCTCGTAGACGGGCACGCCCACGCGAGCGGCGTACTCCTCGAGCCCTGCCAGGTCGTTGGCGTGGGCCTGCTGTGAGTCCTGCACGTCCCGGCCGCCCTGGCCGCAGGCCTGGGTCACGATGTCAGGCGGGTCGGGCAGCCCCACGGCGTCGAAGTTGGGGCTCTCCCCGTTGAAGCTGCGTCCGGCGTTGCGGGCGTAGCGGTGTCGCCTGGTGAGGTAGCCCAGGCCGAAGCGGTAACTGATCAGCTTGAGGATCGACTCGTGGCCCATCACGCTGTGGTCCACGCGGAAGTCGCCGGCGCCCTTCTTCTTGCGCGTGTATGGGGAGATGGCCACGGCTGGGACCCGGAAGCCCATCTGCCCGAAGTCCTCGAAAAGGTTGCGGCTGGCGCGGTCGTCCACCATCCGCGGCGGACGCACGTGGTCGAAGAAGCCGCCCCACTCGTCGTAGACGACGAACATCGCCCCGCGCCGGTAGTTGGGCGAGCGCACGAAGGCGTTCACCGCGTCGGCCATGAACGCCTGCCCCAGTCGCACGTCGCCCAGCGGGTGCTCGTCGGCGGACAGCCCGTCCCCTCCCCCGCCGTCCTTGAACGGCGGGTCCACGAATGAGACGTTGGGAAGCGTTCCGGCCGCGCAGTCCTGGTAGAAGCGGCTGATCGGGTTGGTCCAGGGCACCGCCCGCGGCCCGTAGAGCGCCGAGAACGGCAGGTCGGAGTTGTAGTAGCGGGCGCTGACACCGCGACTCAGCGCGCGGTCGAAGATCGTCTCCCACTGCTCGCCCTGGGAGGCGGCCGGGATCCTGTTGTTCTTGTTCCCGCCGCTCTGGGCGCCCCACTTGTAGTGGCGATTGGGATATGTCGAGGCCAGCACCGAGCAGAACCAGCGGTCGTAGGACGTGTAGTTCTGCGCCGCGGCGTGGATGAAGCCGAGCTCGCCGCGGTTGAAGTAGGTGAGCGCGAACTCGTCGGTGTCGGCTCCCTTGGCCAGGAAGCCTCCGTTCAACTGGGCGCGCCCGGACTCCCAGCCGTGCCCGGGATCTGGGTGCCCGCAGCCCTTCCACTCCACACCGCCCGAGCCGAGCGTGGAGTGGTGCCTGGTCGGCACACTCTGGCCCTGCTCGTTGCGGTAGCTCAGCTGCTGCCTTGCGTCGGCGTCGGCGCCGAGCCACCCGAAGTAGTGGTCGAACGACCGGTTCTCCATCATCAGCACCACAAAGTGGTCGATCTCCACGTTGCGCGGGCTGGGCAACCGCGCGCGGCGCGCCTGGGCTTCGGCCGCCTCGCTCATCAGCGAGGCGATCGGCACGGTCCCGGCCATGCCCGCCAGCCCGGCCGTGTAGGCCGTCTTCTCGAGGAACTCCCGCCTGCTGAGGTCCGCCTCGCTCACCGGCCGCGAGCCTACCGGGCCTCCGGGTCAGGAGGTGAAGGTTCGGTTCACAGGACCGCCATATACCGATCCAACTCCCACTGCGTGACCTGCACCCGGTAGTCCTCCCACTCCTGGCGCTTGATCTCCACGTAGCGATTGAAGATGTGCTCCCCGAAGGTGCGCAGCACGAGCTCGGACTCCGAGGTGAGCTCGACCGCCTCCCCGAGCGTGGCCGGTAGCTGCTCGATGCCGAGGCGCTTGCGCTCTTCCGGAGACAGGTGGTACAGGTTCTTCTCCATCGGCTCGGGCAGCTCGTAACCCTTCTCGATCCCCTCCAACCCGGCCGCGAGCAGGATCGCGAAGGTGAGATAGGGGTTGCAGGCGGGATCCGGGCAGCGCAGCTCCATGCGCGTGGCCTGCTCCTTGCCGGGGTGGTACAGCGGCACGCGCACCAGCGCGGAGCGGTTGCGGCGCGACCAGGCGCAGTACACCGGCGCCTCGAAGCCGGGCACCAGCCGCTTGTAGGAGTTCACCCATTGTGCGAACACCGACGATGTCTCGCGCGCGTGGCGCAGCTGGCCGGCGATGAACGCCTTGCCCACGTCGGAGAGGAAGAACTGGTCGTCGGCGTCGTAGAACGCGTTCCTGCCGTCCTTGAACAGCGACTGGTGGGTGTGCATCCCCGAGCCGTTCTCGCCGAACAGCGGCTTGGGCATGAAGGTGGCGTGCCATCCGTACTTCATGGCGTACTCCTTGACCGTGATGCGGTAGGTCATGCAGTCGTCGGCCATCTTCAGCGCCGGCGCGTAGCGCATGTCGATCTCGTGCTGGGACGGGCCGACCTCGTGGTGGGTGTACTCCACGTGGATCCCCAGCTCCTCGAGCGCGAGCACGGTCTCGCGCCGCACGTCAGAGCCGGCGTCGAGGGTGGTCAGGTCGAAGTAGCCGCCCTCGTCCAGGACCTCCGGCTGACCCGACTCGGGGCGGGCGCTGCGGAAGTAGAAGAACTCCAGCTCGGGGCCCACGTTGAAGGTGTCGAAGCCCATCCCCTCCGCGCGTTCGAGCGCACGCCGCAGCACGTGTCGCGGATCGCCCTCGTAGGGCTCGCGGCTGGGCGTGACCACGTCGCAAAACAGGCGCGCCACGCCGCTCTCCTCCGGCCGCCACGGCAGCACCGCAAACGTGGCGGGATCGGGCATGGCGATCATGTCCGACTCCTCGATTGCGTTGAATCCCGTGATCGAGGAGCCGTCGAAGCCCATCCCGCCCTCGAAAGCGTCGTCCAGCTCGGCCGCGTTGATCGAGAAGCTCTTGAGCTGGCCGAGGATGTCCGTGAACCAGAGCCGGACGAAGCGGATGTCCGACTCCTCGACGAATGCCTTGACGTCGTCCGCGGTCTGTGGCTGGTCGGCCATGCGGCTCCTTCCCGGTCGCCTGTGCGAGGTCGCACCCTACCGAGGGTCGGGCGAGGACTGCCTGTACCGGCGGGCGGGGACTACCTGTACGAGCGGGCCCAGTGCTTCAGGGCGCTGACCACGGGCTCGAGTGCTTGGCCCTTGTCGGTGAGCGCGTACTCCACGCGGGTGCAGCCGGACTCCTCGCGGCGCTCGACGATGCACTCGCCCTCGAGCTCCTTGAGCCGCTCGGAGAGCAGGCGGTCCGACAGCTCGGGAACCAGCACGCGGATCTCGGAGAAGCGCAGCGGGCCATCCATCATCACCAGGAGGATCGCGCCGGTCCAGCGCTTGCCCACCAGTTCGACCGCCTGGTGGTAGAGGGTGCAGCAGGGGGCCCGTCCGTGCGGGTCCTCCCGCCCGGCCTCCCCGGCCCGGCGGGTTGCCGTGTGAGTCCCGGCAACCACGTTCACAACCATAGAGGACCGGACGGCAAGGCCGGTGCCGTTTGTCGCCCGGGCGCCCACGGTTACGCGGCCTGGAGGATGCGGGCCTCTTCGGCCGAGCCGTCGTTTGGCACGTCGCCCGCGCGCGTGACGAGGTTCATGAAGCTGTTCAGAGCGATGTGGGACACGGCCTCGAGGATCTGCTCGTCCTCCCAGCCGGCCTCGCGCGCCTCCTCGTGGCGGTGCAGGGCGGGCGGTCCATCGGCGGTGAGCAGGTCCTTCACGTAGCGCAGCAGCGTGGCCTCGCGCTCGTCGCGGGAGTCGAACTCGCGCGCGAGCGTGACCTCGTCCATTCCGAGGCCCGCCTCGCGTGCCGTGCGGACCAGGGTCGACAGCGCGTACTCGCTGCCCTGGTGCTGAGCGACTGCCAGAGCGATGCGGTGCTCGGTTGGGGTGGTCAGCGTGCCGTGACGGAGCTCCGAGCGAAAGCGTGCGTAGGCGCGCAGCGTGGAAGGGGCGCCGGCAAGCACGCCGACGATGTTCGAGAGCTGTCCGCCGCCGGCCAGGGCACCCTTCAGCACGGGCACGCTCCGCTCGGGCGCGGTGAGCTCATCGTGGACACAGAACCTGCTCTCCTTGGTCTTCATGGCTGCTTCCTTGGGTTAGGACTTACTGAGGGTAAGTATAGGTGACGGAACGTCAGCAGCCGTGCGGCCGCGGATGCATACCCAGGTACGCACGAGCAACGCTCCCCGGATCTCTCCGGACGCGGCGGTCGGCGCTCTGTAAGCCCTAGAAGCTGGCGGCGTTGGCGGTGGCGACCGCCATGAAGACCAGGAACACCCCGAGCGCCACCGCCCACAGGGCCACGCGGTCCGGGCGAGACTGGATGCGCGTGGCCGTCACCGACGGCCGGCGGCGCGCCGGGACGGGATGCCCGGTGATGACCACCGTGCGGCGGCCGTTCGCCGCATAGACCGGCTCGGAGTCCAGCTCAGTGGCGCTGTCCACCACATGCAGGCGGCGCTGCGGGGCGGCCTCACGACGATCGTCGTCGCGAAGGGCACGGGCGGCTGCGTGTGGCATCGGCGGGTCTCTCTTTCTCTATGCCTGCGGGGTTAGCTGTCGGGCTCGCGCTGAAAGAGTCGCGCTACGCCGCTGATACGGCGATTCGCCCCCGGCCTTCCGGCCTCTGGTTCCCCCACGCTCCGATGGAGCTTTGGCTGGACGCGGGCCAGAGTAACACGGCCCCCCGAAGGTACGCCGCCGCTGCCGGCGCAGGCTTGCTCAGCGGGATGCGACCTTCTGCAGATAGGCGCCCACGGCCTCGGCCTCATCGGCCTCGAGCAGGCCCTTGGGCATCCGATCCTGGCCCGTGCCGCCGTTGGCGATCGCGGCGACCACGCGGTTCTTGCTCACCGCCCCGATCTCGTCGAGGTCGGGGCCCGTCACGCCGCGGGCGTTGACCGCGTCGAGATTGTGGCAGCTGGCGCACTGCTGGCGGAACAGGATCTTGCCCTGCGCCTGCTGGGAAGTGAGCTCCTGGCCCTCCAGGCTGCCCTTCCCGCCGGCCGCCTCGCCGCTGTTCATGAGGATCAGCGCCGGCACCACCACCCCGAGCAGCGGGTACACGAGGAGGATGCCGTAGCGAAAGCCACGACGCTGGCCCCCCATGAGGAAGGCCTCTCCGGCGACGCTGGGACCGCCCGAGAAGGAGATGAACAGCACCGCGCCGCCAAGCAGCACGAACGGGAGCAGGAAGGCGAGGACCTCCATGCGCGCGGACTCTAATCCACGCGGCAGCGCTAAGCGCCGCGGACCAGCGAGGCACCGGCGTAGACGTTGAACGAGCCGTCGCGCACGAACCCGCACAGGAACATGCCGCTCTCCTCCGCGAGCTCGATGGCGAGCGAGGTGGGCGCGCCCACCGCCACGATGCCGGCGAGGCCGGCGAGCGCCGCCTTCTGGACCAGCTCAAAGCTCACCCGGCCACTCAGGCAGGCCACCACGCCCGGCAGCGGGTGGCGCCCGGCGAGCAGCATCGACCCGATCGCCTTGTCCATCGCGTTGTGGCGCCCCACGTCCTCGCGCAGCACCAAGAGCTCGCCATCGGCCTCGAACAGCGCCGTGGCGTGCAGACCGCCGGTGCGCTCGAAGGCCTCCTGGGCGCGGCGCGACTCATCCGGCAGCCGCAGGACCACCTGGGGCTCCATCGGAGCCGAGGGCGCCGGCGGCGGGGACGGCAGGGCTACGCGCACGTGCTCGAGGGCTGCCTTGCCGCACACCCCGCAGGAGGAGCTGAGGTGGAAGCGGCGCTCGTCGGC
>Ga0075530_1001087_pt1 | contig 12972 bp, 10 predicted proteins | sample NGEPerD_2_FD_75101 | JGI IMG/M metagenome (GOLD analysis project Ga0075530, IMG submission 75101) | Arctic peat soil microbial communities from the Barrow Environmental Observatory site, Barrow, Alaska, USA - NGEE PermafrostL1-D | ecosystem: Environmental > Terrestrial > Soil > Wetlands > Peat ...
CCGGGGTCGATCTGCTCGGTGCCTGCCTCGACGCCGGTGCCGCCCCGGAGTCGGCTCTGGTCTCGGTGAGCCGTGCCCTGGGTGGACCCGTCGGCGAGGAGTTCCTGGCGATCCACCATCGACTGGACGTGGGGGTCGACCCCGGGCAGGTGTGGCGCTCCGTTGCCGGACATCCCCAGCTCGCCCCGCTGGGACGTGCCGTCGGGCGTGCGCACGAGACCGGGGCGCCGGTGGGACGGGCCGTCCACCGGCTGGCCGACGAGCTCCGCGACCGCGCAAGAGCCGACGTGGAGACGCGGGCGCGCAGCATCGAGGTCAAGGCTGCCGCTCCCCTGGGCCTGTGCCTCCTGCCGGCCTTCGTGGTGCTCGGCGTGGTCCCCCTTGTGGTCGGCGTGTTCAGTTCGATGCGGCTGTTCCAGTGACCGGCAGCTGTCCACAGGGCCCGGCCCCTGACGGGTTGTCCACCGGTCAGGAACTCCTGGGTGCGGAGGTGCTCGGGGTGGAGAAACCTCAGCCCTGTCAGGGAATTCGCCCGGGTCGAACGGCCCGGGCCAGCAGTCAGGAGAAGTCATGCAGAACACGTCATTCGCCGTCATCCGGGACGACGCCGGGGCCACCACCGCGGAGTACGCCACAGTCACCGGGTGCGGTGTCGGCTTCGCGGCGGTGCTCTTCAAGTTCCTCACCAGCGACGGCGGCCAGCAGCTTCTGAAGCTCATCTTCAGTGCCATCAAGGCCCTGCTGCCCTTCTGAGGGAGCACTCAGACCGACCGGCGGGGTGGGATGGGGCTGCCCGCCCCGCCGGTCACACCAGCCGCCCCCAACCACAACAAGGAGGAGTCCCGTGGATCGACACGATGATTCAGGAGCTGTCACGGCCGAGACAGCGGTCGCGCTCCCGTTGATCGCGGTCTTTGCCGTGTCGATGGCCTGGCTGGTCACTGTGGGGATAACCCAGGTGCGCGCCCTGGATGCTGCCCGGGAGGTGGCCCGCTCTGCTGCACGTTCCGACGGCGCGGGTGAGGCTCTGGCCCTGGGTCGCCGCGTCGCCCCAGATGGCTCGAGCATCTCGGTGGGTCGAACCGACGGCACGGTCGTGGTGACGGTCAGCAGTCCGGTCAACGGCCCGGCCGGGCTGTTCGGTGACTGGGCCGCGTACCGGGTCAAGGCCGAGGCCGTTGCGGCGCAGGAGCCTTCCGGTGGTTGAGGAGCGAGCGCAGCGAGCGTTGGTTCCTGAGGAGCGAGCGCAGCGAGCGTGTCGAAGGGCTCGAAGCCACAGGCCGAGGCGCGAGGACGGGGCGGGCACCGTCCTGGCCGTCGCCATGATGGGTCTGCTGGTGACCGTCGCCGTGGCCACCTCCGGGGCCGTGGGAGTCGTCGCCGCCCACCGCCGGGCCCAGTCAGCCGCCGACCTCGCCGCCTTGGCGGGAGCCTCGGCCCTCCAGGACGGCCGGGACCCGTGCCAGCAGGCCGGTACCATCGCGAAGCGCAACGGCGCGAGCCTGCGGGGGTGCGACGTCGACGGGTGGGACGTGGGGGTGGTGGTAGCCAGGACCGTACGGTTGCCGGGCGGCTCGATGGAGCTCAAGGCCCGCGGTCGTGCCGGTCCGGTTCGATGAGAGCTGGCTCTGGGCCAGGCGTGGCCTAGCCAGGGTCAGCGATCGCCGCGATCGGTGTCATCGGTGTCGCGCTCGTCCCGCTTGTAGGCGTCGAGCTTGTTGCTGAGCTCGCTCACCTTCTTCCGGTCCGCGCGCCGGGCCGAGGCGCGCTTGGCCCCGCTGCGGAACATCCCGATGCTGAGCATGAACAGCAGCAGTGTGCCCATACCGGAGAAGAACACCGCCGATGCAGGTCCCTTGAACTCAAAGGAACCCATGTCGATGAAGGTCGAGTCGCTCCCACCGAACAGGGCGGCGATCACGAGCAGGACGGCAACGATCAGGACGATGAGAGCTGCGACGAACACGGCGGACTTCCTCTCGAGAGGCGACTCACTCGAACCCTAGTCCTGCGGCGCCCCGGCCAGCAGGAGGTCGAGCAGCGCAATCGCTCCGGCCTTGTCGAGCGGGTTGTTCTGGTTGCCGCACTTCGGCGACTGCACGCAGGACGGGCATCCCTCGGCGCATCCGCAGGAGGCGATGGCCTCCCGGGTGGCTCGCAGCCACTTCGCCGCGGCGTGGAAGCCCCGCTCAGCGAAGCCGGCCCCGCCCGGGTGGCCGTCGTGAACGAAGACCGTGAGCATTCCGGTATCCGCGTGCAGGGCGGTGGAGACGCCGCCGATGTCCCAGCGGTCACACGTCGCGAACAAGGGGAGCAGCCCGATGGAGGCGTGCTCGGCTGCGTGTGCAGCACCGGGAAGGTCGGCGGCCGCGAGACCGGAATCGGCCAGGACGTGCTCCGGCAGCGTCCACCACACGGCCGCGGTCTGGAGCATGCGCTCGGGAAGGTCGAGTGGTTCCTCGCCGATCACCTGACCGCTCGGCACCGCACGCTTGAGGAATGACACCACCTGGTGTGTCACCCGCACGGTGCCCAGAATCAGCCGGGCATCGCCCCACAGGGTCGACTCGCGCTCGCCGAGGATCTCGATGTCGGTGATCTCGCGGGCCGAGGTGGAGTAGTCAGGATCGGCCCGCACGACGACGGCGACCGAATCCTCGAGATCGAGCTCGGTGACCAGCCACGTCTCCCCCTGGTGGAGGTAGACCGCGCCCGCGTGAGCGGTGGCGTGGGCCGAGGAGTGGTCGACGGTGCCGAGCACCCGGCCGGTGTCGGACTCGATCAGCCGGACCGGGGTGCCGCCCGAGGAGCGGATGTCGGCGAGGTCGCTCGCACGTCGGCGGTCGGTCCAGAACCAGCCGTGTGGTCGGCGCCGCAGCAGGCCTCCCTCGGTCAGGGCGTCGACCGCTGCCCGGGCTCCCGTGCCGAACAGGGCCAGGTCCCCGACGGTCAGCGGCGACTCGGCGGCGGCGGCGCACAGGTGCGGCCCCAGCACATAGGGGTTGTCGGGGTCGAAGACATTCGCCTCGACCGGCTGGCCGAGCAGGGCCTCGGGATGGTTGACCAGGTAGGTGTCCAGCGGGTCGTCCCTCGCCACCATCACGCCGAGAGCGTCGCGGGCCCCACGTCCGGCGCGGCCCACCTGCTGCCACAGCGCTGCGCGGGTGCCGGGGAAGCCCGCGAGCAGGACGGCGTCGAGCCCGCTGATGTCGATGCCGAGCTCGAGCGCGTTGGTGGCGGCCAGTCCCAGGAGTCGCCCGGATCGCAGCGCCTCCTCGAGCTCGCGGCGCTCCTCTGGCAGATAGCCCCCGCGGTAGGCGGCCACCTGGTCGACCAGGCTGGCATCGACCTCCCCGAGGAGTCGGCGCGCCGTGAGGGCCACGGTCTCCACGCCACGCCGCGACCGTACGAAGGCCAGGGTCCGTACCCTTTCCACGACCAGGTCGGTGAGCAGATCAGCCACCTCACTGGTGGCGGAGCGCCGCACCCGGGCGCCGTTCTCGCCGCGCCCGGGCACGAACGGCGGCTCCCACAGGGCGAGCGCGGCGCGTCCCCGTGGCGATCCGTCGTCGGTGACCGAGACGACGTCGAGCCCGGTGAGTCGTCCGGCCGAGACCTCCGGCTCGGCCACCGTCGCTGAGGCCAGCACGAACGTCGGGTGGGCGCCGTACAGCGCCGCCACCCGGCGCAGCCGCCGGATGATCTGTGCGACGTGGGCTCCGAAGACTCCGCGGTAGTGGTGGCACTCGTCGATCACGACGTAGCGCAGCGAGCCGAAGTACCGGGACCAGCGCGCGTGGCCCGGCAACAAGGAGTGGTGCAGCATGTCGGGGTTGGTCAAGACGTACTCCGCGTGGTCCCGGGTCCAATCCCGCACTTCCGGAGTGGAGTCACCGTCGTGGGTGCCGCACCTCAGGTCGAGAAGGCCGAGCCGTCGCAGGGCAGCGAGCTGGTCCTGTGCGAGCGCCTTGGTCGGCGCGAGATAGAGGACGCCGGCGCCGCGCTGCCCCTTCGGCCCACGGGTCGCCTCGATCGCCTGCAACCCGGGGAGCAGGTAGCACAGAGACTTTCCAGAGGACGTGCCCGTGGACACGACGGTGTGCTGACCAGCGTGTGCGAGGTCGGCTGCAACTCGCTGGTGGGTCCACGGCGCCGGCACGCCGACCCGCTCGAACGCCTCGCGCACCGGGTCGCCGAGCCACTCGGGCCAACTCGACTCGCGGGCCGGACGTGGCGCCATCAGCTCCAGGTGCAGCAGGCTGTCTGCCCGACCGGGGGCGCCACCGAGTCGGCCCATCAGCGTTTCGAGATCCATCACCTGCACTCCGCCAGTCTTCCAGTGGGCTCTGACGGTCTGCCCACGGAGCAAGCGCGGACATGGTTCAATACCTTCGTTGATGTGCAAGCGTAGGAGTGGGGGAGCGGATTGGGCCCTTGCTCGGAGGAGAGACCGTGGATCTTTCGCTGCAGACCCGTGAGGTCGAGCGCCGCACGATCGTCGCTGTCGGCGGCGAAATCGACGTGTACACGGCTCCCAAGCTCCGCGACAAGATCACCGAGCTGGTCGGCGACGGCCACCACAACCTCGTGATCGACATGGAGAGCGTCGACTTCCTGGACTCTACCGGACTCGGCGTCCTCGTCGGTGGACTGAAGAAGGTCCGCGCTCACGACGGCTCGATGGAGCTGATCTGCTCCCAGGATCGCCTGCTCAAGATCTTCCGGATCACCGGGCTGGCCAAGGTCTTCACGATCCACGAGTCGGAGTCTGCGGCGCTCGGCGCCTGATAAATCCGGCAAACACCGCGTACAACGCTCACCGGCACGCCCCGCGGTCGATGCGTGAACCCAGTCACAGCCCGGTGCCCTGTGGCACGTAGACTCCGCGGCGGTCAACCACTGACAAACCCCGAGGAGAAACATGACCGGGCTGATCCCCGCCGTCGTGGCCCTCGACGGCTCCAACTTCGTGCTGGTCGTCATCGTCTTCGTGATCGCGCTCGTCGCGCTCGCGCTGGCCGCGATGTTCCGCAAAGAGGTCCTGAGCGCCGGCGAAGGCACCGACAACATGAAGAACATCGCGCACGCGGTGCAGGAAGGCGCCAACGCCTACCTCGCCCGGCAGTTCCGGACGCTCGCCATCTTTGCCGCAATCGCGTTCCTGGCCCTGTTAGCGCTCCCCGCTGACGACATGGCGGTCCGCATCGGCCGCTCGATCTTCTTCCTGGTCGGTGCCGTCTTCTCCGCAACGGTCGGATATCTCGGTATGTCGCTCGCGGTGAAGGCCAACCTCCGGGTGGCTGCCGCCGCCAACGACGTCGGCCGCGACCCGGCTATGAAGATCGGCTTCCGCACCGGCGCCATGGTCGGCATGCTCACCGTCGGTCTGGGCCTGCTGGGCGCCAGCATCGTGGTCATGGTGTTTAAGGACGAGGCTCCCCACGTGCTCGAGGGCTTTGGCTTCGGTGCCGCACTGCTCGCGATGTTCATGCGGGTGGGTGGCGGCATCTTCACCAAGGCCGCCGACGTCGGCGCCGACCTGGTCGGCAAGGTGGAGAACAACATTCCCGAGGACGACCCCCGCAACGCGGCGACCATCGCCGACAACGTGGGCGACAACGTGGGTGACTGCGCCGGCATGGCGGCCGACCTGTTCGAGTCGTACGCCGTGACGCTCGTCGCCGCGCTCATCCTGGGCTCGCAGGCCTTCGGCGACGCCGGCCTGGTCTACCCGCTGATGATCCCCGCGATCGGTGCGCTGACCGCGGTCCTCGGTGTCTACCTCACCACCCCCCGTGCCGGCGAGAACGGCCTGACCACGATCAACCGGGCCTTCTACATCTCCGCTGCTGTCGGCGCCGTGGCCTCGGTCATCGCTTCCTACACCTACCTGCCGAGCAGCTTTGCGGACTTCGCCAATGTCATGGCGGCTGACGCCAGGGTCTCCGACGGCGACCCCCGGCTGATCGCCTCGGCCGCGGTCGTCATCGGCATCGTGATGGCTGCCGGCATCCTCGCACTGACCGGCTACTTCACCGGCACCGAGCACAAGCCGGTCACGGGCGTCGCCGAAAGCTCCCTGACCGGTGCTGCCACCGTGATCCTGAGTGGCCTCGCGGTGGGCTTCGAGTCTGCCGTCTACACCACCCTGGTGATCGGTTCTGCTGTGTTCGGCGCGTTCCTCCTCGGTGGCGCGACGCTTACCGTCTCGCTGTTCGCGGTAGCGCTGGCCGGTTGCGGTCTGCTCACCACGGTCGGCGTGATCGTGGCGATGGACACCTTCGGTCCGGTTTCAGACAACGCGCAGGGCATCGCCGAGATGTCGGGCGATGTCAGCCCCGAGGGCGCCCAGATCCTCACCGAGCTGGACGCGGTGGGCAACACCACCAAGGCTATCACCAAGGGGATCGCGATCGCGACGGCGGTCCTCGCGGCGACCGCGCTCTTCGGTTCGTACTCCACCTCGGTCTTCGACGCGGTCAAGGAAGCGGGCGTCGATCGGGGCACCCTGATCTTCGACGTCTTCAACCCGGGCGTGCTCGTGGGCGTTCTCCTCGGCGCTGCTGTGGTGTTCATGTTCTCTGGTCTCGCGATCAACGCTGTCGCCCGTGCGGCTGGCGCGGTGGTCTACGAGGTTCGTCGCCAGTTCCGCGACATCCCCGGGATCATGGAAGGCACCGGTCGTCCGGAGTACGGCAAGGTCGTCGACATCGTCACCAGGGACTCGCTGCGCGAACTGGTCGCACCTGGCCTGCTGGCCGTGTTGGCACCGATCGCCGTGGGCTTCGGCCTCGGTGTCGAGGCTCTCGCTGGGTTCCTGGCCGGTGCGATCGGCACCGGCACTATGATGGCCGTCTTCCTTGCCAACGCCGGTGGTGCCTGGGACAACGCCAAGAAGCTGGTCGAGGACGGTCACCACGGGGGCAAGGGTTCGCCCGCCCACGAGGCGACGATCATCGGCGACACGGTCGGTGACCCGTTCAAGGACACTGCCGGCCCGGCGATCAACCCGCTGATCAAGGTGATGAACCTGGTCTCGCTGCTGATCGCGGGCGCCGTGGTGTCGATGAGCGTCGGCAAGGACCAGAACGACGCGTTACGCATCGTGATCTCCCTGGCCGCGCTCACGATCATCGTGGTGGCGGTCGTGGTCTCCAAGCGGCGTGCCAACGTGATGACCGACGACGCCCCCGCTCCGGCGCAGGCGACCCCCAGCCGGCCGACCGGGCACTAACGCCTGAGCTGTACGGCGCCGACCGGGCACTTCTGCACAGACCATGTGCCGGGAGTGCCCGGTCGGCGTTCGTGCGTGTGTCAGAAGAGCCCGGTGGGCGGACTCCTGCGGACCAGAACTGCCAGGTCGGCGGGTAGTCGATCTGAGGCGAGTAGCCGAGGGCGAGACAGCTGGCGATCCGGACCCCCTTCGGACCTCCGGGCTGCGTCCTGCGCGGGCATGCCCCAGCACGTCGGTGACGTCATCCAGGCCAACACCGACCCCTCACCGGAGCGATGGTCGCCACCGCCAAGCAGAAGTCGGTCAAGGGCCAGACCTGCCGCGCCAAGCCCAGGGCCCGCAGCGGTGGCCGTACCTTCTGTACCTTCGTGTCCTCCTCCCCATCGGCCGTGGACATGCGGGACTTCGCCCGCGCGTGGGCCGCTCCGCGGGTGGTCGCGACCTCGGACTGCGTGGACGTGCTGAGCGTCCCACCGGTCCACGGCACCGTGCCGGCGCACTTCTACGGCATCGCGTTCCAGCGCTACGGCGACCAGATCATCGGATTTCCGTGGTTCTTCCAGGTCACCGAGGTTCCGCCGTCAGCGGACAAGTCCGGATACACCGACGGGCCTGTCGACACCCAGATCGCCAGTACGCCGGACGTCCGCAACGTGGCCTGGAAGCGCTTCGACCCCGTGGTCCGGGTAGGTCTCCGGATGAAGCGCCCCGCCCTGATCCGTCGTGGTCCGGCGGGCTCTTGGGAGGGCGGAATGCTGTACGGGCAGGCCGGACTCGTCGATCTCGGCACGCGGATGGGGTTGTACTACACCGGTTGGAACGGCACGCACCTGCCGAAACCGGGCCGTCGGGCCCGGGTCGGCATGGCCACCTGGCGCAAGAACGGGTTCGTGGGCCTCAAGGTGAGCGACCCCCGGCAGCGCGGGTGGCTGCGCACCCGGACCTTCCGGCTGCCGTCGAGTGCCGGGGCGAGCACGCTCCACGTCAACGCGGCGTAGGGCCGGGGCCGGAACCTGCGTGTGGCCGCACTCGACGCCGTCACCGGAAAGGTGATCCCTGGGTTCCGAGCCTCGGACTCCACGGTCGTCAGGGTGACCACCTCAACACCCGCGTGACCTGGAGGAAGGGACGCAGGCTGGGTGTCCTGCGATCGCGAGCCATTCGGCTGCAGTTCAGCTACTCGGCTGGCTCGCTCCACTCGTTCCGCGTCGCCTGACCCCAGTCCTCAACGCCAGTCCTCAGTGCCAGTCCGCACCGGTCGGGCACCGAGAATCGACGCCGACCGAGCGCTTCTGGCACAGACCATGTGCGGTCGGCGTTCGTGTGCGAGAAGTGCCCGCTCGACGCCCCGCCGAGCCAGTCAGCTGATCGAGCTGCGGAACTCCACTGCCTCAGCCCCGATGCCCGCGACGTCCTTGATCTCCATGACCGGTACGACGCTCATGTCGAAGAAGGCCCCGAAGATCGCCATGTCGCGAGCGCTCGCGGCCACGTTCTCGGTCTCGACGACGGCATATCCGCCGCGACCGTCAACCCTGCCCAGGAACTCCTTGAAGGTGGCGTCCGGCGAGGGCGACCACTTGCTGAACACCTGCAGGCTACGGGCGTCGATCTCCTACGAAGCCGTCTGACGTGTCTCCCACGACACCAGGTACTTCATGCCCAACCTCCTCATTGATGGTGCTTCCACGCTGGGTCGGACAGCGCAGGGGTACAAGACGCGGTTGGGCTAGCCCCTGCGCGACATGTCGTGAAGATTCGCGACATCGAATGCGACGCCGATCGGGGTGGCGGTCGTCGAGAACGGCCGGATCGCTGAGCTGGGCACCTATCAGGTTGGCGAGGGCATCCGGAGTGGAGGGGTCGGCGTCGGTCGGCAGCTTCAGCACGTCGAACTCGAAGTCGATGCGGCACGGGTTGCGACCGAGCACGATTCGGGTGCCAGCGGGCTGTGAGATGAACCGGTAGGTGCCGTCGTCGTGTCGATGAGAGTGCCGTCGAAGGTCATGCCCTCGCACGAGGTGCCATTCCCGCCAGTGGCGCTGGAGGAGAGACGGAAGACGTCGGGGTCGACACCGTTGACCGTGCAGAACCCTTCCGGCGATCGAGCTACACGACGGGGTGAGGGTGATGCCTTGGTTGTCGTTCGGACACGGGCCGCGTCACCGGTGCTGCACACCGAGTTGGCCTGCGAGGACTCGGCGGCCGTGTTGAGGTTCGAGACCTCGAGGGTGGCCGGCATCTCGACATCACCCATCGTGACGGTGCTGAAGACGTTCACGGCCGCCCTGCCGGTGACGGCGGCTGAGGCCGGGGACGGTGCGAAGCCGAGTTAGCCGACGAGGACCGCTAGCGCCAGCAAGGTGCCGATCCGAGCCCGACGGGCGCCAGAACGGACGAGATGACGAGCTGAACATGGTTGGACCGACATGGTGCACCTCCGAGAGAACGTGGAGAGCGCTTCTCGAGCCCTCGAGCCCTCGTGTCAGACAAGCAGGCCGAGAGGGGCGTTATATGATAAATCACCAGATATGCCGCCGTACGAGCCGCGAAGTAGACCAGTCACCGACCGGGCGGCCCTTGGGGCCGGGCGAGTTCCCGGCTGGACGGGTTAACGGGACCGTTGCAGGGACGCGCTACCTTGGCGGAGCCTGAGCCGGCCCCAGTAGTAGTTCCAGCAGTGGCGCGCCGGGCACCAATCGCACAGCAAAGGACGTAACCAAGCAGTGGCACACAAGCTCGTCATCGTTGAGTCACCGGCCAAGGCCCGCACCATCGCGGGGTACCTCGGTCGGGGCTACGTCGTGGAGTCGTCCATCGGGCACATTCGCGACCTCCCACAGAGCGCCGCGGACATCCCCGCCAAGTTGAAGGGGGAGTCGTGGGCGCGTCTCGGGGTCGACGTGGACCACGACTTCGAGCCGGTCTATGTGGTCTCCCGGGACAAGAAGTCGCACATGACCAAGCTCAAGGGCCTGCTCAAGGACGCCGACGAGCTCTACCTCGCCACCGATGAGGACCGTGAGGGAGAGGCGATTGCCTGGCATCTCTTCGACGAGCTCAGCCCCAAGGTGCCGGTGCACCGGATGGTCTTCCATGAGATCACCCCCACCGCGATCCAGGCCGCGGTCGACAACCCGCGCCAGATCGACATGGACCTCGTCGAGGCCCAGGAGGCACGGCGCATCCTCGACCGCCTCTACGGCTACGAGGTCAGCCCCGTGCTGTGGCGCAAGGTGATGTCCGGCCTGTCCGCCGGGCGCGTGCAGTCCGTGGCGACCCGGCTGGTGGTCGACCGTGAGCGGGAGCGGATGAAGTTTCGCCTCGCGTCGTACTGGGACCTCGAGGGGACCTTCGACGCCGGGGAGAAGCACGACCAGCGGATGTTTCCCGCCAAGCTGCACTCGATCGACGACAACCGCGTGGCCCGGGGCAGCGACTTCGGGCAGGACGGTGAGCTCAAGGCGAACGCCAAGGTGGTCCATCTGTCGAAGTCGAACGCGGAGTCGCTCGCCGAGGCCCTGCACGACACGGACTTCTCGGTGCGCTCCGTCGAGTCCAGGCCCTACACCCGCAAGCCCTATGCGCCGTTCCGCACGACGACGCTCCAGCAGGAGGCCAGCCGCAAGCTCGGCTACGGCGCCTCGCGCACCATGTCGGTGGCCCAGCGTCTCTACGAGAACGGCCACATCACCTACATGCGCACCGACTCCACGACGCTCTCGGAGACGGCAGTTCGGGCGGCCAGGGCGCAGGCACGGGACCTCTACGGCCCGGAGTACCTCCCCGACGCGCCGCGCACCTATGTCTCGAAGGTCAAGAACGCACAGGAGGCGCACGAGGCGATCCGGCCGGCCGGTGACGCCTTCCGTACGCCGGCGCAGAGCGGTCTCACCGGTGATGAGTTCCGGCTCTACGAGCTGATCTGGATGCGCACCATCGCCTCGCAGATGAAGGACGCCGTCGGCAACACGGTGACGATCCGTCTCGGAGGGGGCGCGAGTACCGGCGAGGACGTCGTGTTCTCCGCCAGTGGCCGCGTGATCACCTTTCACGGTTTCCTCAAGGCCTACGTCGAGGGCAGCGACGACGCGGATGCCACAACCGACGACCAGGAGACCCGGCTGCCCAACGTGGCCGAGGGTGACCCGGTCAGCGCCGCGGCGATCCGGGCAGAGGGCCATCAGACCAAGCCGCCGTCCCGCTACACCGAGGCCACGCTGATCAAGGAGCTCGAGGAGCGGGAGATCGGCCGGCCCTCGACGTACGCCTCGATCATGGGCACAATCCTCAACCGCGGCTACGTCTACAAGAAGGGGACCGCGCTCGTCCCGGCATGGCTGGCGTTCTCGGTGATCCGGCTGCTCGAGGAGCACTTCGAGCGGCTGGTGTCCTACGAGTTCACCGCCCGCATGGAGGACGTCCTCGACGAGATCGCCGGAGGGCGCCGCGACCGCATCACCGAGCTGGCCGAGTTCTACTTCGGCTCCGGCGAGGTGGAGGGGCTCAAGAAGCTCGTCTCGGAGCTCGGCGACATCGACGCCAAGGAGCTGGCGACCTTCGCGGTCGGCGGGCCGGACAGCGGCATCGCACTGCGCGTGGGCAAGTACGGCCCCTATCTCGAAGGCCCCGGCGGGGACGGGACTCCCTCAGCCACGAAGGCCAACGTGCCTGAGGACCTGCCGCCTGACGAGCTCACGCTCGAGAAGGCCGAGGAGCTGCTCGCCAGTCCTTCGGGCGAGGAGATCCCGCTGGGTGCCCACCCCGAGACGGGCTTCCAGGTGGTGGCGAAGAACGGTCGATACGGCCCCTACGTCACCGAGCTGCTTCCCGAGGACCCTTCGACAGGCTCGGGACAGGCGGGGAAGAGCAAGGCCAGACCCCGTACGGGTTCGCTGTTCAAGGACATGTCGCTGGAGACGATCGACCTCGACCAGGCGGTCGGGCTGCTCTCGCTGCCGCGTGTGGTCGGGACCGACGCCGAGGGTCTCGAGATCACGGCGCAGAACGGTCGCTACGGGCCCTACCTGAAGAAGGGCACCGACTCCCGTTCGCTCGAGAGCGAGCAGCAGCTCTTCGACATCACCGAGGAGCAGGCGATGGCGATCTACGCCCAGCCCAAGCAACGTGGGCGTGCCGCGGCGGCCGCGCCGCTCAAGGAGCTGGGCAACGACCCCGTCTCCGGGGCGCCGGTCGTGGTCAAGGCCGGCCGATTCGGTGAGTACGTCACCGACGGTGAGTACAACGCCACCCTCCGCAAGGACGACTCCGTCGAGGAGCTCACCATCGCCCGCGCCGCTGAGCTCCTCGCCGAGCGCCGCGCCAAGGGCCCGGCCAAGAAGACGGCCAAGCGCGGTGCGAAGAAGGCCCCGGCGAAGCGATCCACGGCGAAGAAGACGACCAAGAAGACAGCCAAGAAGGCTGCGGCCAAGAAGGCTGCGGCCAAGAAGTCCTGATCCGAGCAAAGGACAAATCGGGTGGGGTTGTCGGGCGATCCCTGTCGTTGTGGGGCGAAGTATCGCTGTACAACGACCGGATTCCCCGGTCGGCCGGTGAAACCTGCACTCGCCACCGCGTCTGCACTCGCCACCGGGGACAAGCCGTCACCCCCGCCCCCCAGGGCCCCGGCAAGAACGGCGTGTAGGTCTCTGACCTGCAGGTTTGCTGCGGTCCGAACGGTGTGGCGTATGTGACGGGTGTGGCCCGTGGGGCTTGGATGGAAGTTCCAACGCTCACCG
>Ga0075530_1001090_pt1 | contig 12961 bp, 14 predicted proteins | sample NGEPerD_2_FD_75101 | JGI IMG/M metagenome (GOLD analysis project Ga0075530, IMG submission 75101) | Arctic peat soil microbial communities from the Barrow Environmental Observatory site, Barrow, Alaska, USA - NGEE PermafrostL1-D | ecosystem: Environmental > Terrestrial > Soil > Wetlands > Peat ...
CAATACGCTGGTAAAGCTGGGTATTTCGTTCATCAAAGGCTCAAAGACCACAGGAAAATTGGTCGGTTATGTTTTCGGTAGCGTAATCGTTGTAGGGGTGCTTTATATTTTGATCGGCCGATATTGAACACTAAATCAAAAAAAATGAACATCATTTCATGGAACGTCAACGGCATACGCGCCATCGTCAAAAAGGATTTTTTCGGATCCATCGAAAAATTGAATCCTGATATGCTCTGTTTACAGGAGACCAAAGCACAGGTCGATGAAACGGAAAAGGCAATGGAACCTTTGAAAGGTTATCACGAACATAATAATTCGGCCGATAAAAAGGGGTATTCCGGTACGGCGTTATTGAGTAAGCCCAAACCATAGAACATCCAATTCGATATGGGCATTGCGGAACACGATACCGAAGGGCGTATCCAATGCGCGGAATACGAAAACTTTAATCTGGTCAACGTGTATGTCCCCAATTCGGGACAACAACTCGACCGCTTGGACTATCGCAAAAAATGGGATGCCGATTTCTTGAAGTACCTATAAAACTTGGAAAAGAAAAAGCCCGTAATCGCCTGTGGCGATTTTAACGTGGCACACCGACCTATCGACTTGAAAAACGACAAGTCCAATTACAACAAAACGGCTGGCTATACCCAAATCGAGATCGATGGTATGGATAATTTTACAGGAGCGGGATTTGTGGATTCGTGGCGAAAACTGCATCCCGACGAAGTGGCGTATACCTATTGGAGCTATCGTTTCAAGGCACGGGAACGCAATATGGGCTGGCGAATCGATTATTTTTTGCTCAGCGAATCGCTAATGAGCAAGGTAAAGGCGGTAACGATCTATTCGGATATTCTAGGCTCCGACCATTGCCCGATCGGACTTGAAATCGATTTGTAAATGCTATTTTCAGACCTTTCCTAAATAATCCTCCAAGACTTTAAGTTGCCATTTGCCCACCGCCGAAAGTTTTGTTTCCGCATTCATCAATACCAGCCCATAGCCCAATCGGGAGAGTTTGCAGTCATATATGATTTCTTGGTCGATTCCACTAAAAACGGGCTTAAAATGCTCACGGATATGCAATCCCGGTGATTTTCCCACGTTGATGGCCTTAACTACGGCATCGCTGATCTGTTTGGGCGATAGGCCCTGGTACAAGAGATCGCTCGCTAAGAACTGTATGCGAAGACTGTAATAGAAATCCGTGAAATTTTCTATGCTGTCCCATTCCTGTCTTTTAGTTAAAATGGCAGTTTCCATAATAAGGCTCTTTTAGATTAGCGAATCTTCTTGAAAGGCTCATTTAAAGTTTCTTTGCATACCCAAAGATCATCTTTTTGAATTCCTTGAAATCGTTCTCAAAAAGAACCATGCTATCGTTGAGCTTTCGATGTTCATCCCTATAATTGCCATCCGAAAGGCCTTTTTCGCCCTTTTCCAAACGGGACAATAGCTTTTCATGGTCGATAATATCATCCGCTAGGTAATCAAAAAGATTTTCGTGGATCTTGTCGAGATATTTCAGCATGCTGACGTATTCCGATTCCTTGACCCCCTTTTTATCCAAAAGATGGGCAAAGAATTTGGTCTCGTCTTTCCAAAAGGCGATGGTTTCTTGCCATTCGCGGCTTTCTTGGTGCAGCACATCCAAGCCTGCGCCCAATAATAATTCGGTTTTCGGGTTTGAAACTTTAGTGTTCATTGTGTCGATCTTATATTAAACAATTCCGTTATATCTGTTGTAAAAACTGGTTTCAAGGGCTTTGCGCGCATCTTCTAAAAGCTGCCGTACTTCCTCAAAACTTTGATTGCGTATCATGGCGATTTGCTCCAAGGCAAAATGGTGTTCCGTTGCAAGTTCAAAAACTACCCGCATGGGTATGGGCAGGTTGTACAATACCATGTCGGCATGTTTTCTGATGTTCTCCTCTCCCCATTCCTCATCCAATTGCGCGATCATTTCATTATTGTCGTCCTCCACAAAAACATGGTTCAGCACATAGTCGTTCTTTGGATATGAAATATCATCGAGTTCATCGAGCATGACCAGATCGCCATCGCCATCGGTACTGAATTTTTCCTGCATTTCATCCCATTCGGGTTTGGAATAATCATCGATGTTCTCAAAGAAAACCGCATCGAATTCCTCATCGACTATGGTGTCTTCCAACAGTTCATCGGTCTTTTTAAAGAGCCACGGGTACAAATCCGCTTCATTACCCACTTCATCAAAATGGTCATAGACCTCGATGAACAATTGATCTATAAAATCGTCGGGGCGATATTTTCCCCTTGGGAGGTTGCCCTTTGATAATGCGGTGTTCAACCGTTTGGTAACGTAACGCTTTACCTGAGGCAAATCTTTCAGCAACAGTTCGTTGAAGGCCTTTTGGTCTCCAGAATCCCTGATTTTCTTAAGGTCGGAATACGTGCTTGCCACGAAAATGTTAAACTCTTTTTGGTTTTTGTAGTCTATTGTGTTCTCCATCGATATAGATTTTAATTTTTAGGATACTACAAAAATGCAACCTCGTTTCGATCGGCAAAATGATCTAGGTCAGTTGTAGGGATTTTTACCGAAAATCAACAATATGTTGCAACGCTTCTTTGTCCAAAATAATGATCCTTCTGGCCACGCCCATCTTGATCAGGCCTTCTTCCTTGAAGTCTGACAAGGTTCTTATACCGGTTTCCGTGGCAGTACCGATGATGCCCGCAAAATCTTGCCTCGAAATATCGATGCCTTCGTCGGGGCTATCTTTAATAATGCCCTTGTTATACAAGTTCAACAAGGCCTTGGCAACCCGCTGTCGAACCGATGAATACGCCATATTGACCAACTGATCCTGCATCTCCATCAGATTGTTGGAAATAATATCGATGAACTTGTGCGATACCTCCTTGTTGTCGTAGAGCAGATGGATAAAATCAGTTTTGGGAATCCTGTAGATTTCGGCATCCTCGATGACCATTGCGGTCTCCAAATAAGTGCCGTTCGGGTTCAAAAGAGACAATTGCCCCATAAAATCGCCCGTTTTGTGGATGCCGGTAATAAATTCTTTGCCCGATTCGGTCGATTTGTAAGTTTTGACGATACCGTTTTCGACAAAATATATTGCATGTGCGCCATCGCCCTCCATAAAAATAAACTCTTTTTTAGCATAGCTTTTGGGGCGGTAGTCTCTTGCAATGGTTTCCAGATTCAGGTAATGCGATGCATCTTGCATGAATTCATGGATGCCATCTACATTCTTGGAGAATTCTTTCCTCAAAAAATCGTTCTTTTTTAAACGGCTCCGGATCGCATCTAAAAGTTCGTGTTCTTCAAAGGGCTTGGTCAGGTAGTCGTCAGCCCCTAGGTTCATCCCTTTTCTTAAATCCGATTTTTCCGATCTGGCGGTCAGAAAAATAAAGGGAATACCGGCTGTTTCGGTTTTTTTGCCCAATTCTTCCAGCACGCTATAACCATCCATCACGGGCATCATTATATCGCAAAGGATGACATCGGGATGAATGTTTCGGGCCTTTTCGATACCGACCTTGCCATTTTCGGCAGTGGTCACTTCGTAGTCCGATAGTTCGAGAATATCGGCCGTATTCTCGCGAACGACTTTGTTATCTTCTATCAATAGAATTTTTTTCATAAGTATACCTTTTTAACTATCATTGCCGTGCTTGTACTGAACTCGTTTCAGTAAACACGGGAATCTTCCATTTTTTCTTCATTCCTCAAAAAATAGAAAGCTCATACTTCTTATTTCATATTTCGAACTTCTGTCATCCCTTCCCCTTATCAAATTCCACCCAAAACGTAGTTCCCCTGCCCTCTTCGCTTTTGAAACTGACCCTACCTCCCATAAGCTCGGTGTACTGTCTTACAATGTGCAGCCCGAGACCGGTACCCTGAATATTGGTGCTATTTTCTGCACGGAAAAAACGGGCGAAGAGATTGGCCTGTTCGGCCATCGGGATCCCGATACCTTGATCAATTACCGCTATAGAAATTTTTTCTTTTCCGGTTTTCAACTTTACGGATATCGAATCGCCCTCTTCGGAGTATTTAATGGCATTGCTCAACAAATTTGTAAAAACGTGCTGCAACAGTTTGGGATCCAAATATACCAGAACGGACTTTTGTTGCGTAATCAGTTTAATCTGCTGTCCCCTTTTTCTATTGGGTTCCATTTCATGAATCAGGTTATTGGCGAATTCAACGAGATCAAAATATTCGGGCTTGGGCTGTACTTTGCCTTCTTCCAACTTGCTCAAGGAAAGAAAATCATTGAGAATGACCACCAAATTCCCTACGTTTGATTGTATCTGCCGCACATACTTTTCCCGTTTCTCCTCCTTGCCGGGCATATTCTGTTTTTCGATCAAAATGGCCGAAGTGCTGATAGCGCTCAAAGGAGTTCTAAACTCGTGCGAGGCCATTGAAATAAACCGGGATTTTAGTTCGTTGAGCTCTTGTTCCCTAGCGAGGGCATTTCGGATATGGATCTCTGCCTGTTTTAGCTCGGTAATGTCGCTGTACACGAAAAGCATCCATTTTATCTCACCATCGTTGCCTAATAGTGGCGATGTGTTCACAGTGTAGGTTTTATGCTCGAACCGGGCCTCAAAGGTTAGCTGTGCCCCATTCATGGTTTTTTTTACATTCTTCTTTATACGTGCTTTATATTTTCTTGGCAGCACACCGATATCGTCGATTCGTTTACCTTCTAATCGACTTTTTTCAAACCCATAATGTCGCATTTCGCCCCCATCGATATATTCGATCTCAAAATTGGTATTGAACACAACAATGAACCCTTTCGGAAAGTTTTTGGAAATGGCGGCAAACATGGCTTGGCTCTCCAAAGCCCGGTTCTCCGCCGCCTTGGTTTCCTGTACCTGGTCTTCGAGGGTAATATTTGTTTCGACCAATTTCTGAACCGTTGCCTTCAATTCATCGGTCCGTTCCGCCACCTTTTGCTCCAATTCGAGGGCATAGGATTCAAGTAACCAACGGCCTCTTTCCAATTCTTCCCGAATACGGTGCTGCTCAAGAGCGACACTTGTAAGTTGCACGAGGTCCGCAATAATATTCTTTTGTTCTTTTGTAGGATTCTTTACGGTCGCATGATAGATGGCGAACGTGCCCAAGACTTGCTTGTCCGAAGAAAGAACGGGATATGACCAGCAAGCACGGAGTCCGTTTTCAATGGCAATGGCACTGTATTCATTCCAACGATGATCTTTGGCCACATCGGCGACCACGACTTCCTTTTTTAAATGGGCGGCGGTACCGCAAGAACTTACATTGGGGCCTATCGTCACCCCTTCTATGACCTTGTTGAACGCTTTGGGCAAATTCGGGGCGGCTAGTTTGTGCAAGGTTTTCTTTTTGGAATCCAATTTAAGAATGGAGACCATGCCACCTTCGATGCTTGATTCCATGGTTTTTACGATTTCATTGCCAATGCTTTTGAGCGGCTTATGTTGGGCGATCATTTCCAACGTTTTTCGGATATGCTCCTTAAATAGCTCTTCCTTCCTTCGTTCGGTCACATCGTTCTGTACGCCTATAAAATGGGTGGTTTTGCCAAGGTCGTTGAAAACGGGGGTAAGGGTCAGCTCGTTATAGAAAAGAGAGCCGTCTTTTCGGTAATTACGCAGGATGGTTCGGCAGGGAACCTGATCTTTGATGGCCTTTCGTATCGTATGCAAGGCTTCGGGTTGACGGTCGCCGTTTTGCAGAAAGCGGCAGTTCTTGCCCTGAATTTCACTGTTTTCATAACCTGATATCCTTGAAAAAGCGGCGTCGCTGAAGATGATGGGGAAATCTTCTTCTTGTGCATCACAGATAATGATACCGTTGCCGGCGGCCTCCAAAGCTCTATTGCGAACATACAGCACATCTTGAACGGCCTTTGTTTTGGTAATATCCCTAAGAATGGATAAGCTCTTGCCATTTTCAAGCGGAACGATACGTATCTCGAAATCTACCATTTTGTTTTGTCCGGGCAGGGTAATTTCCATGAACTCCATACCCTTGGTACGGTGTGCCCTGTTGAAAACTTTTTCGATTTTAGGATCAATGGCTCCGGGCATTACCTCTCTGAAATTTTTACCGATAAGTTCATCGACGTCCGCTATCAACAATTCGGAATCGGGCGTGTGCATTTCCAAGATATTGCCGGCCCGGTCGTTCAATATAAAGACATCGGGCAAGGCTTGAAGTATGCCCCGGTTCATGGTCTCGCTTTCTTGAAGTTGTTGTTCCGTTAGTTTCTCTTCGGTAATATCCCTTACGATGGTCAAGACGGCATGTTCGTTCATGGGAACGACCCGCGCTTCATAAAAAAGCTCGCCATCTTTCGCCTCCACGATGTACTCGGCTATCTGTATGTGCTTATCACGAACGGCAAGATCAAGTGCATTTTTAACAACGGAAAATACATGGGTCGGAAGCACCGATTTCATGTTCTTGCCGATAAATTCTTCGGGAGGCATAAACAATTTTTCAGGTTCTTGTGCAAAACATTCAAGATAGTCGCCCTTGTGGTTCTGAACGAATATCATATCGGGTATTGCCTTTATCAACGCCTTGTTCTTCGCCTCGTTTTCTCGTAGCAGCAATTCAGTCTCTTTTTGGTCGGTAATATCGGTTATAAAGCCTTCCAAGGCCTCAAGGTCGCCGTTCCGGTCAAAGATGCCCTGACCGAGTTCGCTCATATATTTGATATTGCCCTTTTTATCCCTGATGCGATAGGATAGGCTATAGGGCTTTTTTTCCCGGATTCCCTTTTGGGTATCGTTCCAGACCGCTTCCTGATCTTCTTGAAAGGTAATGTGCGAGAATTGTACCTTGCCTTCCAAGAATTCTTTTGGCGAATAGCCCGTAATGGGCAGGCAACCGTCGCTAATGTATTCCATCGTCCAGTTGCGATCGTTTTTACAGCGGTACACGATGCCCTGAAGGTTGTCGATTAGGGTGCTCAACTTTCGGTTACTTTCGAAAGAAGTAACCTCTGCCTTTTTTTGCTCGGTAATATCCATGACAAAAGCAACCACGACTTGTTGCCCATCGATTTTGGTGGGACTCAGGCTTATTTTCAAAGGGAAATGCGAACCGTCCTTGCGCAATCCCCATAAGTCCATGTCCTGCCCCATTGGCCTTGCCTTGGGCTTTTTAGAATAGTCGGTTCTGTAGGATTTGTGATTTTTTCTGAATTTTTGGGGGATAAGTGCCTCTACTTTTTTCCCGGTCAATTCCCCTTGTGAATACCCGAACATGGCTTCACCCGCCGCATTCGCCCTGCGGATAGATCCGTCATCGGCAACGACCAATATGCCCTCGACCGAAGATTCAAAAATGGCCTTGAACAGGGTGGGATCTGTGGTTTGTTCCTTCATAGGACGGTGTTTTCTATTGTTTTTTTTTGGTATATCAATACAGGTTATTTTACAGAGAAAAAAGTCAACTCATAACTCTGAACTCATAATTTTTTCTTGTCTCTTAAAAATACACTACATACGTTTCGACTACACTTCTTCGGCATCCATTCGTCGTAATTTTGGCAGGGCATCGGGGTATTTGTTCTGAATAAAAGCCACTAGATACTCCCTGACCTTGCAGCGCAACTTCCATGCATGGGTGGCATTTCGAACGCTGAACGATGCCCTGATCTTCATAACGCGGTCATCGGTATCGGTAACTTCAAGATCGGCTATGTTCTTGTCCCATAAGGGCTCATCCTTTAAGATTGTCATGAACTGATTGCGTAGTTCCTGTGAAAGGTATAATCCACATGAAAAAAAACACTGGCAATCACCGGTCTCGAATTGAACGTCCAGTTTACAAAGGGCTTGTCGTTGAAATAATTCAAGGGCAATACCAGCCGCCGCCAATCCCAAGTCTTGACCACCACATAGGTCAGGGTTATGTCCTCTACGCTACCAAACTCGCCTTCGATGACCACTTCGTCATCGATTTTCAAAGCTTGGGTGAAGGCGAGTTGAAAACCTACGATCAGGTTCGAAATCGATTTTTGTGATGCCACGCCTATAATAATACCTGCTATCCCCGCCGAGGTCAGAATGGTAGTACCCAATTGCCGCGCACCGGGAAAATTCCATAAAATAGAGGCGACAGCGATGGTAATGATGATGACAAGCCCAATACTTTTTAGAAACCGCAACTGGGTCAAGGCCTTGCGTTCACTGGCCTTATGATAGCCGCCATCCTCAATGACGAATTTTTGCCTTACTACCTCGGCTACCGCATATAACAGGGCGATAAACAACCATGCGAGGCAAACGATGATACATCCCTCCAATACCTTTTCCCAAAGCAGGCCCAATTCAAAGTAAGATATAACGGGCCGCAGGAACAAAAGCGGTATAAAAAAGTACAGCGGTTTTTTCAGGCGTTGCAGCAATTGGGCTTTAAGGACGGAAGGCCGCTTTTTGTTGGATAGCCTTAAAATAGTAGAACTCGCCCAGCCGAGGAAAAGTCCCAATACAATGGCGATGGAAGGCATCACAATATAGGCCAGCCACGGTTCTTTGTTGAAGAGATAGGAGGAAAAAGCGTCCATGTATGTTTTTTGTAAAAGTAAGGTCGTGCGAGGTGGTGTCACATGATATTGGTCATGTTTCGGGGTGCTGGGTGCTGGGTGCTGGGTGTTAAAGTTAAAAAATAACACCTCATAAAAATCATTTCAGTAAGCCCACACCTCCCTTACATTAGCACAAATTCCCTAAAAAGAAAACAGGTTTGGTACTTTTTGGCGGTGGTGTACGTGGTATTGCCCATATCTGTGCGATCAAAGCTTTGGAAGAAAAGGATATCTACCCTACCCATATCGCCGGTACCAGTGCGGGGGCGATTGTTGGAGCACTATATGCGGCGGGTCACGGTTGGCAAGAAATTCTCAATTTTTTCAAGATCATTCAGCTATTCAGCATCGATAAATATGCCAGGAGCAAACCGGGCTTTGTAGATGCCGAAAAATTCCATGACAGTTTTGCCAAATACTTGCCGGTAGATGATTTCGGGGCACTCAAAACACCGCTCTATATCACGGCGACCAATATTCTGGACGGTACGTTGAAAGTCTTCCATCGTGGTGAATTGATCCGGGTGGTCATGGCCTCGGCGGCTTTCCCCGGCGTTTTTGCCCCTATAAAAATCGATGACGGCTATTATTCCGATGGAGGCATTTTGAACAATTTTCCGTCCGATCTCATCAAAATGTATTGCGACCGATTGATAGGGGTGTACGTGAATCCCTTTAAAAAAGTGAAGATCCAAGATTTGAAACATTCCTATAGCATCATTGAACAGGCCTATAAAATACGTATGACAAGGGAGTCGTTGGACAAATTCGAGGATTGCGACCTGGTCGTTTCCCCAAAAGACCTTCCAGATATTTTCCAAGGTTTTTAAATTTTCCAAAATCAGCTTTTCCTTCATGCCGGATGTGTGTCGCTGTAGTTCAAAAGTGGTTTGCATACCTTCTAATTTGGCATCAAAATTAACTTGTCGATCTTGTTCTAGAAATGACATGGGTCATTTTCAAAGGCTGAAAATTAGATAGATTCTTCAGATGGACCACATCATTTTTAAACCTTTGGTGTTCGCCAGATTCATAGGCTTCTAAAATGGACATGCTTTTTTCTTTTGGTTTCTATTCTATTTTTTATCTGAAAGCACACTCCCCGTAAAATTGAACACTTTGGTTTTGTATGCGTTAAAATCCATATAAAACTTCTCGAAACGCTCTTTTAACGCTTTGTGGTTTTCTAGATAGTAGGTATCACAGGAAACATCTTGACACTCCAAAATACCGCGCAACTTGTCTTCATATTCGGTCAGCTCTTTCTTTAGGTTTTTTGTTTCACGGGTTTTGGTCTTGATCTCATGCGTGAATTCCTGCAACCGCTCAAAAAGGTTGGGCATGTTTTCCTTAAAGACATTGGCTTTCAACAACCGATCGATAAACTGAATTTCAGATAAGATATTCACGATTATGGATTTCCACCACTCGGCATCATGGTGGAAGGCCTGCAACAATTCCTCTTGTGTATTTCTTTCGCCCAACATGGTGTTATGATGTTTTAAAATTGAAAGGGCAAACTACTTCATTTTTGAAATTTAATAAATGACCGAAATCAGTTGAGGGCATCTATTTTTAGGAAATCCGTAATACTTTAGCCCCCCTAATGTACTGCTCTTTTAGCTCAATTAATGCTTTGTTCGCTTCTTTCAAGTCAAACATTTGAAATTCGGGTTTGATTTTGGCCTCGGCTGCCAATAGCAGGAAATCAGCAACATCCTTGCTTGTTACGTTGGCTACGGATTTTATTTCTTTCTCCCACCACAAATGGTCTTGATAGCGTAGTTGCAGAAGATAATCCTTGTCCGAATCCTCTTTTCGGATGGCATTAATGACTAATCGTCCTCCCTTTTTTAAATTGCCAAGTGCTTCCACAACAGGTTTCCAAGCAGGGGTGGTATCGATGATGGCATCCAACTTTTCGGGAGCCCTATCCGTGGTATTTCCTGCCCAAACAGCACCCAATTCTTTGGCAAATTGTCTTTCCTCCTCCTTTCGGGCAAAAATATGGACCTGTGTATTTGGATAGCGATATTTTACGATTTTTAACACCAGATGGGCAGAAGCTCCAAAACCCGTAAGTCCGAGCCGATTACCATCCTTTATTTGGGTAAGATTTAATGAGCGGTAACCTATGGCCCCCGCACATAATAAGGGAGCGATCTCGGCATCATCAAAAAAATCGGGAACAGGATGGGCATAGTTTTCCGGTACGTTCATATACTCCGCATAACCGCCATTAACGTCCTTTCCAGTGGCCTTGAAATCATCACAGAGATTCTCGTTGCCCTCCAAACAATAGGTACATTTTCCACAGGCGGAGAATATCCATGCTACTCCTACCCGATCTCCCAACTTGAACCTTGAAGTGCCTTCGCCCAATTTTTCTACCGTACCCACCACTTGGTGTCCCAATACTATTGGGAGTTTGGGTGGCGCAAGCCTACCTTCGATTTCGTCAAGCTCTGTATGGCAGACCCCGCATACAGAGACCTTTATCCGTATCTCCCAGGTTTTGGGTTCGGGCATTGGAATATCGACCCATTCGAGAGGGTGTTTGTTTTCCTTCAAGGAGGAAATCCTATTAAGAACCATTGCTTCCATAGTACTTTATTTTATTTGGATGTTGCCTGTTCGCTCCACCCAATTTCAGATTTTCGAGTTCCTTGGCTTTATGGTCCAGATACGATATGGTTCATATTGGATTGTTTTAAAAATTTCACGACCAATTTAGCTCGGGTTCCATTTTAATGCAATGACCTGCATCATTCCGTGCCAGAATTTTAACACATACCTTCCCGATCAAAACAGATAGTAATGAAGGCAGCCTACCTCGTAAAATGCGGTTCAGCGGAAGACGCTTTTGACATCAGGGAAGTAATAAAACCCGAACCAAAGTCCGATCAGGTCCTTATAAAAGTGGAAGCCTTCGGCCTCAATTTTGCGGACATTGCGGCTCGTTACGGTAAATATAGGGGGGCACCTCCCCTACCGGCACTATTGGGCTACGATGTGGTGGGCACGGTCGGGAAATGTGGTGCCGATGTAAGCCATTTAGTGAAAGGGGACCGCGTTACGGCACTTACCCTTTTTGGCGGGTATGCTGAATATGCCATTGCCGAAAAAGGTGTAACCCATAAAATACCGGAAAACATTACTTCCGGCATTGCGGTTGCCTTGGCTACACAATCTTGTGCGGCCCACTATTTATCGAACAGGCTGACCAATATTCAGGAAAACGAAAAAGTTTTGATCCATGCTGCCGCGGGGGGCGTCGGTACCGCCTTGGTGCAATTGGCACTACATAAAAAATGTATCATTTTCGGCACCTGCAGTTCGCACGAAAAGTTGGAATATCTCAAAGAAAATGGAGTGCACCATCCTATCGATCATACGAAAAATGATTTTGCCGAAACCATACGAACGTTGGTCGGCAACAAGGGGGTCGATGTGGTTTTTAATCCCATTGGCGGTAAATCCCTCAAACAGGGATATCGATTATTGGGCGCAGGAGGCCGGTTGGCCAGCTATGGGGTTTCCTCTTTGAACAGTAAGAAAAATATATTTGGAAAAATGAAAGATCTATGGCAGTTCGGTATGTATCATCCTGTGCAGTTTTTGAGCAATTCCAAGGGAATGATCGGCATGAACATGTTGAAAATTGCCGAAGAAAAACCGGAGAAGATCGCCAAGGTAATGCAAGAGGTCATCCAATTGCAACAAAAAGGCATCCTGCATCCCCATGTGGGCGCGGAATATTCCATAGACCAATTGGCGGAGGCGCACCGCTTTTTGGAATCGCGCAAATCGATGGGAAAAATCGTTGTGAAGTGGTAAAGTCAAAAAAGTGGGCAGTATGTGGTAGCGGTTGACGATAAAAAATTTATAAGGAAAAAATCACGATTAGATTCCCAGTTTCTGGGAAGGAATAAAAATGAAAATGAAAGACAAAGTAGCCATAGTAACCGGTTCAAGTAGGGGTATCGGAAAAGCCATTGCGCTGGAATTGGCCCAAAACGGGGTCAGCGTAGTCCTGAACGGGCGGAATCAAGAGGAACTTTACGATGCCGAGAAGGAATTTTCAAAGAACGGGTATGAGGTTACGGCGGTCGCTGCCGATATCAGTCGCCCGGATCAATGTAAATACTTAATCACAGAAACCCTGAAAGCTTACGGTAAAATTGATGTCTTGGTCAACAATGCAGGCGAAAGCAGCCGGGGAACAGTCGAAAACATGGCGATTTCGAACATCAAGACCTTGATTGAAACCAATTACTCAGGGGCGGCCTACCTATCAAAATATGCGGTGCCGCACCTTAAAAAATCCGAGGGACATATTGTCTTTA
>Ga0075530_1001091_pt1 | contig 12960 bp, 9 predicted proteins | sample NGEPerD_2_FD_75101 | JGI IMG/M metagenome (GOLD analysis project Ga0075530, IMG submission 75101) | Arctic peat soil microbial communities from the Barrow Environmental Observatory site, Barrow, Alaska, USA - NGEE PermafrostL1-D | ecosystem: Environmental > Terrestrial > Soil > Wetlands > Peat ...
ACCGCCGCCGACCTGGGCGAACAGGCCCGTCGCCTGCGGTTCTCGGTGACGCGCCTGGCACGGTTGTTGCGCGCCCAGGACGGCGGTGGGCTCACCCCCACCAAGGCCGCGGCGCTCGCGACCATCGAGCGGCACGGTCCCATCCCGGTCGGTGATCTCGCCGCGTACGAACAGGTCAGCGCGCCGACCGCCACGAACGTCGTCACCAAGCTCGAAGAGGCCGGATTCGTCCGGCGCGAGCGCGACGACGCGGACCGGCGGGTTTGTCGCGTCGAGATCACCCCGGCCGGACGGCGCCGCCTCGAGACGAGCCGCACGCGTCGCGCCGAGTGGCTCGCGGACCGGCTGGCCGAGCTGCCTCGCAAGGACCGCGCGCGCCTGCTCGACGCGCTCGACGCGCTCGACGGGTTGACCGGGGCTCCGTCGCGATGAGGGCCAAGCTGGCTCGCCAGCTCCACGTGACGTTCGCGTCGCTCGGCAACCGGAACTTTCGACTGTTCTTCGTCGGCCAGGGCGTCTCGCAGATCGGAAACTGGCTGACCCTCGTCGCCCAGACCCTGCTCGTCCTGAAGCTCACCGGCAACGGTGTCGCCATCGGCGTGCTCGCCGCATTCCAGTTCGGCCCGATCCTGCTCATCGGCGCGTGGACCGGTCTCGTGGCCGACCGATCGGACAAGCGCAAGCTGCTGTTCATCGTGCAGGTATTCGCGATGGCCCAGACATTCGTGCTCGCCGGGCTCGCGTTCATGGACCAACCACCGCTGGCGGCGATCTACATCGTGGCGGCCGCCGGCGGCGTCACCCTCGCGTTCGACAACCCGGCCCGGCGCGCGTTCGTGGTCGAGATGGTGCCGACCGACCAGGTGAACAACGCGGTGAGCATCAACAGCGCGATCATGACGAGCTCGCGGATCATCGGCCCGGCGCTGGCAGGCCTGCTCATCGCGACCGTCGGCTTCGGGTGGGCGTTCGTGTTCGACGGCGTCTCCTACATCGCGGTGCTCGTCGCGCTGGCGATGATGCGCACGAGCGAGCTGCGCCCGTCGGCGGTGACCGAACGAGCGAAGGCGCAGGTGCGCGCCGGCCTGCGCTACGTGGCCACCGTTCCCGACCTCTGGGTCCCCCTGGCGATGATGGCCGTCGTCGGGACGTTCGCGTTCAACTTCCAGGTCGTGCTGCCGCTGCTCGTGACCCGGACGTTCGGGGGCGGTGACACGGCCTTCACCATGCTGTTCTCGGTCATCAGCGTCGGAGCGCTCGTGGGCGCGCTCATGACGGCACGGCGCAGCTTCGTCGGCGTGCGCGAGGTGGCGGGATCGGCCGTCGCATTCGGTGTCGCGATGTTGGCGTTCGCGGCGGCGCCGAACCTCGCGTTCGCGTTCCCGATCGGCTTGTTCGTCGGAGCTTCGAGCATCGCCTTCCTCACCGCGTCGACCGCGATCGTCCAGCTCCGCGCGTCCCCCGAGATGCGAGGCCGCGTCCTCGCGCTCCAGGCCATCGTCTTCCTGGGCAGCACGCCGGTGGGCGGGCCGATCCTCGGCTACGTCAGCGACACGCTCGGCCCACGAGCCGGCGTCGCGATCGGCGGCGTCGCGGCGTGTGGCGCGGGCGTCGCCGGATGGTGGGTGTACCGCCGGATCCAGGCCCGCGCCGGCGAAGCCGTTGTGCTCTCAGAGCCCGTGGTACCGAACACGCCGCACGTGCCCGGCGTGCCCGCTGCGCCCGGTGCGTCCCCCCGACTCATCGCGTAGACCCACCCGGCCGCGGATCGCTGCGGACTCACCGGCGCGATGACCCGGCGATCCGCCGACGGGGCATCATGGTCAGATGCAGGAGACGGTTGACCTCCCAGCCTGGCCGAGCCCACCACCACGGCGACTCGAGCGGGTCCGGGCGCGCGCCGGCACGGCCGGATCGCGCGCCACCCTCGCTCTGAGCCACGGTCGCGCCGCGGCCGGGCGTACCGCAGCCCGGGCATCGGGCGTCGTACGCGACCGCAGCGGCCGGCTCACCGCCGCGAGCCTGGACGCGACGCGCCAGATCGTCACGCACGCGGGACCCGAGGTGCGGGCGTCGGTGGTGCGGCTCGGCACTGTGCGCAGCCCGCAGGCAGCTGTCGACGCGCTCGAACGCGAGATCGAACATCTCATGGTCGTCGTCGCGCCGCTGCTCGTGGCGCACCCGTTGCCCGTGCGCAACCCGGCGGTGGCCCGCGTCGTCGTCGGTGGCGCCGCTGCAGCAGTCGCCGTCGGTGAGGAGCTCGACGAAGTTGCGGCGCTGTTCTCGGCCGGCGCCTCGATCGCGCCATCGGTCCCCGTGCTCGTGACCGCCGCCTTTCTCTCGCTCGGCGTCGAAGTCTCGGTCGCGACATCACTGCGCGTGCACGACCTGCGCGCCGCGGCCGCCTCGACCGATCCGACCGCGGTGACCCGCGACGTCGTGTTCGCGATGGCAGGCAGCAAGGGGGCCGCGCGCGCGGCGGTGACCCGTCAATTCGTGAAGCGAATCGCGGCGCGGGTGCTCGCCCGTTGGGGGACCGGCCTGGTCCCTGTCATCGGCGCGGGGTACTCGGCGTGGGACGCACAGCAGACCATCGGCGCGATTCGGCGCCTGCCCGCGCCCTTCCATCGCCCGGCGTCCGCGCCGATCGGGCTCGCCCGCGTGCCGACGCCGGCGGCGCCCGCTCCCGCCTAACCTGCGTCCCCATGTCGGACTGGACCTTCGCCGGTGTCTGGAGCACCTGGGCCGCCGAGATCCCCGAACGCGACGCGATCATCTGCGGCGACACCCGTCGAACGTGGGGCGAGCTCGCGGATCGTGCCGGGCGGCTCGCGTCCTTCCTCTACAGCGAGGGCCTGCGCCCCGGCGACAAGGTCGCGATCGACCTGCTCAACCGACCCGAGTACATCGAGACGTTCTTCGCCGCGCTGGCGCTCGGATGCGCGCCGGTCAACATCAACTACCGCTACGGGGTGAACGAGACCCACTACGTCGTGGACGACTCCGACGCCAAGGTGGTCATCCACGAGCCGGACCTCGCCAAGACCGTGCACCAGGCGGTCCGCCAGATCGCCAAGCGCTGGCGCCCGGCCACCCTCGAGCGTGGCGAGGCCTACGAGGCGGCGATCGCCGACTCCTCGCCCGACGGGCCCTGGAAGCAACGCCCGCCGGAGGGCGACGATCTCATCCTCTTGTACACCGGCGGCACGACCGGGATGCCCAAGGGCGTGATGTGGCGCAGCGACGACCTGTACGTGGCGTTGTGGCAGATGGCTCGGCCGGGCACCGAACCACCCGATCCGCTCGAGGCCGCTCGTCGAGGCAAACGCGCCGCGACCGCGCTTGCGGCGTGTCCGCTCATGCACGGCACCGGGTTGTTCATCTCCCTGTCGACCCTGTCGGGTGGGGGCGCGGTCGTGCTGATCGACCAGCCGGGTCTGGATGTCGAACACATCTGGAACGAGGTCGAACGCAACGACGTCTCGGTGCTCTCGATCGTCGGTGACGTGTTCGCGCGCCCACTGCTCGGCGCGCTCGAGGCGGAGCCCGACCGCTGGGACCTCTCGTCGTTGCGCGCGATCTCGAGCTCGGGAGTGACGTGGAGCCCCGAGGTCAAGCGCGGACTGCTCGACCACCTCGGCCGGGTGACCCTGCTGGACTCGCTCGGCGCGTCGGAGGGCATGATGACCCGCTCGTCGAGCCGCGCCGGCGACGCCGAGATCGCCCCGGCACGGTTCGCGGTCAACGATCGCGTGCGGGTGCTGCGAGAGTCCGATGACCGAGACGTCACCCCCGGCAGCGACGACGTCGGCATGCTCGCGGTCGGTGGTCGCATCCCCCTCGGGTACTACGAGGATCCCGTAAAGACGGCCAAGACATTCCGAACGGTCGACGGCACGCGGTTCTCGATTCCGGGTGACTACGGGAGCGTCGAGGCCGACGGCACGATCCGGCTGCTCGGGCGGGGCTCGGCCACGGTCAACACCGGAGGCGAGAAGGTCTACCCCGAAGAGGTCGAGCTCGCGATGAAGAAGAACCGCGCGGTCTACGACTGCGTCGTGGTCGGCGTACCCGACGAGCGGTTCGGCGAACGCGTCGTCACACTCATCCAGGTGGCAAAGGACTGCTACCTCGACGAGGCCGAGCTCCGAGCATCCACCCGCCGGTTCCTCGCGGGCTACAAGATGCCGAAGCAGATGTTGTTCGTCGACTCACTGCTCCGCGCCGCGAACGGCAAGGCCGACTACCCCCGGCTCAAACAGCTCGCGATCGACCGCATCGCCGAACAAGGGATCTAGATGGCCGCGACCAAGCAGTACTTCGTCGTCGACGGGTCCAACCTCGCGACCGAGGGTCGAACGACCCCGAGCCTGGCCCAGCTCCAGGATTCGGTGAAGGCGTTCCGCAAGGAGTACCCGAGCGGCTCCATGACGGTTGTCGTCGACGCGAGCTTCCCCCACCGCATCGACGCGTCGGAACACGCCGCGTTCGAGCGGTCCGAGGTCGGCGGCGAGCTCGTGTCACCCCCGGCGGGCGCGATCGGCCGCGGTGACGGGTTCCTGCTCCAGATCGCGGACCGCACGGGCGCGACCGTCGTGTCCAACGACTCGTTCCAGGAGTTTCACGGCGAGTACGCGTGGCTGTTCGACGTCAGCCGCCTCATCGGCGGCAAGCCCGTCCCCGGCGTCGGCTGGATCTTCTCCCTGCGCTCGCCGGTGCGGGGCCCCAAGAGCCGCAAGTCGGTTCGCGACAGCGGGCGCGACCAGAAGACGGGCGACATGCCCCCGATGCCGAAGCCGACCAAGCCCCCCAAGAAGGTCGCGGCCGCGATCGCGGCCGCGACCGCCGACGCGCTGTCACCCCGCCGCCGCCGCCCTCGTCGACGCAAGGGGCCGTCACCGGAAGCCATCAACGATCCGGCGCCATTCCTCCAGTTCCTCATCGACCATCGGCTCGGCGCGACGGTCGAGGGCACGGTCGAGGAGTTCGCCTCCCACGGCGCCTTCGTCGCAACCGGAGGCGTGCGCGCCTACATACCGCTGGCCGCGATGGGTGAGCCTCCACCCACGCGGGCCCGCGACGTCCTCGAGAAGGGCGAACCTCGGAGCTTTGTCGTGCAAGCCGTCGATGCGCCGCGCCGCGCCATCGAGCTCGCGCTGCCCGAGTTCGCCCATCTTGCGGCTGCGGCATCCGACGAGACGGTCGAGGCGGTCACGACCCCGGCCAGGAACGCCGCCAGACGAGCGACCACCGCGAAGAAGACGGCAACAAGAGCAGCCAAGGCGCGGGCGACCGCTGCGACCAAGGCGGGCTCGAGCGCGGCCGCGATGAGGGCCGGCGCCAGAAAGGGCGCGGCAAAGAAGGGTTCGGCACGAAAGAAGACGGCCAAGACGGCCACCACCACGGCTGCGGCGCAGAATGCCTCGACTCGTAAGAAGACGACGAAGACGGCCACCACGCGAGCGACCCCGGCGAAGAAGACCACCACGACCTCGGTCAACCAGGCCACCAGCAAGAGAACCCCGGCGAGAAACCCGGCGAAGAAGACGGGCGCACGAAAGACGCCGGCCAAGCCGGCCACCAAGAAACCGGCGATCAAGAAGACGAGTCGGTCGAAGTCGTCCCGCTGAGTCCCGCGTCGGCCAGCGAACAGAAGGCCCTCGCCGCGGGCGAGAGCGTGACCGCTCGGTGGGCCAAGACGACCGATCGCGAGACGACCGGGCGAGTGGGCCGGACGACGGCCCCGAGCCGTTCCGCCAGCGCGGCGATGGGTCTGGGGAGGAGTGCGACACCCGCGCCGGCGAGCACGAGCGGCAGGACGGCTTCGCGTTGCGCGGTCTCCACCGCGATCGTCGGCTCGACGCCCGTCTGCGCGAGCGCTTCATCCAAGAGCCGACGGGTCGACGAACCCTGCGTCCCGACGACCAGCGCGTGGGTGGCGAGCTCGCCCAGGCTCATCGGCCGGGTCCCGACCTCGGCGCCGGGTGGGAGTACCGCGACGAGGTCCTGGTCACCCAGCTGGTGGGTCGTCAACCCGCGGCGATCGGGCGGCTCGTCACCGATAGCCAGCTCGACGTCACCCCCGCGCAACATCGCGAGGAGGTGACGGGGATCGTCGGGTGCCGCCAGCTCGACGCGTATCCCGGGGTGCGCGGATCGGAAGGCGCCGACGAGCCCGGCGGTCGGGTCGGCCGCGAGGGTGGGCAGACAGGCCAGCGAGATGGAACCGGCTTCGAGGCCCGCCACCGCTGAGACCGCCGAGACCCCCGACTCCACGTCACGCGCGACCAGGCGGGCCGGCTCGACCAGCGCCCGACCCGCGGCGGTCAGCCGTACAGACCGGCCGATGCGGTCGAACAGCGGCGTTCCGAGCTCGCGTTCGAGCTCGGCGATGGCCTTCGAGAGACCCGGCTGGGACACGTGCACGGCCCGGGCGGCAGCGGTGAAGGTGCCGTGGTCGACAACCGCGAGGAACATTTCGAGTCGCCGCAGTTCCATAGCCAGAGCTTATGTTTCCTAGACGGAACATTTCTTGGACTTGTGGACACGGCGGTCGCAGGATGGTCCCGTGCAGGCGACGTGGATCGTGATCGCCGGCCTCGGGGTCGGCACCGTGTTCGGGATGTTCGGGGCGGGCGGGTCCGCGTTCGCGACCCCGGTGCTGGCCCTGTTGGGCGTCCCGGCGGCGATCGCGGTGGCATCTCCGCTGCCCGCGATGCTCCCGGCCTCCGTCGTGGGCGCGCGCCGGTATCTGCGAACCGGGGCCCTCGACACCCGTACCGCGGTGCACGCCGTCGCCGGCGGCGTGCCGGGGACCATTCTCGGAGCATTCGCGTCGAACTGGGTGGGTGGACCCGCGCTCCTCGTGCTGTCGGGGGTGATGCTCCTCGTCGTCGGCGCACGCATTCTGGCCCCCGACCCGGCCGGCCACGCCGCCCGCGCGAGCGCCCGCCGCGACCGGACCGGCTTCGTGCTCGCCCTCGCGTTCATGATCGGCGTGCTCACCGGCCTGCTCGCAAATGGCGGCGGGTTCCTCCTCATGCCGGCGTTCATCCTCGTGCTCGGGCTCAGCGCCACCAAGGCCGCGGGTACCTCGATGGTGGCGGTGGGCGCCCTGACGATCCCAACCCTGGCGGTGCACATGGGGCTGGGTCACGTCGACTGGACGGTGGCGCTGGCCTTCGCGGCCGGTCTCGTCCCGGGATCACTGGCCGGGTCCCGGATGGCGACCCGTATCCCCGCCGCCAAGACTCGACGCGCCTTTGGCGTCGGCCTCGTAATCTTCGCGGCAGTATTCCTCGTGCAGCTCGCGACCTAGGCGGAGGGAGTCCACGATGATCTTCGAGCAGTTCTATCTCGGGTGTCTCTCACACGCTTCCTACCTCGTGGGTGACGAAGCTGCGGGGCGCGCCGTGGTCGTCGACCCCCAGCGTGACATCGCCGAGTACGTACGCACCGCGGAGGCGCACGGCTTGACGATCGAGCGGGTGATCGAGACCCACGTGCACGCGGATTTCGTGAGCGGCCACCTCGAGCTCGCCGCCCGGACCGGAGCCGTGATCTCGTACGGGGACGCGCTCGGCGACACCGACTTCGCCGTGGAAACGCTGGCCGATGGCGAGCGCCTCGAGCTCGGCCGCGTCGTGCTCGAGATCCGCGCGACGCCCGGCCACACACCCGAGTCGATCAGCGTGGTCGTCTTCGATGGCGCCAGTGCGACCGAACCGTTCGCGGTGCTGACCGGTGACACGCTCTTCGTCGGCGACGTGGGTCGCCCCGACCTGTTGGCCTCCCTCGGGTCCGACGCGGACACATTGGCGCGACAGCTCTACCACTCGCTGCACGATCGACTCCTGACCCTGCCGGATACGACGCTCGTCTACCCGGCGCACGGCGCCGGGAGCGCATGCGGCAAGCACCTGTCGACCGAGACCAGCTCGACCATCGGCGAACAACGACGCACCAACTACGCCCTCCAGCCGATGACCGAGGACGAGTTCGTGGCGACCGTGACCGAAGGCCAGTCCGTGGCGCCGCCGTACTTCTTGTTCGACGCCGGACAGAACCGAGCGGACCGCCCGCTGCTCGACGAGCAGGCCCCGCCGCCACCGATGACCATCGATGAGGTCCTGGCGGCCGCAGCCGACGGCGCGGCGTTGCTCGACACTCGCGAGCCGGCCGATTTCGCGAATGGCCACGTGGCCGGCGCGTACGGCATCGGCCTCCAGGGCCGCTTCTCCGAGAACGTGGGCGCGCTCCTCGCGGCGGGTCGACCGATCGTTTTGGTCGGTGACCCCGCTCACGCGACCGAGGCGAAGGTTCGACTGGCTCGCATCGGCTACGACGTCGTCCTCGGCGCGCTCGACGATCTGTTCGGCGCGCTGGAATCCCGCCCCGCCTTCGTGGAACACGGATCGGTCCTCACCGTTGCCCAGCTCGCCGAGGCGATGGGTCGCCTTCCCGATCTTCAGCTCGTCGATGTGCGCAATCCGCGTGAGATCGTCGGCGGCACGGTGCGCGGCGCGCGGGTCGTCCCGCTCCCCGTGCTCATGGCCCGGACCGACGAGCTCGACCCCGATCGACCGACGGTCATGTTGTGCGCGAGCGGGTACCGCTCCGCGATCGCCGCGAGTGCGCTCGCGGCATCGGGGTTTGCCGACGTCTCGACGTTGCTCGGCGGTGTCGACGCGTGGCGCGGAGCCGGACTGGCCCTGACCACCGAACAGGAGGAACCCATGAGCATCTCCGAGGTAGGAGCCGAAGAGGCCGACGAGCTCATCGGCTCGGGCGCATACCTACTGGACGTGCGCGAGGCCGACGAGTGGGCTTCGGGCCACGCTCCTGCCGCAACCTGGATCCGGGTCGCCGACGTGGCGGGCCGAATCGACGACCTCCCCCGGGGTCAACAGATCCTGGCGATCTGCCGCTCCGGTGGCCGCTCCTCGGCGGTGACCGAGACGCTCGTCGGCGCTGGCCTCGACGCCGCCAACGTGGTCGGTGGCATGCAGGCGTGGGCGCGCGCCGGTCTCGACATCGTCGCCGACGACGGAGCCGTTGGCAGCGTGATCTGAGCTTCATCCCATTTCGACCTTGCTCTCGCCTTTCGCCCAGTTGGAGAATAGGCTCGGCGCCGATGGGACGGAGCCCGGCGGCACGGATGATCGCGGCGGTGGCCGGGACCCTGGCGGTCGCAATCACCACCGCCGCGCCCGCACACACGATGCCGGCGGGCATCACGCGGGCGGGTACCACCCGGGCGGGTACCACGCTGACGGGCGCGACCTCGGCTCCCCGAAGCGCCTTGCCTGCCGACGGCCCACAAGCGGAAGCATCGACCAGTCCGGCCGGAGCCCACGTGCGGATCGGCTTCGACGGCGCGTACTGGGAACAGGGCACACCGGGCGGAGGGGCTACGGGTAGCTCCGGTGGTGGTGGCTGCATTCGCCGGTGGGAACCCGCGGGCACGGGCGCATTCCACCCCCAGGTCATCTCGCTGCTGATCATCGAGCTGGGGCCGGCGCCGAGCCCCGAGCACCGGCCGTTCACGGTCTGGTGCGGCGACGCCATCGCCGGCTGGGCGTGGATCCTTCCCTCCGAGTTCAACGCCGCCACCGGGCCGTCCGCGGCCGAGATCGCGGCCGAGATCGCCGCCGACCTGCCCTATCCACAGATCACCGTCGGGGTGAACCCGGCCGAACGGGGACTCGCCGGCTTGGAGACCTGGGTCTGGACCGAGGGCTATGACGGCACCCCCATCACCGATTCGGTCACCGGACTGGGCGCGACGGTGGAGGTCGAAGCCCGCCCGATCAATGCCACCTGGGACTTCGGCGACGACATCGAAGCACCACGGGGGTCGGTGGGTTCGCTCGCCGGCGGAGCAGGCGAACCTGCGGCCCGTCACATCTATGAGCGACGGTCCGGCCCCGAAGGCTTCGCGCTCAGCGCCACGTTCAGCTTCGCGGTCCGCTACCGCGTGGACGGCGGCGAATGGAGCTCGTTGCCGTCGGTGGCGCGGAGCGCGTCGCGCGCCTACATCGTGGCCGATTCCCAGGCTCAGCTCGTCACGGGTCCCGGCGACTGACGCCTCGCCTCGCCTCGCTGATGACCCGGCTGACGACCCGGCTGACGACTCGGATCGGCCTGATGACCGGCGGATAACCTGACCCGGTGAATCCCGTTGCGTTCCAGCGCCGTGACGCGCTCGATCAGATGGCCTCCCAGCCGTTCGACGTGCTCGTCATCGGCGGTGGCATCACCGGCGCCGGCGTCGCGTTGGACGCCGCGAGCCGAGGCCTCTCGACTGCGCTCGTCGAACGCGACGACTTCGCCTCGGGTACGTCGTCGAAGAGCTCGAAGCTCATCCACGGTGGGCTGCGCTACCTCCAACAGCGCGAGTTCCGCATGGTCTACGAGGGGCTGGCCGAACGCCAGCTCGCGTTACGGAACGCCGCGCATCTCGTGCGGGTCCTACCGTTCCTCATCCCGGTGCTCACCCGCGACGGTCTGATCAACCCGAAGGTCGCCCGCGCGCTCGGCACGGCGATGTGGATGTACGACCTGACCGGCGGCGCGCGGATCGGCAAGCTCCACCGCCGCATCGACCGGGAGCGCGCGTTCGCCCACATGCCGACGATGCCCCGCGACAAGCTTGCCTTCGCGTACCTCTACTACGACGCGCACGCCGACGACGCCCGCCTCACCCTCACGATCGCCCGAACCGCCGCCGCCCACGGCGCGGTGATCGCGAACCGGGCGCGGGTCGTGGGCCTGCGCAAGGACGCACCCGGGCGGGTGCGCGGCGCGACGATCGAGGCCGACGGTGAGCGGATCGATGTGGCCGCACGCGTGGTCGTGAACGCCACCGGCGTCTGGTCCGACGACATTCGCACCCTCGACGAAGGCACGCGCCCGAGCTCGATCCGACCCGCCAAGGGCATTCACATCACGGTGCCCTGGGAGAAGGTGCGCAACGACATCGCGGTGATCGTGCCCGTTCCGAAGGACAGACGGTCGATCTTCGTGGTTCCGTGGGGTGACTTCACCTACATCGGCACGACCGACACCGACTATTCCGGCCCGATCGACGATCCGCCGGTCACCTCCGAGGACGTGCGCTACTTGCTCGACGCGGTGAACCTGGCGGTGACCGAGCCGATCACCGAGGCTGACATCGTCGGGACCTGGGCCGGGCTGCGCCCGCTCGTCGCCGGCGGCAGCGTCGGCGAGAAGACCGCTGATCTGTCACGCCACCACCGGGTGCAGCCCGCGGTGAGCGGCATGATCACGATCACCGGCGGCAAGCTCACGACCTACCGGCGCATGGCATCCGACACCGTGGACGCGGTGATGAGCCAGCTCGGCCGGCGCGGTCGCTGCCAGACGAAGCGCCTGCGCCTTCTCGGCGCCGAGGGGCCGGCCCCGGCCGACGCGCACCTCGCCGGCCGGTACGGCAGCCTCTCCGCTAACGTCCTCGCCCTTGCCCACGCCGACGCCACCCTGGATGAGCCGCTCGTTCCCGGCCTTCCCTACCGCAAGGCCGAAGCGGTCTACGCCGTCCGTCACGAGATGGCCACGACCCTGGACGATGTCCTGTCGCGGCGCACCCGGGCCCGGTTGCTCGGCCGCGACGCGGCGGCCGCGGCGGCCGCCGATGTCGCCCGGCTGATCGCCCCGGACCTCGGATGGTCCGACGCACAGATCGCCGAACAGGTCAGCTCCTATCGCGCCGCGGCCGCCGCCGAGCGCGATGCCGCGCAGCTCCCGGAAGTGGCACTCGACGCGACGCTCGGTACGTGACAGCGTTCCCCGCCATGAGACCCAGCGCGCGGGGCGGGGACAACCGGCCCGGCGAAACCGAGACGGCGTGACGCGATGGTGAGCGGCAACGACACCGGCGCCCCCGTTCCTCCCATCAGCTTCGACACCGACGCCGCGTCGATCGGTACGCGCCTGGGCGTCACGACCGTCGGCGTCGACGACGCCACGCTCGAACGGCTCGCCGGCGCGTGCGCGTCGGTGAGCGTCGACGCGGCCGACCTCTCCGAGACGAGTCGCGACTGGTGGCCCCTCGGCATGATCTGGGCGCTCGAGGAGACAGTGGCCGCCCGCGCCGCGGTCATCGCCCGCCCCGGCTCGGCCGCCGAAGTCGCCGCGGTGCTGCGCATCTGCAACGAGACCCGCATCCCCGTGACCGCGGTGGCGGGCCGCAGCGGTGTGTGCGGCGCAAGCATCCCGCTGCACGGCGGCGTCGCGCTCGACCTCTGCGGCCTCGCCGGCATCGTCGACGTCGATGACACGTCCCTCGTTCTCGATGTGGCGCCCGGCACGTTCGGCACGTGGCTCGAAGACACGCTCCGCGCGGAGTACGGCCTCACCACCGGGCACTGGCCCCAGTCCATCGACCTCTCGACCGTCGGCGGGTGGATCGCGTGTCGTGGCGCCGGTCAGCTGTCGACCCGCTACGGCAAGATCGAAGACATGGTCGTCGGCCTCGACGTCGTCCTCGCCGACGGACGCCAGATCACGACCGGCGGCAACGCGCGTGCCGCGGTCGGACCGAACCTCGACCAGCTGTTCGTCGGCTCCGAAGGCACCCTCGGGATCATCACCGGGGCGCGACTGCGCCTCCACCCGACACCGGTCACCGACGCCCGGGCGGCGTACGGCTGGCCGGACTTCGCCACCGGGCTCGACGCGTGTCGCCGGATCCTGCGGCGCGGGGCAACCCCCGCGGTGCTGCGGCTCTACGACGCCATCGAGGGTGAACGGAACTTCGGCACCGGCGACCTCCACCCGCTTCTCGTGCTCGACGAGGGTGACCCCGAGCTCGTCACCGCGACGATGGCCATCGTCGCCGAGGAGTGCCCCGAAGCCGAGCGGCTCGACGCAGGTGTGGTTGGCACATGGCTCGACCATCGCAACAACGTCGACGCGCTCGAGGCGCTCATCCGCCGAGGC
>Ga0075530_1001092_pt1 | contig 12950 bp, 15 predicted proteins | sample NGEPerD_2_FD_75101 | JGI IMG/M metagenome (GOLD analysis project Ga0075530, IMG submission 75101) | Arctic peat soil microbial communities from the Barrow Environmental Observatory site, Barrow, Alaska, USA - NGEE PermafrostL1-D | ecosystem: Environmental > Terrestrial > Soil > Wetlands > Peat ...
ACCACGGAGAACCCCTTCTTCTCGGTGATCTCGCCGCTGCTCTCGAGGTCGCTGCTGCTGACTCTCGAGCCGCTCACCGACGACGACGTACGCGGTGTGGTCGAGCGTGCACTCACCGACCCGCGCGGGCTCGACGGCCAGGTGACGCTCGATGCCGACGCACTAGACCACATCGTCCGGCTCGCTGCCGGAGATGCTCGACGGTCACTGACCTATCTCGAGGCAGCGGCGGGTGCGGTCCTGGCGCAAGGGGAATCGAGCGGCTCAACCACCGTCACGATCGACCTCGCCACCACCGAGACCGCAGTGGACCGCGCAGCCGTGCGCTACGACCGCCAGGGCGACCAGCACTACGACGTGACGAGTGCCTTCATCAAGTCGATCCGGGGCTCGGACGCCGACGCTGCCCTGCACTACCTGGCCAGGATGGTGGAGGCGGGGGAGGATCCGCGGTTCATCGCACGCCGGCTGGTGATCCTCTCCAGCGAGGACGTCGGTCTGGCCGATCCGACGGCCTTGACGACAGCGATGGCTGCGGCCCAGGCAGTTCAGCTGATCGGTATGCCCGAGGCCAGGCTCAACCTCGCGCAGGCAACCATCGCGCTCGCGCTGGCCCCCAAGTCCAATGCGGTCATCAAGGCGATCGACGCGGCCAGTGCCGACGTCCGCGGGGGCAAGATCGGTCCGGTACCGGCCCATCTGCGGGACGCCCACTACGGCGGGTCGAAGAAGCTTGGGCACGGCAAGGGGTACCAGTACTCCCACGAGGCGCCGTTCGGCATCGCCGAGCAGCAGTACGCACCGGACGTTGTCCTGGACGCCGAGTACTACCAGCCGAGCAACCTCGGCGCCGAGAGCGCCCTCAAGGAGCGGTGGGAGCGGATCCGACGGCTCATCCGAGGCGGGTAGGGTCGGTGCCCATGGAAACGCCCGTCCTGATCGCCGGCGCCGCCGTCGTCCTGATCCTCCTTGCCTGCGCACTCACCCTGGTGCTGAACAGCCGCGCGGAGTCGCGCCGGGAGCTGGCCGCGGCCCAGTCTGAGACTGCCGCCCTGCGTGATCGCCTCGACCGCCTCACCGAGCAGCTCGAGCGCCAGTCCTCCACGATGATCCGGGTCGACGACCCGGCGTACGTCATCACCGATGCGGGTGCGCCACCGCTCGAGCCGACCGTTCCCGACCGCCTCGTGCTGAGTGCCACGGTCGGTGAGCCGCTCGTCAAGGCCGTCGCCTTCGGGCACGGCATCCGGCGAGCCCTGGCTCCGGAGTCGCGGAACAAGATCTGGTTCGAGGTGCGCAGGGAAGTACGCCGCGCCCGCAAGCAGCGCCGTCGCGAGACGAAGGAAGCCTGGCGCCGGATGCGGGCCGAGGACCGCGCGGCCCAAACCAGCGCCCAGCGTTCCCCGCAACCCGCTGACGCCGCGTGAGGGCCACCCGGTGAACAGGGGCTTCTGGTTCGTCGCCGGTGCGGGTGCCGGCATCTACGCCATGGCCAAGGCACGACGGGCCGCTGAGACGTTCACGCCCGAGGGCATCCGCGACCGCATGGCCGGTCTCGGTGTGGGCGCGCACCTTTTCGCGGAGGAGGTGCGTACCGGCATGACCGAGAAGGAAGCCGAGCTGCGCGACCGCCTCGACTGGACGGTTGACCTGCCTGGAGAGTTGGAGAGTGGGGGTGGCGGTTTCGAGACGCCTCGTTCCTCGGCTCCCCAACCCAAGGGTTTCGAGACGCTCGCTGGCGCTCGCTCCTCACCAACCGACTTGGAGGGGACCGACTGATGGACACCGCCGAGATCCGCCGCCGCTTCATCGCGCACTTCGAGGCGGCCGGCCACCAGGCAGTGCCCTCCGCATCTCTCCTCGTGCCGGATCCCAACCTGTTGTTCGTCAACGCCGGCATGGTGCCCTTCAAGCCGTTCTTCCTCGGCCAGGAGACACCGCCGTACACTCGCGCGGTCAGCGTGCAGAAGTGCGTGCGCACCCCGGACATCGAGGACGTCGGCAAGACCACCCGACACGGCACGTTCTTCGAGATGTGTGGCAACTTCAGCTTCGGTGACTACTTCAAGCAGGGCGCGATCGAGCTCGCCTGGGACCTGGTCACCAAGCCTCTGGCCGACGGTGGCTGGGGCCTCGAGGAGAGCAGGCTCTACCCGAGCGTCTACGAGGACGATCCGGAGGCCGTCCAGCTGTGGAAACAGGTCACGGGACTCCCCGACGAGCGGATCATCCGCCTCGGCAAGAGCGAGAACTACTGGTCGATGGGCGTCCCGGGTCCAGGCGGCCCGTGCTCGGAGATCCTCTACGACCGCGGACCGGCGTACGGCGCCGACGGTGACTTCGGCGCCGAGGACCGCTATCTGGAGATCTGGAACCTCGTCTTCATGCAGGACGAGCTGAGCGCGGTCCGCAGCAAGACCGACTTCGACATCGCGGGCTCGCTGCCCAAGCAGAACATCGACACCGGCATGGGCCTGGAACGTGTGGCCTTGCTGCTCCAGGACAAGCCGAACATGTATGAGATCGACGTGATGCTGCCGGTCATCGAGAAGGCCGAGCAGCTCAGCGGCCGGCGCTACGGGGCCGACTCCCAGGACGACGTCCGGTTCCGGGTCGTGGCCGACCACGTCCGCAGCTCGATGATGCTCATCGGCGACGGCGTGAGACCGGGCAACGAGGGGCGTGGCTACGTCCTGCGCCGGCTCCTGCGACGTGCGGTGCGCTCGATGCGCCTCCTCGGCTACGAGGACCGTGCCCTGCCCGAGCTGTTCCCCGTCAGCCGGGACAAGATGGCGGAGGGCTACCCCCAGCTCGCTCAGGACTGGGAGCGCATCTCGGCCGTGGCCTTCGCCGAGGAGGGCGCTTTCCGCTCGACCCTCGCACCGGCACCACGCTTTTCGAGACCGCCGCGTCCGAGGTCGGTAGCTCCGGCGGCTCGGTGCTTTCCTCGGACAAGGCGTTCGCGCTGCACGACACCTATGGGTTCCCGATCGACCTCACCCTCGAGATGGCCGCCGAGAAGGGGCTCTCGGTGGACGAGCAGGGGTTCCGTCGCCTGATGGGCGAGCAGCGCGACCGGGCCAAGGCCGACGCGCGGTCCAAGAAGGGCCAGCACGCAGCGTCGGGGTCCTACCGCGACATCGCCGACACCATCGGCCGCGCGGTGGAGTTCACCGGCTACGACGAGGTGGTCAGCGAAGGCGAGGTCCGCGGAATCGTCACCGGCGGCGCGAAGGTCGAGTCCGCGGGGGAGGGCGCCGAGATTGAGCTGGTGCTCGACCGCACGCCTTTCTATGCCGAGGGCGGCGGCCAGTTCGCCGACCAGGGCGTCATCGAGCTCGACACTGGTGCCCGACTCGAGGTGTACGACGTGCAGTCACCCTTCACTGGGCTGATCGTGCACAAGGCGCGGGTGCTGTCTGGCGAGGTGTCGGTGGGCGCTCACGCCCAGTCGCTGGTCGACACCGAGCGCCGGCGCTCCATCAGCCGCTCCCACACCGCCACCCACATGGTCCACAAGGCCTTCCGCGAGGCGCTCGGTGAGACCGCCACCCAGGCCGGGTCGGAGAACGCGCCGGGACGGTTCCGGTTCGACTTCTCCGCCGCCGGAGCGGTGCCCGCTGCGGCGATGAACGACGTCGAAGCGCGCGTCAACGACCTGGTCATTGCCGACCTCGGGGTGCACGCGGAGACGATGACGCAGGAGGAAGCCGTCCGCTCCGGTGCCATGGCGCTGTTCGGGGAGAAGTACGGCGACAAGGTGCGTGTCATCTCCGTCGGCGACTGGGCGCGTGAGCTCTGTGGTGGCACGCACGCCCAGCGCTCAGGTCAGCTCGGCGTGGTCAAGCTGCTCGGCGAGAGCTCGATCGGGTCCGGCGTACGACGGGTGGAGGCGCTCGTGGGCGGCGACGCCTACCGGTTCCTCGCCCGGGAGCACGTCCTGGTCGCACAGCTCAGCGAGGCGCTCAAGGTGCGCCCCGAACAGCTGCCCGAGCGCGTCAACGACATCGTCGACCGGCTCCGTGTCGCGGAGAAGGAGATCGAGAAGGTCCGACTGCAGCAGCTGCTCGCGGCGGCGGGCGAGCTCGCCGCGCACGCGGAGGACATTTCGGGGCTGTCGTTCGTCGGCCACGAGGTGGCCGGGGCAGGAGGAGGCGACGTACGCACTCTGGCGCTCGACATCCGCAACCGGATGCCGGGCGACCGTCCCGGTGTCGCCGCGATCATCGGCTCCGCCTCGGGCAAGCCCTCGGTGGTGGTGGCCGTCAACGACGCCGGCCGGGCGGCCGGGATCTCCGCGAACACCCTGGTGCGCGCGGCTTCCGAGGCGCTGGGGGGCAGGGGCGGCGGCAAGGACGACGTCGCACAGGGCGGCGGATCGGACGCGAGCCGCGTCGGCGATGCGCTGGTCGCGATCAGGCACGCACTCGCCAACGGACAGTCAGGTGGCTGAGCCAGGATGGACGCCCAGCTCTTCGGCGTACGGCTCGGGATCGACCCCGGCGACGCCCGCATCGGTGTCGCCAGCAGCGATCCGTCCGGCATCCTCGCGACGCCGGTCGAGACCGTCGCGCGCGGCGAGGATGATCTCAACCGGCTGGCCACGCTCGTGCAGGAGCTCGCGGCGGTACGCGTCTACGTCGGCCTTCCCCGTTCGCTGTCCGGGGGGGAAGGCCCCGCGGCAGGTAAGGTGCGAGGGTTCGCGCGTGAGTTGTCCAGAAGGGTGCAGCCCGTCCCGGTCTGGTTGTGCGACGAGCGCTTGAGCACGGTGACTGCCGAAGGGCAGCTGCGGGGACAGGGACGAAAGGGCAAGAAACGTCGAGCGGTGGTCGACCAGGCCGCTGCCGTCGTGATCTTGCAAGGAGCCCTCGAGCGGGAACGGCAGACCGGCACCTTCGCCGGTGAGCCGGTACCGCCCGAGAGCACGACTGAGTAGGACGGATGCCATGAGCCAGTTCGGCCGTGGCCCGGAAGACGACCCGGCGCCTGACGACCCGGCGCCCGACGAGCCCGAACCTTACGAGCCCGAGCCTTACGAGCCCGAGCCCGACGACTCGGACACCGACGACCGCTTCGAGGATGAGCTGTACGACGAAGAACCCGTCGACGAGCCGGCCCGGAGACGCACCCATGCCCGTGGGTGTCTGCCGGTCCTGCTCGTGCTCGCGGTGCTGGTGGGTGGGGGCTGGTTCGGAGCTCACTGGGGCTTCGAACAGATCAGCTCTCAGCTGGCGCCCCCACCGGACTACCCGGGTCCCGGCAGCGGGTCGGTGCTCTACCAGGTCAGGTCCGGCGCCTCGTCCACGCAGATCGGCCGCGAGCTCAAGGCGGCTGGCGTGGTCAAGAGCGCCGACGCCTTCACAAACGCGGCGCGTCGCGACGACAGGTCGCGCAACATCCAGGTCGGCTACTACAGGCTGAGGAAGCAGATGGAGGCCGACCGGGCCCTGGCGGTGCTGGTGGACCCGACGAACCTCATGCAGAGCCAGGTGGTGGTGCCCGAGGGTGCTCGGGTGAGCCAGATCGTGAAGACCATCGTCGCGGAGACCGACATCGGCCGGCAGGCGGTGACCGCGGCCCTCGCGAACCCCAAGGCCATCGGGCTGCCGAACGGGGCTCGGGGTAACCCCGAGGGCTATTTGTTCCCTGCGACCTACACAGTGCCCCCGAAGCAGACTGCCCTCGGCCTCGTCAAGGAGATGGTGGCAAAGAGCGTGGCCGTGGAGAAATCCCTCGACGTCGCCTCCAGGGCGAGAAAGCTGGGCCTGCGCCCCGAGCAGGTCCTCACGGTGGCGAGCATCCTCGAGTACGAGGCGAACAGCTCCGAGGACTATCCGAAGGTCGCGCGAGTGCTCTACAACCGCCTGGACAAAGGCATGCTGCTGCAACTGGACTCGACGGTGTCCTACATCAGCCAGCGCAAGGGTGATGTGTTCACGACCTCCGCGGAGCGGGCCAGCTCTTCGTCGTACAACACCTACAGGCGCAAGGGCCTCCCGCCGGGACCGATCGGGTCTCCCGGCGAGGAGACGATCAAGGCCGCGCTGGCACCCACGAAGGGAACCTGGCTCTACTTCGTCCCGGACTACGAGAACGACAGCACCACGTTCTCCACGACGCTCGCGCAGCACGACAAGGCGGTCAAGAAGTTGCAGAAGTACTGCCGTGCGCACGAGGGATGCTGAGGCGGTGTCCTGATGCGCTGCGCCGTCCTCGGCTCGCCGATCACCCACTCGTTGTCTCCGGCGCTGCATCGCGCGGCGTACGCCCATCTGGGCCTCGACTGGACCTACGAAGGATTGGAGGTGGACGCTGCCGGTCTCCCGGCCTTCCTCCACGAGCTGGACGAGACATGGCGCGGGCTCTCGCTCACGATGCCGCTCAAGCGCACTGTGGTGCCGTTGGTCGACTCGCTCGACGACTGGTCCCGCCTGTCCGGAGTCGCCAACACGGTCGTGCTGGACGGCGGCCGGCGGCTGGGCTTCAACACCGACATCCCCGGAGCCATGGCCGCCCTGGTCGAGCGGGGGGCCGACCGTCTTCGGTCGGCTGTCGTCATCGGTGGGGGAGCCACGGCGGCGTCGGTGCTCCTGGCCCTGGCCGAGATGGGGTGTACGACGGCCCGGGTGCTCGTACGCGACCCTGCCCGCGCCGCGCAGACCGTCGCTGCGGTCGCCGCCCATCCCCGGGCCCCCGAGATCACGGTGGGCACAATCGCCGAGACCACCTCGATCACGGGGGACGTCGTGGTCTCCACCGTCCCGACGGACGCCCAGACGCCCGGGTTGCTGGCCGCCTGCTCGGCGGTACCGACGGTCTTCGAGGTCGTCTACGACCCGTGGCCGACGCCGCTCGCGCGAGCGGCGATGGACTCCGGTCGCCGCCTGGTCAGTGGTCTCGACCTGCTGGCGCACCAGGCCGTCATCCAGATGGCCCTGATGACGGGTGCCGACGTACCCGTCGAGCTGGTCCGTGACGCCGGACGCGCCGAGTTGGCACGCAGAGCTGTGCATAACCTCGCCGGGGACCGCTGAGAGACTTCCAACACAGGGCACTAACCTCGGGCCATGGAGCCCGACGCATCCCAGGTTCAGGCCGCTCTGACCTGTCTGGTGATCTGTGCCGGACTGGGCTGGTTCGCACCGCCGTTGATCGCCCGGCTGCCCGAACCCCAGCCCGAACCCCAGCTGAAACCCACCGCTGAGCCCGAAGTCGAAGCGGAGTCGGAGCGGGAACACGCTGACGGCAGCGACCGGAAGCTCTTCGCCCGCACCCTGCCGCCACCCACAGCGCGAGGTGCGGCACGGCCGCGAGGTCGGCGTACAGCTCCTTGGGCGGTGGGGGCGGCATGGTCCGCGGCCGTTGGGGCGGCCTTCGGCCTGGCCCTGGGCTGGACGGGGGCGCTGCTCTATCTCGTCCCGCTCGCACCGATCGGGGTCGTGCTGATGATCATCGACTGGCGTACGACGTTGCTCCCCACCCGCATCCTGCACCCGACCTACGTGCTGGTCGCAGTCCTGATCCCCCTTGCCGCGCTGGTCGACCACGACCTGGGCTCGCTCTACCGGGCCGGCTGGGGGTGGCTGGTCATCGGCGGCTGGTTCTGGATCTTCTGGTGGCTCTTCACGGCCTGGGGTTTCGGGGACGTGCGACTCGCGCGCGTGCTCGGGCCTGCCCTGGGTTACCTGGGCTGGTCGCAGATGATGATGGGCCTGGTTCTCATCCTGTTCGTCGGTGCGATCGGCGGCCTCGTCATGGCTGGCGTGCGGGGGAGCCTGCGCGCGCGCGTCCCCTATGGCCCCTCGATGCTGGCCGGAGCACTGCTCGCCGTACTCATCGGACCGTGGCTGGCGCAAAGTCTCGGGTACTGAGGGCACCACCGCTCAGTCCCCGTCGGCCGGCCGCCAGGTGCGTGAAACACTGGCGCCATGCTGCGCTGGCTCACCGCAGGGGAGTCCCACGGCCCCTCACTCACCGCTATCCTCGAAGGCCTCCCTGCCCACGTGCAGGTGACGACGGGGGACATCGCGGACGCCCTGGCCAGACGACGCCTGGGCTACGGCCGCGGCGCCCGGATGAAGTTCGAGCAGGACGAAGTCCAGATCACCGGTGGCGTCCGGCACGGCAGCACCCAGGGTGGCCCGATCTCCATCGTGATCAGCAACACCGAGTGGCCCAAGTGGGACCAGGTGATGTCCGCCGACCCGGTCGACCCCGTCGAGCTGGACGCGCTGGCCCGCAACGCGGCCCTCACCCGGCCGCGGCCGGGCCATGCGGACCTCGTGGGCATGCAGAAATACGGCTTCCACGAGGCACGCCCGATCCTCGAGCGCGCCTCCGCCCGGGAGACCGCCGCCCGGGTCGCCCTGGGTCGCGTCGCCTCTGCATTCCTGGAGCAGGCCACAGGGGCACGCATCGTCGCGCACGTCGTGGAGCTCGGCGGGGTCGCGGCTCCGGCCGGATCGGTGCCAAGCGCGGCCGACGTCGCGCATCTGGACCAGGACCCGGTCCGCTGCCTGGACCCGGACGCCTCCAAGCTGATGGTCGAGCGGATCGACCAGGCCCACAAGGACGGCGACACCCTCGGTGGCGTGGTCGAGGTGGTCGTGCACGGCATCCCGCCCGGTCTCGGCTCCCACGTCCACTGGGACCGTCGTCTCGACGCTCGCCTCGCCGGTGCCCTGATGGGCATCCAGGCGATCAAGGGCGTCGAGGTCGGTGACGGCTTCGGGCTGGCGGCCACTCCCGGTTCCCAGGCCCACGACGAGATCGTCCGCGAGGACGGCGTGCTGCGGCGTACGTCGGGACGCTCGGGGGGCACCGAAGGCGGCATGTCCACCGGCGAGGTGCTTCGCGTGCGTGCCGCGATGAAGCCGATCGCCACGGTCCCGCGTGCCCTGCGCACGGTCGACGTCGCGACCGGGGAGGCGACGATCGCCCACCACCAGCGCTCCGACGTGTGTGCCGTACCGGCCGCCGGCATCGTCGCCGAGGCGATGGTTGCGCTGGTGCTGGCCGACGCCGTCCTGGAGAAGTTCGGCGGCGACTCGGTGACCGAGACACGCCGCAACGTCGAGGGCTACCTGGACACTCTGAGGTTCCGTTGAGCCTCACCCCGGTGATCCGTCCGAGGCTCGTCCTCGTGGGACCGATGGGAGCGGGCAAGACGACCGTCGGAACCCGCGTCGCCGCCTCCTGGGGCGTCGGCTTCCGCGACACCGACCGCGATGTCGAGGCGAGCGAGGGCCGTACCGTCTCCGACATCTTCGTGGACTCCGGTGAGGTGGTGTTCCGCGAGCTGGAGCGAGAGGCAGTGGCCGCGGGGCTTGCCGGCCACGACGGCGTCCTGGCGCTCGGTGGCGGCGCGGTGCTGGACGAGTCGACCCGGTCGGCCCTGGCCGGTCACGAGGTGGTCTTCCTCCGGGTCGGGCTGGCTGACGCCGCAAAGCGGGTCGGTCTCGGTGTCTCCAGGCCGCTCCTGCTCGGCAACGTCCGCGGCCAGATCAAGCGGCTGATCGACGAGCGCAACCCGGTCTACGAGTCGGTCGCCACGCACGTCGTGGACACCGACGGACTCAGGATCGACGAGGTGGTCGACCGGGTGACGGCTGCTGTCGATTCTGGGGTCGAGGAGGGCTCCCATGACTGAGCGGACCCGCCTGCACGTGGGCGGCGCCTCGCCGTACGACGTGGTCGTGGGCCACGCCGTGCTCGACGAGCTGCCGGCCATGCTCGGTCCGGACGTACGCCGCGTCGCGGTTGCCCATTCCGACGAGCTCGTCCACCTGGCCGACCGCGCGGTGGCCCTGCTCGGCGAGGACGTGGACGTGCTGCGCCTGCCCCTGCCCGACGGAGAGGCAGCGAAGACGGCCGCCGTGGCCGTCGAGGCCTGGGAAAGGCTCGGTGCCGCGGGGTTCACCCGGTCCGACGCCGTCGTCACGGTCGGTGGCGGCTCGACCACCGACATGGGTGGCTTCATCGCTGCCACGTGGCTGCGCGGCGTCCGGGTGGTACACATCCCCACGACCCTGCTCGGGATGGTCGACGCCGCGGTCGGTGGCAAGACCGGCATGAACACCGGTGCCGGGAAGAACCTGGTGGGTTCCTTCCATGAGCCGGCCGGCGTGATCTGCGACCTGGACGTGCTCTCGACGCTGCCCGAGCCTGAGCTCATCGCCGGCCTGGGCGAGGTCGTGAAGTGCGGGTTCATCGCTGACCCCGAGATCCTCGCCCTGATCGAGACCTGTCCGGCCGACGCACTGGAGCCACGGTCACGCGAGCTGCGTGAGCTCGTCGAGCGCGCCATCCAGGTCAAGGTCGACGTCGTCGTCAGCGATCTCAAGGAGAGGGGCGGCAGCGACGGGCACCCCGGTCGCGAGGCGCTCAACTACGGCCACACCCTGGCGCACGCCCTGGAGAAGGGCACCGGCTACCGCGTTCGGCACGGCGAGGCCGTGGCCCTGGGCATGGTGTTCGTTGCCGAGCTGGCCCGCCTCGCCGGCCGTCTCGGCGACGAGACCGCGGCGCGGCACGCGGCAGTGCTCGCCTCTGTCGGGCTGCCCACCACGTTCGCTGCCGCCGGGGTCGAGCGGCTCGAGTTCGCGGAGCTGCTCGCGACGATGCGCGTCGACAAGAAGGCGCGGGGAGCGCACCTGCGGTTCGTGGTGCTCGACGAGCTGGCGCGGCCCGCGATCCTCGCCGACCCGAACGAGGATGTCCTGCGGGCGGCGTACGACCACGTGAGGGGGGTCTCGCGATGAAGGTGCTCGTCCTCAACGGGCCCAACCTGGGACGGCTCGGAAGGCGACAGCCGGAGATCTATGGCAACACCACCCACGCGGAGCTCGCAGAGCTGTGCCGGGACTGGGGGCGCCCGCTCGGGCTCGAGGTGGAGGTGCGCCAGACCAACCACGAGGGCGAGATGCTCGACTGGCTGAACCAGGCCGCCGACGACAAGACGCCGATAGTTCTGAACGCAGCCGCTTGGACCCACTACTCCTACGCGCTGCTCGACGCGTGCGCCCAGCTGACCGCACCCCTCGTGGAGCTGCACATCAGTGACCCGAAGGCTCGGCCCGAGGAGTTCCGGCACTGCTCCGTGGTCACGGCGTACGCCGCCCGGGAGATCACCGGTCAGGGGATCGACGGCTACCGCCAGGCACTGGAGTTTCTCGCCGAATGGTGAGCAGCGAGGACCCGAGCTCCTTCACGAACGTCGGCCCCGGGACACCGCCGATCCTGTGGCGGCGCCACCGGGATTGGGGGAGCGGCGACCCGATCCGCCTCGCGGGCCCGCGCCGCCTGGTCGTGGTGGCGGCGCACCCCGACGACGAGAGCCTCGGTGCAGGCGGCCTCGTCGCCGCGGCGTCGCGCCTGGGTGTCGCCGTGGAGATCGTGTGTGCGACCGACGGGGAGGGCAGCCACCCCGACTCGCGCACGCGTACGCCGGAGGAGCTGGCCGTCATCCGGGCCGAGGAGGGCCGGCGTGCAGCCCACGCACTGGGCGTCGAAGGCGAGCGAGTGCACCGGCTCGAGCTACCCGACGGCCATGTCAGCGAACACCAGGACGACCTCACGACCCGTCTCGTCGGAGTCGTCGGCGACGGACGCTGGACGGTGATCGTGGCTCCGTGGCGACGCGACGGTCATCACGACCACGAGGCAGCCGGTCGAGCGGCGGCCGCGGCAGCGCGTCGTACCGGCGCCGACCTGTGGGAGTACCCCGTCTGGTTCTGGCACTGGGGGCAACCGGACCTCGCTCCCTGGCGGTTGCTGCACCCCTTCGAGCTCGACGACCGCGACCTGCGGGCCAAGCGCCTGGCGATCCGTGCACACGCCAGCCAGGTGGCGCCGCTATCAGACCTCGAGGGCGACGAGACCCTGCTGCCGGCCGAGATGCTGGCCTACTTCGAGGACGGCCCCGAGCACTACCTGCGGACCGCCTCCGCCGACTGCCCCGACGACTCCCAGGACCGGCTGCACCAGCAGTAGGCCGACCTGTGGGACGTCGAGTCGCGGTGCTTCGAGAAAGGCACGCGCGGCCTCGCCCTCGCGATGCTGCCGCGCGCCAGGGGCCCTCGCGGAGAGCGTGGACGAGGCGATGCGCGAACAGGGTCGCCCGTGGGGGAACCGCGGCGTACAATATCTTGTACCACCCCGAGGAGTGATGCCGTGCGGACCATGACCTACTCAGAGTCGCGGGCGAAATATGCCGAGACACTCAACGCCGTTGTCGACGACCGGGAGGAAGTGATCATCACTCGTGCCGGCCACGATCCTGTCGTGATGGTCTCGCTGGCGGACTACGAGTCGCTGAAGGAGACCGCCTACCTCCTCCGGAGCCCGGAGAATGCGCGCCGGCTCCTTGCGTCGATCGACCGGCTCGAGGCAGGGAACGGGAGCACCCGAGACCTGGTCGAGTGAAGCTGGTCTGGGACGAGTCCGCTAGGGAGGACTACCTGTGGTGGCAGACCCAGGATCGCAAGGTCCTCAAACGGATCGACGCCTTGATCAAGGATGTCGAGCGCAACGCCCATGAAGGGCTGGGCAAACCCGAACGGCTCAAACATGGATTCCAGGGTTACTGGTCGAGGCGGATAACCGACGAACACCGCCTCATCTACAAGGTCATCGAGGATGAGATCCGGATAGCCGCCTGTCGCTATCACTACAGCAGGTGAGGCGCGCGGCAACCAGCCATTGGTTGGATCAGGACTTGTTCTGGGGCGACCGAGCAAGGCAGGTCCGCCATGACATCGAGTCCACGAACAGTCAGGGTCGGCTGCAGGCGGAACCCTTTATCCAGGACGGGTTCGGCCCCGGTTCGGCGTACGGGTGGTTTCGAGACGCTCGCTGGCGCTCGCTCCTCAACCGACGTGACATGGGCTCGCTCCTCAATCGACATGGCCTTCCGAGATGGGGATGTGGAAACCGAAGTTGCAGTTCCCGCA
>Ga0075530_1001094_pt1 | contig 12941 bp, 12 predicted proteins | sample NGEPerD_2_FD_75101 | JGI IMG/M metagenome (GOLD analysis project Ga0075530, IMG submission 75101) | Arctic peat soil microbial communities from the Barrow Environmental Observatory site, Barrow, Alaska, USA - NGEE PermafrostL1-D | ecosystem: Environmental > Terrestrial > Soil > Wetlands > Peat ...
AGATCATGCCGTAGCGCAGATGCAACTGCACCACCGGCGTCTCGTAGCCCTCATGCGCCTCTTTGATCACGTCGCGCCACCAGCCAAACATCGTGACGATGACGACAACGAGCCCCGGGATCACGTACCAGAGCTGCGGCGTGCCGGCCTTCTTCGAGATGAAAAAGAGGACCGCGCCGATGGCCAGCATCAGCGCGCCGACACCGCCGACGAGCGGCCATGGGCTTGGATCGACGAGATGATAATCGTGTTGCTTGGCGTGCGCTTCAGCCATGGTTCGCTCCTGCTCCTCCCAATCTCTCCGAGGCGGCGGGCCGCCTCATGTCGTCACGATCCCGATTTGTCGACCCTTGGCGCGGCGGCGACGCCGGGCTCCTTGCCGGTGCGGTAGAAGGTATAGGACAAGGTGATCTCGCCGATATTCTTGGTGTCCTCGTCCTCGATGATCTTGGGATCGACAAAGAAGGTCACCGGCATCTCGATGCTTGCGCCGGCGGCAAGCGTCTGCTCCTTGAAGCAGAAGCATTCGATCTTGGCGAAGTAGCGCGCAGCGAGCTCGGGCACCACGTTGAAGACGGCGGTGCCCGTGACCGGCGCGTCTGAAGTGTTGGAGGCTTTGAAGAAGGCGAGCGCCGTCTCGCCGATCTTGACCTCGATCACGCGCTCCACCGGCGCGAAGGCCCAAGGCAGTTCGCGATCGACATTGGAGTCGAAACGGACGCGGATGGTTCGGTCGATAGTCTCACCGGGCGCATGTTCGGCACGCTGCGGCACGCCGCCATAGCCTGTCGCCTGGCAGAACATGCGGTAAAGCGGTACGGCGGCGAAGGAGAGACCGGTCATGGCTGCGACGAGGCCGACCAGCACGAGTGCCACGGCGCCATGGCGGCCTTGGCTCTTTTCTCTATCGTTCCCGATCCTACTCATGCCGTTGGCCGAAGGCTAAAGCGGCCGGACGGCCACTTGGCCGCCGAGCCTGACAATGGTGACGATGAAGAACAGCACCACGAGCGCCGCCAGGATCCAGGCGATGGCCACGGATCGCATGCGTTGGCGGCGTTTGCGTTCCTGCTCCGCATCTTGCATCACGACGCCCAGAGGGGCGGCAGAGCGCCGCCATCGATGCCGAAGCCCTGCTCGACGAGAAGTACGGCGAAGAGCAGGAACAGGTAAAGCACGGAATAGGCGAAAAGGTTTTTCGCCGCCCGGTCGGCCTCCTCCCCTTCCCTTTCCCGGTAGCACGCAATTGCGAAGACCACGAACAGCGAGCCGAGCACGGAGGCTGCGGCGGCGTAGAACGTGCCGCCAAGGCCGATAATGGCGGGCAACATGCCGAGCGGCGCCAGGATTAGGCTGTAAACGAGGATCTGAAACCGGGTGGCGTCGGCGCCGCTCACCACCGGCAGCATGGGCACGCCGGCTTTGGCGTAGTCGCGCGTCCTGAGCAGCGCCAGCGCCCAGAAATGGGGCGGCGTCCAAACGAAGATGATGAGGAAGAGGACTAAGGGCTCAAGACCGACGCTGCCCGTGGCGGCGGCCCAGCCGATCATCGGCGGGAAGGCACCGGCCGCGCCGCCAATGACGATGTTCTGCGGCGTCGTCCGCTTGAGCCACATTGTGTAGATGAAGATGTAAAAGCCGATGGTAAGGGCGAGCAGCGCCGCCGCTAGCCAATTCGCCATCAGCCCGAGACAGAGGACCGAGCCGATGGCCAGCACCGCGCCGAACGAGCGCGCTTGCTCGGCCGTCACCCGCCCGCGCGGAACGGGGCGGGCGGCGGTGCGCGTCATGGCCGCATCGATATCGGCGTCGTACCACATATTGAGCGCGCCTGCGGCCCCGGCGCCGGCGGCAATGCAGAGAAGCGCCGCGATGGCGAGCACCGGATGCATCGAGCCAGGCGCCGCGACGAGGCCGACAAGAGCGGTGAACACCACGAGGAACATCACTCGCGGCTTCAGCAGCGCGACATAGTCGGCGACGTCGCCGCCGGCTTCGGCTTCGACCGTCCCGGCTGTTACAGTAAATGCGACGTCGGCCATGCCTTACTCACTCACTTGATGCGGGGCAGCGTCTCGTAGCTGTGCACGGGCGGCGGGGACGGCAGCGTCCATTCGAGCGTCGTGGCGCCCGCTCCCCAGGGATTGGCACCGGCCGGCACCTTGCGTGCGAACATTTGGGCGATGCCGAACAGAAACACCAGGAAGCCCGCAAAGGCCATGTAAGACCCAATCGAGGAGACGAAGTTCCAACCCGCGAACGCATCCGGATAATCCGCATAGCGGCGCGGCATGCCGGCTAGGCCCAAGAAATGCTGCGGGAAGAAGGCGAGGTTGGCGCCGATGAACATCAGCCAGAAATGCACCTTGGCCAGCGGCTCGGAGTACATGTAGCCCGTCATCTTCGGCGACCAGTAGTACCAGGCGCCGAAGATGGAGAACACGGCGCCGAGCGACAGCACATAGTGGAAATGGGCGACCACGTAATAGGTGTCGTGCATCGAGCGATCCACGCCGGCATTGGCGAGCACCACGCCGGTGACCCCGCCGATGGTGAAGAGGAAGATGAAGCCGAGCGCCCACAGCATCGGCGCCCGGAAACTGAGCGAGCCGCCCCACATGGTGGCGATCCAGGAGAAGATCTTAACGCCGGTGGGCACGGCGATGACCATGGTGGCAAACACGAAATAGGCTTGCGTGTTCACGTTGATACCGGCGGCGTACATGTGATGGGCCCAGACGACGAAGCCGATCACGCCGATGGCGACCATGGCATAGGCCATGCCGAGATAGCCGAACACCGGTTTCCGCGAAAACGTCGAGACGATCTGGCTCACCATGCCGAAGCCGGGAATGATCAGAATGTAAACTTCCGGATGGCCGAAGAACCAGAACAGGTGCTGCCACAGCAGCGGATCGCCGCCATGCGCAGAGTCGAAGAACGCGGTGCCGAAATTGCGGTCGGTGAGCAACATGGTGATGGCGCCGGCGAGCACGGGTAGCGACAAGAGCAGCAGGAAGGCCGTCACCAGGACCGACCACACGAAGAGCGGCATCTTGTGCAGCGTCATGCCGGGCGCGCGCATGTTGAAGATGGTGGTGATGAAGTTGATGGCGCCGAGGATCGAGGAGGCGCCGGCAAGATGCAGCGCCAGAATAGCGAAGTCCACGGCAGGTCCGGGCGTGCCCTTGGTGGACAGCGGCGCATACATGGTCCAGCCGCCGCCGACCCCATTGGTGCCGGGAGGCCCAGGCACGAACAAGGAGGTAATGAGCAGCGTGAAGGCGGCGGCGACCAGCCAGAACGAGATGTTATTCAGGCGCGGGAAAGCCATGTCGGGCGCGCCGATCATCAGCGGCACCATCCAGTTGCCGAATCCGCCCATGGTCGCCGGCATGACCATGAAGAACACCATGATCAGGCCGTGAGCCGTCACGAAGACGTTGAACATCTCGGGATTGCCGAAAATCTGCATGCCCGGCTCCATGAGCTCGGCGCGCATGCCCATCGACAGCAAGCCGCCGACGATGCCGCCAATCATGGCAAGGATCAGATACAGCGTGCCGATATCTTTGTGATTGGTCGAAAAGAGCCAGCGCCGCACGAAGGAGGGATGCTCGTCGTGATAGGCTGCTTCGGCATGGGCGCTATGTGCCATCGCTGTCTTCCTTATTTTCTTCTCTGTCAGGCATTAGCTTCGGTTGAGGACGACCACTCCCGCCTTTCACCAGCGGGCCATTTTGCTCGCATCGTTGCCCGCGGCTGAGGCCTTGGTCTTGGCAAGCCAATCGGCGAATTCAGCCTCCGAGACCACGCGGACCGCAATCGGCATGAAGGCATGATTGCGCCCGCATAGCTCGGAGCACTGGCCGTAGAAAATACCTTCGCGCTCGGCCCTGAACCACGTGGTCTGCAGGCGCCCCGGCACCGCGTCGAGCTTCACGCCGAAGGCGGGCACCGCCCAGTCGTGGATCACGTCGTTGGCCTTGACACCGACGATGACGTTTTTGTTCACCGGCACCACGACCTCGCGGTCGACGGTGAGGAGGCGGGGCTGACCTTCTTTCAGGTCGGCCTCGGGCACCATGATCGAATCGAAGGTGATGCCGTGGTCCGGATATTCGTAGGTCCAGTACCACTGGCTGCCGGTGGCGGTGATGGTGAGGTCGGCCTTGGGGAAGTCGTACTGGGCGAATAGGAGCCGGAAGGACGGAATCGCTATGGCGACGAGGATCAACACCGGCAGCACGGTCCAGGCGATCTCAAGCGCCGTGTTGTGGGTGGTGCGGGAGGGCTCAGGATTGCGCTTCTCGTTGAAGCGAGCCATCACATAAACGAGGAGGCCCAACACGAACAGTGCGATCAGCGTGATGATGATGGTGACGTAGGTATGGAACGATTCGATCTGGTGCATGATGGGCGAGGCGGCCGGTTGAAAGCCCAGCTGCCAAGGCGCCGGCTGGCCCTCCAGGGCATAGGCCGGCCCGCACAAGGCAAGCATTGCCGCCGCGCCAAAGGCAGTCTTGAGTCGATCGAAGATCGCCATTCCTTCCACTCCTAAAGCCTGCTCCCTAGCCCGCCTTCTCCGTCGAGGACGGGCGGCAGACTTTCCATTGGGCGCGGGCGAACCGAGCGTCGCCGACGCCGCTTGATCGAAGCAAGGACGGCGCGAAAGTGCAATAGCGATAAAAGGCGTCGCCCCCACCGTCGTTTTTTGCTGCCCAGGCTCCCGCGCGCATCGCGGGGCTGGAGGCCCTTTTCCGGTGTTCAAATCATAAAGGAAATAGATTGGCAACACTCATGATTCAGGGCGCTGCTGCGGCATATGCACGCTTGCCGCGCAAGGTTTTCTGGCTCGGGAAGATTTCAAGCGGTGCGTCGCGTCGAAATTTGGCCCCAATACTCGGCGATGGCGGTTTTCTATGTTGCGCATCTCCACTTCACTCTGCCTCGCCTCACAATCTAGTCTCTCTCGAGGCGATTCGCGCTTGTGCGCGCGGGCGCGCCGGTCTCTTTTGCACCATGGCTCAGATGCTCAGGCTTAACTTTCTTGCGCCGGCCGCGCGGGTGCTTGTCCTGCTCGGCATCGCACTCGCTGCGGCGTTCGGCATGGCAAACCAGGTTGGGGCGCAAGGGGTGTCGCCCGAGGCCGCACCCGTCGCCACGGGCCCAGGCAGCGTGGTGCGCGCGACCCACGGAGCGTGGCAGGTCTCTTGCCGCACCCCGCCAGGCGCCAAGGAAGAAAAATGCGCGCTGGTGCAAAGTGTCACGGCCGAGGACAGGCCGAATGTCGGGCTGACGGTCGTGTTCTACAGGGCGATCGGCGAGGACAAGAAACTACTCCGCGTCGTGGTGCCGCTCGGCGTCCTATTGCCCACCGGGCTCGGCCTCAAGATCGACGGTCAGGACGTAGGCAACGCGCCGTTTCTCAAATGCGGCAAGCGCGGATGCGTCGCGGAGGTGGTGCTGCAGGATGAGGTGATCGCCAAGATGAAGACGGGCGCGATCGCCATGTTCATCATCTTCGACACGCCCGAAGCCGGCATCGGCATTCCGGTGAGCTTGCAAGGCTTCGGCGACGCCTTGGCCAACATCAAATAGCTGCGGTCTCAGACGCAAAAAAATCGGCGGCAGAAAAGGAGAGATCTGCCGCCGACACATCCGTCTTTGGGGGACGGACTAACGTCCCTCCGTGCAGGGTAGCGGAAGGGACGGTGACTTGGCCGCTATATGGTTAGCGAACGGGATTTATCAAGGTCGGGTTGGCCTTCTCCCAAGAGGGGATCAAAGCGCGTTGGTTTCGAACACCTTGTCGATGTCGCCTTCCCACGGCCCGCGATACGCGGCGAGCAGCCGGTCAGCCGGCGAGCGCCCCTCCTCGATGATCTCGACCAGAGGTGCAAGCGCCTTGCGCTCGTCCTCTCCGTTGCGATCGAGCCGGGCGCGCCGCTGCAAGCCGCCAAGCGCCAAGTCGACCATTTCGCGGCCCACATCGCGCAGGCTACGCCCGCGAAACGGCGTCTCAAGTCCAAGCCGCGGCACCGTATCGCGCAAGGCTTGGCGCTCCTCCGTCGTCCAGTCGGAGACGAGGGCATAGGCGGCATCGAGCGCCGCCCCATCATAAAGAAGACCGACCCAGAGCGCTGGCAGCGCCAAGATCTGACGGAAGGAGCCCGCGTCAGCGCCTCGCATCTCAAGAAAGCGCTTGAGCCGCACGTCGGGGAACAGCGTGGTGAGGTGGTCGACCCAATCCTCGATCGTGGCCCGTTCGCCCGGAAACGCGCCCAGCTTGCCGGCGAGGAAATCGCGGAAGGAGGCACCCGCCGCGTCGATGTAGCGCCCGTCGCGATAGACAAAATACATGGGCACATCGAGGGCGTAGTCGACGTAGCGCTCGAAGCCCATGCCCTGCTCAAAGGCGAAAGGCAGAAGCCCGGTGCGATCGGGGTCGGTGTCGCGCCACATGTCGGCGCGGTAAGACTGAAAGCCGTTGGGCTTGCCTTCGGTGAATGGCGAGTTGGCGAAGAGTGCCGTCGCCACCGGCTGAAGCGCGAGGCCAACGCGCATCTTGCGCACCATGTCGGCCTCATCGCCGAAGTCGAGATTGGCCTGCACCGTCGCGGTGCGGAACATCATGTCGAGGCCGCGCTTCCCGCGCTTCGGCATGTAGCGCGTCATGATGCGGTAACGCTCCTTCGGCATCACCGGGGTCTCGGCGAGCGTCCATTTCGGCGAGAAGCCGAGCCCGAGGAAGCCGATGCCGAGCGGGTCGCCGACTTCGCGTACCTCAGCGAGGTGTTGCCGCACCTCCTGGCTGGTCTCGTGCAAAGTGTCGAGAGGGGCGCCCGAAAGCTCGAGCTGGCCGCCAGGTTCCAAACTGATCAACCCGCCCTTGGCGCAATCGGTGCGGTTGAGGCCGATGATGTTGCCCTTCTCATTGATCGCGTCCCAGCCAAAACGATCCGCGAGGCCAGCGAGCAACGCACCAATCCCGCGCTCGCCCTCATAAGGGACCGGCGCATGGCCTTGTTGGTAGAAGCCGAACTTCTCGTGCTCGGTACCGACGCGCCAATCGCTCTTGGGCTTGGAACCCGCTTCGAGATAGGCGACGAGCTCGTCCCGTGACTCGATGATGGGGCTTTCAGGCCCGCTCACCCGTGTCGACATGAGGAGAGCTCCGTTTGAGTTAAATGCTTGCGAAGCACGGCGGGCGCGCGAAAGGCGGCCTTTATCGCGCTCTCCGCGCAAGCCTGACAAGCGATCCTTACTGCCAGTCGCCAAAGGCGGCGTTCACAAGGGCGAGAGCGGCGACCGCGGCGGTATCGGCCCGCATCACGCGCGGCCCAAGTGAAATGGGGAGAACGAACGGCTTTGCAAGCAGCGCGGCGCGCTCGTCCCGCTCGAATCCGCCCTCTGGCCCAATCAGAACGGCGACAGGGCCGGGGCGGCAACCCTTAAGCGCTTCGATGGGCGAGGCGTGCGGGGCGGCCTCGTCGGCGAAGATCAGGAGGCGCTCCTCGTCCCATGCGCCGACCAGCTCTGACAACTTCGCGGGCTCCATCACCTCGGGCACGCGCAAAATGCCGCATTGCTCAGCCGCCTCGATGGCGTTGGCGAGAAGACGGCCGGTCTTGACGCGCTCCGCCACAGTGTGACGCGTGATCACGGGACGAAGCGCGCTGACCCCCATTTCGGTCGCCTTTTGCGCCATGTAGTCGAGGCGGGCGCGCTTCAATGGCGCGAACAGATAGTGCAGATCGGGCCCCTGTTCTTGCGGGCGCGTCTGCTGCTCGATGCGAACTCGCGCCTCTTTCCGGGTGATGGCGCTAAGCTCGACGCACCACTCGCCATCCTTGCCATTAAACAGGAGGATCCTCTCGCCCTGCTTGAGTCGGAGCACGTTTCCGATGTAATGCGCCTGATCCTTGCCGAGCGCGATCTCGGCGCCGGCTTCTAGCCGGGACGTGACGAAGAGACGCTGGGGCTTGGAGGACATGGGCGCTTATGCGAGCGAGTGAAGGGCGAAGGACGAAAAACACATGACGCGTCCCATCACATGACACGACCCCGGCCCCAAGGCAAAGCAGCCACGGTTTCCGACGCGGGCGCCAGAAATTGGGTCGACCGCTTCGCGCCGGCGGTGATTCTTCCTTATCTCAGGCTCGTCCGCGCCGACCGGCCCATCGGCTTCTTCCTGCTCGCGCTTCCCTGCTTCTGGTCGGTATCGCTTGCCGCACGGAGCCTGGGCGAGCCCTATCCCGATCCCTGGCTCCTCTTCCTCTTCGCCGTGGGCGCAATCGTCATGCGCGGGGCTGGCTGCACCTATAACGACATCATCGACCGCGACATCGACGCCAAGGTGGCGAGAACCAGTTCGCGGCCGCTCCCGAGCGGACAGGTGAGCCCTCGCGCCGCCATCCTCTTCATGCTCGCGCTTTCCCTGATCGGACTTGCCGTGCTGCTCAGCTTCAACAGCTACACTGTGTGGCTTGGGCTTGGCGTGTTGCCCATCGTGGCGCTCTATCCCTTCGTCAAGCGGTTCAGCCATTGGCCGCAAGCCGTGCTCGGGCTCGCCTTCAACTGGGGCGCTCTGTTGGGCTGGCCTGCCGTGCTGGGGCGCCTCGACTGGCCGGCGGTCGTCCTCTATGCGGGGGCGGTTTGCTGGACCGTCGGCTACGACACCATCTATGCCCATCAGGACCGCGAGGATGACCACCTGATTGGGTTGAAATCGACCGCGCTCAAATTCGGCCGGGCCACCAAGGCGTGGCTCGCGCTCCTCTATGGGGTGGCGTGGCTCGCCATCACCGCGGCCGGGCTTATGGCGCATGCCGGCACGGCGTTTCTGCTCGGCATGATGGCGGCAGCGGCGAATCTTGCCTGGCAGGTGTTCAGTCTCGACATCGACGATCCAGAGAATTGCCTCGAGCGCTTCCGCTCCAACCGCGATTTCGGCGGCATCGTGCTTGGCGCAATCCTGCTCGACTTGGCCCTTGCGGCAATTTTCTGAGTTGCGCGGTGAGCGACTAACGCGCGAAAAAGCAACCGGGCCCCAGAGCTTTTCGCCCTGGGACCCGGATGACGCCTTGCTGTTAGCTTCCCCGTTAGGTGGCTGCCTTGAGGCGGCCTTGATTGCCACGATGCTGCCATAGAAGCTTTCCGAAGCCCTTAATGGACGTGTTTAACGTCTGGTATGCGCCTCCTACCTGCTCACATGGTTTAGAGAACTCTTCCGAAAAGTTTAGAGAATCTTCCGCCACCCCAATGACCGCCATCGAGCCCGCCAAACCCCCGCGTCAAGCTCCGTCTCTCGACGAGGATTACGCACTTCTTAAAGTGGCCGCGCGTGACGCGGGCGAGCTTGCGCTCACCTATTTCCGCCAGCAGATCCTGGTCAACAAGAAGCCAGACGGCTCCGAGGTGAGCGAAGCCGACATCGCCGTCGATACCGCGCTCAAGCTCGATCTTCTCACCACGCGGCCAGTTTATGGCTGGCTCTCGGAAGAGACCGAGGACGACCCGGAGCGGCTCAATCGCCGCAGGGTATGGGTGGTCGATCCGATTGACGGCACCAACGCTTTCCTGCGTCACCTGCCGGAATGGACGGTCTCCGCGGCGCTGGTCGAGGACGGGGTGCCGACGATCGGCGTCGTGTTCAATCCGGCCACCAAGCAGTTTTTCCACGCCGTGCGGGGGAAAGGCGCCTTTCTCAACGACCAGCCGATCGCGGCAAGCAAGAAGGGCACGCTGGACGGGGCGTTGCTCATCGCGAGTGGCGGCCTGTTCAAGAAGAAGATCTGGAAGGAGCCGTGGCCCGAGGTGACGACAAGATGGGTGAACTCTGTGGCCTACCGTCTCGCTCTCGTCGCGGCCGGCGATGCCGACGCCACCATCTCGCTCTCAGCCAAGAGCGAATGGGACCTTGCCGCCGCCGCGCTGATCGTCGAGGAGGCGGGCGGTACGATCACCGACCATCACGGTGAAGCGCACCGCTATAACCGCCCGTCCCCGCGTTTTCCGAGCCTGGTGGCGAGCGGGAAGGCTCTGCATCCGCTTTTAATCGAGCGCACGAACCGCGTGGACCTCTAGCGCCCGCTTCGGCGGAGTTGCGGACTGGGGAAGGGAAGGGACAGCCATGGCCGCAAAGGACGGCGCCAAGCAAAGCGGGCGGCAATTGCTTCATCTCGTGTTCGGCGGCGAGCTTGCGTCGCTCGACCAAATCGAGTTCAGCGACCTCGACGCGATCGACGTGGTCGGCATCTATCCCAACTATACGCGGGCCTACGATGCCTGGAAGGACGCCGCTCACCGCACTGTCGACGACGCCCATATGCGCTACTTTATCGTGCATCTGCACCGGCTGCTCGACCCCGGCCAGGACCCGGGCGGAGAGGCCGGCTAGCGGCATAAAGCGCGGGAGGCTTTTCGCCTTAGAGGCATGAGCCGCTGCGTGCTAGAAGGGCAGCTGACGGCCGGCATGCTCTCCCGCGGAGCCGCAGAAATTCGGGTAACCGCTTGAAAGACCAAATGTTCAAGGACGCAAGCGCGATCACACGGAGCGCCGACGAGCTCCAGGTCGACTATGCGACCGGCGCGATCGTGGCGCGCATCTGGCGGGAGCATTTGCGGCCGCGTATCGGGCTCCTTCTGATTGCCTCGCTCGCCATGCTCCTTACGGCGGCCAGCACCGGCGCCATCCCCTTCCTTATTCAGAGGACCGCCGACGACGTGTTCGTCGCCAAGAATGAGGAGATGGTCTACTGGATCACCGCGGCCATCGTTATCGTGACCATCATCAAGGCGATCGCCGAATATATCGCCGACGTTTCCGTTGCCTATCTGGGGCACCGTTTCGTCGCCGATCTCCGTATTCAGATGTTCGCCCAGCTCGCCCGCGCCGATTTGAACTGGATCCAGACAGTGCATTCGGGGCGTCTGCTCGCGGGCTTCCTCAACGACGCGATGCTCATCCGGCAGACGGCGAGCCGATCCATCGTCACCCTCGGCGAGAACTACCTCAAGGTGATCATCCTCGTCGGGGCCATGTTCTACATGGACGCGCGTTTCGCGGTCCTGATTCTGATCTTCATGCCGTTCGCCTGGTTCTTGCTCGGGAGCCAGCGGCGCAAGATGCGCAAGTCGACCACCAAGTCGCTTCAGGAGACGGGCGACCTCTCGGCGCTCATCACCCAGACCTTGCGGGGCATGCGCGTCGTGCGCGCCTACCGTCAGGAGGGCAGAGAGGAGGCGCGCGCGGCGTCGGCCATCAACCGCGCGCTCGAATTCACCATGCGCGGCACGCGCGCCCGCGCATTGTCGAGCCCCTCGATCGAGCTTTTGACCGGGTTCGGCTTCGCGCTTGCCATCTACTTCGCCGGCACCAAGGGCGTGCGCGGCGATTTGACCCTCGGCCACTTCATGGGGTTCATGACGGCCGCCCTCCTCATCTACGCGCCGCTCAAGAGCGCCGCCACCTTGCAGACGCAACTGCAGGAAGGCATGGCCGCGGCAAGCCGCGTGTTCGGCATCATCGACCGCGAGATTGACCTCAACGAGGCGGCGGACGCCAAACCACTGGTGCTTGAGCGAGGCGAGATCGAATTCAGGAACGTGTCCTTCGCCTACGAGCCGGAGAACAAGGTGCTGGAGGGCGTGAGCCTCACCGTGCCGCCCGGCCGAACCGTGGCCCTGGTCGGGCCTTCCGGCTCGGGCAAAAGCACGCTGGTCAACCTTACGCTCCGCTTCTTCGATCCCGACCGCGGCAAGGTCGCGATCGACGGACAGGACATCAAACATGTCACCGTCGAGAGCCTCCGCGACGCCATCGCCCTGGTTACCCAAGACCCCGTGCTGTTCGACGACACGATCGGAGCCAATATCGCCTATGGCTCAAGGCCGATCGACGAGAGCCAGGTGATCAATGCAGCCAAAGCCGCCGCCGCGCATGACTTCATCATGGGCCTGCCGAAGGGTTACGACACGAGGGTCGGTGAAGCGGGAGGGCTCTTGTCCGGCGGCGAGCGGCAGCGCATCGCCATTGCGCGGGCCATATACAAAGATGCACCCATCCTCCTGCTCGACGAGCCAACCAGCTCGCTCGACTCGGAGGCCGAGGCCAAGGTGCAAGCCGCGCTCGAAGGTCTGATGCGCGGCCGGACCGTGCTGACGATCGCGCACCGCCTCTCCACGGTGAAGAAGGCCGACCTCATCTGCGTGCTCGATCAGGGGCGCATCGTCGAGGCCGGCCGCCACGATGAGCTGGTCGCCAAAGGCGGCCTTTACACCAGACTGCATCGCACTCAGTTCGGCATTGCCGGAGGGTATGCGGCGCCCCTACCCGGAGAGGCGGGCCAAGAGGCCGTCGCCGTGGCCGGCGAGTAGCAGCACCAGAAGCGTGATGTTGAAACGGCTGCTAGTATCGAAGCCCGCCATAGCCTTGGGCAGCACCCGCGAAAGGGCTCTCGCGGAACCGACCGCGCCCGCTTATGCTCTTACCGGAGCCAGCAATCCTTGATCAAGCAAGAGGCCATCAAGCCTGGGCTGTCGCTCAAGGCCTATCGGATGCTTACGGGCCTTGCGGCGCCGTTCGCGCCGCTGTTCCTTGCCTGGCGCACGCAGCGCGGCAAGGAGGAGCCCGGCAGGCGGCCTGAACGCTACGGCCTTGCCAGCGCGCCTCGGCCTCCTGGCTTTCTGGCCTGGTTCCATGCGGCGAGCGTCGGCGAGGCCAATGCCGCGCTGCCGGTGATCGAGACCATCGCCGCCGAGCGGCCGGAGGTCCGCATGCTGCTCACCACCGCCACCGTCACCTCGGCCAGGCTCGCGCGCGCGCGGCTGCCCAGGGGCGTGCCGCATCAATACGTGCCGCTCGACAACCAGCTGTTCATGCAGCGCTTCTTGCGCCATTGGCGTCCCGATCTTGCCGTGCTGGTCGAGTCTGAAAT
>Ga0075530_1001095_pt1 | contig 12938 bp, 12 predicted proteins | sample NGEPerD_2_FD_75101 | JGI IMG/M metagenome (GOLD analysis project Ga0075530, IMG submission 75101) | Arctic peat soil microbial communities from the Barrow Environmental Observatory site, Barrow, Alaska, USA - NGEE PermafrostL1-D | ecosystem: Environmental > Terrestrial > Soil > Wetlands > Peat ...
AACCAAGAGCGTATCGAGGGCGTGACCGCGCTCGCTATACTTGGCAGTGACCGGCATGATTTGAGGCGGGCGCGCTCTTTCGCAGAGGCCGAGGAACGCCGGCTCTTCTTGGCTTTCAAGGACCGTCCGACACCGGTGCAGTATCCCCGACGAGCGGGCGTACCGGCCAGACGACCCCTCGGGGTGCAGCGATGAACACGCAGCGGACGTGCTCGAGAAGGAGCGGAGGTAGCTCGAGAAGGAGCGGAGGTAGCATCTGTTGATCTACGCGGTCGCGAACCAGAAGGGCGGAGTGGGCAAGACCACCACCGCCATCAACCTGGCGGCGACGCTGGCCCAAGCCGGCGAGAGGGTGCTGCTCATCGACCTCGATCCCCAGTCGAACGCCACCACGGGATTGGGTCTGCGGGTGGAGGACGGTCGTCCGTCGATGTTCGAAGTGCTTCTTGGAGAGGAATCGCTTGAGTCTGTTGTGATGACGACCCCTATTGAGGGCCTGTTCGTGGCGCCCTCCTCTCGGGACATGGCGGGAGCGGCCGTGGTCTTGCCGAGATTGGATCGCAGAGAGTTCCGGCTGCGGGACGCCCTGGAGGCGATGGAGTCCGCCTCCCACTTCTCATATGTCTTCATCGATTGCCCGCCGTCCCTGGGTCTCCTCACGGTCAACGCTCTCGTGGCGGCGGACGAAGTTGTGGTACCGGTGCAGGCTGAGTACTACGCGCTCGAAGGGTTGGCACAACTCCTGGACACGGTCGAGGCGCTGCGGAGGCGTTTGAACCCAGGCCTGCAGGTGGCGGGCTTGGTACTCACGATGGCCGACGTTCGCACCAGGCTGGCGAGGGAAGTCGAACAGGAGTTGCGTTCTCACTTTCCCGGGCTCACCTTCGAGACCGTGATCCCGCGCAACGTCCGGCTCGCCGAAGCCCCCAGCTTTGGGTTGCCGGTCTCTTCGCTCGACCCCAACTGCTCAGGCTCCGACGCGTACTTCGACTTGGCGAAAGAGGTGGTTCAGCGTGTCTAGCCGCAAGAAAGGCGGTCTCGGTCGTGGACTCGCCGAGCTGCTGGGAGAGGGAACACCCTCGGCCCGGGCTCAAGGCGACAAGGATGCCGACCCTTCGCGCAGATCCGGCGTGCGCGAACCGGGCACCCCTATGTCGGGATCGAGACCGGGCGCAACAGCTCGTGCAACTGCGGACTCGGCCCGGGTGGATGCGATATCGAGGGCAGGGGTATTGGACCTGCCCACCTCCCTGATCAGGCCCAACCCCAAGCAGCCACGACGCGACATCGTATCCGGTTCGCTGGAGGAGTTGGCGGGCTCCATCGAGAGCGTCGGTCTCATCCAGCCTGTGATCGTGCGGCGGGTGGGTGAGAGTTACGAGCTCATCGCCGGTGAGCGGCGCTGGCGGGCGGCTCAAATGGCGGGGTTCACCGTCATCCCAGCCATCGTGCGCGAGGCCTCGGATGTTGAGAGTCTTGAACTCGCCCTGGTAGAGAACGTGGTCAGGCAAGACCTGAACGCCATGGACGAAGCTTTCGCGCTCCAAGTCCTGCTGGAGGACCTGGGAGTGACCCAAGAAGCGCTTGCGGCACAGGTGGGCAAGAGTCGCTCAGCCATTGCGAACAAGATCCGACTCCTGGAACTGGCCGGTCCGGTCCAGGCCCTACTGGTCGACGGGAGCCTCACTGAAGGTCACGGGAGGGCGCTCCTCGGACTTCGCGCGCGCGGAGATCAGGTGCGGCTGGCCCGGAAGGCGGCGCGTCAAGGCATGTCGGTCAGGGCCGTGGAGACCGAGGTGCGACGACGCAACGAGGCGGCTGAAGGTGACGCCAGGCCGGCGCAGGCGGCCACCATATCCGTCTCGGCCGAGACCTTGGATGCGCTGCGCGATTCTGTGTACGGGACGTTGGAGGTGATGCCTCGCGTCCGTCTGGGCCGATCGGGCGGAGTCGTGGAACTGCCGTTCGAGGACGAGACCGGGCTGCGCGCTCTCATGGAGCGGTTGAGGCGGAGCTGACCCAGGTCAGGCCCCAAGCATCGCCGACTGAGGGTCTTCAGGGCCTCTCCAGCATAGGAACCTCTCCTCTCGCCGCTGCGTCTTAGGCTGGAATACTACCGCGAACGGGTCGCGATCGTCGCCGGGGTGTTCGCGGCCTGAGGGCCTGCGGACCCAAGGGTGTGCGGAGCCGTATCGTGGATTAGCCCGTCGAACGCGTGGATCTTTCATCACGAGGAGGCCGAAGGACATGTCAAGCATCACGAATAGGAAGAATTGGTTTCTAGCAGGTACTTTAGGCGTCGCTGTGGTCTTGATACTCGGCGTCGTCGCTGTCGGCTGCGCCGATTCCGATGAAACGGCCACCGTTGGAGCCGGGGCGGCGGCTCAACCCATCGATTCGATCACGGTGTCCGGAGAGGGTCTTGTCAAGGCGGGCCCCGATGAGGCGACCTTGACCATCGTCGTCGAAACCGACGCCCCCGATGCGTCTCAGGCACTGGACGCGAACTCGAAGCAGATGACCCAGGTGCTGGAGAGGCTGAAGGCGGAAGGTCTGGACGAGGCCTCCCTCCAGACCTCCAACGTCGCCGTCTATCCGAACCGCAGGTGGAACCCGCAGTCGGGCCAGGAGACCATTGAGGGGTACCGCGCGCAGAACTCCATCAGGGTCACGCTCACCGACTTGACCAAGGTGGGTGACATCTTCAGCGCTGCCACCGAAGCCGGCGGCAACAACATCAGCGGACCGGAATGGCGTCTTGCTGAAGACAGCGCGGCTGTGAGCCAAGCGCTCGACAGGGCTTTCGCGAGCGCTCGGGCCAAGGCGGAGACTCTGGCCGAGGCCGCCGGACTCACTCTGGGGGACGTGCTGACCATACAAGAAAGCTCCACCTCCACCCCACCCGTGATATACGACACGCGGTTGGGCGGTGACATGGCTTCCGCCGAAGCACTCGCCGCGGCCCCCATCAACCCCATGGATCTCGAGGTCAGGGGTTCCGTCACGCTGACGTTCCGACTGACGAAGTAGGCGCATGGCGAGCCGCGCGTCTGGTGGGGCGGGCGCCTCGCCGAGACCGGCTCGTTGGGCAAGAAGCCCCGCACAGGCTGGGTTTCTTGCGTCATCCGCCCGGTTGCGTGTGTGCTTCCGGACCGGGAGTTCCGCGACCAGCAGCTCGATGCCGCCTGCTATGATGGGCCCATGGAGCTGCACATCGAAAAGACGCCCGGCGCTGGAGGCTGGGAGGTCCACATGGTGGTCGTCCTCGACCGTCGTGAGACCAGTGACCTGTTCCTCGCCGGAGATGTGCTGGTTTCCTGGCCGACCGAAGGCATGCGTCCGTCGGGATCCGGCCCGATCGCCAGGAGCAGTATGTTCCTGTCCGAGATAGTGGCCCGTGCCGAGGGGCTCAGATTGGCGTATGACACCGAGGAGCTTGCAGAGCGCACCGGCAAGATCCTCGAGTTTCAGGTCCGGACCGCTCTGGGAGGGCAGTCGCACGTGAACGGCGGATCCCCCATCGAGGCTTCCACGGAAGACCCGATCTACGACATCATCCGGGGGTACCTCGAGATCGATGGAGTGCTTGCGGCGGTTCTGGTATCCGACCAAGGTCTCGTCGTAAACGGGGCTATGAAGGACCCCGTCGATATCGATACGATCTCAGCACTGGTCGTAGACACGGTTGCCTCCGCTCGGCGAGTGGGAGCCGAGGCTGCGGTGGGCAAGATAGAGACCATGACTCTCGAGTTCGAGAAGCTCTCGCTGCTGTTAGTGCCTTTCGATAACGAACTCATGCTTGCCCTGGTGGGAAAGCCAGGCACGTTTTCCCAGTCGTCAGGTCTGCCCGCGATGTAAGCGTGTGCGCCGACTACTGGACTGAATCGAGAAGTTCTCCGGTCCTGTAGTCCAGGAGTGCGATCACGTCGGTTCGTGCGTCGTCCGGCTCACCGGGCGTCAGCCCCCAGACCTCCCAGATGAACGTACCCGGAGATGGAACGAACAAGGTCACGCTGCTCTGGGTGAGGTACTCGTAGGAGTCGGCGCCACCCAGGAAGAGAAGCTCCACCTTGTTCGGCCTATACTCGGTGCCCGAAAAGAGACTCTTCGCTCTGGTCAGCGCCTCCCCCGACGTGTTCAGGGCGGACGAGGGACTCACCGTAGCCGCCGCGAACACGAAACGATAGGAGCGTATCGGGTCTCCGAGATACTGCCCATCCTGAGTCGGCGACGTGTACCGTTCCGCCACAGGCATGGGCAGCACGAGAATCAGGAGCACCACCACGATAGCCACGATTGTCCAGCGACGGTTCATTCGTCTCGATCTACCTCGTTCTCGTCCCACTGCCCCCCAGACAAGCGGCGCACGGACTCGGCGCCGGAGCACCAGAGTACCAAAGATCAGGGACGCCGACGATCAGACTCCTGGTCGTCGGGGCCACCGTGCGTCGAGTCGTCGGCCGAATCGAGGAATGCGGCCGCTCTCTCGGCCCGCTCTATCTCCCACGGAGACAGGTCAAGCGGCGACGCGGTGCGCGGATGGAGACGAAACTTGCTGGTGATCCATACAGCCGTGGCCAGGAGCGCGAGCAGGCCCAGCGCCGCTGTCCCGACGGTCTCCAGGCCTACCATGGAGAGGAGTCCGTACTCACTCGCTGCATACGTCAGCCACTGGTCGCTCAACTCCAAGTCGGAGCGACCGTACGTGTCGAGGAGAGCTTGGCTGAACGTCCGGGCGTGGGATAGACGGCTCACCAGATCCCAAAGCTTGTCTTGGCCGTACTCGTGGACGAGGAATTGCACCACGGCCAGACCTTGGATGGTGGGGAGCTCGCGATCGGGACCGTGGAGCGCGTCCATGTGGTCGAGTTCGGGAAGCGGCACGAGTCGACCGGAGGCGACGAGGTAGAAGATCTCCCGGCGGTGTTCGTCACCACGTGACACGAACTGGGCGAATCCCTCGTTGAACCAATCCGGGATGCTGAGGTCACGACGCACGTTCTTGCCGAGAAGTATGTGGGCCATCTCGTGGGTGACGACCTCCTGGTCGAGATCGGACCCGCGGAGGTAGATGCGATTGCCACCAAAGGTGGCGAAACCGCGGGTCATGGTAGCGGGTTGGATGCGCTCGTACTCGGCGGCATCTTCGACCACGACGATCGTCACTGATTCGACGGGTAGAAGAGCGAAATACGGCGAGAGGAGTTCCCACGCATGCTCGGCCATGGACAGGGTGCGCTCGGCCGTCTCGGGTGAGGCGGAATAGATCACGAAGCGGTCGGAAGTCGCGGTGGCACCGAGGGTGATGGCTTCGCCGGCAGGCTGGACGGCCGTCACCGGGGCGCCTGCCACATAGGCCGGGTGTGCAGCCGCCGGGGTCAGTGGGCCAACGAGGAGCAGCGTGGCCAACAAAAGGACCGACAGCACGCGATCTAGAGGTATCAGGACCTGTTTCTCTTGGGTCATGTCGCCGATTATGGTGGGTCGGGGAAGGATCACTTGGCAAGACGCGGACGCCTGGTGGAAAGTGTACCCCACTCAAAGCCCAATGATTCCCCATGGCTCCCGCGCCCCTCCGTCTGCGGGCGCCCCTAGTGTCGGCCGGCCGCGCGCCTGCCGTGCGCGCTCGGCTACCCGCACAGGCCGGTAGGCGCGCCCCATGCTCGGGAGTCCTGCTCGTGCTGTAATATCGGAACATGGGATCGAAGGTGGGCAGGATATTAGTTCACACCGGCGACGGCAAAGGAAAGACCACCGCCGCTCTGGGCACCGCCTTTAGGGCAGCGGGTCATGGGCAGAATGTGGCCATCGTCCAATTCATGAAGGGGAAGTGGACCTACGGAGAGTTGGCGGCCATCCAGCGATTCCCCAACATCTTCCTCGCCCGTATGGGCACCGGGTTCACGTGGGAGAAGGAGGGTCTGGACGAGGATCGTGAACTCGCCCGCCTCGCATGGGATATGTGCCTGGATCTGACGAAGGGCGATGACTACGACCTACTGGTGATGGATGAGCTCAACTACGCCGTGGACTACGGGTTCCTCGATCCGGCCGAAGTAGTAGAGTTCCTCCGGGAGAAGCCACAACGCCTGTCGGTGATCATCACCGGGCGCAGGGCGCGTCAGGAGATCATAGACGCCGCGGACACTGTGACGGAGATGCGTGCGGTGAAGCATCCGTTCCGGAGCGGCACCAGGGCTCAGAAGGGAATCGAGTATTGAGCGACACCCGGAAGAACCACGAGATCCCCAGGCTGGAAGCGGTGAAGGCGCATCCGCAGGTGGCCCAGTTCCTTGCTCACGCCGACAGCTACCTCGCCGTCTTGGGGTACACGGAGCACGGCAAGCGGCACGCGTCCCTGGTCGCCCATATCGCACACAATGTGCTGGACCGCCTCGGGTATCCGGACGAGACCTCGCAACTGGCCGCCGTGGCCGGTTATCTTCACGACCTCGGCAACTTCATCACGCGCGAGAGCCACGCGCAGTCGGCGGCGCTTCTCGCGTACCAGATCCTGCGAGACCTCGACTATGACCCCGCCGACTGCGCGACGGTCATGGGCGCCATCGGCAATCACGACGAGCTGCTGGGCAGGGTCATAGACCCGGTCTCGGCGGCGCTCATCCTCGCCGACAAGTCAGACGTGCATCGCAGTCGTGTGCGCGACCCCAAGACGACCGACATCGACATCCACGACCGCGTCAACTACGCGGCCGAGCGCTCCTTCCTCAATGTCGACGCGGAGACGAAGGAGATCATCCTCGAACTCACCATCGACACTGCCATCTCGGGGGTGATGGAGTACTTCGAGATCTTTCTGTCGCGGATGATAATGTGCCGCCGAGCCTCTGAGCGCCTTGACTGCTCGTTCCAGATGGCCATCAACGAATTGAGGATCTTCTGATGCCGTCGTGCGGAGACCGGCCGTGACCGTTCGCATGATACCGACGACCAGAGCGCGAGTGGTGCTGGAGCGACTCGTCGAGCTCAACCGCATCAGCGGAGAACTCGCTTCCGAGTCGGTGGCGGAGCCTGATGACGAGGTCGACGACGAGGCCGGATTGGCTCTTACCCCGGTGCGCCGCCGCCGTCTCTATGAAGACGTGGTCCAACAGCTGCAGAGTCTGATCTCCTCCGGGAGGCTGGAGCCGGGAGACCAATTGCCCACAGAGCGGGCGCTGGCCGACCAACTGGCGGTGAGTCGCGCAAGTGTCCGTGAGGCCCTGCGCATACTCGAGGCTCGAGGCATGTTGGAGGCTCGACCCGGTCAAGGGAGCTTCGTTCGCGGCAGGCGCACCGAGGAGATCGTGAGCATCCTGGCTTCGTACCTCATGCGAGAGCGGGAGAGCTTCCTCGAGGTGCTCGACGTGCGCGAGGCACTCGAGCGCAAGGCCGCCGAGCGCGCAGCCGTCCTTGCCACGAACCAAGACCTGGAGGCGATAAAGGCGACCCTCGTGGTGATGCAGGAGGAGGTCCTCGAAGGGCGTCTGCCGCTGGAGTCGGACACAGCCTTCCACCGGGCGCTGGGTGTGGCTTCTCGCAACGAGGTCCTGAGTCAGACGCTCGACACCTTGCTGGGTCTTATGTCGCAACGTAGACAGGAGATGTTCACCAGCGACTACGGCGGCATCCTGATGCTGCACCAGCACGTGAACATCTACCGGGCGGTGAAGAATCGTGACTCCACCGTCGCATCTCGGCTTACGTCGGCGCACCTACGGGAGCTGGTGGCTGCTCAGAGGCCGCGCTCCGGATACCCGCGCGTCGGCTGACGCCCCTCGCGGAGCGTTGCCTTCCGGGGTGTAACCACCCTGCTTGACAGCTTCATCGTGGTTGTGACAGAATGTAGTTGTCTAGTGGTCTGACCACCAGATAGCACGACCGAGAATCAGTCACAAGAGTTCGATTGTTGGCCGTGGTGATTCGGCGGTCGGGGTCAAGGTCCAATGAGGCGTGCCGTTTTCCCTGCGGTACCTCTTAGTCCACAGAGGCAAGCCGGTCAAAGTCCGGCGCGGTCCCGCCACTGTAGTCACCTGCCCCATGTGGGATGGGTGAGAGCCAGAAAACTCTAAGGGAAACTGTTGGGCGGAGCTTCTCGAGGCAAGAAGCAGGTACCTTGCCGCGGGAAGCTCCTTGTCGTTGTAGGTGCCGATCGAGACGGCGGATGGCGTGGCGAGTGACACAACACGAGTGAAGGAGGGGCTCTTGAGCGAGAAGAAGATGCACACGGTCATTTTCCAGCCGGCCGGTAGCCGGGGGTCGGTTGAAGACGGCACGTCGGTACTTGATGCAAGCCGACTGTTGGGCGTGGACATCGAGTCGATCTGCGGCGAGAAGAGAACCTGCGGCAAGTGCAAAGTGCGCGTTGAGAACGGTTTCTTCGAGAAGTTCGGGGTCGAGTCTTCGTTGGACCACGTGAGCGTTTGGAGGCCGGTCGAAGCCAAGTTCTTCACCGAAGAGCGCAGGGCGGAGGGCTACCGCCTCGCCTGCGTCGCCAAGGTTCACGGCGATCTGGTGGTGTTCGTGCCCGAAGAGGCCCGTGCGGGCGGTCAGGTGGTGCGCAAGGCCGTCACCGATCGCAAGATCAACGTGAACCCGTCGGTCAAAACGTACTACATCGAGATGATCCCTCCGACTTTGCACGACCCGCTGGGCGACTACGAGCGCGTGTGCGACGCACTCAAGGCGCAGCACGGTCTGGACGCGCCCATCCTGGATTATCGCGTGCTGTTGGGCATGCCGGACACCTTGCGCCAAGCAGGTTGGAAGGTGTCGGTCTCGGTGTGGACCGGGGGACCGGTCCCCGAGATCGTGCGCATCGCCCCCGGAACGATCGAGCGTAGCATCGGTCTCGCTGTCGACGTCGGCACCACTTCGGTGGCCGCCTACCTATGCGACTTGACTACCGGTGAGGTCATCAACTACGACTCCATGATGAACCCACAGGTGCCTTACGGCGAAGACGTCATGAGCCGCATCACCTACGCCATGTCGAACGACGACGGTATCCACAAGTTGCAGGCGGCGATCATCGACGGCGTGAACACGCTGGCCGCGCGCGTGTGTGAGGCAGTGGGCTTCACCCACGAAGACATCCTCGAACTGGCGATCGTTTTCAATACCGCCATGCACCACTGCTTCCTCGGTATCTATCCCGAGCATCTTGGCTTGGCCCCCTATGCGCCCGCCCTTCATCATTCCATCAACATCAAGGCCCGAGATCTGGGGTTGAAGTTCGCCCCAGGTGCGAACGTCTTTGTGCTACCGAACGAGGCCGGTTTTGTGGGCGCCGACAACGTGGGCGTGTTGATCGCCGAGGAGCCCTACAACAAGGACGATCGCCAGCTGATCATAGATATCGGCACCAATGGCGAGCTCATCATGGGCAACCGGGAGAAGCTCATCTCTGCGTCGTGTGCCACCGGCCCCGCCTTCGAGGGCGCTCAGATCCATTTCGGTATGCGCGCGGCTCCCGGGGCGATCGAGAAGATCTACATCAACCCCGAGACCAAAGAACCTCGCTTCCGGGTCATCGGAAAAGAAGAGTGGTCCGACGAGATGGATCCTGAGACCATCGGCGCGAAAGGCATCTGCGGCTCGGGCATCATCGACGGTGTGGCCGAACTGTTCAAGGCCGGGATCATCGACAAGACCGGCAAGTTCGTGAAGGGTCTCGACACTCCGCGGGTGCGCAAGGGCGAGCAGGGAGACGAGTTCGTGCTGGCCTGGGCGAACGAGACCTCCGTGGGGCGGGACGTCACGGTGACCATCAAGGACGTGCGGGCGGTGCAGCTGGCTAAAGGCGCCATGTACGCCGGCGCCAAGATCATGATGAACAAACTCGGCTACGAGACTCTGGACAGGGTCGTCCTGGCCGGCGCCTTCGGCTCCTTCATCGACCGGGAGGAGTCGCTTACCATCGGCATGTTCCCCGACGTGCCTGTTCTCAAGGCCTACGCTGTGGGGAACGCCGCCGGCGACGGCGCTCGGATGGCCTTGCTCGACTCCACGAAGCGCGCGGAAGCAGACGAGTGGGCTCGCAAGGTGGAGTACGTGGAGCTGTCCGTCGAGCCCACGTTCGAGAGAGAGTTCATGTACGCGATGCACCTGCCCCACATGAGAGACAGCTTCCCTCATCTCAAGGCGCTCTTGGCGGAAGAGGCCCTCGGCGATCTCATCAAAGGCTAGGAGGCGGCTTCATGGAAAACGTGTTCACGTTCGCGAAGGAACAGAAGGTATGTTCCATAGGCGGCGCCAAGGTCGGAGGGCAGCCGGGTGAGAATCCGCCGCTGATCATCCCCTCTCTCTTTCAGAAGGGCGATCCGTGCGTCGAGAGTCGTCGGGAGCGTACGTTCAACAAGGTCATGGCCACCGAGCATATCAAGCGTCTCGAGGAGCTGACCGAATTGACCGGCATGCCGGCCATCGTCGCCATGGTGGCCAACTCAGGCGACGAGATGAAGAACTACATCGACTTCTTCGTCGACGCCACAGACCTGCCGTTCGCCATAGATATGTGGAACCTCGAGCCTCGCATCGAGGCGACCACGTACGTCGCGGAATCAGGTCTTCAAGACAGACTCCTCTACAACTCGGTCACGGTCTGGAGCCCGGATGTGCCTGCCGAGGTAGTCCAGATCAAAGAGCTTGGCGTCAAGCACGTCGTGACGGTGGTCATGGATATGGCCAACCAGCTCCCCAGCGGTCGGGTCGCTTCTTTGGACGACATGCTGGCGAAGCTGGCCCCGGGCGGCTTCGAGAGTGTCATCGTGGACACTTCGGTGATGAACCTACCGTCCACGGGTATCTGTGCGCTCTCGAATCGGTTGATCAAAGAGAAGTACGGCCTCCCCGCAGGCGCCGCATCGGCCAACGGCACCTACATGTGGCAAAAGGCCATGTGGAAGGACAACGTGGAGACGTGGGGCGAGAGAGCCTTCATGGGTCTCGATGCGGGCGCCCAGGCGGCCACGGTCGCATTGTGGGGTGACTTCATCTTCAGCGGGCCGATGTGGGGCAACGACCACATCTTCCCGGCGGTCGCCGCCGCCCACGCCATGGTCTCCACCATGCGCTACGCCGAGACGGGTAGCCTCACCGAGAACGAGTCCACCCCCGTCTATAAGCTGTTCCCCGACTTCGTGAAGACGCTGAAAGGGGAAGCATAGGCATAGGCCGACTCACCACCAGGTCAAGGGTCATCCGGGCGGAGCCCAACCCCACGGCTCCGCCCACAGACTACCGCCGACGAAAGGAGAGAGACGCGCTCATGACAATGACTCAGAAAGAACGAGCCCTCAACATACTGACGGGCAAACCGGTAGATGTAGTGCCGGCCTTCACCGGGTTCGGCAACGTGATCGTGGCCGGCCTCGAGAAGTACGGACTGAAGTTCGCCCACGTGCACATCGATGCCCAGGAGATGGCCGACGCCGCCGCCGCCACCGTGGAGTTGTGCGGTACCGCCTCGGCCATCGTGCCCTTTGACATGGCCGTGGCTGCGGAGGCAATGGGCGCAACCATGAACACGTACGCGCACTCTGAAGACATCCTCTACCCCACGTTGCGTGACAAGTACGTGCACACCGCGGACGACATCAAGATGCCGGCCGACATCGCCGGCGCGGGCCGAGTGCCGTTGGTGTGCGAGGCCATCAAGATCCTCAAGGCCAAGTTCGGTGACGAGGTAGCCGTGGGCTCGTGGATCCTTGGCCCGTACACGCTGGCGGGACAGAGCATGGATCTGAACGAGATCCTGAAGTCGACCCTCAAGGAGCCGGAGAAGGTCGAGGCGATCCTGGGCAAGCTGAGCGAGTTCTTGATCGGGGAAGCCAAGGCCTACATTGCAGCGGGCGCCGATTTCATCACTCTGCGTGAGATGGGGGCCACATCAGACGTGCTGTCGCCGCGGACCTTCAAGAAGATGGTCCGGGCCTTCTCCGAGGACATCCTGGCCGAGATCACGGTGCCCAAGGTCTACCACATCTGTGGCGACACCAATGTGATAGTCACCGACATGGCCGAGATGAACAGCGCGATCTCGGTGGACCAGAAGAACGACTTGAAGGCCAGCCGCGAGAAGATCGGCGACGATGTAGTCCTGCTGGGCAACCCCCACCCCTGGGATGTCTTCTCCCAAGGCACGCCCGAGCAGGTAACAGAGGCAGTGGTAGCCGCCATGGATGCAGGCGCCGACTCGGTGTGGCCGGGCTGTGACCTGTGGCCCGAGACGCCGGTGGAGAACCTAAAGGCGTGGGTCAAGGCGGTAGAGGCGAGCGAACCCCGACGCAAGGCATAACGCAACAGCTGACGACTTAGGAGGGATCGATGGGTTCTAACGAACGCTTACAGGAACTGCTCACTGAGATGAAAGACGGCGTAATAGAGTACGACGAGGACCGGGTGAAGGTAGCGGCCCAGGCCGTCGTGGACGAGGGTTTCGATGCCTATACCGGCATCATGGACGGTCTTGCCGCCGGAATGGAAGTGGTGGGAGAGCTGTTCGACTCCCAGGAGTACTTCGTGCCCGAAGTGCTCATGTGCGCGGACGCCCTCTACGGCGGGCTCGACATCCTGCGTCCCAATGTGGACATGAAGGACCGTCCGTCGGTCAGGGGCGAAGTGGTCATCGGCGTGGTCGAAGGCGACGTGCACGACATCGGCAAGAACCTGGTCAAGATGATGTTCGAAGTGGCCGGCTTCACCGTCCACGACCTGGGCGCCGACGTGCCCATCGACGAATTCGTGGAGAAGCAGATCTCCACCAACTCCGACATCGTGGCTCTCTCCGCCATGATGACCACAACCATGATGGGCATGAAGAAGGCCATCGTGAAGCTCAAAGAGAAGAACCCTCACGTCATGTTCATGCTCGGCGGCGCCCAGGTCGTGGACGGTGAAGCCGGCCACTTCGAACATCATCTTGACCAGGTTCTTGC